>WNFV01007122.1_pt1 | contig 13041 bp, 12 predicted proteins | sample 5400101 | NCBI WGS metagenome assembly WNFV01 (sample SAMN13153361, study PRJNA577476) | soil metagenome | isolation source: 115 cm soil or saprolite under grassland replicate 1 | place: USA:California | collected 2016-06-15
GCAGCGGCTTGCGGCCTATGACGGCCAAGCCACAGGAGGGGTGTCAGGATCAAGACCAAAGCTAGCACCGACGCTTGCACGAGCGTTGCCACCAGCACGGCGTAGCCCCAGTCAAGCAGCGCCGCACCGCCGAGCGTGCGCCGCTCCAGCAGCTCCGGCAGCGCCTGCCATTTGAAGAAATCGAAAAAGTAAGGTCTGTCGTCGGTGGTCGGCGCGACATCAAACTTGTAGTGCCGAAGGAATTCTTTGCGCTGTGGCCCAAGCAGCGCGACGGCGCTATCGAAGAAATAATGTTGATCGAGAACATTGAATCGGTTTGCCTCCTCACGCGACATTCCATGGAGAAAGCCGAGGTCAAAGGCGCGCTCCTCGGCAAAGCGTCGGATTGCTGCCGCGTCTTCGCCGGTCAGCGGACCGTTCTTAACCAGAAGCGTGGTGGTGTTCCAGCTTCGCACGAGCGCCAGGTGGCGACCAGGCTCGCCGATCCCTCGGCGCTCCAACGCCGAGACTGCGGTGGCGAACAACCGCAGGCTATCGCGCGGCGGCAGCTTCAGCCAGCGCGTGATCGCGAGATACCCCCCCGGCCGCAAGTGATCGAGATACTGCTCAAACGCCTCGATCGTGTAGATGTAACTCTCGTTCAGGCTGTGCGTGCCGGCCGCCGCCGTAGCGAAGGAGTCAAGCAGTGGTATTTGGATCAGGTCGTAGCGATCGGGTGAGCCGGCGACAAAACTGCGCGCCTCCGCGACGTGAATCCGCACCCCTGGCTGCTCGTACAGACGGCCAGCAAACCCGGCAAAGCGTTTGGTAACTAGCCGAACGAGCTTGGGGTTGAGTTCGACGGCGTCAATTCTGGGCGGACGATGAAGCAGCGCGAGAAGAACATCCGCGCCGCCACCGACGCCGAGGATCAGAACCTCCGGCTTCTCCAGGAGATGATACGGCAGGGCCGCCGGTGTGTGATCAAGGTAAGCGAGCGGCTCAAGCCGGCCGTCGAAAGCCGTGATCACGGTGAGCCCGTCGCCGTCGGTGAATACGCCGAGCTGCGCGGGTGGCTCCGTCGAATTGTACAGGCTCAATCCGGGTGCGTACCGGAACGGAATGGCTGAGCTGCTCACGACTGTCAGCAGCCCATGCAGGCCCGAGTCCTCGGCGAGTACCTTGACGCCGGGGACGAGCAGTGTCTGGCTGAGCCCTTTGTACTCGGACAGCTGCAGCGCCGTCCACGACTGAGGCAGTGCGGCGCACGCGGCGATCGCCGCAAGGGCATACCCCACCGCCCTTCCCTTGCGGACCACCCCAGTCTCACGCTCGCTGATCGCGAGCGCTGCGGCGAGAAAGCCGAGCACGGCGACGACCTTGAGCGCTACGTTGGGGAAGAGCACGATCAGAGCAAGCATCAGCCCGATCGCTCCCGTGCTGGCACCGACTAGGTCGTAACGGTAAGTGCGGCCAATCCGTTCCGGGAAGGCAACAAGCGCGAGTCCGATGCAGGTCGCTGCGCAGAAGAACGGCAGTGCAAACAGCAGATAGAGGACGAGAAGGTACAGAAGCTGCCGCGGCTCCCAGATCACGGCGAGCGCGTTGAAAGGCAACCGCTCGGCCACGGCAAAGCTGGCGACGGCCGACACCGCGAACAGGATAGCGCCCGTGGCAAAAGCGGCACCGACGTGGCGGCACAGACGGTTGCCCGTGACCGCGAGGAATGCACCACTCGCACCGTAGCCAAGCAGCGCAATACTGATGACCATGTACGCGAAGTGATGCCACTGAACGATCGAGAAGAGGCGAGTCAGCAGCACCTCGAAGGCGAGGGCCCCAGCCGACACCAACGCGACAGCCAGGAGGAGTAACATCGGATCAGCGCTATTGACCGCCGCTGGCCAGTGGCACGAAGCGTACTGGAAGCAGCTGCCGAGTTGTCACCCGCCCGTTGTGAGGGTCACGCTCCACCAGCACGAGGTATTGAACCGCGAATGGCGCGCCGACCGGGATCACCATACGGCCCTGAGGCTTCAATTGGCGGATCAGCGGCGGCGGGATTTGGCTCGCCGCGGCGGTGACGATGATGCTGTCAAAGGGCGCCGCCTCCTCCCAGCCGTAATAGCCATCGGCCGCGCGCGCAACGATATTGCTATAGCCCAGCCGCTGCAGCCGCGCGGCAGCGCTGTCCGCCAACCCGGGCACGATCTCGATCGTGTAAACCCGCCGCGCGAGATGGGCGAGGACCGCCGCTTGGTAGCCCGAGCCGGTGCCCACCTCAAGGACGGCATCGTCCGGCCCGACGCGAAGCAGGTCGGTCATGAGAGCGACGATGAACGGCTGCGAAATGGTCTGACCATAGCCGATCGGCAGCGGCCTGTTGGCGTAGGCGTCGCCGCGTAGGCCATCAGGCACGAACTCGTGTCGCGGCACGGCACTCACCGCTTTGAGTACTTCTGGTGCGATATAGTCGCGACCGAGCGTAGTACTCGCCTGCTTCGCGTGAGCCTCAATGGTCATCACCATGCGGGCACGCTCGGCCGCTAGATCTGTTTGGGCTGCCGTAACCGACAAACGAGCAGCAACCAAGAGTACTAGGATGATTCCAAGAGCGAGCGCGGCGCGGTTCCGAGCCAAAATAGCACGAATCAGGTCGATCGTCCGGCATCCTTGCCGAACACCAGGCCGACACAACTCTCCCCCAAGCCACCTCATGGAGACCGGCAAGTTCGCGCCCTGAGATTACCCTGTTGCCTCGGCTGACATTCCAGCACTGAGCCAACGCCGATGATAATACTCGAAGCTGGGATCAGGAGCAGCGGTGTTCTCCTTCCGGAACGTCGCCTGCTGTGCCGGCGTAAGCTTTTTCCAGGTAGCCGCACTCACGGTGTGGATCATGTTGTTGTAGACGTGCCGCGTGATCGCCAGATGCTTCTGGCCTAACCATGCCTTGAGCCGCATTGCCTCTTTTTGTCTCGACTCGCTCTGGGTAAAATCGCAGAATTAGAGCGACCGAGACGCCATCCCAAAGCGTTCGGTGCTCGACCCAACTTATTGTCTGGGACCCCTTCGAGCGTCTCATGTTCTGCTTATCCGGCTGTGTGAAGGCCAGCACGTAACCGTGCTGCAGTTGCCAGCTTCTCCACGCCCTGTGAACGCAAAGGAGGGGCAAAAGCGCGATTCGCGGGTCAGCTAATCGGGCTGACCGCTATGGGGCTTGCCCTGCTATCTGCATGATAGCAGAGAGCCACCGGATTGCCGATCGCTCTCTCACCGTTGCGGGCGAAACGGCGAGAAGTCTCGTGCCTCCCCACTGGGTCATGGTTGGCAGTTCAGCAGCCGGGCAATCAGCGAGGACCCTATGCCCCGTTATAAGTGCAAAAGCATTGCCGCGCTCCACATAGCTCTTGGTGGCTTGCCAGATAAGATGCGGGTCGAGGTGGACCCAAATATCCGAGTCTCTGCAAAGACCGTTGGCGAGCTTCGGAAGGTGACAGCGTGGGCTGAGAATTTAGCGATAACGACCCCGCAGGAACGCCATCCCGAAAGTGCAGTAAAGGTGGGCAAGGCTAGCGTAGCGACCCGCGTCTCGCCAAAACCGTAGGGTGCGGTTCAAAGAATGCGCCGTCTTCATCGGCTACTGCGTTTCGACGAGGTGATCGATTGAAACGCGAATTCATTATCCTTCTCGGCGGCGCGATCTCCGTGTTTCTTTGTGCAAGCGCGGCCGCGCAAGAAGGATACTACGGGGTGGGTCACGATAAATGGCATCAAGGCTTCTACTCGAAGCTCAAAAGAAACGATGGCCAAGGCTCGTGCTGCAATCTGATGGATTGTCGGCCGACCCAAAGTCGCATGGTTGGCGACCACTACGAAGTTAAAGTGGACGGCGCATGGACACCTGTTCCCTACGACAAGATCAATAACGTGGTCGCGCCCGATGGTGGCGCCCACGTTTGCGCTCCGAGACAGGTGGGTCAGAACAAGGGCATTATATTCTGCGTCATACTGCCGTCAGAGGGCTGACGGGAGCACGGGGCGTGTGGTCAATGCGGAAAGGTGCAAATCTCACGTCAAGTCAGGAGCCATGACTCATGCGCAGGATTGCACCGCGATTCCACGATCAAAAAGGGGCAAATAATGAAACTGCTTCTGTTGCTCGCCTTGCTGGTAACGCTTGATGCCTGCCAGAATCCGAGCCGAGTTCTGGCTGCGCTCAATCAAGATCAGTTCGTGATCAATCTCAAAACCGCCAAGGCGATTGGCCTCGATGTTGCACCGACCATGCTCTCGCGCGCCGACGAGGTGATCGAATAAGACCGTCCCAATCCGGTCGCAAACGAACTTGACATCGACAAGATACTCCTCCGCATAAGCGAAAAAGACCGAGCAAAGAGCGCGCGCCCTATCCACCGGCGGCAACCGAGGCCAGACGTCGTCCCGTTTGGAGCAAGCATGACGATCAGTACTGCAGTCGAGCCCGTCCGGCCATCTGACGAGGCTGCGGCAAAGCGAGGCGAACGGCGTGCACTGGGCGTCGCCTGCGGCGCGCACATGCTGCATGACGGTTATACCGATCTCGTCTGGGTCGCCCTCCCGATCTGGCAAGCCGAGTTCGGCCTGAACTATGCGATGGTTGGCCTATTGCGCACGATCTACAGCGGCACCCTGGCAAGTCTGCAAATCCCTGCTGCGGCAATCGCGGCGCGCATCGGTGCCGGTACCGTGCTTTCGGCGGGGACCGCCTTGGCCGGCCTGTGTTACTGCCTGGCTGGCCTCACTTCGGGATTTGCGTTGCTAGTTTTGGCGCTGCTTCTGGGCGGGGTTGGCGCGGCCACGCAGCATCCGATCGGTTCGGCGCTGGTGACGCGCGCGTTCAGCGGGGCGCGGTCTCTCAAGGCCTTCGGTGCTTACAATTTCGCCGGCGACGTCGGTAAAGTCCTATTGCCCGCGACGGCAACAAGCTTGTTGCTGGTCCTGCCGTGGCGGCCGGCCTACACACTGCTTGGGCTCGCCGGCATCGCCGCAGCGATCGTCATTGCCATTCTGACCCCTAAGGTCGCACCGGAGCCGCAATCGGAGTCCGCCGAGCTTGTCCGCGACCAGCGCGGCGAGGGCGATTCTGCGCGCATGCGCTTCGGCTTTCGAGTTCTCGTGCTGTTTGGCATCGTGGACAGCGTCGTGCGAGGCGGCTTTTTCGTGTGCCTGCCATTCCTGCTGATCGAAAAGGGGGCGGCTGTCACGACCGCGGGGTTCGCTTTGACGCTGGTCTTCATGGGGGGCGCCGTCGGAAAGCTTGCCTGCGGCTGGATCGGCAATTGGCTCGGCAACTGCGCTACCATCGCCATTTGTCAGACGCTCACCGCAGTGGGAACTGTGGTGGTCTTGCTGCTGCCGCTGCAACTCACACTAGTCATGCTTCCGTTCGTCGGTCTAGTGCTCAATGGCGTCACCACCGTGATCTACGGTTCTGTGCCGAACTATGCTGCGCCGGAGCGGCGAACACATGTGCTCAGCGTGTTCTACACGATATCGATCGGCGCGGCCGCCGTTTCGCCGCCGGTCGCCGGATTCCTCAGCGACCTCATCGGCATCCCCCGCACCATCATGGTCGTGTCCACGTTAACGCTGGCCACGATTCCGTTCGCATTTCTTCTCAAGGACCCGCGTCGCACGGCCTCCGTCTAAAGTGGCCGGCGAGAGCGGAGCCGCTCGCCATGTGCTATCCAGGTCTAGTTGGAGCCACTTGAGGGGCTAACGCCTCGATTCAGAATTCAGGTCTTCCCCGAGGACTAGCCGTCCTCTGTGTGGCAGGCTGATGGTGCGGGAAACTAACTGTGTGGGGCCGTTGGCCAATTCCTTGCCGCCCAAGACGGGGAAGGTAGCCCCATGTCCGACATGAACCGTCGCGAGTTCATCACGCTGGTCGGCGGCGCGACGGCGTGGCCGCTCGCGGCGCGGGCGCAACCTGGCGAGCGCATGCGGCGCATCGGCGTGCTGATGGGTGGTGCGGAGAGCGATCCGGTTAACCAGGCCCGGCTCGCGGCGTTCCTGGATGGGCTACAGCAATTGGGCTGGACCGACGGCCGCAACGTGCGGATCGACATTCGCTGGCCTGCGGCCAGTGCGGACCGCACTCGCACAGACGCGGGCGAATTGGTTGGCATTCTGGCCTCTGCCAGCGCGAGCGTGGCGGCGCTGCAGCAGGCAAGCCGTAGCACGCCGATCGTGTTCGCGAATGTCATCGATCCGGTCGGCGCAGGGTTCGTCGCGAGCCTGGCGCAGCCGGGCGGCAACGCCACCGGGTTCACCGCGTTCGAATACGGCATCAGCGGGAAATGGCTGGAACTGCTCAAAGAGATCGCGCCCCACATGACGCGAGCGGCGGTCCTTCGGGATCCCGCACTCGCCGCCGGTATCGGCCAGTTCGCAGCGATCCAGTCCATGGCGTCGTCATCCGCGGTGGAGTTGAGCGCGATCGACACGCGCGACGTCGGCGAGATCGAGCGCGCCCTCGTGGCATTCGCGCGCAAGCCGAACGGCGGCCTGGTCGTGACGGCAAGCGCGTCGGCGCTCATTCATCGCGATCAGATCATTGCGCTGGCCACGCGGCTCCGCCTACCGAACGTCTATCCATTCCGCTACTACCCTTCGAACGGTGGCCTCGCCTCCTACGGGCCTGATCAGATCGACCAGTACAAGCGCGCGGCCGCATACGTTGACCGCATCATCAAGGGCGAGAAGCCTGCCGATCTTCCGGTGCAGCAGCCGACCAAATACGAATTGGTTATCAACCTCCAGACCGCCAAAACGCTCGGCCTCAACGTTCCCCCGACACTCCTCGCCCGCGCCGACGAGGTGATCGAATGAAGCAGCGGGTTTCACGCGACGACCTTGCCCGTGCCCCCGAGCGTCTAAAGCAAAGCATGGGAACGTCGCCATGAAAAGACTTACCGCATTTTGCGCAATAGCCGTTCTTCTCCTGGCTGAAGCCGCCGCCGCAGACCGAATTGACCTCACCAGGCTCACCTGTAAGCAATTCCTTGAAATGAATCGTGACGACGCGCTCATAGTGGTGGGTTGGCTGCAGGGCTACTACCTCGATGAGCATGAAACGCCGGTTGTCGACTTCGCCAAGCTATCTGTCGACAGCGCCAGCCTGGCAAATCGTTGTAAAGCTCGCCCCGATGAGGACGTGATGGCGGCAGCCGACCGCGTATTCGGCAAGTAGACTATCTCTCTTTGCCGCGCTCAAGCCACCGCCATGCACCCAAATCACCCTGCTCGATTCAGACCGGCCTGAAGTTGCCGTCCTCGCCCCCGGACCCCGCCAGCGAGGAGTGGTGGGCCCATAACCCATATCCTGATGTGCATGTTTTGAGGCGCATGGCATGATCCTAGGATCTTGTTGGGGAGGACTAAATGAAACGGCGCGAGTTCATCATGCTTCTCGGCGGCGCGGCGGCTCTCGCGGCGCGGGGGCAGCAGACCGACCGGGTGCGTCGTCCGAGATGCTCCGCGACGAATGCGCCCGGGCATGTGACGACAAATTCGCGACGAGAGACGGCCCCGTCTGGCTGTATAGTGCTTCGCGGCTAAGGGCCCGGCTCGCATGCCGAGGAGGCAATCATGCGCGCGATCGGTCTTATTTCAATCATCCTCGCTACAATAGTGCTGACCACGACCGATGTCCGCGGTGCCGGCAATCGCTGGTGCGCGATCTATACACAACGAAACTGTACCTTTGCCACGTTCGAGCAATGCCGAGCCCAGGTGTTAGGACTTGGCGGATGGTGTCAGCCCAATCCGTTCCCTGATACGGCGTTCGGGACCGGTGGGACGTGGTCCAATCCGGCGCGCCAGTATCGCGGTGGTTATTAGCGGTCCAGGCGGAAGGCTGTATGTGCAAACGGTCAGGAAGCTTCGAAATGCCGACCACGCTGCTCGCCCGCGCCGACGAGGAGCGGGGAGCGCCGGCGGGAGGCCGCTTCAGGAAATGGACCACCCTATTTCTCCGCACAACTCAACCGCCGCTCTGCTCGCCCCCCTGGATGAACCTTCGCATATGAGCCCGGGCCGATCCTGCCTTTCCCATTTTTTGGGATACCTAGAGGCCACTTCCTAATTTTTTGGAGGAAATGCCATGGCTGGAATCCTACCCGACGACCCGACAGAGGGGGGAGCGACCAAGACGCCGAACCCGTCGCGCGCCAACCGACCGCGCCCCGCCCGATTCATCGATGATCGCTCGGATTCCGTCAGCGGCCGTTTTTCGATCAGCACCACACGCGGCCAGCACCATGTGCCGAGCTCCACACTGTCCGCCTCCTGCGTGACGAGAAAGCATCGAGCGGCCTGGCGCCGTTTCGCCTTTATCACCGCAAGGACGGCAAGGTGCACAAGGAAGGCGACGCTTTGCTATCGGCCACTCGCTACGCGCTGATGATGCTGCGCTATGCACGTACATCTCTCCCGCCCAACGCGTCATCATCACATTAATGGACGTAAATGGGCTATTTGTTCGGTCAGAAGCATGCAAAAAGATCCGCCCGATGGAACCGTTATAGCCTTTAGTTATGGCATCATGAGACCTGACGTACCGCTTTCCCGCTGGTAGCGGAGGGAGCTATAATTAGACTGCATCAACCTTGCGATTCCTCGTCAGGCGGAGGAAATCCCAGAGTCCTTCGCTGAGAGGGCGTGAGGCATTCGCTGAGTACAAGCGATGCACACGTTCGCGGATGGAGAGCGCCATGCGCGCGACACGCCGCCGGATAGCCGTGGTGCTAATCTGGGTCGCTAGTGCGTTCAGCTGTGAAATCGTCCTCGCCGAGCCGCTGTATCGATTTGGCGTGCCACCCTGGCAGCGCGGCCAATCCGTTGACGACATCCGTCGCCTTTACGGGCCCTTGCTCAACTACCTCGGGCGAGCGACCGACGCGAAAATTACGATCGTGACGGCCCGCAGTTATGAGGACATGGTGCACTACTTCGCTGACGGGCGCGTGGACTTCGGAACCATCTCGCCCGCGCCTTACATCTTGGCCCAACGGCTCAATCCCGGAGTGAAGCTCCTCCTGACCGAACTAAGCTGGGATCCGATGCACACCAAACGGGTCGACAGCTACCAGGGAATGATCGTTACGCTCAGAGCGCGGCACGACATCAATACCGTCGACGACCTCCGGGGCAAGCGGGTGGGGTTCGTCAGCGAAGAGTCGACGAGTGGTTTCGTCTTTCCCAGTGCGTATCTGCAGTCGATCGGGATCGACTACAAAAATGATTTCCTGAGCTACGTCTTTCTCGGGAGCCATCCGAGGGCCACGGACGCCCTCGTGGCGGGCAGCGTGGATGCCGCAGCCACATGGGACTTCAATCTCAACCAGGCTGTTTCGAAGCATGGGGATGTCTTCAAGGTCATCTTTCAGACCGCCATCCCCAATCTCCTAATCGCGACTCACCCGTCACTCCCGGGCACAGTCCGTGAGGCGATTAAGGCGGCCCTCCTCAATGTCGACGACGAAACCCTCAAGGGGTTGCCGACGGCAGGTTACGTTGAGCGGCCGGAGAGCTTCTACGACGAGGTACGCAGGATCGCTCCCAAAGCGTCGAATTGAGTGAGCGGCAGTGGCGAGTCTCCGCATGCGGTCCTGGATACCCTTTAGTTGGGCGCGCCGGACGGGGGTGCTCCGACCGTCGCTTCGTGTCAAGCTGCTGCTCCCAGTGATCGGTGGCGCGGTGCTGCTGATCGCCATTATCGGTTTCATCTTCATCAGCACATACAATGATTTTGTCTGGCGGAACCGCATCGAAGCCGCGCAAAGAGTGGACGCGGTACGCAACGGCTTTCTCGATAAGCTCCAACAGGCCAACAACATCGCGCAGCTGATCGCGAAGATACCCGACCTCGGGGACGCAATCGACGCACGCGACCAAGGTGTAGTCGCGCAAATCGTCGAGCCGTTCACAAGGTTCACCGACCTCAATTTCCTCACCGTATATAACCGCGATCTCGAAGTAGTCGCCCGCGGTGACGCGCCGGCAAAGTTCGGGTCCGCGGATGAGCTCCGCCCTTGGCTCGTTGCTCTCGTCGGACAGCCTTCTGACCAGATCAACGCCGCCGCCGCCCTGCCCTATGAGGGGCGGCTCCTCCTGCTAGGTGCCGAGCCGATCCGGACGGTCAACGAGCGCTTTGGCGGCGTCGCCGTCGCTGGATTCGTCATTGACGATCGTTTTCTCGCGGGCATCAAGCAGCGGACAGGGGCGGACATCATTGTCGCCTACGACGGCAGGCCAATAGTCGCGACCGTCGATGCCCGACGGTTGCACGCGATGGGCACCTCGATCAGGCCGGTCGAGTTCGACGCCTCGACCGAAGGCGCGGGACGGCTAGCGCTTTCCGTTGCTTTGGACGAGGCGCCGCAACGCGCGGCATTCTGGCGCCGCCTGGTGACCGTGATTGCGATCCTTGCCATGACAAGCATCGTCGTCGTCGGCGGCGCGCTCGTCCTCACGCTGCGCCTGGCTGGGTCGATCCAGGCGCTGCGCGCGGGGGCGGCGCGGATCGGCAGCGGCGACCTTGCGAGCCGCATCTCGATCAAGACCGGCGACGAGCTCGAAGCGCTTGCCGATCAGTTTAACCAGACGGCGGGCCAGCTTCAAACGTCCTACGCCGATCTGGAAAAAAAGGTCGAGCTGCGCACCCGCGAGCTCGCCCAGTCGGTGGAAGAGTTGCGTGCGCTCGGCGAGGTCAGCCAAGCGGTGAACTCGACGCTCGACCTCGAGACCGTGCTCAACACGATCGTCGCCAAGGCGACGCAACTCTCTGGTACCGAGGCCGGCGCCATCTACGTCCATGACGACGCGAAGAATGAGTTCGCGCTGCGCGCTACCTACGGCATGAGCGAAGCATTCGTCGCGGAGCTCGCCAGGCAAGGCGTCGGCTTCGGCGAGTCGACGGTCGCCCAGGCGGCGATGCGGCGCGCGCCGGTGCAGGTCGCGGACCTGGAGGAAGCGAAGCCGACGCCGCTGCAGGAGGTCATCCTGCGCGCCGGCTACCGGGCTCTCCTGGTGATGCCGTTGTTGAGCCGCGACAACCTGATGGGCGCCCTAGTGGTGCGGCGCAAGGCTCCCGGATCGTTTCCGGCAGCCGTCCTCGATCTGTTGCAGACGTTCGCCGCTCAGTCGGTTCTCGCCATCCAGAATGCGCGCCTGTTCCAGGAGATCGAAGAAAAAGGTCGGCAGCTCGAGCTCACGAGTCGGCATAAGTCGCAGTTCGTCGCCAGCATGAGCCATGAGCTGCGCACCCCGCTCAATGCGATCATCGGGCTGACCCAGATGATGGTCAACAATGCGTCGCGCTTCGGCACGGAAAAAGCGGCGGAGCCACTGCGCCGGGTCAACCGTGCGGGTACCCATCTTCTCGGCCTGATCAACCAGGTGCTCGATCTTTCGAAGATCGAGGCCGGCAAGCTCGAGCTCAGCCCGGAGACGGTGAACCTGGCACCGCTGCTTGAGGAGATCATCGGCACCGCACGGCAGCTTGCGGAGCAGAACAAGAACCGGCTCATCGTCGACGCCCAAGCAAATCTCGGGCAGCTGACCGTCGATCCCATGCGCCTACGTCAGATCCTGCTCAATCTCCTGAGCAATGCCTGTAAGTTTACCAAGCAAGGCGAGGTTAAGCTGCGCGTCAAAAAGGTGGTCGACGGCGGCAACTGGATCGAGATCGCCGTGGCCGATACCGGCATCGGCATGACACCCGAGCAGCAGGCCAAGTTGTTCGAGGAATTCATCCAAGCCGATTCCTCGACGGCGCGGCAGTATGGAGGAACCGGCCTCGGCCTGGCCATCACGCGCAAGCTCGTGCGTATGATGGGCGGCGACGTGACGGTGACGAGTGAGTCGGGCAAGGGTTCGGTCTTTACCGTCCGTCTGCCCGCCAGCACGGATCCACAGGCGAGGAGCTCGGCCGGTTCAGACGGCCGCCGTTCGTCCACGGCCGATTGCGTTCTCGTCATTGACGACGATGCCACCGCGCGTGAGCTCATTGCTGATCACCTCAAGGGCGAAGGATTTTCCGTCGTGACTGCGGTGGGCGGAGTGGAGGGGCTCAAGCTTGCCAAGGAATTGCGGCCGACCGCGATTACGCTCGACGTGTTGATGCCCGACCTCGACGGCTGGTCGGTGTTAGCGGCGCTGCGGCAAGACCCTGAGCTCGCCGAGATCCCGGTCATCATGATCACGATCGTGGATGAACACCGCCGCGGCTTTGCGCTTGGCGCCGCCGGCTATCTCACCAAGCCCATCGACCGGGAGCGACTGCGTCACGTGATCGGCCGGTTTCGCGCCCCGGCGCGGCCGACCCGCGTCCTGGTGGTGGAGGACGATGCCGTCCAGCGCGAGCGGATGCTGGGATGGCTCGAGGGTCCACAATGGACTGTGCGAGAGGCAGAGAATGGCCGCGAGGCGCTGAACCGTATCCAAGAGAACAAGCCGGACGTGATCCTGCTCGACCTGATGATGCCGGAAATGGATGGCTTTGCGGTCGTCGCCGCGTTGCAGAAGGAGGCCGGCTGGCAGGACATCCCGGTCATTGTCATCACCGCGCGGGATCTCGACGCCAAAGATCGTGAGCGGTTGAATTCCGGCGTACAATCAGTGCTAGTTAAGGAAAGATTCCGACCAGCCGACCTGGTCGAGCGCGTCCGTCAGCTCGTGCAGACGAAGCCTGTGGTCAGCAATGGGATGGAAGCAGCATCGTGACCAAAGTGCTTTACGTCGAAGACAACGACGACAACGTCTATATGCTCAAGATGCGGCTCGAGCTGCTCGGCGATTTCGAGGTGCTGACGGCGGACGACGGCCAGAAAGGGTGCGAGGTGGCGGCTGCCGAGCAGCCGGACATCATCCTGATGGACCTCGAAATGCCCGTCATCGACGGCTGGGAAGCCACACGGCGACTGAAGGGCAATCCACAAACCCGCGACATCCCGGTCATCGTTCTGTCCGCGCACGCGCTGGCGGGCGAGCGCGAAAAGGCGATTGCCGCTGGGTGTG
>WNFV01007123.1_pt1 | contig 13040 bp, 9 predicted proteins | sample 5400101 | NCBI WGS metagenome assembly WNFV01 (sample SAMN13153361, study PRJNA577476) | soil metagenome | isolation source: 115 cm soil or saprolite under grassland replicate 1 | place: USA:California | collected 2016-06-15
CGGCGAACTCCTGCTTGGCGAGCAGCGAGATCACCAGGTTGTCCTCGTCGTCGCCGGTGGCGGCGACCATCACGTCGGCGTGGGCGATCCCCGCCATGACCAGCGAGAGCACCTCGCAGGCGTCGAACGGGAACCACTCCGCCTCCTCCAGCGAGCCGCGGGCCGACTCGAGCACCGCCGGGTCCTTCTCCAGCATGGTCACCTGGTGCCCGGCGACCAGCAGGTCGGCCGCGATGAACTGGCCCACGTTGCCCGCCCCGGCGATCGCGACCCTCATGAGCGCACCTCGCGCGAGCCGGACTCGGCGCCGTCGGCCTGCGCGCCGCCGGCCTCGGGAGCGTCGCCGGCCTCGCCGGTGGCGTGACCGCCCTCCTGCTGGCCGCGGCGCGCCGCCATGATCATCGGCCGCAGCTCGTCGAGGCCGTCGTCGTCGACGGCCAGGTGCACCTGGTCGCCCTCCTGCAGGATGAACGAGGGCGTCACGATGCGGGCGTGGCCGACGCGGGTGACCGCGACCACCCGCCGGTGACCGTCGCTCTCGACGTCCTCGATGCGCCAGCCCGCCCAGCTCGGCGGGAGCACCATGGTGACCAGCGAGATGCCTTCGCTCGGGTCCTTCCAGTCGGAGGCGACCTGGTCGGGGATGAGCAGGCGCATGATCTGGTCGGTGGTCCACTTCACCGTCGCCACCGTGGGGATGCCGAGCCGCTGGTAGATCTCGGCCCGGCGGGGGTCGTAGATGCGCGCGACCACGGTGGGGACCTCGAAGCGCTCGCGGGTCAGGCGGGCGGCGACGATGTTGGAGTTGTCGCCGTTGGACACCGCGACGAACGCGCCGGCCTTGCGCACGCCCGCCTCGTCCAGCACCGCCTCGTCGAAGCCGTAGCCGTGCACCTGCTGCGCGTCGGAGCCGTAGCGCAGGTTGCGGAAGGCGTTGCGGTTCTTGTCGATCACCGCGATGGTGTGGCCTCGGGCCGAGAGCCGCGCCGCCAGCTCCGAGCCCACCCGTCCGCAACCCATGATGATGACGTGCACGGCGCTCCTTTCGTGGGTCCGCGTCATCTTGTGCGTGCCCGCTGCGCGGTGCAACCGAACGCAACTGGTTGCCGGAAGGACGATACTGGGGGAACGACGCCTGGGACGACCAGGATCGCAGTGCGACGAGGAGCAACGGTGCCCACCGAGGCAGAGCGCCAGACCGAGCAGGTCAAGCCGGCCGGCGAGCGCGAGTCCAGCCGCTACCAGTCGGTCGGCTACCGCGCCAAGCGGATCATGCTCGGCCCGGCCCTGAAGACCTCCCAGCTCGTCCACGAGCGCATCACCAAGCGCGTGGCCCTGGCCGTGTTCTCCTCCGACCCGATCTCCTCGACCGCGTACGCCACCGAGGAGATCCTGATCGTCCTGGTCGCGGCCGCCGCCACCCAGCTCACGTTGCCGGTCTCGCTGGCCATCGCGATCCTGCTGCTGCTGCTGGTCACCTCCTACCGGCAGGTGATCGAGGCCTACCCCTCGGCCGGCGGGGCGTACGTGGTCGCGCGCGACAACTTCGGCAACTTCCTCGCCTCGATCGCCGGCGCCGCGCTGCTGGTCGACTACGTGCTCACCGTCGCGGTGAGCGTCTCGGGCGGGGTGGCGGCGATGGTCAGCGTCTACCATCAGCTCGAGCCCTGGGTCGTGGAGATCTCCGTCGCCCTCGTCGTGATGCTGGCCTGGGGCAACCTGCGCGGCCTCAAGGAGGCGGGCCGCATCTTCGCCCTCCCGACCTACGTCTACGTCGCCAGCGTCGGCGTGATGATCCTGGTCGGGATCTGGCGGATCGCCTCCGGCGACCTCGACGCCATCGACTACACCCCCGAGGAGGCCGCCCGGCTGCACCACGCCGGCGAGGCGGCCGGCTCGGTCACGCTGTTCCTGCTGCTGCGCGCGTTCGCGTCGGGCACCACCGCGCTCACCGGCGTGGAGGCGATCTCCAACGGCGTCTCGGCCTTCCGCCGCCCCGAAGCGCGCAACGCCAAGACCACCCTGCTGACCATGGCCCTGATCATGGGCTCGCTGTTCCTCGGCATCAGCTACCTGGCCGGCCATCTCGGCGTGCGCCCCTACACCTCGGGCTTCCCGACGGTCCTCTCGCAGCTGTCCAGCTACGTGCTCGCGGCCGAGTCGAGCCCCATCGGCCACCTTGCCTTCCTGCTGGTCCAGGCGGCCACCCTGTTGATCCTGGTGCTGGCCGCCAACACCTCGTTCTCGGGCTTCCCGCTGCTGGCCTCGTTCGCGGCCGAGGACGCCCTGCTGCCGCGGCAGCTCCGCAAGCGTGGCCACCGGCTGGTCTACTCCAACGGCATCATCGTGCTCTCGGCGGTGGCGATCACCCTGATCGTCGCCTTCCAGGCCAAGGTGTCGGCGCTGATCCCGCTGTACGCCATCGGCGTGGTGACCTCGTTCACCCTGGCCCAGGCGGGCATGACACGGCGCCACCTGCGCCTCAGGGAGAGCGGCTGGCGCTACGGCCTGGCCGTGAACGGCATCGGCGGGCTGATCACCCTGATGGTGCTGTGCGTCATCGTGGTCAGCAAGTTCACCCAGGGCGCCTGGATGGTGGTGGTCGCGATCCCCGCGATCGTGCTGGTGCTGCTGCGCATCCAGCAGGCCTACCGGGAGGAGGTCTCAGAGCTGAAGGTCGAGGCCTCGCAGGGGCTCGCCCCGCCCAAGCCCCGGCACGAGGTGGTGGTGCTGATCGAGGACCTCGACCAGGCGACCATCGGCGCGCTGCAGTACGCCCGCCAGCTCAACCCGCTGAGCATCACCGCGGTGCACATCGCCATCGACCCGGACCACGCCCGCAGGCTCTGCCAACTCTGGTCGAAGGTGCACATCCCCATCCCGCTCGAGGTGGTCGACAGCCCCGACCGCAACCTGCTCGCGGCCGTCGAGGAGACCGTGGCCGAGCTGGTGCGGCCGGACACCGAGGTGACCGTGCTGATCCCCAAGCGCGGCTACGCCAAGTTCTGGCACCGCATCCTGCACGACCGCACCGCCCTGGGTGTCTTCAAGGTGCTCGGCGAGATGGACAACGTCAACGTCACCATCGTGCCGTTCCGCCTCGGCAGGCGGCCCAGCCTCGCCCCCGTCGGCCGCGAGGACCTGCGCCGCTACGTCCGTGGCTAGGAGGTGGCCCCGTGGCCGCATCGAGCGGCGGAGGGCCACCGACCGTTTCTGTCAGGGCGAGCGGATCGCGAGGAACTCGCTGGTGTCCTCGTCGCCGCGGCCGCTCTCGCCGTCGACGCGCTGCTCGCCCAGGCGGCGGGTGCGGCCGGTCTCCGCGAAGCGCCGCACCAGGTACGGCTTGAGCCGGCTGAACACCTCCAAATAGGACTCGATGCGCTCCTCGGCTTCGTCGGCGGCCGCCGTCCGGACCTCCTCGACGAAGGTGGCCGTGCGCGCGAAGTACAGCGGGATGAGCGAGGCGAGCAGCTCGTCCTGGCCGATCACCTGGGTGTTGTAGGCGAGCAGGTAGTCGTAGCAGATGCGCGCCCACAGCTCGATCGGTAGCACGAAGCCCTCCGGCCGTTCGCTGGCCGCGCGGATCGCCTCCTGCACGGCGGCCCAGTTCTCCTCGGTGAGCACCTGGGTCCAGATGCTCTCCCAGGTGACGTAGCCCTCGATGAAGCGCCACACCAGCCGGTTGGTGTCGACCTTGATCTCCTCGGTGGAGGTGGCCGAGCGGAAGCCGAAGGTGGGCACCGGCCGGATCGAGCCGCTCCCCATCCAGTTGTCCACGTAGCGCCCTGCCAGCGCGAACAGGCTGCCGACCACCTGGCGGAACATGGGCCCGAGATCACGCCCCGGGTCCTTGGCCTGGTGCAGCTTGGCCCCGAGGTAGGCCTGGCAGACGTTGAACCCCTCGCACAGCGCCACCGTGGTCATCCAGATGTCGACGCCGAAGCGGGCCACGTCGGTGTGCCAGACGTGCTTGGCTGCCCAGTGCCCCGCCAGGCGGCCCGAGAAGCCGAAGTCGCCGCCGATGGGCTGGCGCAGGCGCCGGCCGTAGAGCGCGGCGGTGATGGGGAAGGCGATCGAGTTGGTGATGGTGCCGTCGAACTTGTGCCTGGCGTAGACCGGCGCGACCAGGTCGTAGTCGTGGTAGTCGTAGTCGTGGTAGAGGACCGGGCCGACGAGCCGGTCGACCCAGGCCGGGCTGACCGAGCGCAGGTCGGCGTCGAACACCGCGCAGGCCCGCGCGTCGAGGTGCTGCGCCACCGCGAAGATGGCGCGGAACGCCGAGCCCTTGCCGGACGTCCCCGTGTAGTTGAAGGCCACCTTGTCGGGCACGTCGGTCTTGGGGTCGAGCAGGAGCCGCTCCTCGTCGCCGGCGGTGGTCGCCTCGGTCGCGGCCTGCTTGGTCCCGTCGCTGGAGTCGCCGTCGGAGATGACGATCAGGCAGCGACGGTCGGGGAAGTACTTGCGCAGGCCCGCCTCGACCGCCAGGACCACGTGGCCGATGGTGGCCGCGTTCTGGTACGAGGGGATGCCTACGAGCACGTCCACCGTCTCGTAGGCGTCGAAGAGCTTGCTGCCGTCCTCCTTCATGACCTCGGACAACGCGACTGTCAACGGGTGTCCCCCCTCGTGGCAGTTCTCGACACGTCGATTTTCCACCGTCAGGCAAGGCCCCGGGCGGTGGAGAGTGAGGTCCTAGTCTGGTCATTCGTGACCACATGCGAACCACCCAGATGGACTATCCGCCGCTGGGCTGGAAGGACGATGCAACCACCGTGCGGCGCCCGGGCTGAGGGCAGGTGCGGAAGGGAGCGGCGGCCCCGATGCACCCCCTCGCCCGGGCGCTGTTCTTCGCCCAGGGCCGCCCCGACGGAACTGGTCGTCGCCTACCGCCCGTGGCCACCCGGGAACCCGCGCGGCGAAGTCGTGGCCTCGGCCCGCGAGGTGGGTACCGGGGGATGGAGATCCCCCCTCTCCGCGGCGGCGGGGACGAGGGTGAGCAGGCTCGCCTCGGGCCTGCAGGCGAACCGGAACGGCGCGAACTTGCTGGTGCCGAGGCCCGCGCTCACGTGCAGCCAGCTCGACCCCCAGCGCGACAGCCCGCGGGCCTGGTCCAGCGGGAGGTCGCAGTTGTCGACCAGGGCGCCGATCCCCGGCAGGCGCACCTGGCCGCCGTGGGTGTGGCCGGCGAGCACGAGCTGGTAGCCGTTGCGCTCGAAGGCGTCGAGGGCGCGGCGATAGGGGCTGTGCACCACGCCGATGCGCAGGCCATCCGAGCCGGCGGCCGGCGGCACCGGCACGCTCAGGTCCTCGCGGCGGATGTGCGGGTCGTCCATGCCGGCCAGCTCCAGCTCGCCGAGGCGCCCGCGCGCGTTCGACAGCACCAGCCAGCCCAGCTCCCTGAGGCCGTCGACCAGCTCCTCGTGCGGGTTGCGGTCGCGCCCGACGCGCAGCTTGCGGCCACGCTGGAAGTAGGCCAGGTAGTTCTTGGGCCGCGGCGCCCAGTAGTCGTTGGAGCCGAGCACGGCGACGGCGCCGAGGCGGGGTTGGAGCGCGCCGAGGCTGTCGAGCACGGGCCCGAGCGAGTCGGGCTCCCCGAGCAGGTCGCCGGTGAGCACCACGAGGTCGGTCGGGACGCCGGCCAGCCGTGCAAGGAAGCCGCGCTTGACCTGGTCGCCGGTGACCATGTGCAGGTCGCTCAGGTGCAGCAGGGTGAGCGGCTCGTGCCCTTGCGGCAGCACCGGCACGCGCTCGGTGCGCAGCCGGAACCACCTGCGCTCCACCACCACGCCGTAGGCCACGCAGGCGGCGCCGGCGGCGGCGAGCGTGCCGAGTGCCTGGACGGCCATGGGCGTGCGCACGGAAGGCACCCCTCCTTCTGACGGACCGGTGAGGCGCGCGGTTGGCCAACGGGTGCCGTCCGAGAGGACCGAGCGGCCGGGACGGCGCGGTGCGCACCTCGTCGCTGCTGCTGAGCGATGGATTGTACGCGTCCGACGGACTGCTCGCTCCGGTCGCCCGGGCCGCGACCAGCCGGGTGGTTCCGGTAGGCTCACCGAGCGTTTTAGCAAAGGAGGCCCCGATCCCGATGCTCACCGGCGACGTCCAGGCGGCGATGTACGCGGCGATGAAACAGCGCCGCGGCGACGAGGTGGCCGCCCTGCGACTGGCCCTGTCCGCGCTCAAGTCGGCCGCGATCGAAGCCCGCCACGACCTCTCCGACGAAGAGGCGGTGGCCGTGCTGCAGCGCGAGGCGCGCAAGCGCCGCGAGGCCGAGCAGGCCTACCGCGACGCGGGCCGGACCGAGCGGGCCGACCAGGAGGCGTTCGAGCTGGCGGTGATCGGCCGCTTCCTGCCCACGGACCTCGACCCGGCCGAGCTGGCCCGCCTGGTCGACGACGCCGTCGCCGCCAGCGGCGCCAGCAGCCCCAAGGAGCTCGGCAAGGTCATGGGCCAGGTGATGCCGAAGGTCAAGGGCCGCGCCGACGGCAACGAGGTGCGCCGGCTGGTGCTCGAGCGCCTGCAGGGCGGCGCCTGAAGGTCCCCCGCACCGGGCGGGGCGCCGCTAGATGCCGATGCGCCTGCCGACGACCAGGATGACCTCGCTGCCGCGGGGGACGTGGCTGCCGCCGCCCGGGCTCTGGCTCATCACCCTGCCGACCTGGCCGCGGTTGGTGGTGAACGCGTAGACGGTCCGGGGCCGCAGCCCGGCCCGGCGGATCTCCCCGGCCGCGTCGCTGGCGCTGTGCCCGACCACCGCGGGCACGACCACGTTGCCCCCGGGGCCGCCGCCACCGCCTCGCGAGACCATCAGGGTCACGGTCGTGCCCTTGGCGGCGTCCGAGCCGCCGCGCGGGCTCTGCCCGACCACCTGGTCCTTGGGGGCGGAGTTGTTGACCTGGGTGACCGAGACGCCGTAGCCGGCCCTGGCGAGGATCTGGGTCGCCTCGCCGAGCTTCTTGCCCACCACGTTGGGGACCTTGTCGGCCCTGGGAGCCTGCGGGCGTCCCTCCGGCGGCGGCGGGAAGTTCACCACCGGCATGTTCCTCAGGGCCTCGGCCATGAAGTCGTGGAAGATCTCGGCCGGGAAGGTGCCACCGTAGACAGGCCCGCCGTTGTGGTCGTTGTACATCGGGATCGAGCCGCTGCGGTGGCCGACCCAGACCGAGGTGGCGAGCTGCGGCGTGAAGCCGGTGAACATGGCGCTGGTGAAGGACTGGGCGGTGCCGGTCTTGCCGGCCAGCGGCCGGCCCAGGTACGCGGCGTGGCCGGTGCCGCCCTGGATCACGGTGCGCAGCATGTCCACCACCTGGCGGGACACGCCCTGGCTGATGACCCGCTCGCAGCTCGACTTGCCGTTGCGGTCCAGCAGCACCTTGCCGTCCCGGTCGCGGACCTCGGCGATGGAGTACGGCTTGCAGCGGACGCCGTCGTTGGCCAGCACCCCGAAGGCGCTGGCCATGTCGAGCACGCTGATGTTGCCGGTGCCGAGCACCGAGGAGCAGATGTTCCAGTGGTTGGCGTAGTCGGCGGTGCCCGCCTTGGCGACCTGGATGCCCATGCGGCGCGCCGTCTCGACCGCGTTGCGCGGGCGCACCTTCGTCATGAGCTGGGCGAAGTAGGTGTTCACGGACTTCTGCACGCCCGTGTACATGTTGAAGACGCCGCCCTCGCGCGCCTCGGCGTTGCCGACGTTCCAGCCCCCCGGGCAGGACGGGTCGTGGATGGTCATCCGCGGCGGGGCGTGGAAGGTGAGGCTCGGCTTGAGGCCCTGTTCCAGGGCGCTCACCAGGTAGAACACCTTGAACGTCGAGCCGGAGTCGTAGCCGAGGCCGCCCTGCCCCAGCACCGCGAGGTTGACCTGGTTCTGCTTGAAGTTCTTGCCGCTGACCATCGCGATGATCTTGCCGGTGTTGGGCTCCACCGACGCGAGCGCGCCGTCGGGGCTCTTGCCGGCGAGCTTGTTCCTGACGACCCGCTCGGCCGTCGACTGGGCGACCGGCTGCAGGGTGGTGTAGATCGACAGGCCGCCCTCGAACACGGCCCTGCGCCTGGCCGACGTGCCGGCGCGGCCGAGCGAGCGGTCGTAGGCCGGGTCGTGCAGGAGCTGCTGCTTGATGAACTCCACGAAGTACGGCTGGCGGGTCTGCAGCTTCTTGATGCGGATCTTGGGCCGCTGGTGCTTGGCGAGGTTGACCTCGCGCTGGTTGGCGTAGCCGAGCTGCAGCATGCGGTCGAGCACCAGCTTGCGCCGGGGCCCGTTCTCCTTCTCGTTGGTCGGCTTGTAGCGCTCGGGCGCCGCGATGGCGGCGGCCAGGGCCGCCGCCTCGGAGAAGCTGAGCTTCTTCAGCGACTTGGAGAAGTAGTGCTCCGCCGCCGCCGCCACCCCATAGGCCCCCTCGCCGAAGTACGCCTGGTTGAGGTAGGCCTCGAGGATCTCGCTCTTGCTCATGCGCTTCTCGAGCTGGACCGCGTAGATCGCCTCGCGGATCTTGCGGTCCATGGTCTTGGCGTTCCCGGTCAGCACGTTCTTGATGTACTGCTGGGTGAGCGTGCTGCCCCCCTGGCGGACGTCGCCCCGGCGCAGGTCCTCGATCAGGGCGCGGCCGATGCCGCGGTAGTCGATGCCGCTGTGCTCGTAGAAGCGGTAGTCCTCGATGGCGATGACCGCCCGGCGGATGCGCATGCCCATGTCGCGCAACTTGACGACCTTGCGGTTCTCGTCGCCGAAGAGGGTGGCGAGCTGGGTCTTGCGGTCGGCGGCGTAGACCACGGAGCGGGCGGCGGGCTTGGGCAGCGCGTCGGCCAGGGGAGGCACGTCGCCGAGCTGGGTGCTGGTGTCGCGCACCAGCGCCCCGGCGGGGACCACCAGCGGCAGGATCACCAGGGTCGACAGCAGCGCGAGCGCGGTGATCAACGCGGCGAACACCACGAAGCGGCTGCCGACCAGGCCAGCCAGCCGCACGGGGGTGAGGCGCGGGAAGCGTGGGTGCGGAGCTGAGACATCAGCCATGGGCATCACAGGCCACGATAGCGGGACGGTCCTGCCCGGCCGGACCAGCAGGGATGATAGGTTCGGCGGTGGCGAGGGGCAACTCGGGCATCTCACCGGTCATTCGTTTCGTGGTGATCACGATCCTCGTCCAGGAGCCCCCGTGCACGAAAGGTAATTCGATCGTTACCCGGCGAGGCGCCCTTCACCCACGCGCGGCCGCCTACGCGAACAGCTGGGCGCCGAGGCGGCGCAGGCCAGGCAGGTCGTGGACGTCGTCGGCCAGCAGCGGCACCTGCACGGTGGGCAGCGACGGGACCGAGGCCGTCAGCTCGCGCACGCGGCGCTGCTCCGCCGCCGCCAGCGCCTCGAGCGTCTGGTGCTGGGTGAGCAGGTCGGCGAGGAGGCGGGCGTCGTCGGTGCCGGCGGCGAGCTTGGCGACGACCTCGGGTGGCACCTCCGGCACCGGCCCGGCCCGGTGCACCCGGTTGACCACCAGGGCGCCGAGTGGCATGCGGTCGGAGGCCAGCCGGCCGGCCAGGTAGGCCGCCTCGCGCAGGGCTGGCGCGTCGGGCGTCGCCACCACCACGAACTGCGTGCCCGGGTCCTTGAGCAGGTCGTAGACGTGCTGCGCGCGGCTGCGGAAGCCCTCGTACATGCCCTCGAAGGCGGCGAAGAACTCGCCCACCTCGGCCAGCAGCTCCGAGCCGGTGAGGCGCCGCACCATCCTGGCCATGGCGGTGGTGGCCAGGTTGAGCCCGCGCAGGTAGCCGCGGCCGATGCGCTGCGCCGGGGCGATCAGCAGGCGGAACATGCGCGCGTCGAGCAGCTCGTTGAGGTTGTCGGGGGCGTCGAGGAAGTCGAGCGCCGAGCGGGTCGGCGGCGTGTCCACCACCAGCAGCTCCCAGCGGCGCGACTCGTGCAGCTCGTAGAGCTTCTCCATGGCCATGTACTCCTGGGTACCGGCCAGGGTGGAGGAGACCCGCTGGTAGAAGCGGTTGGCGAGGATGCGGTCGGCCTGCTGCTGGTCGCGCGCGTAGCGCTCGATCAGCTCGTCGAAGGTGCGCCGCATGTCCAGCATCATGGCGTCGAGGCTGCCCGAGCCGCGCAGCCCCTTGGAGACCGGGCTCGGCGAGTTGGAGAGCAGGTCGAGCCCGAGCGCCTGGGCGAGCCGGCGTGCCGGGTCGATGGTCAGCACGCAGGTGCGCCGGCCCTGCTCGGCCGCGCGCACGGCCAGCGCGGCGGCGGTCGAGGTCTTGCCGACCCCGCCGGAGCCGCAGCAGACCACGATGCGGGCGGTGCGGACGACCTCGTCCAGGCGGGAGCCGCCGGCGACCTTGCTCCCCGCCCTGCCGCGCGCCTTGCGCGCCCTGGCGGGGGTCATGCCGGCGCCGGGTCGGCGCGCCCGGTCGGGCCGTCCGACGTCAGCCGCTCGGCCAGCGTGGCGACCTCGGCCGCGCCGGTGACGCCGTCCAGCAGCAGGGGCAGCTCGACCACGGGCAGGCCGGCCAGGCCGGCGCGTAGCTCCCGCAGCATGCGGCGCTCGGCCTCGACCCGGCGCCGCTGGTCGCGCGCCTCGCCGACCAGCACCGCGAGGGCCTTCGTGTCCAGCTCGGCGCCTGCCTGCGTGGCGGCCTCGGCAAGGGGCCCGGGCTCGCGGGCCAGGGCGGCGAGCCGCCCGCCGCGGTCGCCGAGGTGGTCGGCGCTGACCCGGTTGACCACCACCGGGCCGAGCGGCAGGCGCGCCGCCCGCAGCAGCGAGGCGCCCTCGAGCGTCTCGGTCACCGGCAGCTCCTCCGGCAGGCAGACGAGCACCGTGCGGGTCAGCTCCGGGTCGTCGAGCAGCTCCCTGACCCGCTCGGCCTGGTGGCGGATGGGCCCGACCCTGGCCAGCTCGGCAACCGTCTCCGGGGCGCGCAGGAAGGGAACGATCCGCCCTGTCGGCGGCGCGTCGAGCACCACCAGGTCGTAGAAGCGGGCGCCCTGTCGCGGACGCCGCGTGGTGGCTTCCCAGACCTTGCCGACCAGGAGGATGTCGCCGAGACCGGGTGCCGCCGCGGTGATGAAGCGGGTCAGCCGCGCCCAGGAGAGCAGGCGCGCCAGCGGGGCCGCGCCGTAGCGGCCGAGGTACTCGCGCAGCGACTCCTCGGGGTCGACCGCGAGGCCCATGACCCCGTCGGCGACCCTGGTCTCCTGGTGGCCGAGGGGCGGCCGGCCGAACAGGGCCGCCAGGCCCTGGCGGCCCTCCACCTCCACCACCAGGGTGCGCCTGCCGCGCCGGGCCGCGGCCGTGGCCAGCGCACCGGCCACCGTCGTCTTGCCGGTGCCGCCCTTGCCGGTCACCACCAGCAGCCGCGCCCGGTCCAGCAGCTCAGTCAGCATCACGCCATCCTAGTAGGAGGGTCATCGCCGCCGTCTTGGCGGCCGTGCGCCGGCGTGGTGAAGAATGGCCCGCGCCATGCGACGTTCCTTCTCCATGCTGCTGCTCATCGCCCTTGGCGTGCTCGTGCTCGGCGGGGTCGCGCCGGCGGGAGCCGGCGCCGCCCAGAGCGCTCCCCGGGTCGAGGTCTTCGAGGCCTCGGGCGTGATCGACGCGAGCGTGCTCGGCGCGCTCCGGCGCGACCTGGCCGGGGCGGAGCGTCGCGGGGCGGCGGTGCTGCTGATCCAGCTCGACAGCTTCGGCAGCCTCGGCGTCGACCCGGCCGACCTGGTCGGCACCGTGGAGGCCGCGCGGGTGCCGGTGGCGGTCTGGGTCGGACCGCGGAGCGCCCGTGCCGCCGGTGCCGCCACCTTCCTGCTCGCCGGCGCCGACGTGGTCGCGGTCAGCCGCGACGCCCGGGTCGGGCCGGCGCTCCCCGCCGAGCTGGGACGCGGCCGCCGGCCGCAGGCGGAGGAGCGCCTGGTCGCGGAGACCAAGCTGCCCGCGCAGGTGGAGCGGGCCGGCGCCGGCGGGGCACAGGCCGAGGCGCTGGGGCTGGCCGACTACCAGGCCGAGTCCCTGCCTGACGCGGTGGCCCGGCTGGACGGCCGCCGCGTGGACGGCGGCCGCACCCTCGAGGTCTCGCGCTTCCAGGTGCGCTTCCTGTCCCGCTCGCTGCTCGACCGGGTGCGCCACGGCCTCGCCAACCCGAGCCTTGCCTACCTGCTGCTGCTGGCCGCCGCGGCCTGCCTGGCGTTCGAGTGGTTCCAGCCGGGCTTCGGGGTGGCCGGCATCTGCGGCCTGGCGGTCGCGCTGCTGGCCGCGTACGCGCTGGTGGTGCTCCCCACCAACTGGCTGGCGCTGGGCGTGCTGCTGGCCGGTTTCGGGCTGTTCTCGATCGACGCCGCGGTCGGCGGGCTCGGCCTGGGCACCGCCGCCGCGACCGCGCTGACCGCGGCCGGCTCCTGGTGGCTGTTCTCCAGCCCCAGCCCGCTGCTGCGGCTCGACGGGCGCCTCGCGGCGGCCGGGGTGGCCTGGTCGGTGCTCTGGTTCGTGGTGCTCCTGACCGTGCTGCTGCGCTCCCAGCGCCAGCTGCCGCTCGGCACCGAGGCCCTGGTGGGGGCGCGTGGGGTGGTGCGGAGCATGCTCAACCCGGGCGGCATCGTCACCGTCGAGGGCGCCATGTGGCGTGCCGACCTGATCGGCGGCGGCTCGCTCGCCACCGGCCAGCGGGTCGCCGTCGAGGCGGTCCGCGAGGGCATCCTGCAGGTCGGGGCGGAGGACCCCGGCGCCGTCCGCCCGTCGCGCCGGCGCGGTCGCCACCGCCGCCGCCCGCCGGCCACCGGGGCTCCTCCCGCATCCGACGGTTCTTCGGCGGAGGCGGAGCCGGCCCGCCCGGGGAAGGACTGAGCGCCCTCACGGCACGTGGGCGCGAATGAGACACTGGGCCCACACACCGTCGGGGGGCGTCTCGGCGCTCTCCGCAGCCACGACGGACGAGGAGTTCACGTGAGCGGCATCGTCTTCGGCCTCCTGGTCATCCTGGTCATCCTGGTCCTGATCGCGCTGCTGTCAGGCGTCCGGGTGGTCCAGGAGTACGAGCGCGGCATCGTCTTCCGGCTCGGCCGGGTG
>WNFV01007124.1_pt1 | contig 13040 bp, 8 predicted proteins | sample 5400101 | NCBI WGS metagenome assembly WNFV01 (sample SAMN13153361, study PRJNA577476) | soil metagenome | isolation source: 115 cm soil or saprolite under grassland replicate 1 | place: USA:California | collected 2016-06-15
CGGCGGCCTCCAGCCGGCCAAGACCACCTGCTGACCCTCTCGGCAGGTGCGACGGATCCGCGCCCTCACGCGGCCCGTCATCACAGTCCGGGGCGGTGCGCGACGCGTGCCGCCCCGGCACCAGACCAAGGCAGGCCGACATGCGGATCATCACCCCCCGGGGCGTCGCCAGGACATTCGTCGTGCTGGCCGTCAGCGCCGGCCCGCTCCTCGGAGTCATCGACGGCGGAGCGGTCGGGTACGCGCGACTGGCGACGGAGGACGACGCCAGGACCGTGGGCCACGCGGCCGTCGAGGCGGTCCGCGGTGAGCCGCTGACCCAGCAGACCGCGCTGTCCGCCTACCGGGCCGCGAGCGCGACCGCGGCGCGGTTCGGCGCGACGGTCGACAGGGCGGACTTCGCCGTGCACCGCGACGGGAGCGTGACGCTCACCCTGCATCGCACCGCACCGACCCTCGTCTTCGACCACTTGCCGTTCCTGCGCGACACGACCGCGATCACCTCCACCGTGACGGTCGAGCCGGCGCCGTACGCATGAGCCAGTCATCCAGCAAGGAGAGCCCTGTGACCGCCAAGGGTCGCCACCGGCGCGATCGCCAGACCCCGCTCCGCGGTACCGCCGTCGCGCTCGGTGCTGTGGTGGCCGCGGCCACCACAGCGGCCACCGCCGCGCCGGCGAGCGCTGAAACGGGCGCGCCGGCGGCGCCGAGCACGTCGGCCGACTCCTTCTCGGTGGGCCTCGACTCGCTCCAGCGGCGGGCCGCGGATCTGGAGCAGCGCGTACGTGAGACGTACGCCGCCTACCAGAGCGCGCAGTCGCAGGCCACCGAGCTGCGCGGCGAGGCGGCCCGGGCGGACGCGGCGTCCGAGCAGGCCTCGCAGTACGCGAATCACCTGTACGGCAAGCTGTCCGGTCGCTCCGCCGTTCCCGGCCTGGGCCGGGTGCTGGGCGTGCTGCGCGGCGGCGACCCGGAGCTGGAGGAGGCGGTCGAGGCGGTCAAGGCGCAGGACGCCGCGATGAAGGCTGCCGCCGACGCGGCCAAGCGCAGTGCGGCGGCCGCCCAGGCAGCGGCGGCGGCGAAGGCGAGCTGGACCGAGGCGACCGCGCAGGCCGCGCGGCTGGAGGTTCGCATCCTGGCGCAGACGGTGGCGGAGCAGTCGCTGCGACTCGCTCGCTTCGACGCGTCGTACCGGGTTCCGCTGCGGGTGCAGGACCTGCGCAACCGGGCCGCGCTGGAGAACTGGCGCGCCTATCTGACCGAGCTCGCCGACGCGCGGATCGTGCCGCCCGCCGCGAGCCGGCTCGCCGATCCCGGCGCCCTGCCCGCGCCGCTCGAGCCGGTGCTCGACGGCGCGGGGAAGCCGGTGCCGGGTATCGCGCAGGTGTGGCGCATCGGCGCCGACCCGCTCGTCGTACTGCCGGCGGAGACGATCCGCGCGGTGACCAAGGCGTTCACCCTGGTGGGCCGGCCGGACGCGGCCAGGGCGGCCGGGCCGGACGCGTACGCCTGCGGCGTTTTCACCCACGACGTCTGGCGGGCCGCCGGCTACCGGCTGCCGCGCGAGTCGGTCGCGCAGTGGCAGACCCTGGCGCGGGGGACCGACCGCCGTCACCCCCAGGTCGGAGACCTGGTGTACCTCGGCGACCGCCACTACGGCATCCACCGGGCCGGGGTGTCCCTCGGCCGCGGGCTGTGGATCGCGGTGAACTCCGCCACCGGCGAGGTGGCGGTCGAGGCCTTGCCGGCGACCGGCGTGTACGCCGTCCGCCGGCTCACGTTGCCGCGTCCGGACCCCCTGACCTGGGTTCCCGCGACACTGCCCGGCTGGACCAGGACGGGGTGCGGGGAAGGACGGGCACCGATCGTCGCCACGGCGCAGGGCGGTATCACGCCCACGACCACGACGACGACCCTGACCACCACGGCCGCGTTCGCGGCCGGTGCGGCGCTGACCATGCCGATCGCGGAGGGTTCGTACCAGCTGTCGGCCGAGTTCGGTGCCTCCGGCCCCCTCTGGAGTGGTCAGCGGCACACCGGTCAGGACTTCGCCGCCGCGGTCGGTACGCCGGTCCGCGCGGCGCTCGCCGGCGTGGTCACGGTCGAACACCCCGCCTGGGCGGGCACCCTGGTCCGGATCCAGCACGGCGACGGTCTCGAGACCTGGTACGCGCACCTGTCCGCGGTGTCGGTCCAGCCCGGCCAGCGGGTGAGCGCGGGTACGGCGATCGGTGCCGTGGGCAACGCGGGGAACAGCACCGGGCCGCACCTGCACTTCGAGGTCCGGGTCGACGGCCTGCCGGTGGATCCGCTGCCGCTGCTGATGCCCGCCACCTCGGCGGCCCGGTGGGGCGGGTACCGGAACGGCACGATCCCGGCCGCCGCCCTGTGCGCCCTGACGCCCGGCAGCGCGGCGCGACTGCGCTGCGACGCGGCGGTGGCCTTCCGGCTGATGGACGCGGCGTACGCGGCCCGGTTCGGCCGGCGGATGTCCGTCACGGACGCCTACCGGTCGCTGGCCGAGCAGCAGGTGGCGTTCGCCGAGAAGCCGGGCCTGGCCGCGGTGCCGGGCACCTCGAACCACGGCTGGGGCCTCGCGCTGGACCTGGCCGGCGGCGTCGAGCGCTTCGGGACGCCCGAGCACCAGTGGGTGGCCGCCAACGCACCGCGTTTCGGCTGGCAGCACCCGGCGTGGGCACGCCAGGGCGGTAACCGCCCCGAGCCATGGCATTTCGAGTACGGCCAGTTTTCCTGACCAAGCAGCAATTGTTGCGCTCGGCAACGTGCTCGTCACTGGACGTCACACCTACCTTCGGTCCATGGTGTAGGTGATCGTTCTCGACGACGAGGGGTTGAGCACGATGAGTGTGCAGCATCTGGAGACCGAGCTCGACGAGCTGTGGGCTGTGTACAAGAGCCGCGGGAACCCGGCGGTCCGGGACCGGCTGGTCCTGCAGTACGCGCCGCTCGTCAAGTACGTGGCCGGACGTGTCCGGTCCGGTCTGCCGGCGAGCGTGGACGGGGCGGACCTGGTGTCCGACGGCGTCATCGGACTGATGGACGCGATCGAGAAGTTCGATCCCGGGCGCGGACTCCAGTTCCAGACGTACGCCGTACCGCGGATCCGCGGCGCGATCCTCGACGGGCTGCGGGCGATGGACTGGGTGCCGCGATCGGTGCGCGACAAGGTCCGCAACGTCGAGCGCGCGCAGGTCGTCCTCGAGACCCGGCTGGGCCGGACCCCGACGGACCGAGAGATCGCCGACGAGCTGGGGGTCCCGCTGCGCGAGCTGCAGGACACGTACGCGAGCGTGTCGTTCACCAGCCTCGCCACCGTGGACGACCTCGGGGTCGCCGACGCGCTGGCCTCGACGTCCACGGACGCGCTCGAGGACGACGAGACGAGAGCCGTTCTGATGCACTGCGTGCGCGACCTGGCCGAGCGGGACAAGATCATCATCGCCCTGTACTACTTCGAGGGCCTGACGCTGTCGGAGATCGGCGTGGTGCTGGGGGTCAGCGAGTCCAGGGTCAGCCAGCTGCACACCCGGGCCACCCTCGCGCTGCGGGCCAAGCTGGACACGCTGGCCACCGTCTGACCGCGATCTGTGGCCCGAGGCAACGAAGGCCCGGACCTGATGGTCCGGGCCTTCGTCGCGATCGGGGACGTCAGGCGCCGAGCGCCTTCCAGGTCCGGGCTTCCACCACGCCCGTGGCAGGCAGCCGGTGCGCGCGCTGGAAGGTGATCACCGCGGTGCGGGTCCGGGGTCCGAACCACCCACTCGCGTGGGAGACCCGGAGCGCCTTCTGCAAGGCGAGCACGGCCGGTCCGCGGGAGTTGTAGCGGAGCACCAGGGACTTGTACCGCGTGAGCGGGCTCACCGGCTGGACGACCGGCGGGACGGCCGGGGTCGCCGGCTTGCTCGCCTTGAGCAGGGCTCGCCAGGTGGTGAAACCCACGACGCCGGTACCCGTGAGGCCGTGTGCGCGCTGCCACGTCGCGACCGCGGCCGCGGTGCCGCGGCCGTAGCGACCGTCGGCGGTGGTTCGCACGGCCTGCTGCACGGCCTTGACGGCACCACCGGTGGAGCCCGTGCGCAGCACCTGACCGGAATACGCGGTCAGCGTCCGCAGCAGTGGCGACGCACCGGCGGGCGCGGCCACCCGCGGGTAGTTCGCGCAGCCGGTCGGGTTCGGCTTCCTGTACGGCGCCGCCCAGTTGAGGTCGCGTGGCCGGCAGGGACCGTAGTCGGGTGCGGCCACCCGCTTGGTCCAGAAGGAGGTGCGAGCCATCGCGCCCTCCCATGACAGCGAGATGTGGATGTGATCGCGGTGGCAGGTGGTGTCCGCGGACCGCGCGGGTTTCGTCGTACAGCCGCGGTACTCGCGCCAGCCGGAGCTCGGGTCGTACGCGCGCCACATCTTGTTGTTCCAGATGATGTACATGACGCCGAGGCGGCGGGCGTTCGCGTAGGGGTTCCCCGCCGCGTCCTTGGCGAGCAGCCACTTCAGTACGGCGCCGGCCTGAGCTGCCCGGGCCGGGTTGCGCACCGAGACCATCCAGTCGATCGCGCGGCCCTCGTTGTGCTCGCTCGTCGGGCTGCTGCCGCAGACGCGGTCGATGCCGTAGCTGGTCCCCGGGTAGGCCTTGACCAGCAACTTGCCGAGCGCGTTGACGCCCGGTTTGGCGTGCGGGTCGCAGGACGTCACCGGGACGTAGCCGGCGAGCGACTCGATGCCGGCGGGCATCGCCGGCGGGGTGGCGGGAGGCGGAGCGGCCGCGTGGGTGGGGACGGCTCCGACGACGGTGGCGGAGCAGGCCGCGAGCAGGGCGGTGGCGACGCCGAGACGGCGCGCATGGGCGGGTAGGTCGACAGCAGGCATGGTTCTTTCTCTCGGTCGGATGACGGTCGGCCGGCAGCACCGGGCGCTCGGATGCGGTGTGCGCCGGGGGCGGATCGGCGTGTCGGTCACGCGCGCCTCCGTCCCGGTGTGCTATCGGCGGCCGCGGCGCCGACCTTGAGGAGCTTGTGATATCGGGCCCCTTCAGTCGGCCGCGCGGCGGGCCGAAACCAAGGTGTCTTGATCACCCGACCTCAGATGGGACGTTGCTGTGCGAGCACATGTCATGCCTGCGCGACCGGTCCCCGCCCGGGCCTGGCTCCGGGGCCTGGTGGGTCTGTGTAGCTGGGGCGCCTTCGGCGCCGCGTGGTGGCTGGTCGTCGAGCGGCACGCGCAGGTCGATTCCGCTGTCCTCGCCGCGCTGGGACTGGCGGCGGCCCTGGTCTGGCTGCTCACCATGGCCTGGGTGTCGCGGAACCGGCGCATCTACCGCATCAAGGGTCCGCGCCGCGCGGTGCAGGTACCCGCCGCGCCGCGGGCCGCGGACCGGCTCGGGCGACCGCTGGTGATCCAGCCCGGCGCCCGTCATACCGGCGAGGTCGTGCTCCGGCTCACCCCGGACGGGCGCAAGGCCTACGAGCCGGCCGAGGTCGGACGATGACGCAGCTGCAGTACTTCCTCGGCGACACCATCGCCCTCCGGGTGCTGCTAGCCTTCGTCGCCGGCTACCCGCTGCTGACCGGAGCGGTATGGGTGGTCACCGCGCTCATCTACGCCGCTCGGCGTGAGCGCGGCGACGACGACGGCTTCTACGCGCTCGCGGACGGGGAACTGCCCCGGGTCACGCTGCTCGTACCGGCGTACCGGGAGGAGACCACGCTCGACGGCACCCTGTCCGCGTTGCACGAGCTCGACTACCCCGACTACGAGGTGCTCGTCGTCGACGACGGCTCGCCCGACGGGACCGCGGACATCGCCCGCCTGCACGTCGGGCGTGACAGCCGGTTCCGGCTGCTGCGCAAGGAGATGAACGAGGGCAAGGCGATGGCGATGAACGACGCCATGCCGCTGGCGACCGGCCAGATCGTGATCGTCGTGGACGCCGACGCCCGGCTCCACAGCGACGCGCTCAGATACATCGTCGCGCACTTCGTCCGGCTGCCCCGGGTCGGTGCGGTCACCGGGAACCCGCGGGTGACCAACCGGACCACCCTGCTCGCCGAGCTGCAGACCCTGGAGTTCACCTCGATCGTCTCGATCCTGCGGCGGGCTCAGGTGGTGTGGGGCCGGGTGCTCACCGTCTCCGGCGTGATCAGCGCCTTCCGCCGGTCCGCGCTGGACGACGTCGGGCTGTTCGACCCGGCGATGGTCACCGAGGACATCGACGTGACCTGGCGGCTGCAACGCCGGTTCTACGACGTCCGGTACGAGCCGCGGGCGCTGGTGGACATGTCCGTGCCGACCACGTTGCGCGGCCTGTGGCGGCAGCGCCGGCGCTGGGCCATCGGCCTGGTCCAGGTACTGCGCCGGCACGGCGGGGCCGTCACCAGCTGGCGCAGCCGCCGCCAGTGGCCGGTGCTGGTCGAGGCGATGCTGTCCATCGCCTGGGCGCACGCCTTCACCGCGCTGGTCGCCTTCTGGCTGCTGTGCCTGGTGGCCGGGGTCCGGCCGATCGGCGCGTCGCCGTTCCCGAACGGCTGGGGGATGCTGATCGCCACCGTCTGCCTGGTGCAGCTGGCCGTCGGCGTCTGGCTCGACCGCCGCTACGACAGGTCGGTCGGGCGGGCGTTCCTGGTCGCGCCCCTGTACCCGCTCATCTACTGGATGCTGATGGCCGTCATCACGGTCCGCAGCACCGTCCCCGCGCTCGTCGCGCGCCGCAAGACCGCCGTAGCTCGCTGGCACACGGCCCGGGAGGGCACGGCGAGTGCAAGTTCTGGTTCCGACGGCGCCGTGCCGGATTCGGACCGGGGGATCCGCCGGCAGCAGCCGACACACAACTGAGGGGGAGTCATGCCTTTCACCACCACGTCGACCACATCACGCGCGGGCACCGGCCGCGCCCGCCGGCGGCTGCGCGCCGTCGCGGTGCTGGCCCTGCTCGGGTCCGCGCTCGGCGCGTTCGGGAGTGCTCCGGGCGCCGCGGCGTACGACTCGACGTCGGTCCAGCCAACCGCGACCGGCAAGATCGACCCCGCTCTCCCGCGCACCGGCACCGCCCCGGTCGACGTCGTGGTGAGCGGCCGGCCCGGAGGATCCGCCGCCGTGGCCCAGGCCGTCCGCGACGCCGGCGGCACGGTCACGGCTGGGCTGGACCTGGTTCACGGCGCCCGCGCCTCCGTGCCGGCCGGCCGGCTCGACCAGCTCGCCTCGTCGCCGGCCGTCACCGCGGTGACGATGAACCGGGCGATGCAGTTCCAGAGCGGTGAGTACGCGACCACGCCGGCCACCGGCTCGAACTTCGCCAAGAGCACCGGTGCGACGCAGCTGTGGACGCCGGACCGCCTCGGCCAGGGCGTCGGCGTCGCCGTGCTCGACACCGGCGTGTCCTCGATGAACGACCTGTCCGGGCGGATCGTGCACGGTCCGGACCTGTCCGGTGAGGGTACGACGATCGACTCGTACGGTCACGGCACCGTGATGGCCGGCATCATCGCCGGCAGCGGTGCGGACAGCGCCGGCCGGTCCGGCGGGCCGTACACCGGCGTGGCGCCGGCGGCGACCGTCGTCGCCGTGAAAGTTGCCGGACGCAACGGTGCCACCGACGTCTCCACCGTGCTGCAGGGCATGCACTGGGTGGCGGCGTACAAGGACCAGTTCAACATCCGGGTGCTCAACCTGTCCTGGGGCACTCCGTCCACGCAGTCGCCGCAGCTCGACCCGCTCAACTACGCGGTGGAACGGCTCTGGCAGCAGGGCATCGTCGTCGTCGTTGCCGCAGGCAACGACGGTCCCACGAAGAGCACCGTGCTCAAGCCGGGTGACGACCCGCTGGTGGTCACCGTCGGGTCGTACGACGACAAGCAGAACCTCGACCCGGCGGACGACAGCCTGTCCGCCTGGAGCTCGCGCGGCCCCACGGCCCAGGGCGTCAGCAAGCCCGACCTCGTCGCGCCGGGCCGCACCCTGGTCGCCCTCAGGTCGTACGGATCCGCGGTCGAGACCGACAACCCGAAGGCCCTGATCGCGCCGAGTTACATCAAGGGCAGCGGCACCTCCGAGGCTGCCGCCGTCACGTCCGGTGCCGCGGCACTGCTGCTGCAGGCCCGGCCCGGCCTGACCCCGGACCAGGTCAAGCAACTGCTCACCTCGACCGCCCGCCCGTTGCCGGACCGGACTGCCTACGAGCAGGGATCGGGCCGGCTCGACCTGATCGGAGTGCTCTCTGCGGATCCCGGAGCCGCTGTGCGGCAGACGCCGGTCGCGACCGGGCTCGGCTCGATCGAGGCCAGCCGCGGCGGGCGGAACGTCCAGACCGACTGCGACGGCGACGGCGTGCTCGAAGAGATCGTGGGCGAGATCGACGTCCGCTGCGAGGCGTGGGACCCGAACGCCTGGACCGGTGCGGCCTGGACCGGCGCGGCGTGGACCGGTGCTGCGTGGACCGGAGCCGCGTGGACGGGTGCGGCGTGGACCGAGGCCGCGTGGACCGGTGCTGCGTGGACCGGTGGAGCGTGGACGGGTGCGGCCTGGACCGGGGCCGCGTGGACCGGTGCGGCCTGGACCGGATCGGCCTGGACCGGTGCGGCCTGGGCCGGAGCAGCGTGGACCGGCGCCGCCTGGACGGGTGCGGCCTGGACGACCGCCGAGTACGCAACCGACGACGACGCGACGTTCCTGACCGCCTGGTGGGGTGACCGTCCGGGGTACGGCCACCGGATCCCCGGTGAGCCGAACGAGCCGCGACCCGGCGGGTGCGGGCGGTCGGCGCAGGACGTCTGCTAGGCGCGTAGAGCCGCGAGGAGCAGCGAATCGCATGAGCGCCCCCTCCCCGGCTGCCGCAGGCGCCGACTCCGGTCGGCGCCTGTGGCGGCTTCACGCACTCGTGGTGGCGGTCATCCTGACCGGCGCCGGGTGCGTCAGCGCCGCCGTGGTGGCGGCCGTGGGGGCGGACAGGCCGGCCGCGTGGCAGCTGATCCTGACCGCGATCGTGCTGCTGGTGGGCGAGAGCACCGTGCTCCACCTGCGGTTCGGCCAGGAGACCTACACCTTCACCTGGTCGGAGGCGGCGATCATCGCCGGCCTGTTCCTCGTGCCGTGGCCGTGGCTCACCCTGCTCGCTCCGCTGGCGGTCGCGGCGGTACACGCCCTCGCCCGCCGCGACCCGGTCAAGGTGGTGTTCAACGCCGCGTCGATGGCGACCGGTGTCACCGCGGCCCAGCAGTTGTGCTGGCTGGTGACCGGCGGACGTCCGGTCGCTGACGTCGACACGGCTGTCGGCTGTGTCGCGCTGGCCGCGGCGGCGACCCTGGGTTTCGCCTGGAACAGCCTCACCGTGTCCGCGGCGATCGCGTTCTCCAGCGGCCGGTCTCTGGTCAGCGTGGTCCGCAAGGGCCTGACGCTGAAGCTCGCGGTACTCGCCGGCAACACGATCGTCGCCCTTCTGCTGGTGACCGCACCGTGGCGTGGCAGCACGGTGGTGCTGGTGCCGTTCTCCGTCGTACTGCTGTATCTGGTCTATCGCAGCTACCTGAGGGCACTGGACGAGCGGGACATCTGGCAGCAGCTGGACCGCACCGCGAAGGAGATCAGCTCGCTGGACGAGCACGAGGTGGCGGCCACGGCGGTCGCGCGGGCGGCCGAGCTCTTCGGAGCCGCCGTCGTCGAGCTTGCCGTCGTCCCGCCTGCCGGCACACCTGTGCAGGTCCTCGTACAGCGCGCCGACGGCACCCAGACCCGGCACGAGGAGCCCACCTCGGGCGGCGCCAGGGCCTCGCACACCGGCCTGGCGAGCAGCTGGGTGGTGACGCCGCTGGAGGGCGTCAACGGGCTCGAGGGCTCGCTGGGGCTCGGCTTTCCGGTCCCGACCGAGCTGACCGAACGGCAACGGCACGTGCTCAAGACGTTCGTGCACGGTGTGAGCACCAATCTGCAGAACGCCAGACTGTACGGCGAGATGCGGGCGCTCGCGGACCGCTACGCGCGGGAGGCGCGGCACGACTCGCTGACCGGTCTCGCGAACCGCAAGTTCCTGTACGAGCACGCCGTCGCCGAGCTCGACCGCGCCGACCGCGAAGGCAACTCCGTCGGCCTGCTGCTGATCGACCTGGACCACTTCAAGGAGATCAACGACACCCTCGGCCACGCCGCCGGCGACGAGGTGCTGCGGACCGTGGCCGAGCGCTTGAAGCGGGCACTGCGCCGAGCCGACCTGGTGGCCCGGCTCGGCGGCGACGAGTTCGCCGTACTCGTGTGTGGCATGCCGACCGCGGAGCGGGCCGAGACGATCGCCCGCGAGCTGCTCCCGCTGCTCGCCGAACCGGTCGACCACGAGGGTCTGCGGCTCGCGGTGGAGGGCAGCATCGGCGTCGCCGTCTACCCGGACGACGGTACGACGATCGACGACCTGCTGCGCCGTGCGGATGTGGCGCTCTACCAGGCGAAACAGAGCCGCGGGGCCTACACCCGCTACCGCAGCGACCGGGACGAGTCCAGCGTCGACCGGCTGACTCTGGTCGCGGACCTGCGGAACGCGATCAGCGAGCTCGAGTTCCTGCTGCAGTACCAGCCGCAGGTGGACCTCAGGACCGGCCGGGTCGTCGGCGCCGAGGTGCTGGCGCGCTGGCAGCACTCCCGCCGCGGGCTGCTCAAGCCGGGGGAGTTCATCAGCGCCATCGAGCACTCCGGGTTGATGCGGGAGTTCACCCTGCACATCCTCGACCGTGCCGTGGCCGAGTGCGCCGGCTGGCGGCGGGACGGTGCCACCGCCGCCCTGTCGGTCAACCTGTCGGCACGCAACCTGCACGACCGCGGCCTTCCCGCCGACGTCGCGCGCATCCTGGCCGAGCACGGCCTGCCCGCCGACCGGCTGCTGCTGGAGATCACCGAGACCACGATGGTCAGCGACGTCGAGGCCGTGCAGGAGGTCCTGGCGGGTCTGCGGCAGGTCGGCGTCGAGCTGTCCGTCGACGACTTCGGCACCGGCTACTCCTCGCTCGCGCTGCTGCAACGGATCGCGGTGAACGAGCTCAAGGTCGACCGCTCCTTCGTCCAGGCCATGAACACCTCCGACGGGGACGCGGCGATCGTGCGCGCGACCGTCGAGCTGGCGCACAGCCTCGGGCTGCGGGTGGTCGCCGAGGGGGTGGAGACGGCCGAGCACGTGCGGGCGCTGCGCGCGCTGGGCTGCGACGTCGCCCAGGGCTGGTACTTCGGGCATCCGGTGGACGGCGGTCAGATGCGCAAGCTGCTCGGCCTGCCGCAGGCCGGCGTGGTCCCCGTTCCGCCGACCGCGGAGCTGGTCCGGCTGGCCGACCGGCGGAGCTGACGGCCGGGCCTTCAGTCGTGACTCGCCGGCGCCGACATCTAGGACGACGCTCCCGGTCCGCGGACGTCGTACACGTCCGTCGGTAGGCGCGGGACGCACTGACACCACCACGCGTGCGTACGGAGGGTTCGATGGGCTGGATCAGGAACACCCGGCTGGGTGTGCGGCTCGGCATGGCCTTCGCGGCCGCGGTCGCGCTGATGTGCCTCACCGTGGCTGTCTCGCTGGTCGAGCTGTCGGTGGAGCAGTCTGACCAGCGGCAGCTCGTCGCCGACAGCAAGCTCGCGGAGTCGCTGTCCGAGCTGTCGTACCTCGCCGCCGACTTCAACGGCTGGCAGACGTCGTACGCACTGGAGGCGACCCTCGGCCACGCGGACGCCACCACGACAGGTGCGAGCCGGATGGCGTTCTCGGAGTCCGCCGCGAAGTTCGAGAGCCTGCTGAACCAGGTCACGGCCATGCAGCTCGTCGCGGACTCCCAGCAGCGGCTGCGCGAGCTGGCGGCGACGTACCAGCAGTACAAGGCGCTCGACGAGCAGATCGTCGCCGGCTTCCGGTCCGCCGACCCGGTAGCGCGCGCTCGCGCCGCTCAGCTCGCCTCCGGGCAGTCGAACACGACCTTCCTGGTGATGTCCGGCACCGCTCGCGACCTGGCGAAGTCCGCCCAGCAGGACGCCGACGACCGTGCCGCCGCCGCGTCCGCCGCGGCGGATCAGGCCCGGGCCGAGCTGATCGCGGGCGCACTGCTCGCCCTCATCCTGTCCGCCGTGCTCGCCACCGTGATCACGCGGTCGGTCTCGGGCCCGCTGGCCACAGCGGTGCGTGTGCTCGGCCGGGTCGCGGACGGCGACCTCGCGGTCCGGCTGGCAGACCGGGCCGACGACGAGGTCGGGCAGGTGGGCCGCGCGCTCAACCAGGCGCTGGAGCGGATGGCCACCACGGTCCACGCGATCTCGCACGGCTCGCACTCGCTGTCGGCGTCGTCGGAGGAGCTGAGCACCGTCAGCCACCAGCTGAGCTCGTCCGCCAAGGAGACGGCGGCGCAGGCCGCGACGGTGTCGGTGGCCGCGGAGCAGGTGTCCGGCTCGATCCAGTCGGTCTCGGCGGCCGGCGAGGAACTCAGCGCCAGCATCCAGGAGATCGCCCGGAACACCGTGGAGGCGGCGCGGGTCGCCAGCTCGGCCGTGGAGATCGCCGAGGCGACGACGGGCACGGTGAGCCGGCTCGGCGCGAGCTCGGCCAAGATCGGCGATGTCGTCGGCGTCATCACGTCGATCGCCGAGCAGACCAACCTGCTCGCGCTCAACGCGACGATCGAGGCCGCTCGCGCCGGCGAGGCCGGCAAGGGCTTCGCCGTGGTCGCGAACGAGGTGAAGGAGCTCGCCCGCAAGACCGCGGGCGCGACCGACGAGATCGCCGCGCGGGTGCAGGCCATCCAGAGCGACACCCACGACGCGGTCACCGCGATCACCCAGATCGCCACCGTGATCCGCGAGATCCACGACACCCAGACGGTGATCGCCGCCGCGGTCGAGCAGCAGTCCGCCACCACCGACGAGATCGGCCGCGCCGCCACCGAGATGGCCGCCGACTCGAGCGAGATCGCCGCGAACATCACCGGCGTCGCCACCGCCGCGCATGAGAACACTCAGGCCGTCGCCGAGACCCATCGGTCGGCGAGCGAGCTGGCCAGGCTGGCGGTCGAGCTGCA
>WNFV01010763.1_pt1 | contig 13037 bp, 10 predicted proteins | sample 5400101 | NCBI WGS metagenome assembly WNFV01 (sample SAMN13153361, study PRJNA577476) | soil metagenome | isolation source: 115 cm soil or saprolite under grassland replicate 1 | place: USA:California | collected 2016-06-15
GCGTGGAGGACCGACTCGTCCCTTGGTTGAAGGCCGGAATTACATGACCCAGCAGCAGCGACATTGCTAACAATACGCGCGCAGTGGTGTGTAAACCTGGCGTAAATCGTTTCTTCATTGTCACCTTAAGTTTCTAAGAACGGGCGATTGCGCCGGTCAGTCTGCGCTCGGCAACCGGCCATTCAGGTTCTGCACAAGAGTCGCCTGACGACCAAATTCGAGCAGCCCGCGAAGCGGGCTCAAACGCTGATCCTCCATCTCCATTCTGTGCAAGGCCATCGTCTATTTCTTGGGTCTGTGTTTAATAGAAGGGCGACCATCGTAATAAACCCGCTGAAACAAACCACCATAGGACTTCATCATTTTGAAAAATACTGAGGTGTTGTCCTGCACGCCCATAAACTGCAGCGCGCCGGGACCAGTTGCGGTCAGCGGAATATCAACCGCCGTGTGCACGGCATTTACCGTTCCGTCGATATCTCCGTCCGGCGCCTTGGAAGTCGCTTCGCCGTTCTCGACTTGGCCAGTAATCAGCGTCCCATCACGCGATTTCGGATCAGGATCTTCTGGACCATCACGCTTCGGGTTCCCTACCACCACCCCCTCGTTCCAAATAGCGGGGGGCGCCTTACGGCCATTGCTATGCCAATCCTCGTAGTGATCAGCACCGGCTCCATACCCAATCACCAGTTTGGCCGGTGGGTCAGCCTGATCCGGATAACCATCGCCATCGACGTCTTTGTAATCGGGAAAACCACGGTAAGTGCGGGCCAGATCGCGACTGCCGCGTGGGATACGCGGATCGGGATTGCGAGCGCCGATGATTGAAAAGCCACTGGTCTCATGGTCGGCGGTGACGATGACGAGAGTGTCATTGTTTGGATTCGCGTCAGAGTTGGTCTTCTCAGCAAAGCGTTTCGCGACGCCGACAGCACGATCGAACTCAATCGTCTCCCAGATCGTTCGTTCTGCATCCATCCAATGGGCTTCCTTATCTATGGAGGCGCCCTCAACCATCAAAAAGAATCCGTTTGGGTTGGACGCGGAAAGCGATCCGATCGCGGCTCGAGCCATATCGTCAAGCATGGGGACGTTTCTAATTCGTTCGACGCCGTAGCCGAGCTTGTCAAACGCGACTGGCATGGTTGAGGGGGAAAAAAGTCCGAGCAGACGTCGTTCCTTCTCCGGATTTATTTTGCGCAAAGATTCGGCTGAATCGGCATAAGTAAAACCGGCTTCGCGAAAATTCCTGACGAGATCACGTGATGGATCAACGTGCGCATTCGTTGGAGTTCCGCGTCGCCTTCCGCCGGCATTTTTTGGCAAGAACCATTGACGTCCGCCACCCATCAACACCGAAAGCCCGGTCTCATTCCGGCGGTCGAAGTAATCATCGGCAATGCGCGTGGAAGAGTTGCGGTTAGAAGTGTGGACTGCAAATGCGGCAGGCGTGGCATCAGTGACGTCGGCAGTGGTGACCAATCCGACCTCAATTCCCCGAGTTCGGTGCAGGTATTCACTTATGTTTTCTACACGGGGATTATCAAGGAAGCGATCATTTTCAGGATCGCTGCTCTTTAACTCATCGCTATCGGTGTTGTCGGGGAATACACCTTCCTCTTGGTTGGCCGCTTTATTACCCGTGGCGTAGCAACTTGCGCCCGGCGCAGAATCCGTCACCATAGCGGATAGCGAAGATGTGGTGACCAGACCGACTGCAGTCATCTGGTCCATCTCGAGCAGCCCATTGCGATAGCGCCCCTCGGTTAAGCCGCGAGATGCAATGCGAGCCGCAGTGCGATGGGCCATGCCCATACCATCTCCAATGAGCAGGATCACGTTGCGCACTCGCGAGCCTTTGCCTTCCCACCCGACAATCTCGAAATTGACTTCCAGCGCCTCTGCATTCCCAGCTTCAGCTCTAATTTGATGTAGCCCAGGACGGGGAAAGGACCACTGACGCGAGATAAAGACCGCACCGCCCCGCAACGGCGGCGCTGGCTGATGATCGATTGTATTCCCAGTTAAGTGATTACGATTGTTCCATTCCCTAATGTCGCGCCCGTCAAGCGTAACGCGCAACGGCCCCTTCGCGCCTGCCGAGCCTTCGACCCGGATATCAAACCGCTGGCCAACGAGAAAGGAAGAACCATCGGCAGGCATGATACGCATGAGGTTCCGAACTGCTCCTGCTGCTTGCGAGATGTTCAATTCAGAATCTGGAAAGGCCGCGAAACAGGTGGGCAGCAGGATTGCACCGATCAAAGTTGCGGCAAGTAAGCGAACCGGCGTTGCCACCGGTCTGGTTGAGTTGATCATGATTTGTCCAATAACTAGATACGTATGACATTGCGGAGATATTGCCGGCTGCGGATAGCGCTCTCCAGCGGATTCACATCTGCGCTGCGCGTGTCTACATCCTGTTCGACGATGGCCCAATCCGAATAGCCCCCATCACTCATGTCCCCTATGACGTTTTTGAGATCTACCGCGCCATCACCGAGTTCGCAAAACACGCCACGCCGCACTGCCGCAAGGAAGCCGAGGCCCTCTCGACGCGCGGCCTCTAAAATGGGGAGCCGCACGTCCTTCAGATGAAGATGCCGGATGCGCGCTCCGTATGAACGCACGGCATCCACAGGGTCGCCGCCGCCGAAGAAGTAATGGCCGGTGTCCAGGCACAAACCGAGTAACTCAGGATCAGTACTCTCGCACAGACGTGCGATCTCTTTCGGCGTTTCGATGAACGTACCGGCGTGATGATGAAAAACCGCGGACAACCCCAACTTACGGCAAGACTCGGCGGTGCGCTGAAGTATCTTAGCCGCGCCGTCCCATTGTGCTTCACTCATGCCGTCGCGAGTTTCGTCGACGCGCCCGGAGACGGTCATCCGCGCCTCACTCATCTCATCAGCCAGGACGATTAAACCCGCACCGGCCTGCGCCAGCAATTCGGCCACCGTCATCGCTTCCTGATAACCCGCCTCATGGCGGTGCGGATGCGCCAATGGCATCGGCAGGAAGCTGGCGACAAGCTGCAGCCCGCGCGCAGATAGTTCCGACGTTAACTCATTCGGGTCGGTTGGAAAGTAACCATAAGGACCGAGTTCCGTGCCCACGTATCCGGCTTCAGCTATCTCATCAAGCACCTTACCGTAAGGTACCTGCTCACCCCAGCCCGCTACTTCCATCACACCCCAACTAACAGGGGCATTCCCAACCTTGATGCTCATCTTTATCGCTTTCTCTTTTCGGACTCAACTTTTGCGTGCGGTCTTATTGTTGGAGATCTGCCTCTATCGTCACGGGCCGGTTTTCCTTGAACGACAACGTGGCTGCCGCACTGGCCTGTAAAGCGGCCACCCCGTCTGCGCATGAAACAGTTGGCGGTTTGCTCTGCAAAACGTTGTCAACGAAATCCTGCAGTTGAGTGATATATGCCTGTTCGAAGCGCTCGGTGAAATAAGGCACGGTGTCGTGATTAATGCCATCTTTAGTCATGACCAGAATCGGGGTTTCGCGTAAATACCCAATCTTTAATGTGCCTTCGGTACCGAGAATTTCAGTGCGGATATCGTAGCCATACACTCCGTTGCGGCTGAGATCGATGGTGCCGAGCGCGCCACTCCGGAAGTAGAGACTGGTGATGGCGTTGTCAATGTCTCCAATCTCCTTCATCTCCGGGTAGGCGAGCGTCCCGCCGATGCTGTAGACGCTTGCGATCTCACCCATGTACCAGCGCGCAAGATCCAAATCATGGATGCCGCAATCTATGAACAGGCCGCCGCTATGGGCCGGATCGAGGTATTCAAGGCTGGGCCGATATGGATCACGAGAAGATGACTTGAAGACCACCGGGTTTCCAATCAGACCCTCATCAATCTTACGCTTGGCCGCTAAATACCCTTTGTCGAAACGTCTCATAAAACCCATTTGGAAGAACACGCCTGTCTGCTCGACGATGCGAAGCATCTCACGCGCTTTATCCAATGAGATAGACAATGGTTTCTCACAAAAGATTGGTAGCCCGCGTTTCGCTGCCGCCAACACAATCTCTTTATGCGTGCTGGTTGGACTGACTATAACTACGCCCTCGACTGCCTCATCGGCGATCAAGTCCTGATAGCTGCCGTATTTTTTGGAGATACCCAACTCCGCTGCGAGGGCCGTGGCCGCAGTTTCGTTCACATCGGACACAGCCGCAATTTCAGCCCTGGCAATGCGGCCGTTAAAATACCTGACATAACTACTGCCGAGCCGTCCCAAGCCTACGACGCCCACTCTTAACCTGTTACTCATCGCTGATTCGCTCCCGCTTATTTATTTGCGTCCGTCGCGGCCGCGTTCTCTTTCGTAATTAGTTTGATTGGTACAACCATCTCCTCTTTGACTGGCTCGCCCTTAATTAAATGGTAGGCGTTCTCGACCGCCATCGCGCCCATTGTGGCGGGTGACTGCGCAACGGTAGCGTCCATCGTGCCGCTCAGGACAGCCTTGCGCGCTTCATCAGAAGCATCAAAGCCGATGACGATGATCTGCCCGGTTTTTTTGGCGGCAGCAATCGCTTCGAGCGCTCCGAGCGCCATCAAGTCGCTACAGGCAAACACGGCCTGCACGTCTGGATGAGATTGAAGGATGTTCTGGAAAACGTTGAAGCCCTGATCGCGCTCCCAATTTGCGGTCTGCGAAGCGACAATTTCGATGCCCGGCGTAGCTTTGAGGGCATCGCGGAAGCCTTTCAGACGAGAGTCACCCGTCTCATGACCTGGAATGCCCTCGAGCACAGCAACCTTGCCTTTGCCACCAAGCTGTTTGGCAATGCGCTCGCCTGCGAGTTTGCCGCCCTCGTAGTTATCCGAGCCGATAAAGGTCGCTATCTTCCCTTTCGAGTCGCTCAGGGCCTTGGCATCCACGCGCGTGTCAACGATGACCACTGGAATGTTTGCGCTATTGGCCTTGTTGATGGCCGGTACGATTTCGCGCGAACCAGACGGCGTGACGCAGAGCGCGGCGATCCTGGTTTGGATCAGGTTCTCGACAATCTGCATTTGCTTTTCCACATCCACCTCGCGCTCAGCCGCCTGCACGATCAAATTCACTCCCAGCTTTTTAGCCTCTTCTTCGGCGCCTTTTTGCATCTCGATAAAGAAGGGGTTATTGGCGGTCTTCATCACGAAAGCAATTCTGGGCACACCGCCTGCTTGCTCCTGCCCTCGCTGACAACTTATGAAAGTAATCGACAGTGTTCCCAACAGAATCAGGATCAGAACCTTCTTCATAAACGTTTCTCCTTCTTCATAGTAGTTTCTTCTGAATGCTATTTCCCTCGCCTCTTCAGTGCCATATCAATCAGCACGGCGACGATAATCACCGTACCAATCACGATTTGTTGGATAAAGGATGAGACGCCCAGGAGATTAAGGCCATTCCTCAGGACTGCCATGATCAGCGCACCGATTAAAGTTCCTACTACAGTGCCCTCGCCTCCCAGCAAACTGGTACCGCCGATCACGGTGGCAGCAATCGCGTCTAACTCGTATGACATTCCGGCGATGGGTTGCGCCGAATTCAATCGCGCCGTCAGCAGAATCGCCGCCAAACCGCTCAACAACCCGGCGATACCGTACACCATCGTCTTATATAGTTTGACGTTGATGCCGGACAGCAACGCGGCCTCTTCATTGCCGCCAATGGCATAAGTGTAGCGGCCCAGCTTGGTGCGTCGTAAAACGAAATGGGCGATCACGTAGACGCCGATCATGATGATCACCGGGGCCGGGACGCGGAGCACTTCGCCGGTAGCAAGCGAGCGGAAGCTTTCCGAGAAGCCTGAGATCGGCCTTCCTTCCGTGAACATTAAAGCCGCGCCGCGAACGACACTCATCATGCCCAGTGTGGCGATAAAAGGAGGCAGCCGTCCGACGGTGATCAGCAATCCGTTCACCAGACCACATAGGAGACCGGCCCCTACGCCAACTATCAATGCCAACGGAAGTGGGAGGCCGCCCTGAAGAACGCTCCCCATGACCACGCCGGCAAAGGCAAGCACCGACCCGACTGATAAATCGATCCCGCCAGTGATGATGACGAAGGTCATGCCGACAGCGATAATCGCGATAATAGTCGCTTGTTCGGCAATATTCAGAAGATTCGAGATGGTCAGAAAGTGGGGTGTCAGGGCCCACAGTACGAGGGCCAGCCCTAATAGGCCCGACAAGGTGCCAAGCTGTCGTCCGTAGTGAGAGACAAAATTCTGTCTGAGGGCTATTCGCCCAAGGCACATTGTAAGACCCTTTCCTGAGTAGCCTCCTCGGCGGAAAACTCACCCGTGATTCTGCCCCCGCGCATCACCAGAATGCGGTCACTCATGCCCAGGACCTCGAGCATCTCAGAAGAGATCATGATGATGGCGACGCCGGACGCTGTGAGCCTGTTCATCAACTGATAAATTTCGGCCTTCGCGCCCACGTCCACGCCGCGCGTCGGCTCATCGAATATGAAGACCTCGGACTTGCAGCAAAGCCACTTGCTGAGCACAACCTTCTGTTGATTGCCGCCGCTTAAATAAACAACCTTCTGGTTGAGGCTGGGTGTCTTGATCCGCAGGTCTTTGACATAACGATCGGCGGCCTGTTGCTCCTGCTGAGCGTTCATTAGGCCCCACCTGGAAAACTTGTCCACACTTGCAAGGCATAGGTTCTCTCTTACCGACAGCGGCAAGACCAAGCCTTGAGACTTTCTGTCTTCGGTGAGGAACCCAATTCCGGAATTGATGGCAGCGCGCGGCGAGCCGATTCGCTGTTGCGAGCCGTTGATTGAAATAACTCCCGAAGCGATCTTATCGAGACCGAAGATGGCCCGCGCCAGTTCCGTTCGCCCAGCGCCCAGCAAACCCGCAATGCCGAGCACTTCTCCTTTACGAAGTGAAAAATTGATGTCATTCAAACCACCCTGGGTATTTAGTCCCTCGACACGCAAGACTTCAGGTCCGAGCTCGGCCCGCTCTTTCGGAAACAACTCCGTCAACTCGCGATTCACCATCAGGCGAATCAACTCAGACTTACTCATCTCGCGCACATCGTAAGTGCCGACGGTGCGCCCGTCTCGCAAAACAGTAACGCGGTCGCCGATTTCAAACAGTTCCTCCATGCGGTGCGAGATATAGACGATTGAGACGCCTTTATCTCTAAGGCTGCGAATGATGGCGAATAGTTCTTTGATTTCGTGTTCGGAGAGGGCGGCAGTGGGCTCGTCCATGATCAGGATCCTGGCGTCCAGTGAGAGCGCCTTGGCCACTTCGATCATCTGTTGTTCAGCTACCTTGAGCTCTTTGATTAACTTATGAGGGTCGAGGGTCAATCCCAGGCCATTTAAGGCGCGCGTCGCCGCTTGAAATATCGCGCGCTGATCGATCAGTCCGAACCGACGAGGCTCGCGCCCGAGAAAAATGTTTTCACCGGCCGACAAATGCGGGATGAGATTAAATTCCTGGTAGATGGTGCTGATGCCCAGGGTTTGCGCGTGCTTTGGATTTCTGATCTCGACGTCCTGACCGTCAAAAACGATCTGGCCCGCACTCTTCTGATAGGCCCCGCTGAGAATTTTCATGAGCGTGGATTTGCCCGCGCCGTTCTCGCCGAGAAGGATATGAACCTCGCCCCGTCGCAAATCGAAATCAACGTCGTCCAACGCCACGACGCCGGGGAACGCCTTCCTGATATGACGCATTTCGAGAACGGGGGCATCTACCATCTAGATATAACTTTCCTGAACTAAAGATTCCTTTTATGCCGGCACGTTGTGTTCTGGTTTGTCTTCATCTCAACAAAACTTAACCCTTTGTTTTGAGCGAGCTCTCTTGGTCGCTGATGCGAGGGTGCTCTCGCTGGAGCCCGACCGGCCGTAACGGCTTCGCCGTCTGATGTGAGGAAGTGGCTCCGCCCTTCCTTCACCGCTGGATCTTAGTCCTGGGGCTGCGCCCACATTTGGGGCGTAGCCCCGAAATCCAAAAGACAGCCTTACGGCGGGGCAAAGCTACCGCCTCACATCAGGCGGCGAAGCCGTTTCGACGCTGCTGGTGCTTAAGCGATGAGGCTCTCTCATAAGAAGAACCGCTCTCGCTTGACCGCCTCGTCATAAGTTTCGCGGGCACTCTTAACCGATTCGATTTCCGAAACTTCCGCCACCGGCACATCCCACCATGACTCATATCCTGGCACGCGCACCTCTTTATCAACCTCAATGACAATGACCGTCGTTTGCTGCTGCGCGCGTGCTTCTGCGAGCGCATGCTGTAGATCTTCTCGAGTGACCGCGCGAATCACGTGCGCCCCTAAACTTTCGGCATTGGCTGCGAAGTCAACTTCGAGCCGCCCACCATCCAGTTGTCCGCTCTCAGGGCGACGGGCCCGATAATCTGTGCCAAAGCCGCCCGAACCCAAAGCCTTCGATAGACCACCAATGCTGCTGAAGCCATAGTTATTCAGCAGAATAATATTTAACTTAACCCCCTCCTGAATCGCGGTGACGATCTCGCTGGACATCATTAGGTATGAGCCGTCGCCGACCATCACATAGACTTCACGCGATGGGTCGGCCAACTTCACACCCAGCCCGCCAGCAATCTCATACCCCATGCAGGAGTTGCCATATTCGAGGTGATAGCCTTTCGGATCGTGCGTGCGCCAGAGTTTGTGCAGGTCCCCTGGCAAACTGCCGGCGGCGCATACCACGACGTCCTCCGGCCTCGAAAAACCGTTGACGATTCCGATGACTTCGCCCTGGCTAATGGGTGGCCCTTGCCCGAGGTTGAATAAGCGTTCAACCTCCGTCCGCCACTGATCTTTGAAGGAGGCGATACGAGAAGTGTACTGGTCGTCGACCCGATAGCCTTCAAGCGCTGCTCGTAATTCATCGAGGGTGACGCGGGCGTCGGTTACGAGCGGCAGCGCCGCGTGTTTGTAGGCATCGAATTCAGCCACATTGATGTTGATAAAGCGAACCTCGGGATTCTGAAACGCGGTTTTGGATGCGGTCGTAAAATCGCTGAGACGCGTGCCCACGGCAATCACGAGATCTGCCTCCCGCGCGGCAAAGTTAGCACCGGGAGTGCCGGTCGCGCCGAGCGCTTGAAGATTTTGGGGATCGTCCCAGGGCAGCGCGCCCTTGCCGGCCATCGTCTCGCCAACCGGAATGCCGGTCTGTTTAACTAAGAGCGCCAGTGCGGCGCTCGCTTCGCTGTAAATGACGCCGCCGCCCGCGATAATGAGTGGCTTCTGAGCCGCCTGAATCCATTCGACAGCGCGCGCCAGCAGCGTGCGGTCGGCCATCGGCCGGGAGATGTGCCAGGTACGCGGCTCAAAAAGTTCTACCGGATAATTCCACGCCTCAGCCTGCACATCCTGGGGAAGCGCGAGTGTGACCGCGCCCGTGTCAGCGCGTGAGGTTAAGACACGCATGGCCTCCATCAAAGCAGAGGGCAGTTGATCAGGACGATTGATCCGATCCCAGTAACGTGAGACGGGCTTGAAGGCGTCGTTCACCGAAATGTCCTGGGTGTGGCTTGACTCCAACTGTTGCAATACCGGCGCTACATTGCGACGCGCGAAGATGTCGCCGGGCAGCAGCAGCACAGGCAGGCGATTGATCGTTGCCGTCGCTGCGCCGGTAATCATGTTCGTTGCTCCTGGTCCAACCGAAGACGTACAGGCAAAGGTGCTCAGCCGGTTCTTCATCTTGGCGTAGGCGGTGGCCGTATGGACCATCGCCTGCTCATTACGAGCCAAATAAAAACGAAAGTCGGGTGTTTGCTGCAAGGCCTGTCCAATACCTGCCAGGTTGCCATGTCCGAAAATGCCCCAAACGCCGGCGAAGAAAGGCGACGCATTTCCGTCGCACTCGACAGACTGGTTTTTCAGAAACGTGATGAGTGCCTGGGCGGTAGTTAAACTTTTTGTTTTCATCGTCGCTTCCTTGTAGTGCGACTGCCTTGATAGCCATGCACGTGCTTGGCTCAGGTCAGACCGCCCGTGGTAGCGGATGGATCTACTGGATAGTATCCGGCCGCTTACCGCGACTGTGTGGAGACTCAAGGATCCACAAGGACAGCTCAAGCCCTGCCAATTTGCAGGTTAGGAAGGGCGGCTTGCCCCCGCTAGAGCGCCAACGGCGCGATTTGTTTACGTTAGCTTTCAAGTTACAGCACCAACCGGCCAAGCCTGAGAGTGCATCACTGAGAACATTCTTTCTTACGAATCCAGTTGAGATATACCAACGGGTCAGCGGGGGCAAGCCGCCCTTCCTAACCTGCAAATTACCGGACGTCCCTTTGGGTTTCCACACGGTCTCTACCGCACATTGTACTGACTATTGCCGTGGGGAAGGCTTGAAGTAGGTAGCCATCTGATTCAGTTCGCGACCGCGCCACGATTCTTGTTCTTCCAAAGCGCGTTCAACGGTCAAGTTGTGGTGAATGATGGAGCCGGCGGCCTGGGCCACAACAAGCGGGTCTTCCGGTCCCGGGAAGAGCACGTTACGTCCAACGAGCGCGCCGCGCACATTCGCTCCCGCAGCAAGGCCAGCTTCGATTTCTCGTAACAGGGGAGTCGCGTCGCCGACCGACTCGCCCCCCAGCAGCAGAATAGGCAGCGTCGTTGCTCGTGCAACCACCTCGTAGTTTTTGCAGTAAGGCAACTTCAGCCACAGGTAACGGCTGCTATCACCTAGCGCTGATGCCACGCCTACGATCTTCGCTAACGCTTCCGCCTCTTTGACCACGCGATAGCCGCCATTATTTTTGACAACGGGTAGAGGCTCGAGAAATGTCGGGAGACTCAGCGCGTTCATTTCCGTGATCGCGCGGGCGCAGTAGAGCATGGTGTTGAGCGAGCCTGGCTCTTCATCGCAGATGCGGAGCAAGAGTTTGGCTCCGTCCAGACCCATGTCCGCGCAGGTTCCCGGTGACGCGCCCGTAATCGGATCATCCATTTCCCAACTCGCTCCGGCCAAACCACCTCGATTGAGGCTAACAATGAGCAATCTGTCGTCCAGCAAACCGGGACCGCCAGCTTCAAGGATCAAATCATGGAGGATCAGCAAGTCTTCGAGCACATCCATAGTAGCCATCACGCCATCCACAACGTGGCTTTGAAGTACTCGAACAATACGCGCGAGGTAACTATGACGGTCAGCCATTCTCAGCGGATCATCGCCGACTTTCGTGACGCGGCGCGCAGGATGATCTGCTGCCAGAATGTTAAGCCTTCCGTCAGGCGTAAGCGTGCTGCGTCGCTTCCGCGCCTGGGCCGTGCGAAGAGAGCGCTCCGGGTCTGCTAGCCGAACCTCAGTTATCTTAGCCAGTACAGAGGCAGGGAGAAATTTTTCGTCAAGAAAACCCTCCATCTAAAATCCTCCCCGCTCCTCGATAAATGTTAGGGCTTCCTGTTCGTAGGGCATGAAGTTGGCACAGCCGTGGCGTGTGACCACAATCGCCCCGCAGGCGTTCCCCATCCGCGCCGATTTATACCAGTCCCACCCTTTGATATAGCCATATAGAAAGCCGCTTGCAAAAGCATCTCCGGCACCGAGGACGTTTTGAATCTCGATCGGAAATGTCGCGGCCTCTATTGCGTCGCCGCCCTTCAAGTACACGGTAGTGCCCTCTCCTCCGCGCTTGAGTGCTAAAGCTTCGGGTCCGGCGCTGAGAATCTCATCCACCGCTTTTAAGACATCGCCACTCACACGCGCTGCGGAAACCTGCGAATGTTCTACCGAAACGGAGATACCTTCCTGCAGCGCTCCAGCTTTAACTTCATCCGCCGTACCAATCACCACATCCGTCAAGCGCAGGACTGACCGAATGGTGACACCGAAGGCCCGCTCGTCGTGCCATTGATCCGGGCGAAAATCCAGGTCGAGGACGATCTTGTTGCCCGCGTTGCGGGCGCGCTCGGCGGCAAAGATGGTGGCACTCCGACTGGGCTCACGGCTGAGTCCGGTGCCGGAGATCAAAAGCACACGCGCTTCTTCGATGGGTGCGGCCAGCACGTCGTCGATCGTCAGTTCAATGTCGGCGCAATTGTCGCGGTAGTAGACCAGGGGAAACTTATCCGGTGGCTCGATACCGAGAATGACAGCGCTGGTGCGCCGGCCGGGTTTGCGAGGAATGAAGCTCGTGACGATTCTTTCCTGCTCAAGGAAGTGGAGCAGGAAATCTCCAACCGGATCCTGTCCGACCGCCGTTAATAACGCCGAGCGCAGCCCCAACCGACGTGTGCCGACCGAGATGTTCGTTGGGCAACCGCCAACATACGATGCGAAGTTCTTGATCTCGGGGAAAGGCGCGCCGATGTCATTCGCGTATAAGTCAATGGAGCTGCGACCCATCGGCAGAATATCGAATTTTCGATCTGCCATTAACTTTCTCTTCCTCGAGTCACGAGCGGCACGCGTGGGTCTTGTTCACGCCAGGTCCCGCGCACCCACGCGTAGTCAGGATCGTCAGAAGCCGCCATCGAACGCGCACTGCCCGCCAGTGCATTGAGGTAATAAACGTTGTATCCGTGGGCGGCCACTACCGGGTGATACCCTTCTGGAACCAATACCAATTCGCCGTCGCGCACGGTGAGCGTCTGGTCCAGCCGTCCATCTGTTGTATAGACTCTCTGAATCGCATACCCTTCGGGTCGATCCACCTTGTAATAATAAAGCTCTTCAAGGTCCACTTCATCAGGTGGGTTATGTATGTCGTGTTTGTGGGGCGGATAGCTGGACCAATTCCCGCTCGGAGTATAGACCTCGACGAGGAGTAGTCGCTGTGCGGGAAACTCCGGTTTTAGGATGTGATTGATCTGGCGCGTCGCGTTCTCGCCGCCCCTTACTTCAATTTCAACATCGTCCGGCGTTACCAGTCGGCCCGGGAATCTTACTTCGGCGCGTGATAAACAAAGCGCCAGTTCACAATCCGTCTCAGCCGAGATCGTAAACCCTGTCTCAATGGGCAGGTAGACGGCGCTCGGTAATCCATCGAAGACGTGTGC
>WNFV01007128.1_pt1 | contig 13036 bp, 15 predicted proteins | sample 5400101 | NCBI WGS metagenome assembly WNFV01 (sample SAMN13153361, study PRJNA577476) | soil metagenome | isolation source: 115 cm soil or saprolite under grassland replicate 1 | place: USA:California | collected 2016-06-15
CAGGTCGGGGGCCAGGTCTGGGACCAGGTCCGGGACCAGGTCGGGGGCCAGGTCGGGGGCCAGGTCTGGGACCAGGTCCGGGACCAGGTCGGGGGCCAGGTCGGGGACCAGGTCCGGGACCAGGTCCGGGACCAGGTCGGGGGCCAGGTCTGGGGCCAGGTCGGGGGCCAGGTCGGGGGCCAGGTCGGGGGCCAGGTCGAGGACCAGGTCGAGGACCAGGTCGAGGACCAGGTCCGGGACCAGGTCCGGGGCCAGGTCTGGGACCAGGTCGGGGGCCAGGTCTGGGACCAGGTCCGGGGCCAGGTCCGGGACCAGGTCGAGGGCCAGGTCCGGGACCACGTCCGGGACCAGGTCCGGGGCCAGGTCTGGGACCAGGTCCGGGGCCAGGTCCGGGACCAGGTCTGGGGCCAGCTCCACTGGGCACTCTGGGGGCAACACGATGCCGGCTGGCTCTCGTTCTATGACTACTTCCGTCGTTACTCCACGATCACCGGCCCCGACCGGCTCATTGGTCTCATCACCGTCGCCCAATCAGCCGGATGGTGGTGGCCGATGCAGGGCGCCGTCATCCTCACCGAGCGGCCCACCGCGTTACACCGCGACCCTGACTTGCGGCTCCACGGCGAGCATGGCCTCGCACTCGCCTATCCCGACGGGTGGGGTATCTGGGCGTGGCACGGCGTCCGCGTCCCCGAATGGGTGATCACCGACCCGACGCCGGAGCGGATCGCCACCGAGACGAACATCGAAACCCGGCGATGCGCCATCGAATCGCTGGGCTGGGATCTCTGGACCGTCGAGGCCCGCCTCGAGCTTGTCGCCTCTGCCCCCGATCCCGGCAACCCCGGCCAGGAGCTCCAACTGTTCGATGTGCCCGAACGGCTGTGGGGTGCCCCGGTTCGAGTCGTCCTGGTCGTTAACGGCTCCGTCGAACGGGACGGCACCCGACGCCGCTATGGCCTCACCGTGCCCCGACACATCGACCACCCAGTGGCCGCCATCAGCTGGACCTACGGGCTCGACCAGAAGCAGTACTCACAACTTGAAAGGCGAACCTGAAATGCGCACCCTCACATCGCTCTCCGACCTCACCGGGGTCGAAGTACTCGATCATCTCGACCACGAGGCGACCATCCCGGTCCTCGCCGGGCTGCAAGCTCAAGGCGACCTGATCGTCATCCCCTTCGGCATGGCGGACGTCGGCGCCGACGCCGTAGTACCGCACCGCGTCCCGCCGGCTGGCGTCGAACTTGTGCGTGGCCAGCATGCCCATGTGCTCGTCGCCGATGGCACCGTCGATTACACCACCATGGAAGACCGGCAGAACCTGGCGGTCGCTGTTGTTGAGGTCGCTGAGGGTGCCACGGCCTACCTGCTGCACACTGAGCATGGCGCCGCCGGGATCGCACCCGGCCGGTACATCGTGCGTCGGCAACGGGAGCAGGCCGAACAGCAGCGCCTGATTGTTGACTAAATGCGGCAACACCGGATCTTCACGCTGCGCTACAACGCCCGGCCGGGCACCGTCAACCGGGAGCGCACCCTTCACTGGTCGCATCGGGCGGCCAGTACGAAAGAGTGGAGGGAAGCGTTCGCCTGGCTCGCCAAACAGCAGCGCATCCCGCCGCTGGGCGCGATCGAGGTCGTCGCCATACCGCACCTGTCGGACATGCGAGTCCAGGACGTGGCCGCCTGCCTGCCGTCGGTGAAAGCGGCGATCGACGGGCTCGTCGATGCGGGTGTGATCCTCGACGACGGCCCCCGCCATGTGCACCGTGTGTGCTTCAACCGGCCCATGCATGACGGCCGCAACTGCCTGACCCTCATCATCACCGAACTGGAAGAGGTCCGGCATGAATCTCACGTTCGATGAAGTGTCCGCGTGACCGACGTGGCCACGGACGCGCCGCCGTACCTCGATTTCGTGCGGGCGAAGTCGGCGTTCGACGCGGCCCACGGGTTCGACGTCGACGACGACGACGTCCACCCGAGCCTGTTCCCGCATCAACGGGCGATCGTACGCTGGGCCGTGCACGGCGGCCGCCGGGCGGTCTTCGCCGCGTTCGGGCTCGGCAAGACGTTGATCCAGCTCGAGATCGTCCGCCTCGTCACCGAGCACGCCGGCGGCCACGGCCTGATCGTGCTGCCGCTGGGCGTGCGCCAGGAGTTCGCCCGCGACGCCGGCGTGCTCGGCGTCAACATGCCTGTCCTGTTCGACCTGGAGGCTTAGTAATGCCGGCTGACTGGACGGACCTTGCCACCTGCAAAGGCCGAACGGGGATCATGTTCACGGCCGGGCGCAGAGGCTGCGAATGGGACCGTGCCCGGGCGATCTGCGATTCCTGCCCGGTCACCGATATATGCCTCGCCTGGGTGCTTGTCGCCGAGCTCGGCGTGGCCATCAGCATGCGGTTCGGGTTCACCGGCGGCCAGTCGCCGGCGGAGCGCCGCCAGACCGAACGGGCATTGGGTTGGCCCCAAGTCCGGGCCAACCTCGGGACCGAGCTGGCCGCCTGGCCCGGCAAGGCCGAGCGGCACGGGTTGGTGGCGTGCGCGGCCGGCGACTGCCCGACCGAGTTCCGGCCATCGAGGGCCGGCCACCGCTTCTGCTCCCGCCAGTGCCGGGACCGGGTCAGCGAGCGTCGCCGCTACCAGGAGCGTCCTGAGGTCGCCGAAGTCCGCCGGGCGAAACGGCGGGACTACTACAAGCGCTACGGCGACTACGAGCGCCAACGGCAGCGCCTCTACGACCGGGAGCGCTCCCGGTGCGAGCGGGAGGTGGCGTAGTGGCCGACCGTTGCCCCGACTGCGGGTACATCGTCGAGTGGTGCTCGTGTGAGCCACCCGCGCCTGCCGGCATTGTGTGGCCCGCCGCCGTGAAGCAGGCGCTCGCTGACGCACGGGCGGCTCTAGCCCGTGCCGGCGCAAACGGAAGGAGAAGTGATGGGGGTGCCGACCGTGGTGCTTGAAGTCAACTGGCCCGATAATCGTAAGGTCATGGCGGTCGGTTTGGAGGGGGCCGGGTTGCATGCCACGGCGCTCTGTTTGGCGAAACGGATGGAATCCGACGGCTGGCTACACCAATCGCTGCTGATGCGGTACGGGGCGACCGAGGCTCTGCTCGACCGTCTGGTGTCCGTCGGGTTGCTCGATGTCGACGGCGAGCGTTACCTCCCACACGACTGGCATGCTCGCAACTTCTCGCAGGCTGCGATCGATGCGAGACGTGCGAGCAAGTGCGAGGCTGGGAGAGCCGGGAACCACGCCCGATATAAGCATCCTGGTCCGCTCGCAGAATGCGCCAAATGTCAGCCAGACACGCAGGGCGCTCGCACCAGCGATCGCAACGGCTCGCAGCCGTCTCGCACCGCCTCCGGTAGCGATCGCTCGTCGTCGTTGTCGTTTACTACAACTACTTCTACTTACACGCCACCAGAAGTACCTGATGCGGCGAACTCGAATGGCGGCGGCGATGTCATCAACGAAGCAGCCCGACTGCTCGCCGAAGCCGAAGCCGACCGGCGAGACTCCGAGATCGCCAACCGAACCGGCTACATTCGGGCTCGCACCCCAGCCATCCGCAAAGACCACGAACCCGCCTGGCGGTCCCTGCTAGCGGCCAGCCCGTCGATGACCGCAGCCGATCTCGCCGCCATCGGCACCCCGGCCAGCATCGACGACCGCACCGTCAAAGCCCGGTTGGCCATGATGGACCTCGGCAACCATCAGATCACCGAAATCTACGACCAGCCCGTCGACCGCGACCTCAACCTCGACGCAGTCCGCAAAGCCAGAACCCGCACCCGCACCGTCCAACTCGATGGAGAGGCGGAGTGGTGAGGCACTCCGAGCGCTTCCGCCAGGCCAACGACGCCGCCGAACTGTTGGCACGGTTCGCCGTCGCCCTCCACCGCTGCACCAGCTGCCCCCACCCCGAACCCGAACACACCGTCATCACCCACATCACCGACGCCCTCAACGGCTGGCCGCTCGCCCGCTCATTCGAACCGGACCGCACCAACACCACCCCCCCAGTAACCGTCCCGGCCGTCCCGGCCGACCAGGCGGCCCATCACCTGCGAGATATCGACAAGCGCATCCGGCGCATCCACACCGACGTCGAAACCGTCGTGAAGATCGTCGCCTGCTACGTGCCGCACACCGCCGGCGCCAAGCACCGCCGCGAGACGGCCCGGTTCAAGGAGCCAGGCTGCGCCAGCTGTGCTCGACTGCCGTCGCCCGCCGAGCCGAAGCAGCCCCGCTATGAACCGCCGCACACGAAAGCCAAAACCGACTGCGGCGGCCTACTCGAGCGGCCGATACTCCTATGCTGGTGGTGCGCCAGATGGGTGCGCGACACCGGCCGGCTGCCCACACCACATGAACTCGCCCGCCACCACCGAGGCGACCACGTGCCACGGCCCATCATGGCCACACGGCCGGGTGCTTGACACTGCGGTGCTTGACAAATACCCTACGGTCTGGTCGGGTGCGGAAGTAGGCCAAGCGGGCGGGGGAACCTGACGGTGGCACCCAAACCCTGCCTCGACTGCTCCACCCCCACCACCCAGGGTTCACGCTGCCGCTCCTGCTACCTGCGCCAACAGAGCAGGCGTAACGCCACTCGCACGCAGTACCACGATGGATGGGCAGCACGAGCCAAACAGGCGATAGCTGAGCACCGCACCCAGCACGGCGACGTGTGCCCAGGCTGGCATCACCCATCCCACGCCGTCGGTGCGCACGAGTGGACATGTGACCACGACCTCGGCCCCATGTGCAGGAGCTGCAACAGCCGCAAAGGGGCGACCGTGGACAGGCCGAAGCGCTGATTTTCCCCGTCTGACCGCCAACCAGCACCCCTACCAAGGCTTCTCGGGTTATCTACGGGTTTGGGAGTTGACCGATGGCCGGACGAGGCCCCACACCGAAAACGCAGCGACGGCGGGAGAACCAGCCGGAGCGAGGCGACTGGACGCCGGCGTCGGGCGAGGGTTGGCAGCTAGGCGAAGTGCCGCAGCCGCCGGACGGTCTGCAGAAGGCGAGCCGGGAGGCATGGTCAACATGGATGGCCTCGTGGGTGGCGGCCCACTGGACACCGACCGATCTGCCGGGGCTGCGCCAGGTGGTCCGTATTTACGACCAGGTCGAGCGGGGCGAGTTCCAACGGGCGTCCGAGCTGCGGCTGCAGATGGACACGTATGGGATCACACCGAAGGGCCAGCAGGACCGCCGCTGGGCGCCGCCGGCCACCGAGCAGAAGGCGGCTCCGGTCCGCCAGGTGAAGCCGAGGCGCCTCAAGGCGGTGTAGGTGAGCGAGTTCCTGACTCCCGAGAACACGCCGTCGCTCGGGTGGGAGCTCCTCGACTGGTATGAAACGTACCTGCGGGTGCCGTCCGGTCCGGATTACGGCAAGCCGTTGCGCCTGACCGATGAGCAGGCCCGGTTCGTTGTCCGGTTCTACATGGTCGATGGGCGTGGACGGTTCGTTTACCGCCGGGCGGCTTCGAGGCGGTCGAAGGGTTGGGGGAAGTCGCCGAAGCTGGCGGCGTGGGCGCTCGGGGAGTTCGTCGGCCCCGTCTTGTTCGACGGGTGGGATGCCAAGGGCCGCCCGGTTGGGAAGCCGTGGCCGACCCCGTGGGAACAGATCGCGGCGTGCTCCGAGGACCAGACCGGGAACACCTACTCGGCGGTGTACGCCATGCTCGCCGACTCGCCGGCACTTGACGACTTCGGGCTCGACCTCGGCCGGACCAAAGTGTTCGTAAAGGACCGGCCCGGCTGCCTGATTGAGCCGGTGACGAGCGCAGCGGGGAGCCGGGAAGGGTCGCTCATCACGGCGGCCGTGCTGGACGAGACGCATCTGTGGCTCAGCTCGAACGGCGGTCGGCGCCTGGCCGCCGTGTTGCGTCGCAACCTCGGCAAAGGCGGCGGCCGGTCGATCGAATCGACCAACGCGTTCGTTCCCGGTGAGCACAGCGTCGCAGAGGACAGCCACAAGGCGTGGGAAAAAGGCGAAGCCGGCCTCCTGTACGACTCTGGCCCCGAGGTGCCGTGGGTCGAGGACTTGTCAGAGAAGCGGGTTCTGAAACGGGCTCTCAAAATCGCCTATGGCGATGCGAAATGGGTCAATCTCGACCGGATCGTCGCCGAAGTCCAGGACCCGGCAACGGATGCGGCCGACGCGCGCCGCTTCTACCTGAACCAGCTCGTCAAGGGCGAGCTGGCGGCGGTGGACCCGCATCGGTGGGCGGAACTTGCCCGGCCCGATGTGGTGCCCGAGGGTGAGCGCATCGGTGTCGGGTTCGACGGCAGCATCTCCGACGACGCCACAGCGCTGCGGGGTTGTACCACTGCCGGCCACCGGTTCACGATCGCTGTGTGGGAACGGCCGATGGGCGCACGCGAGGGTTGGCGGGTGCCGCGCCTCGAGGTTGAGGCCAAGGTGGCCGAGACGTTCGAGCGCTACGACGTCGGCCTGATGTTATGCGACCCGGCGAAATGGTGGACCGAGGTTGAGACGTGGGCGCTGCGGTGGAACGCTGGCCGCAAAGAGAAGGATGCCCGCGTGCTTGTGTTCGACACGAACTCGCTCCGCAGGATGGCCGCCGCCTGCGACCGCTATTCGACGGCGTTGGCCGAGAAGTCGTCCACCCATGATGGCGATGAGACGACGACCCGGCACGTGTTGGCGATGGCCCGCAAAAAGGTAAGGGTCAATGCCGATGCCGACGATGGCCGCACCCGGCATGTGTTCGTGAAGATGGACACCCGCAAGATCGACGCAGGCATCGCCGACGTACTCGCCTTGGAGGCCGCCATGACGATGCCGAGGCGTCGGACCCGGACCCGGAAGCTGCTGCTGCCGACCGAGCCCAACAAGGAGGGCGGCTGATGGCGTGGTACAGCCGCTGGGCTCGCACCGAGCCGGTGGCCGAGGAGTGGTCGGAGCCGGGCGTCAATGGCTTCCAGCTCGGGTTCAGCCTCAACGCCGACCCGTTCCTCCTCGACCAACTGGCCGGTCTCTCATCGGCGAAAGTGTCGCGCCGCGACGCGCTGAGCGTGCCGGCGGTACTGCGGGCTCGGAACATGGTGGCCGGCATCCCGTCGACCCTGCCCATCAACGTGTACGACAGGACGTTGGCGGTCGATACCCGCAACTCGATCGTCGGCGACCCGCACCCCGAGATCCCGGCGTCGGTCGTGTACGCGGCGACGTTCGAAGACCTGCTGTTCGAATCGGTGTCCTACTGGCGGGTCACCCGCTTCAATGCTGAGGGCTACCCAGTGGAGGGCCACCACCTCGACAAACGTTCCGTCTCCCAACATGCCATCCTCGGAATGCCGTCCGAGGTGCTGTCCGAAGACCTCACGTTCTCGCCCCGGGACCCGATCTTCATCGACGGTGCCCCGGTCCCGCCCCGAGAGGTCATCCGGTTCGTGTCGCCGAACCCGCCGCTGCTCAAGCATGCGGCACGGGCGGTCCGGGCGGCCCTGCTGCTCGACAAGGCGGCCGAGCTCTACGCCTCCGACCCGATGCCGCTCGGCTATTTCACAGACAAGGACAACGTCGACCCGCTCGACGACGAGGAGATCACCGCCGTCTTGGACCAGTGGGCGGCAGCCCGGCGCACCCGGGCGTTCGGCTACGTGCCCAACTCGCTCGACCTGGAAACGCCGCAATGGAACGCCGAACAGATCCAGTTGGCCGACGCCCGCAACCACGCGGTCCTGGAGATCGCCAGGGCGGCCGGGATCGACCCGGAGGACCTGGGCATTTCGACGACGACCCGCACCTACCAGAACGCTGAGCAGCGGCGCATGGACCTCATCAGCTTCACGCTCATGCCGTACATGGTCGCTATTGAGCAGCGGTTGTCGAAGGATGATGTGTTGCCGCGGGGGTTGCACGCCAAGTTCGACGTCAGAGGATTCCTGCGGGCCGACACCAAGACCCGGATGGAGTCCTACCAGATCGGCCGGGAGGTGGGCGCCATAACGACCGGCGAGATCCGGGAGGCGGAGCACCGTCCACCGCTCACCCCGGCGGAGGAAGCCCGCCTCGAGCAGCGCGCCAGACCAGTGGCCGAACCGGCTGAACCGCCGGCCGAGAGGAGCAACGGCAATGGCCGAGTCCCCGTCGCATCCTGAACGGTTCGATTTCGCTGCGCCCGACGCCGAATTCCGGGTTGACCGCACCCGGCGCCGGATTTCTGGAATGGTCCTACCTTGGGGCAAGGTCGCCTTTTCTGGCGGGTTCCAGTGGCGTTTCGCCCGCAGTTCGGTGGAGGTGCCGGCTGACACCGGCCGGGTGAAACTGCTCAAGGACCACGACCCGCAGAACGCAGTCGGCAAGGCGTTGGGGTTCGAGGACCGCGACGAAGGTCTGTGGGCCGAGTTCCAGGTGAAGCGGGGCCAGGCGGGCGACGAGATCCTGTCCGAAGCGGAAGATGGCGTCCTCGACGGGTTCTCTGTCGGGCCGGCGTTCGCGGCCGACGGTTGGCAGGCGGACCCCGACGACCCGAGTGTGCGCCTCGTGCACGATGCCCGTCTCGTGGAGGTGTCCATCGTGGCTATCCCAGCGTTCGCCGACGCAAGAGTTGCGTCGGTTGTTGCTTCCCAGGAGGGAGCGGAAATGGCAACCATCCCTGCCCGTGAGGGCGACAAGGCCACCGGCGACGGAGCCAAGCCCACAGTCCTGGAACACCAGGGTTCGGGCATGGAACGTTTCGAGGCCGAACTGGACCAGCGGTTCGCGAAGATGGCCGACAAGCTGTCCGAGTCATTCGAGGCATCCCAGGAGTCGATCGCCAAAAACGTGGCCGACGCGTTCGGGGCAGCCTTCAGCCGGCTTGAGGACGTCGACGCGGCCGGCCGGGGCGAGGCGGCCGCGGCCCGGTTCAAGGTGATCTCGGAACCGCCCGTGTACCGGTTCGACGGCGATTCCCGTCACGAGTCGCTGGTGCGGGACGCCTGGGCCTTCTACGACCATCGGGACTACGACGCCCGTGACCGGCTCAACAAGTTCAAGGAGCAGCAGAGCGATCTCGTGAAGTTCGCGACGGTCACCACCGGCAACGCCTCCCAGGTGATCCCGCCCGGCTATCGGCCTGACCTGTACGTCACCCAGCTCATGCAGGGCCGGCCGATCGTCGCCCACGCATCGAGAGGCACCATCTCGGACGCGACGCCGTTCACGGTCCCCCGGTTCGTGACCGCTACGGGCGCCACCGCCGACCATGTGGAAGGCGTCAACCCGACGGACGGCACACTGACCCTCGACACTGTGACGGTCACCCCCGGTGGCATCTCGGGCTCGTTCAAGCTGACCCGCGAGATCGTCGACGCCGCCAACCCGGCGATCGACGCCATCGCCATGTCAGCGATGCGGGAATCATGGAATCGGCAGACCGAACAGAAGGCGTACGCCGCGATCAACAACCAGGCTGCCGCCCCGCTGGTCACGAACGTCACGCAGGCCAACCTGGACCTGACCACCGGCCTGGCGATCGGGCCGACCCGCAACCTGCTGGCCATGTACCCGTTCACGCGGTTCGCGGCACCGACCGGCGCCGTCATCAGCCAGTCGGTGACCCGCAACTTCGCCAACGCGGTAGACACGACCGGCCGGCCGCTGCTGCCGAGCATCGGGGCCACGAACACCGTGGGCCTCGGCAACGCCGTCCAGCAGGGCTGGTACGTAGACGGCCTGCCGTTCGTGCCGGCGTGGGCGATGACCGAGACGATCACCGATGATGTGCTGATCATCATCAACCGCAACGACTTCTGGGTGTGGGAATCGCCGCTGCTCGACTTCCGCTTCGAAGAGAAATCCGGGCCGGCACTCGTCGAGCTCGCCCTGTTCGGCTACTACGCCACCAAAGTCCTGCGCCCCGCCGGTCTCGCCGCCCTGAACAAGAGCGCCTGATGGCGGCCAGCGGCACATCCAAGCCCACGGAGCCGAAGGGCCCCGCTGAACCCGCGAAGCGGGTCATCAAGGCGGGCGGCCACGAGATCCTGGCCGACCCCGAGCCGGCCACGCCCGCCGAGTACGTGCAGTGCTCGGTGTGCGGCGCCATGGTCGACCAGGGCAAATGCCCGAACGGTCACGGTGCCGCCGAGGGTGGCGGCTGGTCCGTCGCGGAACAGGAGGCGTGACCCATGGCACTGCTCACCGTCCAAGACGCCAGCAATGGCCTCGCCTCCGTCGCGTTCGTTGCGGCGTCCGCCGGTGGGGACACGGTGCCCCGCGGTCGACGGGGCGCGGGCTGGTCGACCGGCGTCTTGGTCGAGGTGCGCAACGCCTCCGCCGGCGCCGTGACAGTGACGGCCGCTGGCCCGGCCGGTGTCACCCGCCAGTACATCGTGCCGGCCACGACCGGAACGGCGATGATCCCGGTCCATGGCATCTACGACCACGTGGAAACCGTCACCTATTCGGCGGTCACGAGCGTCACTGTCGCCGCCGTTCGGGTCGCCGGAGGCTGACCGGTGGCGGTCCTCGATGTTGTCACTCTCGCCGAGGCGAAGGCCGCGCTCAACATCGACGTGCTCGACACAACCCAGGACACTGAGCTGGCGGCACTGATCACCGGAGTATCCCATCGGCTCGACAGCGGCGTCGGTCCCGTCGTGCAGCGAGCGCTCACGGTCCGCCACAACGGCGGCCGACCGGCCGTACAGCTCAAGCGGCGCCCGGCGGCCACATTCACCACGGTCACGGAGTACGACAGTTACGGGATAGCGATGGTGCTCACCGCTGAGGACGAAGCCATAAAACCGGCCGACAGTTATCTCGCCGAACGATACGAGCCGAACCAGTCGTTGTTCAACGGGCGGCTCGTCCGCCGCCGTTCCGGTTCCGACCGATGTTTCGAACCTGGCCGGGCGAACGTCGTTGTCGTGTACACGGCGGGCCGGGCGGCCAACACAGCAGTCGTGGAGCCGATCTACAAGGAGGCGGCGCAGATCATGCTCGCCAACCTGTGGCGCTCCCAGGAGCAGAGCATCGCTTCGGTAGGCGAGTTCGATGTGCCGGCCCAGGCGTTCCCCCGCTTCGCCGTCCCCAACGCCGTGAAGCAACTTCTCGCCGACGAATGGCAGGACTACCGCCCCCGAGCAGTGGTCGGGTAGATGGCCGAAAGCTATCTCCGGCTCAACGGCACCTCGGGCTGCTACGCCTCGTGCCCCGACATCGCCGCAATCGCCGGGGCGACGACACTTGAGATCGAAGTAGACGTGGCGTTGGATGATTGGTACACGACCGCCCACGCGCTGCTTTCCCAGGCCGCCGGCGCCGGCCAAACCGCCATCCTGTTCCGCGGGAACTACATCACCGATAGGCGCATGTACGTCTACGTGTCGGCTGACGGGTCCAACTTGGCGCCTGCCTACAACCGAGTGCACACCGCCGTCGACGGGTCGCGGCATCGGATGGGCTGGGTGTGGCATGCCAATGTGGGCGGCGTATCGGATTGCCAATTCGAGATGGACGGCGCCCCCTTGGGAGCGCTGGCGACCGGGGCGGCTGTCCCCGGTGGGGTGTGGAACTCGACGGCACCCATCGCGATCGGGGCGTTCAACAACACCGAGAGGGCCGTCGGCAACTTCTATTCAGCGAAGATCTGGGCCAACGGCACGCTGGTTGCCTCACCCGACTTCACGGTGCAGCCACCCGGCGCCATCTCTTTTGTTGACGCTCAAGGTAACCTGTGGACGCTGGGCGGCAGTGCCGCCATCCTGAACCCCGGCGAAACCGGGTCCAGTCTTCTCGCCGTCAAATCCGGGCTCGTCGCTGCGCTGCAAACCCGCCCCATGCTGGCCGGCGTCAACGTGTCCTACCAGGCCCCCGTCCGCAAGCCGGACGTACAAAGGGCCGGGGTGCTTGATGCCGTCTGGTTCGGTGACGCCGAAGCCGCCCACACGGTACAGATCCTGCGGGCGCTGCCCCTCGAGTTCGACGAAAGCTACGACCTCGAACTGTTCATCCAAGTGCTGCGTGTCGATTCGGGCGGCACCCAATTCGCAGCTGACAACCGCGCCAACGCGGTTCTCGGCGAGGTCCTGGGTGTCTTGGCCGCCGACCCCACATTGGGCATCACCACACCGTTCGTGCGATGCGAGGTCACGCCTACGTCGTGGAGCCACGTCACCGGGGTTATGCCGAACGGTGTCGGCCACGGTTCCCGTTTCGAGCTCGAACTGCACGTCGAATCCCGCCTGTCCCTGTCATGAGGAGCGCACCGTGAAGATCCGGTACATCGGGGAGTCAACGTCCGGCGTCCAGATCGGCGATGTCGTCTGCCGGTACGGTGAACCGGTCGAGTTCGATGAGGCCACCGGCGCCAAACTGGTCGAGCAGGGCACGTTCGAGGCCGTGGCCCGGCCCACGAAGACGAAGGAGTCCTGACCATGCCGCTCAAATCTGGCCTCGCCGGGCAGGTGGGCTTTGCGACTGAGACGGTGTACGGCACCGGTGTGACGGTCACCCGGTTCGTGCCGCTCATCGACGAGTCGATCAGCCAGGACATCGACCGCTTGGAGTCGTCAGGCGTCATCGCCGGGGCTCGTGTCCTCCGTTCCCAACAGTGGTCGGCCGGGAACCGCAAAATCTCCGGTGACATCGGCTTGGAGGTGTACGACCGGTCGGTCGGGTTGCTGTTCCGCCACATGTTCGGCGTGGTCGCCACGACCGGCACCGGGCCGTACACCCACACGTTCACGCCCGGCGACCTCGACGACGACAGTTTCACGATGCAGATCGGCCGACCCGACATCGCCGGCACCGTGCAACCGTTCACGTACGCCGGGTGCAAGGTGTCGCAGTGGGAGCTGGCCTGTGCCGCCGGTGAGATCGCCACGCTCGGGTTGACCGTCGCCGCCCAGTCGGAGACCACCCTTACCGCGCTGGCGACCGCGGCGTACGCGACCGGTATCGCTCCCCTGACGTTCGTCGGTGGCAGTCTCACCATCGCCGCCGGGGCTTACCCGATTAAGAAGATCACCCTGTCCGGCGACAACAAGCTCGACTACGACC
>WNFV01007564.1_pt1 | contig 13036 bp, 9 predicted proteins | sample 5400101 | NCBI WGS metagenome assembly WNFV01 (sample SAMN13153361, study PRJNA577476) | soil metagenome | isolation source: 115 cm soil or saprolite under grassland replicate 1 | place: USA:California | collected 2016-06-15
TCGCCGCGGGAGTATTTACCAAGTGCTGGGACGGATTGGCGAGCCAATTGAATGTTTCGCTCACTTCCGGCAAGAGGGATTCCGGGCCGACGGAATTTCGCATCGGCATCAACGGCGATGTTTACGGCGGCATGCGCGCACCCATCGAGGTCGGTACGCGCCGAGTGGATATCGCCTACGTCAATCCGTCGGCGATGGTGGCGATGGCCTACCGCGGCAAAGGTTACTTTAAACAGAAAATGGGATTGCGGATCCTGGGCTGTTTTCCATCCTGGGACCGCATCGCACTCGTGGTGTCGAAAGATCTTAAGGTGAAGTCGCTGCACGACATCGCTCGGCGGAAAATTCCACTGCGCATATCCACGAGATTCTCCGGCGTCAACAACGCGACCTACTACACCATCGAGACGATTCTTTCGTTCTACGGAATCTCGTTCGGGAAGATCCGGCGTTGGGGCGGGAAAGTACAGGAGTGCCCGCGACCGGATGCGCCGCAGCGGCGCAAAGGGATCGCCGAGCATTCGCTTACGGCGGTATTCGATGAAGGCATCAGCACGGTAGGCGGATGGCTGGATCAAGCGCTGGAGAACGGTTACGAGATCATCCCCCTAGAGGCGAATATCGTCAAAAAGCTCGAGCAGTTGGGTTACAGTGGCACCGTGCTGCCGCAGAGCCGATATCGTCAGCTTAACCAAGATGTCCCGACCATCGACTTCAGCGGCTGGGCGTTGGTGACCCACAAATGGCTGCCGGACCGAGTCGCGTACGCCGCCATCGAAACCATCGATGCAAAGCAGAAACTTATTCCTGTCGATGACGACGAGCCGCTCAATATGCGAGAGCTCTGCCAAGGCTCGGAGAAATGTCCGCTGCGAGTGCCGCTCCATCCGGGCGCGCAGAAGTATTACAAGGAAAAGGGCTATCTGTAAAAAGCATGGAGTGATGGAGTACTGGAGTGTTGGAGTCGTGGGTTTTCGGAATAAACCAGTACTCCATTACTCCAATACTCCAACACCCCATTCTTCGAGGAGGTCATCATGAGCTATCAAGTCATCGGTCAATCAGTTGCCCGCGTCGATAACACGGGAAAAGTAACCGGCGAGGCGCGTTACACGGCGGATGTATTGCTGCCAGGGACTCTGTGGGCGAAGACGCTGCGTAGTCCATATTCCCATGCGCGCATCAAGGGCATCGATATTTCTCGCGCGGAAAAAGCGCCGGGCGTGCGCGCCGTGCTCACGGGAAACGACGTGCGCGGGATTCTTTACGGGCGGCGCTATCGCGATATTTCCATTCTCGCTCAAGATCATGTTCGCTTCATGGGTGAGCGCGTCGCCGCGGTGGCGGCGGAGACGCTCGAGCAAGCTGAAGAGGCGTTGGCGCTGATTCAAGTCGAGTACGAGGAGCTTCCGGCGGTTTTTGATCCGCTGGCCGCGCTCCAATCCGGCGCGCCGATCATTCATCCGGACTTGAACAAGTACAAGGGGCTGCCCGAGAAAGTCGATGGCCCGACCAACGAGTTTGTGCGCAACGTTTTCACCCGCGGGGACGTCGTGGAAGGATTCGCGCAATCGGATCTGATTGTTGAAAACACTTACACTGTGCCGCGCGTGCATCAGGCTTTTTTGGAGCCGCACTGTTGCCTGGTTTGGATCGATGAGCAACAGCGGGTGCAGATGTGGTCGCCGTGCAAAGTGCCGCAGGGGCTCAGGGAGAGCATGTCCGAAGCGCTCGATATTCCCAAAGAAAAAATTCGGGTGAATCCGGTGGCCATTGGTGGTGATTTTGGCGGCAAAGGCGCACCCTTCGACGAGCCGATCTGCTTGCTGCTTGCCCGGCGCACCCGGCGGCCGGTCAAGATGGTGATGGAATACCGCGAGGAATTCATCGCCGGCGCGCCGCGACATGCCGGAGTCATGAGGCTCAAGACCGGTGTCAAACGCGACGGCACGATCGTCGCGCATGAAATGGAGGCTTATCTCGACGCGGGCGCTTACGGAGGATTCCGGCCCGGAGCGGTTGTCGGCGGCATTTCGCACGGAGCGGGCTGCTATCGCGCGAAAAATTCGCGCATCTCGGCGTCGCGGGTTTACACGAACAATCTTCCAGGCGGGCAGATGCGCGCGCCCGGAGAGCCGCAAGGATTTTTCGCTGCGGAATCGCACATGGATTGCGTTGCCCGCGAGCTCGGCATGGACCCCGCCGAATTTCGTCTCAAGAATCTCATTGAAGAAGGCGACGAGACTCTAACCGGCGGGCACTACCGAGGGATCCGAGCAAAGGAAACCCTGAGAGAAGCTCTGAAGGCGGCGGCATACAGCTCGCCGAAGCCCGCCAACGTCGGCCGCGGCGTTGCGATGGGTTATCGCGGACCAGGCGGCGGCAACACGTCGCTCAAAATCTCGCTGAACCCGGACGGGTCGATCGTGATTCACACGGGATTGTTTGAACAAGGAACCGGCACTTACACGACGCTTCGGCAGATCGCCGCTGAAGAATTGTCGTGCGACCCCAATAAGATTCAGATCGATATTTTGGACACCGACTCGAGCGAACCGTCCGATTCGGGCATCGGCGGCAGTCGGGGGACGCGTGTCGCCAGCGGTGTGGCGTTTTTGGCGGCATCCGACGCCAGAGAGAAATTGCTGACTCTTGTGGAAGAGCAGCTCAAATGGCCGAAGGCTGAGGTCACCTTGGCCGGGAATATCCTGATACATAAGAAAACCAAGAAGCGTCAACGCTGGGACGATCTGCTCTCACGACTCGGCCGCTCCATCACAGGCGAAGCCGTGAATCGTGACGATGATCACTCTCCGGTTACCTCATTTGCCGCCCAGGTCGCCGAAGTTTCCGTCGACCCTGAAACCGGCGAAGTGAAACTCCGTAAGCTGACTACAGCGCACGATACGGGAATGATTATGAACCCAGTCGGGCATCAAGGTCAGATCGACGGCGGCGTCGTTCAGGGACTTGGTTACGGAATAATCGAATATCTGCCGGTCCAGGACGGGCGCGTCGAAGTTGCGCACTTCGGTGAGTATAAGATTCCCACCGCCAGGGACATTCCTCCGCTCACGACTGTGATAATGGCCGGCGAAAATGGCGTCGGACCCTACAAAGTCAAAGGGATCGGCGAAAATCCGATCTCACCGGTGGCGCCGGCGATAGCCAACGCGATCGAAGATGCCGTAGGCGTCAGGATCAAGGATCTGCCGATCACGGCGGAGAAAGTCTACGCGGCGCTGCGCGCCGCACGTAAGGAGTGAAGAGTAAGGAGTGAGTAGAGGAGAAGGGCACTCCTGACTCCTGACTACTTACTCCTCACTATTTCTGAAGGAATCGATGCCATTTGACTCTTTAGGTGATTTCATAAAGGCGGCGGATGCCGTCGGCGAAGTGGAATACATCGAAGGAGCCGACTTGGAGCTCGACGTCGGCGGACTCACCGAACTGACGGCGGAGCGGAACGGACCCATGCTCGTCTTTGACAAATTCGCCGGTTATCCGGCGGGGCATCGAGTCTGCGCCAACGCGAACCGGACGATTCGACGGTTCGCCTTGGCAATGGATCTGCCCATCGACATTCATCCATTGGAGTTGCTGCGCCGCTGGCGCGATAAGCGCGCGGGCTCCGTGCCGGTCTCCGCGAAAGTCGTAAAGGATGGGCCGATCCTCGAAAACGTGCAGCAAGGCGATGACGTCAATATCGAAAGCTTTCCCGCGCCGCGCTGGCATCCCGGCGACGGCGGGCGCTACATCGGCACGCAAGACATGGTGATCGTGCGCGATCCCGAGCAGGGTTGGGTGAACATGGGTTGCTACCGCGCGATGATTCAGCGGCGCGACCGCATCAGCCTGTGGATCAACCCACAGAAACATGGACGCATTCTCGCACAAAAATACTGGCGCGAAGGCAAAGCCGCGCCGGTGGCCGTTGTTTTGGGCTGCGAGCCGGTAACCTGGATGACCGCGTCGATGTCGCCGCCGTTCGGTACTTCGGAGTACGAGTTGGCGGGCGCCTATCGCGGCAGCGCGGTAGACGTTATCGAATTGCCACTGACGAAATTGCCCGTGCCCGCACACGGGGAGATGGTTGTTGAAGGAGTAATCCCGCCGGAGAGCGAAGAGACGGCAATCGAAGGACCGTTCGGCGAATGGCCCGGCTATTACACGCACCAAGGACCGGAGGCGGTGGTGCGCATTCAGCGCATTTACTATCGCAACAATCCGATCATCGCCGGCGCACCGCCGCTCCGGCCGATCAATTGGAGCAACTTCACCAACTATGTGCATTTGTGGGAGCACCTCGAGCGCTCAGGCATCACTGACGTTGCCGGCGTCTGGGGCTTTTACAATGGCTTGCTGACGGTCGTCTCGCTGCGCCAGCGCTATGCTGGCCACGCCAAGCAGGCATTGATCACGGCCGCGGGGTTTCGCCATGGCGACATGAAGACTTATTACGTGACGGTCGACGACGACATTGATCCAACCAATCAAGAAGAAGTTCTGTGGGCGATGTGCACGCGCGTCGATCCGGCGACTTCGGTCGACATCATCCGCGACGCCTGGACCGCGGATCTCGACCCGCGGCTTTCGCCGGCGAAACGCGAGGCGGGTGATCTCACAGTTGGCCGTATGCTGATCAACGCGTGCAAACCCTTCGCATGGCGCGACCATTTTCCCAAGACCAACGTGTTCAACGCCGAAGAGCGAAAAATCGTCGAAAATAAATGGAGTCAGCTCTTGGCGAACATTGGAGTGGAGAAGGGTACGCCAAAGTAAGCCGGGATTGTGAAAAGCGTGGTTGCGTCACGGGTGCAACAGAATTGGCAAGAACCTACAGCGGCTAAGCCGCAACCCCCTCCTTCATCCTCCCCCGCAACGCGGGGGAGGAAAGAGGTGGGGGCGCTTCTAAACTTCGTGCACTTCGTGACCTTCGTGGTGAGGCTATGTAGCTTCTCGATTCGGCAGAGAAGCCTGACACCTTTCTCAACCGCTCTCGTCGTGATTGGCGTGTTATTTCCTGCCTTGGTTTTCGCGCAGACGAGCTGGCAAGCGGAATGGGACAAAACCCTGCGCGCAGCGGAGAGCGAGGGGCAATTGACGCTCTACGGTTGCTGCTATGAATACGATCGCGTGATCGAGGGATTTAAAAAGAAATACCCCAAGATAAAAGTTGCCACGTTTGTTGGGTCTGGCAATCAGCTTTCGGCAAGGATTCTCGCAGAGCGGCGCGGTGAAAAGTACCTTCCCGACATCGTTGGCTCGGGCGCGAACACCCTTCATGACGCGCTCTACAAGGCGAACGCGCTGGATCCGATCAAACCCGCGCTCATCCTCCCCGAAGTCTTGGATCTGACGAAGTGGTACCAGGGTGAGCACCGCTACATCGATCCGGAGAAGCGTTACATATTCGCTTTCGTCGCCAATTCTCAGTCCGGGCAAATTGTCTACAACGTTAAGCAGGTGAATCCCGCCGAGTTCAAATCCTACTGGGATCTCCTCAATCCGAAGTGGAAGGGTAAAATGGTGTCGCTCGACCCTACCAGTTTCGGCATGGGCGCGGCGCTGCAGTTCTTATATTTTCACCCTGAGTTGGGTCCGGCGTTTCTCAAGAAACTCTATGGCGAGATGCAAGTCACGGTGAGCCGCGACCCGCGCCAAATGACCGACTGGCTCGCTACGGGAAAGTTTTCTCTCTGCATCCGCTGCAACGCAGGCAGCGAAGTGGGCAAGGCTGTGCAACAGAAGCTGCCCATCGGGTATCTCGATACGGAGGAATGGAAGGAGGGTGGCAGCTCCAGCGCTGCCGGAGGCACTCTCGGCATTCTCAACCGCGCGCCTCATCCCAATGCCGCGAAACTATTCGTTAACTGGTTTCTCTCACGCGAAGGGCAGATGGCACTGCAAAAGTACGGCCGGCCCGACGCGCACAACTCCCGCCGCATCGATATTCCGAAAGACGACGTCGACTTCTATAACCGTTTGGACGAAGGAAAGAAATACTTTGATCTGGCGAAGCCGGAGTACCAGGACGTGGCACCCATCTTCAAGTTTGTCAAAGACGCGCTGCCGCAGAAATGAAACTCATTGGGTCCAGTCGTTCCAAAAGTTCCATTGGTTCCAAACGTATTGAACGGCTTGAACAGCTTGAGCGTCTTGAACCCAATTCATCGTTTTTCTCTGATCATCAATAATCCGGGTTAGCGTCCTTTTCCGCCGAGCGCGTCCTCGACAATTTTCATCGCGGGCTTCACGTCCATGAATTCCGGAGTCTCGACAAAAAAGTATTTTCTGCCGGCCACGCGCCGCTGCGCGGCGGGGACCTTTTCCTTGGGTATGTCGATTCGGAGCGAATCACGGTCGCCGTGGCTCTCCTGATAGACGATTTGGCCGCGACGCGACAGAAACCAATTTATAAATACTTTGGCGGCATTGGGATGCGGCGCTTTGTTGACCAAGGTGATCGCGCTGGCGCTTCCTCTCAGGCGCGGCATTTCCTTCAAGTCGTTGTGATTGATGTAATCGACGGGAAGTCCCTGGGCTTTGGCGTCGGATGCGAAACCGTCCCGGCAAAACACGCAGAGAGACAGTTTGCCGGCGCCCACCCAGTCAATGGCTTGCTTGTGCTCTCGGCTGAGCACGATGTCCATTTCGCCGAAGAGCCGCCGGATAAACTGCGGACCCAACTCTGGATGATAATAGACATAACGCAGTTCGCTTGCGCCAAAACCCGGATCGCGCGCATCTAGGCTGACAATTTTCCCTTTCCATTTTGGCTGAAAGAGATCCCAAAGGGACTTGAACTCACTGGCCTTGGCCAGCTGCGTATTGTAAGTGATGGTGAACCCCGAGACGCTTCCTTCGTTGATAAAAATGTATTTGCGCTCGGGGTCGATATAGAGGTGTTTTCCTTCCCACCACAGCGAAGTATTTACCACTTCCGGTAGGACCAAAACCGGACCGAGGGGATCAAAGAGATCATTCTTATAAAAGCTGTATAACGAAGTGGGTCCTCCCAAATAGATGTCGGCGAGATATTTACCCGCGCGCCGCTCGGCAAAAAGTCGAGGTGAGATCCGATTGCTGCTACCGTGCGTGATTGTCGCTTTGATATCCGGATACTCTTTCTGAAACTCGACGAAGATCTGTGGATCGTACGGCCCCAGCGCGGCGTAAATCGAGATCTGTGCCTCTTGCTTGGCAGCCTGGACCGTTTTCTCCCAGTCCAGTTGCCAGGAGGCTTTTTCGGCGGCGACGATCACCAAGGTCCGGGCAAAAGAGACATGAAAGAAAAACGCGGCAAAGAGAAGCAACGTCGTTCGCCTCATTGAACCTCCCCAAGATTATCTTGCGGTACAAACGAAGATGTAATGCGGTTATGGTCTAACGATGCGGCTATGCTCTGCAAGTTGTCTTATAAGTATTCGCTACCCAACCTGTCAATCGACCCAAGTTATTGACAGGCATCTTGGCAAAGCGCTATGCAGAGCGAGATAAAGCATGCGGAGGTGATCGATCATGAAGCGGGCGACTCGAAGCGATAGCGTAGCGCTCCTCGACCGCGACATGGCGGGGAAAAATCTTTCGGGTTATTGGCGTCTCGGCATGGAAGGACTGCCGCCGCAGCCGATGACTGCCGTCGAGCCTTGTCTTTGGAAGTGGGCGGACGTGCACGAGAGTTTGGCGCGCGCGGGCGAAGTGATCAGCCTCGAAGATAGCGAGCGGCGCGTGGTGCGTTTGGTTAACCCGGGTCTCAACCAGCAGCGTGCCTTTGCCACGCACACGATCCAAATTTCCTTCCAATACGTCAAGCCCGGCGAGAACGCGCGGGCGCACCGTCATACCCCGGCAGCGCTGCGTTTCGTAATTGAAGGCAACGGTGCTTACACGACGGTCAACGGCCAGCAATGCGTTATGGAGCCCGGTGATCTGATTCTCACGCCCAAGCTCACCTGGCACGATCATTCCAACGATTCTAATCAGCCGATGCTGTGGCTCGACGGTTTGGATTTTCCGCTCGTCACGGCGCTGCACCAGGTCATGCAGGAGCGCTATTCAGAGCGCCGCCAGCCGATCGAGAAGAGCAGCGAAGAGGTGATGGATCTACTTGGTGCGTCCAAACGTCACGGCGTTCCACTTGCCGATTTCTTCCATTACAAATGGCGCGACACCCAGAAGACGCTGCGTGCGCTGGCACGCTCGCCGGCGGCGCGAGATCGCTTCGACGGCTACCTGCTGGAGTATCGCAATCCGCTCACAGGCGGACCGACGATGACGACGATCCAGTGCGCGCTTCAGCTTTTGCCTCCCGGCGATGAAACCGAGACCCATCGGCACACGAGCACGGTGATCTATCACGTATTTCGCGGCAAAGGCACGACTCAAATCGGTGAGTGCCGCTTCGAGTGGGAACAAGGCGACTCGTTCGTCGTGCCGCTCTGGTACAACCACCGGCATCTAAATCGCTCGTCATCCGAAGAGGCGATTCTTTTCTCTATGAGCGATGCGCCGGTGCTAAAAGCGCTGGATCTTTTTCGCCAGGAGTCCTAAGCAATAAAGGAGTGTCTATGCTCCGCATGAGGCGTGCGCAAGTTCGAACTGTTGCGACGTTATTCTGTTTGCAAGCCGCGGTATCGCTGTTGCGAGTTCAACCGGCATCGGCGTTGGAGGAGATCATCGTTTCCTACGCCGGTCCCACGGTTACTTTCCTGCCGGCGGAAGTGGCGCGTCAGCGGGGTTTTCTGCGCGAGCAGAACCTAGACATCAAATTGCTGCTTACCAGATCGGAAGTCGACCGCGCTGCATTGGTGAGCGGCAGCGTCGACTATACGCTCCGAGCCGGCTCGTCGTTCGTCTCCGCCGCTCGGGGCTTGCCCGTGCGGATCGTCTTTCTCGGCACGATGAAACCCTTCTGGGGCTTGGTGGTTCGACCGGAAACAAAATCCGTCAGCGAGCTGAAAGGAAAATCGATGGGCGTACCCGGATTGCTCGGCTCGCAGCATATTTCCGCGAAATTCATCTTGAAGCATTATGGTCTCGATCCTGACAAAGACGTGGTCTACCGCGTTGTCGAGACCGGAACACGCATCGCCGCAATGTTGTCGGGCTCCATCGACAGCTCGATGATGGACTACGGCGAAGCGTTTAGAGCGAAGAAGGCTGGCCTTAAGTTGCTCGTCAACGCCGCCGATATACACAGTCTGTTGGCGGGCGGTCTGGCGGTCAATATTAAAAAACTAAAGGAACAACCGGATCAAGTGCGACGAATGCTGAAAGCGATGTCGCAGGCATTGAAATACATGCAAGAGAATCCTGAAGGCACGCAACAGGTGATGATGAATTGGCTGAAGCTCGATCGTGAGATGGCAGCCGATATTTATCAGATGGCGAGAAACAACTATACAAAGAACGGCATCGTAGACGAGCCAACCTTGAATTCTCTAGTCACAACCATGTTGGCCGAGGCCGGTATCAAAAACGTCAATGTGTCTCAGCTGGTGGATTTCTCTCTGCTGCAACAAGTGCTCAAGTGAGTAAGAAAGGTTTGACCACAAAGAGCGCAAAGATCACAAAGTAGGAAGATTCAGAATCAGAAATTGGCCGCAAAGGCATGTCCTGAGCGAAGTCGAAGGAACGCAAAGTACGCAGAAAGACGTAGGGGCGACCGGCTGGTCGCCCTTTGATTGGAAAACGTCGCACGGATAGTAATGCAAAGTTCTAAGCCGAAAAATGCCCGCCGGCTGGGCCACCTCTGGTCCTTTTTCTTGCCTGTTTACTTCCTTGCGGCAGCCACTTTCGATTTCACCGAAGTCACCAACTCAGAATATCTCAAGTTTGTTGTCGCAACTCGCCACTCGCCGCCCGAGCATTGGGGCCATGGCCGTGTCCCAACCGGCAAAGAAAACGATCCCGTCGTAATGGTGAACTTCCACGAAGCGACTGCGTACTGCCGTTGGATTGGGCGGCGCTTGCCGAGCGTCGACGAGTGGAAGTCGACCTGCGAAGGAGGGAAGCTAAAAAAGCGTGGCGATATTTGGGAATGGACTTCAACCGACGTCGATATGGGTGGCCAAACCTACAAAGCCCTGTGTGGCCCGGGCAATTCCTGCGACTGTTCCCATCGCTATCTTCCGCAGTGGAAAAACGAAGTGAAAGGTTTTCGCTGTGTTCAGGATTCGACACCGGTGACTTGGCTGCCAGTTTTTTTTCCGGGACAAGTGTTTTTGTAGGTAACGCTCAGGCGCGCGCGATATTAAGCGTCTCCTTCAACGCGCGTCGGCTGAAGCTCTTGGTTAGCACGAGTCCGCAGAAATTCCCGAATGGCTGAATTCGTTTGGTCTGCATGGGTAAGTGTGAAAGCATGCCCTGCGTCTTTGAGGATGAGATCCGGCTCTGCGCATTTCAGAGGAATTATCCGATCCCAATCTCCGTGGATTGAAAGAACAGGACAAGGGACATTGTCGACACCCGTCCAGCCAATGACCATGCGGCCGAATGCTCTAATCTGCACCGTAGGATGGCTAAGGGCCATTTCAATGAGGCACGTCTCTGCTTCCCGGGTGAGGGGAGCGAAGCGCCAGCGGACCAAGGGCCGCCACGAGCGGACGCCAAGCACGAGATCCGGGATGAAACGACCAAGCCTCTCCACCCATCGGTATGACCACGGAAGCCGGCCCGGCCGTAAGCAGCTTCCGAGGAGAATCAATCCGGCTACCGGGCGTTGCCGCGCGATCTCTCCGGCTAGCATGCCCCCGAAGGAGACGCCGCCAACAATGTCCGCAGGCTGGATGTTCAGACCGTCTGCAATCCGCGAGGCATATTGAGTAAGCGTTTCTCCCTGTGCGGGCTCGGTGTGATCCGGCGTCACGATTTCGGCCTCCGGGAGTCGAATCGACCGGAATAGGCGACCATCGCCTCCCATCCCGCTAAAGAGTACAAGTCGTCTTGGCTTCATCTTGGTGCTAACGCAAAGGCTGAGCAGACACGGCCCGCGAGCGTTGTCGAGCGGGTCCGAAGAACTGTCCCAAGCTGGATGTTATGCCGGTGCTTATGCAGTCAAACTCTCAAAATACCTCTCTTCTCGTAGACGCTCTGCGGCTCCTTGCGCCACACGCTCCACTGTTCTGATTCGTTCGGGAAACGATGGATGCGTTTGTCGGACATACACGCGCGGCGTACTCGCTCTTCCGGCAGCCGCGTGCCTTTTGCCACGGTTACCGTATCAACATGGCTTTCACCTGTTTGGTCCCGCGTGTTTGAATGGAGCCAGCGGTACACTTTTCGGCGGTCCCACATATCGCGCGTTTTCGATCTCGCCAGAACCGCGGACTAAATTTTTGGGGTCAGGCAAACTTTATCGATCTTTTTGGCCGCGATCGTCTCTAAAGATCGACTGCCTGATTGCCGCGACTCATGACGTGATAGAGCGCGCCAGCGAAATGTACACTTGGCTTGCGGGCCATAAAGATGCAACCATAGTTTGCAAATTACAAATTAGCAATAAAGTTTGCCTGGACCCTATCTTCTATACGCGCTACTCAATCCTGACCGGATCGCCCCGGCGGATGGTGCCGCCGCGCACTACGGCAGCATATACGCCGACGTTAACCTGGTTATGCTGGGCCGCCGTGCGCAGGATTCCCGGATCCTTCGGGAGATCCCCCTGCGCGAGAGTGGTCATCACGCAGCGCCCGCAGGGGCTGGTGATGTTCAGGCGCACCGCCGTCCCGATGGCGAGCGCGTGGCCGACCCAAGCATTCTCCGCAAAGCCCTTCTCACCTGAGCCCAGCTGCACCACGATGTTTGGACGAAACCGCCTGAGCTCGAAGCGGCCTTGCGGATACAGCTCGCGCAGGCGATCGAGCGTGGCCGTGGTCAACAGATGGACCATGGCACAGTCGAAGAATGTCTCCTCGGGTAGAGTGAAATCGGTGACCGTGTCCCGGTGGTCGAGCCCTTCCATGTCCGGCCAGTACTCCTCGGCATTGACCGCCCCGCGCTGGGCTGCACCAAGTGTTACCTCACGGTTGAGTGCCTTCGAGAGGATCTGGTTGAGATCACCTTGGTCACTGGTGACGGTGGTGCCATCGGGGAGGGCGATTCGGACCGGAGGCACTTTCGCGGCCGCACGCGCCGGCTCGATGAAGGTGGCGCGGAAATCGAAGAGACGCGGCCATTTTCGCGGGTTCTTGGCGGTCGCCACCTTCCCGTCGGAGCTGTCGACGAGGGCATACGCACGATCCCCAAGCAGTCCACGTTCCGTAACCTCAGTGGCGTTCAGTTCCTCTCCCATCATGGACTTGACGGGATATCGCCAAAGCGAAACCACCGAACCAAGCTCGATCTGCGCTGCGTTTGCCATACTTCACTCTCCTTGACTGCTCAACTCGGGACTCGCCTCTCAAGTCCGCGACGCCGAACCGTTTGAGTTCAACGGCTGCCGTAGGCAGTCCGCTGGAACGAAGGGTTCGGCGTCATGCTTACGCTGCGCGTGCCGGTTGAATATGTTGATGGCACCTCGAATCAAATCTGAATCGGTTGCAATATCCGACAACCACCTCAATTTGTCCACAATTTGTTGACGGTCAAACACCGGCGGCGTCGGCCGCCTATCTCGGCCAGGCCACCGGCGCCACCCGGTAACCATTGACTCAACTCTTCGACAGGCACAGCCGCCATGCGCAGCCCTTACTCGACTCAACATCCAACCATCACAGCTCATAATCCTAACCAACGAGTTCGGTCAAGCGCATTGCCGTGCGGACACGACAGGTTCAAAGCCTCTCGGCTTGCCAGCCTGATTTAGTCGATATATGAGCTAGAGATCACTTCATTTGTAAATCGAGGAGTAACTTCATGGAAACAACCAAACCAATTACGATTCCAGTCGAGACCGTCGGGCAGGCATATCTAGAAATTCTCCGCGCTCGCGGAATCAAATATTTTTTCGGTAACAGCGGCACCGACTTCGGGCCGATCATTGACGGTTTGGCGAAGTTTGCTGCCGATAAGAAAATGCATCCGATGCCGATCA
>WNFV01007130.1_pt1 | contig 13035 bp, 11 predicted proteins | sample 5400101 | NCBI WGS metagenome assembly WNFV01 (sample SAMN13153361, study PRJNA577476) | soil metagenome | isolation source: 115 cm soil or saprolite under grassland replicate 1 | place: USA:California | collected 2016-06-15
AAACGACCCGTCGTCGAGCGGCTGCTTCACCGTGGGAAGCGTTCGCGTCGGCTTGTCGTTGCGCTGGTTCACGTACAGGCCGCGCTCCGGATAGATCTCGTAGAGCTGCGCGCGGTCTGCTGTCCCCTCCTCCAGCTGCTTGACGAAGCGGAGCGATGAGAACGTCTCCACGTCGATCCAGCTCTCGAAAACGTCGTTAACCTTGTAGAAGAATGTCCCGCCCTTGAGCCAGAAGGCGGTGTGCCAGGTATCGCGGCCCCTGATGTTCTCGATCCCGCGCACTTCCATCTGACCATTGCCGACCTTTAGCGACCCTAGCCTGACGTCGTAAACGAAACGCTCGCCGATGCCGAACGGCACGCGCATCGCACGAGAAGGCGTAGAGACCTGGGCGGGAGCTGCTGCCTGCGCGGGCTGCTGCGTGGATAGCGGCGCTGGCGACTGGAGCGAGCGCGCAGCGACCGCGGGAGCTGCTGCGGAAAGCGACACTGCGAGAGCGAATAATCTGCCGCCGGAACGAATCACGATCCCGCCTTGCGAGACCCGCCGGCCTCCGCCGCTTTTTGCCCCGCCCTGGACGCCGGATCACCGTTGGCTTGCGCGGCCTGGCCCGTTGTCGTCGCAACAATTCTGCGTCCGCGGGCGGCCCAGCCGAAACGGGACAGCGCCATCCCGTCCGCGACTGGCCGTATCCTGCTGTCGCGGACACGCAAGTCATACCGCGGCGCAAGAGTCACCCGCTCGATGCGCCTGGCCAGAGGCGCTGTGTTCAGCAGCAGCTCGACGTTCGCTGCCCATCCATCGCTCGTTACAAGGGGCTTTTCTCCGAAGGACTTGATCAATTCCCGGAGAAGCGAGATGCGGTAGAGGCGGAAGGTGCTGAAAGGATCGGCTGTGCCTTCGATCTCGACAAAAAACCGAAGCGCCCACCGCGCCATGGCGCGCAGCCGCCGCACGGCATGTGGCGCCTTCGTAATCTCACGCTCCGTAAGGACGATGTCGGCCCCACCCTCGAACCGCTTTACGAGCTCAGGGAGGTGCTCTGGCTGATCGGTAAAGTCGCCCTGCATGACGATCATCGCGTCGCGGCGGGGATACCGTGTTCGTCGGGAAGCGTCGCGACATAGCCGGTCGAGCGCATGCGCGTATCCCTGCCGCGCTTCGCTGCGCAGAACGGTCAGCGGGGCAATTTCCGCATAAGGCTCGAGACGCTCGCGCGTCTCATCGGTGCTGCCATCGTCGTAAACGACGATCTCATATTCCCGCGAATAGGCCTGAAAGACCTTGCGGATGCGCCAGAGCAGAACCCCGATGGTGGGCCCTTCGTTGTACGACGGAATACAGATGTAAAGCAAGCAGCCTCTATGACTTGGCTAAGCGGACGTACTCCGCAAGATAGAAGGGGACGAGTGCTTCTCGCTACCGGACAACAGCTGGTAGTACACTCCCTCTGTCTGTTGGGTCATTGCCGCGGCGCTGAACATCCGGGCGCGCGCCCGGGCGGAGCTGCCGAGCGAAGCACGCGCCTGCTCGTCGCAAATCAACCGTTCGGCAGCGCGGGCAAAGGCGGCGACGTCTTCTGGCGGGACGAGCAGGCCGTTTGTTTGATCCTGGACCACCTCTCCGATGCCACCCACGGCGAAGGCAATCGGGGGAACGCCAAGCGCCATGGCATCGATGACAGCGGTGCCGAGCCCTTCGGCGCGCGCGGGATGCCAGAGCACGTCTATGCCGGCGACTGCAGGGATAATGTCCTCGATGAATCCCGCTGAAAACCCGGCGACGCCTCCGATCGTTACCGGTCCCTCGCGCTCGCCGCCGAGGAGTAGAATGCGGGCGCGCGCCCGCGATTCAGCGCTGAGGCCGGCGGCGATAGCGGCAAGCTCGGCAACCCCTTTCTCCGCCGTCATCGCGCCAACCACACCGCAGATCACGGTTTCGGCCGGCCATCCCAACTCGCTACGCCAGTCACGGGGGATGAGGCCAGCTGGCGGATCCTCCACGCCCGAGTGGACCACGAGTATCCGTTTCCGCTCGATTCCTGCAGCGACCATCGCGTTCCGCACGGCGGCTGATACGGCTATGAAGAGGGTCACTCGGTTGCCGTACTTGAGGCGAGTGGCCTTCGGCACGAACGGCACCCGGCGCGTGACCACGAGTGGTGGATGCGACAAACCGATGAGCGCTATCCGCGCGATCGCATGCGACCGCGCATCGTGCGCGTGGACGATGTCGATTTCGGAATCCTGTACCCGCGTACGAACGCTACGCGCTGCGCGCAGATCCCAGTCCGATTTCATCGCGAGTGGCTGGGTCTCGAAGCCCGCGACGCTGGCGCGATGCAGGAGCAGCGATTCGGGTGGCGCGAGTATGACTGAATCGTGCTTCCGGCGCCGCAGTCCCTCCGCCAGGAGCAGTACCTGCCGCTGACCCCCCCGCCACTGGCGGCCGGAGTCGAGATGAAGCACTCGAAGCCTGTTCAACCCTCTTCCAGCCGGGCTGCGAACGCGCGAAAGATCCCGCGGTCCCAAGGCTCGGGAGAATCGTTCATCTCCTCGGGGTGCCACTGGACCCCCAGAGCCCACCAGTCGTCGCCTTCGCTCTCCACCGCCTCGATTATTCCATCAGGTGCGCGCGCGGTGATTCGCAGCCCCGGTGCCGGATCGAGAATGCTTTGATGATGGAGCGAGTTGGCCGAGATCCGGGTCTCACCCACTGCGGCTGCGATGCGCGATCCCGGCTCGATCATGACGTCGTGTGCCCTTGTGTCGCGCACATCGTGCACGCCTTCGGCATCGTGCGGGAGCGCGTCCCGCACGCACGACGCGATATCCTGAATCAGAGTGCCGCCGAGGGCGACGTTCAAAAGCTGCGGGCCGCGGCAGATTGCAAGAACGGGTTTCCGGGCCTCGCGCGCGGCGAGCACAAGAGCTATTTCAGTCTCGTCGCGACTGCGGTTCACTGTGCTGAGACGCTCGTGCCGCTGCTGTCCGTACAGTGCGGGATCGACGTCCTCGCCGCCGGTGAGTACGAGGCCGTCGACGGCCGCGATTACGCTGCGCGCTGCCGAAGCGTCCGAGAGTGGAGGAATTACGATTGGTACGAGCCCTGCTAGTTCCAGCGCAGTGATATAGGCGGTGTTGAGGCGAACGCGATGAACGCCGCCAAACTTCGTGTCGGATGTCGCCGAGACCGCAACGGTATGCGCCGCTCTCAGCGTGGCACCATCGGGCCGTGAATCGGATTTCGTGCGCGTGAGAGTGGATGACACGTTGAGATCTCTAGTCTGCGTGGTGGCGGTGGCGACGCTGGCGCATCCAGCTGTGCTTACGGCTCAAAGTCTGGAAGTGCTGCCGGTTGCCTGCAAGGGCCAGATCGTCAGCCGGATCGAGGTTCACGCGCGTCCACCATTCGAGATTGGTGGATCAAAGGTGCAGCAACGTCTCTCTCAGCAAGTCACGGCGCTCCACGCGACGACGAATCCGGAGATCATCCAGCGGTTTCTCGCGCTCGCCCCGGGTGAACGGTGCACGGAGCTTCGAAGGCTGGAATCGGAGCGCATCCTGCGCGCCCAGCCGTATCTGGCTGATGCGTCGGTGCTGGCGTTCCCCGACGATACGGGAACCGTCTCGATCTCGGTCCTCACGGTAGACGAGATATCGCTCATTCTCGGCGGTGGAGGATCGGGAAAACCCCCTTACCTCCGCGGCTTCAAAGTGGGCGAAGCAAACCTGATGGGAGAAGCGATCAGCCTCGATGGAAGCTGGCATTACAACGCGGACTTTCGGGATCAGATCGCACTGCGAATGACGGATTATCAGCCGTTCGGGCGTCCGTTCCAGCTGCACGTGGAGCTGGCGCGACGAGAGAGAGGGCAGGATTGGGACATCGAAGCAAGCCATCCCTTTCTGACCGATCTCCAGCGGTTTTCGTGGAGGAGCACAGCCGGGTCGAACGATGGATACGCGCGCTTTCGCCGCCTCGACGGCACTTCGCTGTTCCTTCCCTTTAGCCGCTCTTACGGCGACGTTGGCGGTGTTGGACGCATCGGCCACCCCGGCCACGTCGCGCTGATCGGCGCGTCTGTCTCCTACGAGCACGAGAACCCCGGCGGACCTCCTATAAGCATGCGCCTGCCCGAAAGGCGATTGGAACCGGAGCCGGGAACGCCGCTCGCCGGACGCTACGACAATCACTACACGGCGCGCATCAACGCCCTGTTCGGAGTGCGCTACGTGAGCTTCCTCCAGGTTTTGGGGTTCGAGTCGCTCGACGGATTTCAGGATGTTCGAAAAGGCGTCGAGCTCGGAACGCTCATCGGGAGCGGAATCGAGGCGCTCGGATCGGCGGAGCACGACAGGTTCGTGTCCGCCGACTTCTATACCGGCTTCGGGTCGACAACTGCATTCAGCGGAATCGAAATCCTCGCCGAGGGCCGCCGGCCGGAGCAGGGTGGTGAATGGGATGGGCTTCTCGCCAGCGGGCGCGTGGCTGCCTATGTCAAGGCAATCCCGCGTAACACGATCGTGATGGATGCGGAATGGAGCGCGGGATGGCGTCAGCGCATTCCGTTCCAGCTGGCGCTTGCCGACAAGGAGGGCGGCCCACTCGGGTACCGCAGGTCGAACCTCGCCGGAGGGCGTCGTATCGTCACGCGGGTCGAAGACCGGATTTTTCTTGGGCGGCTGAAGCAGTTCGCCTCGATCGGTGTCGCTCCGTTCGTAAATACCGGTCAGCTCTGGGCCGGAGATGCGCCGTTCGGAACCAATACCGGCGTGAAATATTCGACGGGCTTGAGCGTGCTGGCGTCAGTGCCGCCGAGGTCGCAGCGGCTCTGGCGCCTCGACCTTGCGTTTCCAATCCATCCGGACAACGGGGCGAAGTGGACCATCCGCCTGGCGAGTCACAACTTCACGCGAATGTTCTGGAAGGAGCCTAACGACCTCAACCGCAACCGCGAGCGGGCCATTCCGACCAGCATATTCAACTGGCCATAGGACGGGAAAAGCAAAAGACAAGGTAGCAGGTGTCAGGTAATTCAGGTTGCCAGGTTTCAGGAACTACCCAATGACCCCGAGCGGCAATCAAAGGGGTCATCGAGTAGTTGCCTGATTCCTGACGCCTTAATACCTGGCGCCTGCTACCTTGGCTTTTTTGCTGTTTGGGCTACGCCTGAACGGTTCTCGTCAACCGCTTGAGCACGGGCACGAGGAGCAGCAGGAGGAACGCAGCAGCGAACGACGTCGCCACCGGGATCGTATAGAACTTCGAAAGCGACGGGATATTCTCAGTCTGCGACGCCAGGTAACCGCCGAGCTTGTTCGCCGCTGCGTTGGCAAGGAACCACACTCCCATCAGCAGCGACGCGAACCTGAGCGGAGCGACCTTCGTCACGTACGAGAGTCCCACCGGTGAGAGTGACAGCTCACCCCACGTGTGGAATGCGTACGCCATGGTCAGCCAGAGTGCGCTGACCTTCACTCCGGTGTCGGCGATCTTGCCGCCGGCGACCATGAACAGAAATCCGGTGCCGAGCAGCGCGAGGCCGATCACCATCTTGAATGCGGTTGACGGCTCCTTTCCGCGGCGGCCAAGGCTCACCCACAGGTTCGCGAAGAGCGGAGCGAAGGCGAGGATGAAGAGCGGGTTCACCGCCTGGAACCAGCTCGACGGAAACGAGAATCCAAGGATGTTCAGATTTGTATGGCGATCGGCGAAGAGATTCATCGAGCTGCCGGCCTGCTCGAACGCCATCCAGAAGAAGACGACGAAGAACGCGACGATGAAGATCGCCAGCACGCGATTCCTTTCTTCTCCCTTCGTACCGAACACCGTCGTGCCGACTGCGGCGCCGATGATCACGCCGAACAGGTAGCCGATCCACCCGCCGTGCAAGAGGAACGCGAGCACCAGCCCGACGGCTGCGCCTCCAATTCCCGGAACGACGTTGACCGCCTCATGGATGATTGCCTCCGCGCCGCGCGCGGCGGCGTTGGCGGCATTCTGTTTTCTTGTGAGACCGATCCCCGGCAGGTACTTGTCGCGACCCCACAGATAGATGATGAGTCCGAGAACCATCCCCACGCCGGCCGCCACGAATCCGTAGTGCCAGCCGACACGCTGGCCGAGATATCCGCAGATGAGCGGAGCGAGGAAGGCGCCGAGGTTGATGCCCATGTAGAAGATCGTAAAGCCGGCATCGCGGCGGGTGTCACCCGGCTTGTAGATCTGACCGACCATGGTCGACACGTTCGGCTTGAAGAAGCCCGTTCCCACGATGATGAAAGCGAGGCCGGCGTAGAACATCGGCATCGTCTGGAAGGCCAGTGAGAAATGGCCCATGGCGATGATGATTCCGCCGATTACCAGCGAGCGGCGTGTTCCTATGTAGCGGTCGGCGAGGTAACCGCCGACGAGCGGCGTGAGGAAGACGAGCGAAGTGTACGTTCCGTAGAGCCGCGATGCGTCGCCGTCACTCCATTTGAGGTAGTTGACGAGGTACAGCACGAGCAGCGCACGCATTCCGTAGTAGGAGAAGCGTTCCCACATCTCCACCACGAACAGAAGCCCGAGCCCGCGAGGATGGCCCAGGAGGGCCGTGTCGTCGAGAACCGATGGTCTGTCCAGTGTGACACCGGCGACTTCTGCTTCCTCGAGTGTAGCCACGGTCGTCTCTCGAATAATTGTTGGCTTGCGGGCGGCTAGTGCACCGCCGCCACGGGAAGATACCGGGCGGGTTGGTTGACGCCACCCGCCTGTTGCTGCTGCTCCCACGTTACGTCTGTGGGGGGCTGTTTGATACACGCGGCGTAGTGTCCCGGTGACTTTTCCTCCAGCGGAGGAACGATCTTCGCGCACGCTGCGTCCTTGGCCGGGTGGAAGCAGCGCGGATGAAACACGCAGCCCGAAGGCGGTGATGCGGGAGACGGCACATCCCCCTGGAGGAGGATTCGGGTCTTCTCGACCTTTGGATCGGCCACGGGCACCGCCGAAAGGAGTGCCTGCGTGTAAGGCATCATCGGCTCGCGATAGAGATCTTCGGCCGATGCGAGCTCGACGATCTTTCCGAGATACATGACCGCAACGCGGTCGGACATATGTCTTACGACCGACAGATCATGGGCGATGAACAGGTACGTGAGCTGGCGATCGCGCTGAAGATCGCGGAGAAGGTTGATGACCTGCGCCTGAACGGAGACGTCGAGCGCCGATACCGGCTCGTCGCAGACGATAAACCTCGGCTCGACACCGAGGGCTCGAGCGATACCTATGCGCTGCCGTTGTCCGCCGGAGAATTCGTGCGGGTACCGCGTCGCGTACTCTCCGCGAAGGCCGACCTCCTCCAAAAGTCTTCGGACTATTGCATCGGCCGCTGCTCCTTCGGCGAGGCGGTGGATCGTGATGCCCTCGCGGATAGCGGCGCCTACGGTCATCCGCGGATTGAGCGACGACACGGGGTCCTGGAAGATGATCTGCATCTCACGCCTCACGGCACGGAGCCCTGAGACGCCCAGCCTGCAGACGTCACGGCCGTCGAAGTCGATCTCGCCCGACGTCGGCTCGATTAGCCGGAGGATCGAGCGCCCGGTGGTAGTCTTACCGCAACCCGATTCACCAACGAGGCTCAGCGTCTCTCCTCTCGCGATATCGAACGACACATCGTTCACCGCGCGAATCTCGCCCACCGTGCGTCCGAGGATGCCGCGCTTGATGGGAAAGCTCTTCGTGAGATTGCGCACGGACACCAGCGGACCGTCCCCACCGTTGTCACGCAGCCGCTCCACCATTCGGATGCGATCGCTCGTTTCCATCATCCAGCTGGGCTGGGACGTCACGCCGGCACTCCGAGCTGCTCCACCAGTGGCGGATGCGGATGCGCACGGCGCTCTGGCTCGACAGCGAGATGGCAGCGAGACGTATGCGATGGCGAGATCTCATACAGTGGTGGGTGCTCGCGCTCGCAGAGGTCCCATGAGTACGGACAGCGATCGCGAAACCGACATCCCGATGGCCAATCGGTGGGCGCCGGTACGGAGCCGGGAATGACGTTGAGGCGCGCGCGCGGCTCAGCAAGCTGGGGCATCGCGTTCATGAGCCCTTCGGTGTAGGGATGGTGCGCCGCGTCGAAAAGGGTTCTCACCGCTGCTTCTTCGACGACCTCGCCGCAGTACATCACCACGACGCGCGATGCAGTCTCGGCAATGACACCCAGGTCGTGGGTGATCATCAGGATCGAAGTGCCGAAGCGCTTCTGGAGGTCGACCAACAGCTCGAGGATCTGGGCCTGGATCGTTACATCGAGAGCTGTCGTGGGCTCGTCGGCGATGACGAGAGCGGGACTCATGATCAGCGCCATTGCGATGAGCACGCGCTGCCTCATGCCACCAGAGAGCTGATGCGGATACTGTTTCGCGCGCTGCTCCGGGGCGGGTATCCCGGTGAGCGACAGCATCTCAACCGCGCGCGTCCATGCCTCCTGTCTGGACCCGGTGCCGTGGATCCGCGCTACCTCCGCAACCTGATCCCCGACGGTAAAGACGGGATTGAGCGCCGACATCGGCTCCTGGAAGATCATCGAGATGCGGTTGCCACGGATGTCGCGCATCCCCGCGTCGTCGAGCGTCACAAGGTCGCGGCCTTCGAACATGATTTTGCTTCCACGTTCGATCCTTCCGGGCGGCTGAATGAACCGGAGAATCGAGAGCGCTGTTACAGACTTCCCGCATCCCGATTCGCCGACGATGCCGAGCGTCTCCCCTGGCGCGACGGTGAAAGAAACACCATCCACCGACCGGGCCACTCCTGCCTCGGTGTGAAAGTATGTACGGAGGCTCTCTACCGAGAGCAGTGGTTGATCCATCAGCTACGACTACTCCGTGGCTCGAGGGCTCCGCGCAGCGCGTCACCGAGAACGTTGAACGCCATTACAGTGAGAACTATCGCCACGCCGGGGAAGAACGATATCCACCAGGAAGTTGCAATCTGATCCGAACCGTCCTGAATGATATTCCCCCAGCTGGGATCAGGAATCGGAACCCCGACCCCGAGATACGAAAGCCCCGCCTCGAGCAGAATGACGTGTCCCACCCCCAGTGCCGCCGCGACGATGACCGGCGTCAGAACGTTTGGAAGAATGTGCCGGAGCAGGATGCGCGCGCGCCCCGCGCCCAGCGCGCGCGCCGACACTACGAATTCCTCGCCCTTCATCGCAAGAACCTGACCCCGCACCACCCGGCTCAAACCGTACCAGCCGGTGAAGCCAACAATCACGACGAACGACGCTAGCGGAAGCTGCCGCCACGCCGCAAAGATCGCTATCAGTAGGAGGAGCCGCGGAATTGACAGCAGCGCGTCGAGTATCCGCATCATCGCCGACTCCACGACTCCGCCGGCGAATCCGGCCACCGCCCCGTATGCAGTGCCGAGCGTGATGCTCACGAGGGTCGCGATGAGCGCTACCGTGAGGGAGAGACGTCCTCCATACAAGACGCGGCTGAAGACGTCGCGGCTGAACGGATCCGTACCGAACGGATGCGCGGCCGAAGGCGGCTGGCTCTTCAGCGCGATGTTGGGTTGCGCCAAAGGATCGTAAGGCGCGAACACCGGGGCCGCGACGCACGGGATGACGATTGCCAGGAGCAGCGCAATCGCCGCGACCGCGGAGCGATTCGCGATGAGGCGGCGGGTGACTGTACGCCTCGAGGGAAGTGAAAGCGGTGGCTCAGCGATCATCGCGCAAACGAGGGTCGGCAACCAGGTAGAGCAGGTCGGCAATGAGACTGCCCAATGCGACCAGAATGCTTCCGATGATTACCGCCGCCATCAACAGCGGATAGTCGCGCGTGTCGATCGAGTTGACGATCACGAGTCCCATTCCCGGCCACGAGAACACTTTCTCGATGAATACCGCCCCGGTGAGCAGTGCGGGAAACGCCAGGCCGAAAAGAGTGATCGTCGGGAGAAGCGCATTTCGCAGGGCGTGATGCCGGACGATCACTCGCTCCGGAACTCCCTTCGCGCGCGCGGTCTTTACGTAATCGGCGGGTAGAACGTCGAGCAGCGCCGCCCGCTGATAGCGTGCAACCACCGCGGAGAATAGAAGAGTCAGCGTGAGCGCGGGAAGCACGGTGTGCCGCGCGATGTCAGCCAGCCTGCCACCAGCGCCGAGGCTCGAGTGAATTTCGGGGTTCATCATGCCCCCGATTGGAAAGATCGAGAATCGGAAGGCGAGGAGCACCAGAATCATCAGCGCGAGCCAGAACTCGGGCATCGAAAAGAGAAAGAGAGAGATTCCTCCGATCACGCGGTCGGTGAGAGATCCGGGCTTCATTACCTGCGCAACGGCGAGCGCAATCCCGAGAGCGAAGCTGGCCACAAGTGCGATGCTCATCAGGAAAAGCGTGTTGGGAAGCGTGTCGCGAAGTACGTCGGCCACAGGCCGCTGCAGCGAGAACGACCACCCGAGGTTGCCCCGCGCGACACTCGCGACGTATCTGGCAAACTGCTCGGGAAGCGGCCGGTCGAGTCCGTACGCTTCGCGCCAATGGGCGCGCACCGCCTCGTTCACATTTGGATTCGCCATGGCGGCGCCGAACGGATCGCCGGGAGCGAGGTGGATCAGAAAGAACGCAATCGTGGTGACGAGGGCGACGACTATGGCTACCTGTACGAGGCGACGAAGGAGATAAAGAGCCACCCGTCTATCGTTGTGCGAGCACGCTGTCGCGAGCTATCCGCTCGGCCGGCGGCACCCACCAATCCGCCAGAGTCGCCCACCACGCGTCGGGGCGCAGCCTTGGAGTGTGGATACGGCCGTTGATCGCGACCACACTCTTCGGCTCCGCCAGCCAGATCGCCGGTGCGTCGTCGATAATCGTTTGATATGCTCGCTTGAAGCGCGCGCGCCTTTCGGTCAAATCCATTGCCGAGAGTGCACTGTCGGCCTGGGCATCGAAAGCCGGATTAATGTATGACCCATAATTCGATCCACCCGCTCGCGCCCCCGCCGAGCCCCACGTTTGCCGGATTCCTCCCGGACTGGCGTCCACATGCCACCCGCCCATGACCGCGTCGAATCCACGTCGCGACTCGCGATCGATGAAAGCGGCAAACTCGAGCTTGTCGATGTTCATCTTCGCTCCGACGTGCTTGAGCTGATCCTGAATGATCACCGACATATTGACGCGGTTTCTGCTCGACCCCGGAACGGTGAGCGTGAACTCGAGCGGACGTCCGTTGCGCCGTCGAATGCTGTCGCTCCCACTCATGCGCCAGCCGAGCGAGTCGAGGAGCAGGCGCGCGCCATCCACCGAATAGGGAATCTGCTGAAGCGTTGTATCGGTGGACGCATAGGCACGGACCGTTGGACCGATCGCCACGCCGGCTAGACTGTCGTAGACGCTTTGCACTATGCGCCGGCGGTCGACCGCCATGGTGAGCGCGCGACGCAACCCGCGATCGCCGAAGAGCGGATGTAACCGCGCAGCATTTCCGGGGTCGCGAAGATTGAACTGGATAAAATTGTATTCGAGTCCCGGAAGCAGCACCGTCCGAACCTCAGAGTGGGTGGCGAGCTGAGGCAGCTGAGTGGCGGAAAGCTGCTCGAGGACGTCGGCCGAGCCGCCAAGGAGTTTCGTGAAAGCCGTGTTGAAGTCGGGTGCCATGCTCCAGATCACGCGATTGACGCGCGGGCGACCGCGATAGTTGGCCGTATCGGCCGCGATCTCCAGCGACGAGCCGGCTTTCCACTCGACGAACCGAAATCGACCGCTGCCAATTGGCGCGCGCGCGATCGGAGCGGTGCGCAGCGCCTGGCCCCTTACTCCTCTTAGCGCATGCTCGGGGACGACGACCATGAGTGATACGGCGTCGAAGAACTGCATCGGCGTGCGCTTGCTGAACCAGAAGACGGCCGTCAGCGAATCGGCGGCAGTGACCGAATCGATGTCGGCGAGGAGCGGCGCCGATGGTGATGCAGTGGCGGAGTCCTTGTAGATGGCGAAGGTGAACACGATGTCGGACGCTCGCACCGGTACGCCGTCGTGCCATTTCGCGCGCGGGTCGAGTTGGAAGCGAATCGAGAGCGAATCGGGCGACCAGCTCCAGCTCTTCGCCAGGTGGGGCTCGAAGCCCGCGTCTCCCACGGTGTTGAGCGAAGTTCCCAGATCTGCGAGGTGATCGTACACGAGCTCAGTGACCTGCTGCCCGGTGACCGACGCGAGAAGCGGCGGAAACAGCACGTCGGGGTCGCCGGCCGAAGAGATGACCACCGTGCCCCCGGTGCCCGACGTATCGCGCGCGGAGGACGGTCTGTTTCCGCCTTCGCAGGCGAGGGCGATCAGTAGTCCTGCGGCGAGCGGTGGGAGCTGGCGCATGATTTCGTGAAAGTATCCGCTGTGCGTGCGCGACAAAGTTGGGCCGTTACCTCCGCCACGTCCACACTTCATTTTCGAAGTGATGAAGCTCGTCGAGCGCCAGCGCCCGTACCTCTTGCTCGTCGAGTGTCGCTGCGTGGGCGTCCTCCAGCTCGTGGACGGCATCGAACAGGGCAGCGACGATTTCAGATACATCCGGCGTGCGCCCAAGCTCACCGGCGAGTGTCGCCGGCGCCGGAATGAATTCACGCTCGGTCGAGCCGATCGAAAAAAGCGGAATCAGCGACTGGTCATTCTCGATGAGGATGGAGCCGTGCTGAAGCAATGCGCCATTCTCTCTCCACTGTGCGCTCCCGACGAGCTTTCGACCGTGGCTGACGAGCTCGCCATGCGAGGGAGCAGCGAAACAGGGAAGCTGCGTCGGCGGAAGAGATCGAGATCCTGGGTCAGCGACCGACGCCTCGACGCCCAACGCACGCAGAGCGCGAAGCAGAATGCGGTTGATCCCTTGATACGATTCTCGCAGTCCGGCAGTCCCGTCGACGCGCGCGGTGACGCTGTAGGTCACCTCACGATTGTGGAGCAAGGCGCGCCCGCCGGTCGGACGACGCACGACGTCCACATCCATCTCTCGTATCCTCTCGACGTCGTAGCATCCCTT
>WNFV01008417.1_pt1 | contig 13035 bp, 7 predicted proteins | sample 5400101 | NCBI WGS metagenome assembly WNFV01 (sample SAMN13153361, study PRJNA577476) | soil metagenome | isolation source: 115 cm soil or saprolite under grassland replicate 1 | place: USA:California | collected 2016-06-15
GCTCTCCTTGTGCGATGGCTATTATTCCCAAATGATGATAAGACACCGCCTGGCCAAAGTGGTCGCGATGGGCCTTGCAGACGCTCAGGCTCTTTTTCGAGAGAAGCTTTGCCTGAGAAAAGTCACTTTGGAAATAACAAAAAGAAGCAGCCGTATAAAGCACCTTCCCGAGCGCTAGACTGGTAAAACCCTGGGATTCAAGTAGAGCCAGCGCTCGCTCTGCCCAACGACGCCCTTCGCTAAAGTGCCCTCGGATAAACCAGAATATCCACAATGCGCCCGCCAAGCGGGCAGCTGAGTCAGTTTGATGATCCGAGGTTATATCTCTCTCCAATGCCAGACGAAGTGCCGCGCGCAGGTTTTCTTGCTCGAGCTCCAAGCGTTTGAGCCACTCCAATTGTTCCGCTGCGCGCAGTTTGTGCAGCAAATTGCGCAGATTCGTGCGCGCCTGCGCCTCGCTCGAATCAGGCCAAAATAAAAAAGACAGACGTTGGCGGGCTACAGGTGTATCTCTATGTAGGACTAGATAAGCCATTAGAGCCTGCAGGCGGGTTGTATTAATTGTATTTAGTGCTTTACCTTGATAGTGCAGGCGGAAACTCCCGAGCAATCCGATGCTCAGGCTGTAGGTATCGTGAGCGTGATTCGATAGGATACTCGAAGAATTGAGATGTTGCATTTGTCTGGATAACTAGCTAGTCACAGACAGTATAACCCACGCACGGACAGGTTTCATTTTGGTGGACCAATTGAAACTGCGCATAGTAAGGGATTGGCTCCTTTGCAATTTGGATTTGAGCTTAATAGGAACCCACTTTGCCGGAGTGGTGTATATAAGCAGAAGATATCCTATTGCTCTTTGATTCTCTTGGTGCTGTCTCTGGAATATGCTCATTTAAAATGGAATGCCCAAAATGCCATGCAACGGCAAAGCAATATAAAGCTGGTTTCAATGCAGCAGGAAGTAGACGATATCGGTGTGGAATTTGTTTTTCAGTCTACATACCAGAGCCTAAGCAGAAAGGTTATCCTCCAGAGACTCGTACATTGGCTCTACAATTGTACGCCGAAGGCAATAGTATGCGTGAAGTAAGCCGCATCCTGAAGGTGAGCCTTGCAAGCGTAGGCAGCTGGATCAAGGCCTCTAGAAACCAAATAGTGGACAGGGAGTTGTCAGGTACTCAAAAGCAATCGAAATAAATTGATGAAAATCAAGAAAAAGGTAGAGATGAAAAGACGAACCATATTCTTCATAAGTATCTTTTTCGTGGTTATTGCAACTATTTTTGTGATTCCACCGATGCTTCGGACGCTGAGGGTTACCCCGTTAACTTTATCCTCGCAGCCTAGTACTGTGACTGCGTCAGAGCCAGTCATTGCGCCAAATCGCAATACAAACGATGCTATTACGTTGCTGGCTGTCACGGAAAACGAAAAAGGTGATGGCTTGCAAGCCCGTCCCGTAAATCCCACGACACTCGACAATTTACCCGGCTTTGCTCCGATCAACTTTGGACATCACTACACATATGTGGTCAGCCCAGACCGCAAGACGCTCGCGGTTATTACGTGGCCTTGCCGCGCGATTATCAACTCTACCAATATGACCTTGATAGCCACCAGTTATCCGCTATTACCCAATTGCCGTCATCCTTTATCCCCTGGTCTCAGCGCTTGGCTTCGGGCAATCTAGTCATCTTCGGCATTCCTACTGACCCTAACAATCTCGCTGAGGACGTCCCTCATCTGCTGATAATTGATCCGACTGGAAATCGTATTATGTCAGATGTGCGACTTGACGGCGTGAAAGCAGGGCAATTCCGCGAGCAAGCGACGAACGCAACAGCCATGGTGCAGGAAGAGTCCTGGCAATATGTCATGTATAATCCCGGCTTGGCATGGGACCTGGACCGTAACTTGTTGTATGTCGCTCACGCCGACGGTGAGAAAGTTACGGTAGTTGATTTGGTAAATGGAACGATCATCAAGCAAACGCATATTCTCTTGCCACAATCGTTCCTAGAATGGATATCAGACTCATTGGCGTCCACCGCTGAAGCAAAAGGTGGTCCCGAGCTGGGCGTGCGAGTTATATTGAGCCGCGATGGGGAGCGATTATATGTTTTAAATGAGGAAACTGATATGGGTCTGCTCAAAGCGTCAGACCTGCGCGTGATCGCAACCAATGGAATGCGCGAGATCGGTCACCTTGACGAACTGCTGACCGACTTCGCGCTCACCTCTGATGGCAAGTCGCTTTTAGTTGTCAAAGGTCAAAGCGACAGATCTCATGGCTTCGATATGGTAGTGAATCAAGATGTATATGTTCTTGATGCAGAAACTTTACAAGAACGCAGTCATGCACGAATAGATCAGGTGAATCAACTTTGGCTCGGTGGATTTTCTACAGATGGCGTTTATGCTTACTTGAATGGGTCTTCAGCCGAGTGGGTACAAGGTAGCGGCTGGAGGAATTGGCGGACTACGTGGCAGTTGCTGGATCTAAGCTCCTATCACCTCATCTCCGCGGTTGAATCGAAGAGTAATTATGCCGCCTTAATACATATCGTTCCCTAAATCTAGAAGAACCTAATATTCGCTCTCAAAAGGATCTTTCGGCAGAGTCAGCCTCGTGCCCCGATGGATCCAGTTTCAATTTGAATTGGGCTACCACTCTCTGCAAGCTCTGTGCCATTTCCATCATAGAAGCAGCCGAGATGGAGACCTGTTCTACCTGTGCCAAAACTTCGTCAGTAGATGTCGATACTTCCTCAACCGCCTGGGTCAGGTCGGACCAGTTGGAACCGTACGTCTTTCAGCCGCAACGCTTCTTCCGCCTTTTTGGGCTCGGTTAGATTTACGGCCGACACGGTCACGTTGGACAATGCATCCTCAAAGCCGAGCCACAACGACGAGATGACGCTAACATGCGGGTTTCACCATTCAAGGTGTGGTTTGAACCTTCAAAGGTGTATGGGTGTATCCAGCAGCGATGCTAATCAGTATCTCGCGGAAAGCGCTGCTGGTCTCCGGCGTGTTCAGCGCTCCAAGCAGCTGTTCCTCTCGCTTGGCTTCAATCAGGCTACCTGATGGAGCCTAATGGTGTCGAGTCGCGGGAGAAATTTAAGCTCTCTTCAAAGACTGTACTCAACATTTATACAAATCTTTCTGCGTTATGGTATCGGGTAGTGGATAAGGTTTCATGAAGATGGAAGCTTCATCTACAACTTTATACCGCGCCACATAGGCAGGAGTAGACAGATCAGCTTCTTGAAATTCCTAGGATACTGTAATCAAGGGAATATATTTGCGAATATTACTAGCTGGTATCATTATTCATGAGGTTTTATTCGCGATGGAAAAAGCCGTGGCAAATAGATCCTAAACGAGATTGCACTGAGAGTCATTGAGGATTGAATTGAAAGGAATAACCGATGATCTACAAAGGTGTCCTTCAAACGGCTGACTTCCGCCTTGTTATTAGGCCTTATCTTCAGATCGCAACAACTGCTCTTGTGGGGTTGGCACTCCTTGGCGGTTGGGCAGGTGACAACTGGCGTGGGGTTCTCATTATAGTCACAATAATGCTTGTAACAATTATATGGATCGGCCGCTGGGCACGGCTCCGAGGGGCGAAACCTGTGCATGTGTATCTCTCTGCCTTTATCAATTTGGTAGCCACCTCTGTGATTGTCATAATCACCGGTGGCGTCCATTCGCCCTTCTGGCTGTTATTTTTCATTGGTGCAGTAGCTAGTTCCATGACCTTCCGAGGAAGAGTGGGAACTAATCTGGAGCGATTGAATACTGTTACTGCAGCTCTTGCATTTCTTCTGCCGGAGGTGAGAGAATGGCCTCCTGATTGGGCAAGCGTTACTCTGCTCAGTATGCAGGTACTAACACTTTTCATGAGTGGGTTAATGATACGCAAAATTACCACGACGGTTTTGGAGAGCGGGGAGAAGTTTGAGGAGAGCGAGGAACGCTACCGAAAGTTGATTGACCACGCGCGCGATGTCATTTTTACTACTTCAGAGGATGGCACGATCACGTCGCTCAATCCATCCTTTGAAGTATTAACCGGCTGGTCACGCGACGATTGGCTAGGGCGCCCGTTCGATGCTTTGGTCGCTGAAGAAGATCGCCCGCTGGCGCGCGCCCAGTTCAATCGTGTCCTACAAGCTGTAACACTGCGTGCAATTCGATTGCAAATAAAAGCCCACTCAGGTGAGATGTTAGTTGTCGAGCTAAACATGTCGCCTCAGATCAAGGATGGACAAGTTGCTGGCCTTTTGGGCATCGCGCGAGATATAACTGAAGAAAAACGTGCTGAAGAAGCTTTGCTTAAGTCTGAGGAGCGTTTCTCGAAAGCGTTCCGTTCCAATCCGGCGGCGATGGTGATCACGAATATGTCGAATGCCAAGATCATTGATGTTAATGAGAGTTATCAGCGTCTATTCGAGTTTAGCCATAAAGAATTGATTGAACATACCGCACTCCATCTGAATATTATAAGCGGTCCCGCAGAACGTCAAGCCATGATGAAGCAACTGAGTGAAAATGGATCGGTGCATGCTTATGAATCTACGTTACAAACCAAGTCTCGTGAAATTCGGCATATATTAATATCTCTAGAGAAGATTGAACTTGACGGTGAAGTCTGCATTCTCTGGATCTTTTATGATATCACTGATCGCAAACGAGCAGAGCAAACCCTGCAGCGCCAACTGAGAGAAATGATGACGCTTAATACTGTTGCGACTGCAGGAGCCGAAGCCAGAGAAATTGATGAATTGATCAAACGCGTAACTGACGCGATTGGGAAAACGCTCTACCAGGATAAATTTGGCATATTATTGATAGATGAAGATATGAAAACCTGGAAGCCACATCCTTCATATCATGGAACAACTGCGGAGAATTTGGGAAAAATAAGTCCGCTTTCTGAAGATATTGCAGAAAAAATCGTTGCCGATGGCAAACCGGTTCGGATCGGTGATCTACGCCGGGAACCTACTTATTTGGGTACTATCGTTGGTACTCAATCTGAAATGGTCGTTCCAATTATGGTGAATGGAAAGGTTTTTGGATGCCTTAATGTTGAGAGCAAAGAGTTAGATGCTTTTTCGGAGCATGATGAAAGCTTAATGAGCACAATCGCCAGGAGCATATCTACGGCGATTGAAAAAATCTATCTACTGCAAACAGAAAAGCAACGCGCTCAAGAAGCTTCAGCCATTGCAGAAATTGGACGCGATCTATCCGGCACTCTGCAACTTGAGATGGTGCTTCAAAAGATTTCTAGCCATGCAAAAAATCTTCTGCGAGCAGAAACAAGTGCTGTTTATTTACTGGAGCCACTCAAGCAAAGTCTTCAAGCAACTATTGCTTTAGGGGTCGATGCAGAAGAAATCAAGAATTACCCAATAAAAGTAGGGAAAGGTATTCTGGGAAATATTGCTGCCCAGAAATCGGGGGAAATTGTTAACAATGTATTCTTAGATCCGCGTGGGGTCACGATCGAAGGGACTGAAGACAATCCTCTTGAACACATCATGGGAGTGCCAGTTGTCTCAAAGTACCAACTGACAGGTCTCATAGCCGTCTGGCGTACTGGAGTAGGTCAAGAGTTCAAATCAACAGAATTGGAATTCCTGAACGCTCTTGCCCAACAGGTAGCAGTTGCGATTGAGAATGCTCGTTTGTTCGAAGAGACACAAAAACGGCTGCGGGAAAAAGAGGCAGTTGCTCAAGTGAGCGCGGCTATTACTCATACTTTGGAGCTTGAACCTCTACTAGAAAACATTCTCCTAGCGGCCATCAAGGCCATTCCTGCTTCAGAACGTGGCTCTTTCCTACTTGCCGATGAGGAGGAAAATCTTCACATCCGAGCAGTTTGGGGCTATACCGGTCCGCGTGTTAAGAATTATAGTTTCCCACCCAGTTCGGGTTACTCATCGCTTGCCTTTCAAGAGCGCCGGGCAATCGTGGTATCTGATGTACGTGCGGATCCAAGGATTCGTTATGAAGGCGATATTCCGGAGATGCTCACTGGTGGGAGTGCCATTGCAGCGCCTTTGATTATAAAGGATCATCCCATTGGGGTGATTGCTATTGATACGCCTGCACGTGAGAATGCTTTCAATGAAGACGATCTGCATTTATTGACAGCTATATCAGCTTCTGCTGCTTTGGCGATTGAGAATGCTCGCTTATTTGAGAGTACTCGCCATCGGCTTTCGGAAATAGAGGCCGTTCACACCGTCTCTACTGCGCTACGCTCAGCGCAAACTCTTGATGAAGCCCTGCCCATCATTCTAGATCAGCTTATGCATCTGTTCAATGCTGGCGGAGCGTCCTTGGAAATGTTAGATCCAGTTAGCGGAGAGATCGTAACCGAACTGGCATATGGTGCTTGGGTTCATCTTACCGGTATGCGTACACCAAAAGATGCAGGGTCAAGCGGACAAGTCGTTGCTGCTGCTGAACCCTATATTAGCGTTGCTAATATGAAGTCAGAAGAACTCAATATATTTGGCGGGCTCCATACAGTGGCGTGTGTTCCCATCATCGCCCAGCATCAGCCAATCGGCTCATTATGGATTGGCCGCCAAACTCCCGTCCTAAAAGAGGAGGTCAGTTTACTTTCTGCAATTGGAGAGATGATTGGGAATGCCATTCAGCGCATGAGGCTGCATGAACAGACAGAGCACTTGCTTGACGATTTACAGGTTGCCAATCTTGAGCTGTCCCAAGCTTATGATACTACTTTGGAGGGATGGGCTAAAGCGCTCGAATTACGCGACAAAGAGACGGAAGGCCATAGCCGCCGCGTTACCGATCTGACCATGCGCTTAGCACGCGATATAGGAATTTCTGAGCCTGAGTTAACACATATTCACCGAGGTGTTGTCTTGCATGATATTGGAAAAATGGGGATTACTGACCAAATGCTTAGGAAAACAACTCCCTTAACTGAAGATGAATGGGTCGAGATGCGGAAACATCCAAAGTATGCATATGATTTGTTATATCCAATCATCTATTTACGCCCCGCGCTGGATATTCCCTACTGCCACCACGAAAAATGGGACGGCACCGGTTACCCACGTGGGTTGAAGGGAAAGCAGATCCCAAGAGCGGCACGTATATTCGCAGTCGTAGATGTTTACGATGCGCTCTCATTCGACCGCCCCTATCGCGCCGCCTGGCCTGGATGGAAAGTGTTGAATTACCTGCGTGAACAATCCGGCAAGCATTTTGATCCGGAGGCGGTGGATGCCTTTCTAAAGCTTCTTAAGGATAAGAGCTTGGTGAAGAGTCAACACTAAATGAGAAAGTCTTGTTTCCCAAGTGCGTCATGCGATTGAGTGGGGCGCAGCGGACCAGGATATCCGTTGGAAATAAATTATTGCTCACATCGTTGTTTCTCTTGCGGAGTGTGATGTGGTTCTGGGATGACCCCCGGAAGGAGATTAGTATCGTCGAGGCGTAGAGACCTGTCGACACAATCTTGAAAACTCCATATTGAATAAGCAAGGGATTTGTCCTCTCCTAGTTGCAAGCTTACGGCCCATGTCAATTAAAGTTTGAAAGGGTGGGAACTTAAAAACGGGCGAATCATAAGGTTCGCCCGTCCGCTATTTCCCCCAATATAAATTTACTGATGCTCGCCCTCACAAGTTATAAATGTATCTGTTCCAGGGCCACCGAGGCAAATATCGGATCCGTCACCGCCGGTAATTGTGTCATCGCCGCCACCACCCACGATGCAGTCGTCCCCGCCCAAGCCATCAATTGTGTCTACGCCAGAACTGCCGAGGATGAGATCGTTGCCTTCGGTGCCAGTCAGTGTTCCAGATCCACTTATGACATCTATAAGTGATAGCCCTGTGCATGCAGAAGGCTTGAGATCTTCAGCCGTAACTGAAATAGAATCCTCATCAAGATTCGACGGCGAAACCGTTATGCCTGCCGCAAAAGCAGTAGCTACGCTGATTACGATCAGGGCGAGCAGTCCAAAGGTCACAAGTTTAATCGGGAATGGTATTCTCAAATCTTATTTTCCTTAATAGTATTTCCGTTTGTTCGGGATGCCCTTTCGTGACATTGATATTCTCTGTATTGATCACATACTCCGTTACTTCCCGTTGGATTGGCCGAGGACCGTTATATATGTATTCATCATTGTTGGCAATATATCCAAATACTTCCTGTTTGACTGGTTCCTTTTCAGAAATTCCGCTTTTCCCAGTGCTGACCACGTATCTGTAAATTGCACCATTGCTTTGAACCAGATAGTAATGAAGGAAATTCAGCGTCATGTGCAGGATCATTGTGTTTTGCCGTTCGGCCATTTTAGCCAGATCATTGATCGAAGTGACATCGATCACCGGCAGAGTGACGTCCAGGCTTCGTTTGTAAACATCCATCAGCAATGACCCATAGCGCAGACGAATAAGTGCTTCCTCGCTTTGTCGGGCTATATTGATGATGAAAAATCCCACAATGATAAGCCCACTGAGTGATAATCCCAATCCAAGCAAGGCAAACACACGAATCGACCCCACTGTCGGTTCCCATCCCAAAAGGGGCAAGGTATTAGCATCTACAGCAGAACTGCCAGCAAGACCCTTTTTGGTTGAGTGCATAGGGTCAACATCTTGATTCGTGTTTGCGAGATAAACATGCACTTTATCAAATTTGAAAGCAAGCGTGGGATCAAATGTGTCATTGATGATTTGCCCTGAAACCTTAGCCGTGAAAGCAATATTTGTAATGATTTCAACGGTATAAGTGGTTGTGTGCAACCCCGTTTGCTTTTCTACCGAATTCACCAGTGATTCCAGCTGACAAAGATCCAGAGAGGCCAGCGTGAAATAGGAATTGCCGGTAAAAGCTGTTTGTGGAATCAATGGGAGCGTACGCTGCCAGCCGCTTTGTTCATCCATAACGCGCGCATACATTTGGTGGCTTCCCGATATATCCTGAAATTGATTCCCCAGAATGTTATAGGTGAATCCGATGTTAAGAAAACAGGTCAAGCTTGGGAAGACGGGTTCACCGGTGCGTACCATCTCCGTATCATAGACTCCGGGCGTCCCTGTTGCGGAGTAAAAATAATTACTTTCCTGTTGATATGGGATGCTGTCAGCAGCGCGCGTGAGGGGACGGGTAAAGGCAAAAATGGATAAGCCTAAAAATCCGAGAAATAACAATCCCAGCAGGTATAGAGTGCCTTCAAGCATACCGCCCGAATTGATCGATGGGAGTTTTTTTCCTTTTTTGCCTCGGGACGATTTGGTTATCATACTGGACATAAAGACACCTCCCAATAAAACGGCGGTTAGTGAAAGATTGATTGGTGAGCGGAACCATAGCATTACCCGGCCTAATCTGGGCGCAAGGATCCACTGCTTACCGACGATCTCATCATATGTTGGATGATATGCATCGATCCATGAATTATTATCGCCTTTTATTGTGAACATTCCCTGCTGGATGCCGATGATCCGATGAATGACGTATGCTCCCATTTTGGCATCACGATAAGTGACGACATCGCCAATTTGGTACGTTTGTGCCTTGCGCACAATGACAAGGTCACCTGTATGATAGTTAGGTTCCATGCTGATGCCATTCACCATCACGTAGGATGCCTGTCCACCAATTTTGGCAGGCGCGAAGGCGATCCAAACAACCACCAGTCCCGCAAATAGGATGAGGTTGATAAAAATGGATGACCAACGCTGGGATTGTTTCATAAGATCATTTCAGGGGCAGACAGGAAATGGACAAGTTGTTTGGTTTATTGAAGATAAGGCCTGATTAGGAGACCAGGCCTTATCTTCAATCACGATCTGATCGATATTTATTTGTCTACGGCTGGCTGCTGCTGGCGAGGACGTTCAATTTCACCACATCCGCAACGTTGATGGGAGTGTCGAACGTGCAGGTGGCAGTCCAAGGGGCCGTACCAGAAACCGCGCAAGTGCTCGTTGCAAAATCCGCGTCGGTAATACCGGCGGTAGTGCTGATCTGAACCTCTGGTTTTTGGGCATTGGAAGAGCCGTCAGATGTTAGGACGAATGAGATTGAGTCGAGGGTGGTGGGAGCTGTGGCGTTATAGTTGTAAACTATATCGCTGACCGTATAGCCACTGACGGTGCTATCTCCATAACCAGCATTGCTGTCTGGTACGGTATTCGTGGCGGCAAAGGCGTAGGCGCTTCCTGCGATGACGATGACAACCAAGACGATCAATAGAACTTTGAAATTGCGAAACATGGCTTTACTCCTTTTTGCATTGCCGAGTCTCGTCGGCTTTGCGCTTGTTGAATTTAGGAAAGCCATCCGAATAAAAAAGCCTGACTTATAATAAGCCAGGCTAATCAGCACCAAAGAACTGCTTTTGTTATCTTCGGCAGCCTGGCAATCCTAGCCACTTACGTGACATTAGACCCATGACTTTGCGTCGCCGGCTTTCACCGGGTTTGCCTTTATCGGATGTTTTCTTGTGAGCCTATATTAACATAAAGATAGTGTTTAACCCCTTACAGAGGGTTGTCAATATTGATTGCAGGATAATTGCAGAAACATGCAGAAAAAAAATTAGACACATTGATTGAAAAGATCATATACGACTTTAATTTCTCGATTACCTGCTTTTCATATATTCATCTGCTAGCCCAAAATAAAAATGTCACCTGGTTTCCAAAGCGGAGTGGAACAACTCGAGCCTCCAATTTCATTTAGCAAGCAAATGCGCCGCCTTGCAAGGCGGCGCATCATCTTTTGCAGTGAGCGGTGTCACCAGTTTATTGTACAGGAACGTTTTGTTCTACCACCTATTTTTTGATCTTCTTTTCAATCAAATCCCGCACTTCTCGAAACTTGGTAAGTTTTTCTTCTTCCGAGCCTTCGAATTTTGCGGGGTCTTCGAATGACCAGTGCATTCTCTGATTGACTCCAGGCCAGACAGTTGGACAATTTTTCTCTGCATCATCACAAACAGTAATCAAACACTGGAAGAGCATCTTTCCAAGATAGGTATCGACACTTTTGGATTTCTGGTTTGAAACATCAATACCAGCTTCGTCCATCACCCTGACCGTGTATGGATTCAAGCCTCTCGGCTCTAAACCTGCGCTATGTGGCTCAAAGTAGTCTCCACCATACTTGCGGAGAAAGGCTTCTGCCATTTGACTTCTTGCTGAGTTGCCAGTACAGAGAAATAAAATCCTTTGTTTGCTCATCGATACCGTCCAGGCAAAATATGAGCTTATTATCATCTGATGCTATTAACAAATGTTTAATAGTGGGTAATACTTGCGTTAATCTTTCAGCCGCCCTCCACCACCTTGACTTCTTCTGTAATTTGAAAACGGTATGGTTGGCGTAGCAATAGCGTTGCTCCGTTTATATCGTCCCGATGTAATTAGGGAGTGTGCGCCCTGATGACGAGCAATTGTATTTCAATTCTAAAAATTAGTATTCTTTTTCAGCAATTACAACGCGGTCACGGCCTTCCTGTTTGGCGCGATATAGGGCGACATCGGCAGCACGCAGAACAGCGTCAATCTTGCGGGCGTGTAGAGGATAAAAAGCGACTCCCAAAGATAGGGTGATACCCTCGTAAGATTGACCGTTATCTTGTAGACGCAGTTGTTTGGCTTCCTGTCGCAAATATTCAGCGCGCTGTTGAGCAATCTCTAGTGATATGCCTGGTATGATCAAAATGAACTCCTCACCGCCGTAGCGACAGGCAACGTCCTCGCCTCGGATATGCCTTTGCAGAAGTTGACCAAGTTCACGGAGGAGCAGATCACCCGCCGCATGACCATAGGTATCGTTGAAGTTCTTAAAGCGATCAATGTCAATCATAATGATACCCAGAGGGTGCAGTTGACGAGTAACGCGGCTTAGATGTTGTTTCAGTGCTTCTTCCATGTAGCGACGATTGTACAAACCCGTCAGCGGATCACGGATGGACTGCTCGCGCAACGCCTCACGCAGTTTTATATTGGAAAGTGCCAAGGTTGTCTGTTCAACAACCGTAGAGACTAACTGGCGTTTGGCTTCGTCTAGATTCTCCTCATCTTGGGATTGCAAATGTAGAATACCTAAGGTTTCACCCTCTGCCTGCATCGGGAAACAATAGGAAACAGCTGGCAGTGGTTCTGAAAGATGAAGGCAACGCGATTCAGCTAGATCCTCACTTAGGAGATGGGGTTGACCGCGACGCAAAGCCCAGCACTCATCTGGCGCAAAGATTTGCTCGTCTGGTGGTAGTTCTCCCCAGGAGGCAGCCGCGCTGACCAGCGTACGCGCTGTATTGAGGAAGAAAAATGCACCTGCAGTACGGGGAAACAATTGTTTCGACAGGTCGGCAATAATTCGATGAACTTCCTCTTCAGATTGACTGGCTTGAAGCAAACGGCTCATTTCATTAAGTAAAGCAATCTCATTGTTGCGGCGCTGAAGCTCATTCAAAAATTCCTTCATTTGTTCATTGGTTTGCAGGAGTGTGGATTGCATAAACTTCCACTCGGTGATGTCGATCATTGCGCCGACCATGCGATAGGGCTTGCCCGTGCCATCTCGGATGATGTAGCCGCGGTCAAAAATATCGGCGTAGGTTCCGTCTTTCCGTTGAAAGCGATATTCTTTCGACCAGAATTCCATGCCCAACTCCAAAGCCTGATCAATTACGTGATTGACCTTTGCCCTGTCCTCCGGATGAATATGCTCAAACCGCCATTCAGAATTTGGCTCGGCTGTCTGGGAGGAATAATGGAATATCTTTTGGAGTCCTTCGCCCCACCAAATTTGATTGGTCTGCAGATCCCAATCCCAAACCGCGTCCTTGGTTGCCCAAGCCATTAGCTTGAACCGCTCTTCGCTTTGTCGCAACGCATCTTCAGCTACTTTGCGCTCAGTGATAACTTGCACAATCCCCGCTATGCGGTATACCTGGCCATGTTCATCCTGGATGGGAAAGGCGCGCGACCAAACCCAGCGCAATGATCCGTCAGG
>WNFV01014773.1_pt1 | contig 13031 bp, 13 predicted proteins | sample 5400101 | NCBI WGS metagenome assembly WNFV01 (sample SAMN13153361, study PRJNA577476) | soil metagenome | isolation source: 115 cm soil or saprolite under grassland replicate 1 | place: USA:California | collected 2016-06-15
GGGCAGGCCGGCGGAGCGCCAGGCGGCCATCCCGCCGTCCAGCTCTCCGGCCAGCCGCTCGTAGCCGACCTTGCGGGCCTGGCGGACCAGGTCGCCGCGGTCCTGGTCGGGCTCCAGCACGACCAGCAGCGGCCGGTCGTCGGGCACCAGCCAGCCCAGCCAGGTGGCGAACGAGGGGCGCAGCGGGATCGACAGCGCGCCGGGGACGTGCCCGGCGGCGAAGGCGGCGATCGGTCGTGCGTCGACCAGCTCGGCGCCCCCGGCGACCAGGCGGCGCACCTGCTGTGGGGGCAGGGGGGCCAGCGGCGGCGGGGTGGCGCCCCAGATGCGGGGGCCGCGGCGGTTGGTCTCGCGCAGCCGTAGGAAGTAGCGGGGGTAGGAGCCGAGCCCGCCCACCAGCAGCTTGACGAAGGTGTCCTCGTCGGGGGCGGCCAGCAGCGGATTGGTGGCCTTCTCCCGGGCGATGGTGGTGGTTGGCGCGGTGCCGGTGGGGGCGGAGCAGAACGACCCGGCCCCGTGGGTGGGGTAGACGCCCAGGTCGTCGGGCAGCGTCAGGACCCGCTGGTGCAGCGAGCGCCACAGCGCCCTGGCCAGCTGTTGGGTGCGGTCGGGGCTGATCAGGTCGGTGCGGGCCACGGCGCCGACCAGCAGCGACCCGCCGGAGAACAGCGCCAGCGGTTGGGCGCCGTCGGCCAGCAGGAAGGCCAGGTGCTCGGGGGTGTGGCCGGGGGTGGCCAGCGCCCGCAGCCCCAGGCCGCCCAGGTCGAGCTGGTCGCCGTCGCCCAGGCCGCGATGGGGGAACCCGAGCCGGGCCGCGGCCGGCGCGAGGACGGTGGCGCCGTGGGCGGCCAGCTCGCGGCTGCCGGAGACGAAGTCGGCGTGCAGGTGCGTCTCCGCGGTCCAGGCCAGCCGCAGGCCGCGGCGGGCGGCGGCGTCCAGGTAGGGGCCGGGGTCGCGCGAGGGGTCCAGCACCAGCCCGCGGCCGTCGCCCAGGTCCACCAGGTAGGAGGCGTTGCCCAGCCCCTGGTCCCGGACTCGCCCAGGGCGAGCACCCCGTCGAGGCCCTGGCGCGGGCGACCGGGATGGGGGTGACCAACACCTCGGCGCACCTGCAGGTGCTGCGCCAGGCCCGCCTGGTGGAGACCCGCAAGCAGGCCACCAGGGTGCACTACCGGCTGGCGGGCGAGGAGGTCGCCGGCTTCGTCGCCGCGCTGCGGGACCTGGCCCGGTCCCGCCTTGCGGAGGTGGACCGGGTCGTCCAGGACTACTTCGTGGCCCGCGACGCGCTGGAGCCGGTCAGCCGCGCCGAGCTGGTGGAGCGCGCCGCCCGCGGCGAGGTGGTGATCCTGGACGTGCGCCCGGCGGAGGAGTTTGTCGCCGGGCACATCCCGGGTGCGCTGTCGGTCCCGCTGGACCAGCTGGAGGCTGCCCTGGCGCGGCTGCCGAAGCGGGCCCGGATCGTCGCCTACTGCCGCGGCCCCTACTGCGTGCTCGCCCCCCAGGCGGTCCAGCGGCTGCGGGCCAAGGGCTTCACCGCCCGCCGGCTGGTCGACGGCATGCCCGAGTGGCGGCTGGCCGGCCTGCCGGTCGCCGCCGGAAAGGAGTGAGCCCGCGTGAAGACCCTGGTGATCCTCAACGACCCGCCCTACGGAGCTACTGCGCCGGTGAGATGTTGTTATTCAGCCGGAACAGGTTGCCAGGGTCGTATCGCTTCTTGACCTCGGTGAGCCTCTGCAGGTTTTCCCCGTAGGCGGCCCGGACGAGCTCGGCTGCTGCGGTCTCCTCCTGGCCGCTGAAGTTCAGGTAGGTCCCGCCGGTGGTGGAGAACCCCTCCGCCTGGCTGATGACCTCACGCACCCAGGTAACGTTCCGGGTGGTGTCGGTCGGATCGACCCAGTTGCCGTCGACGCTGAACATGAACGGGGCGCTGCGGTCGCCGAACGCGGTGGCGGTGGCGGCCACCCTGCTCATCGCACCACCGAGCATCGGCACGTGGACGATGGTGAGCGGTGAGGACCGCTGCACGCCGTGACGCACGATCAGGTCGGTGAGGTCATCGGTCAGCTCATTGAGGTAGATCGACTTCCAGTAGCTGGCCAGCTCCCCTTTGGGGAAGAAGACGTCGAAGGCGGCCTGGAACATCCGAAACGGCATCTCGGTGCCCAGGTCGACCAGCGGCGTGCCCAGCTCCCGCAGCGGCTGCAGGACCCGCTGGCCCTCCTCGGCTGGCCCGGTGTAGATGGCCCCCACGATGAACACCTGCTGGTTGTGCACCGCCGGGGGCAGGTGGGGATCCTCCGGCATCCACCAGAACACCGCCCTGCTCATGGCCTCGTCGGGGGCGGTGGACGCCCATGCCCGCCAGGCCCGGAACAGCTCGCCGGCGTTGTCGACGGGGTACATCACCGCCGCGACCGGCACCACCGGTCCCAGCGGGTGGGCGGTGAACTCAAACGTCGTGACGACACCGAAGTTGCCGCCTCCCCCGCGCAGCGCCCAAAACAGGTCGGGGTTCTCGGTCTCGCTGGCTCGCCGCAGCTGCCCGTCGGCCGTCACGATCTCCACCGAGCGCAGGTTGTCGCAGGCCAGCCCATAGGCGCGGTGCAGCCAGCCGATCCCCCCACCCAGCGTCAGCCCGGCGACGCCGGTGGTGGAGACAATGCCACCGGGAACCGCCAACCCGAAGGCTTGCGTCTCGCGGTCGACATCCCCCCAGGTCGCCCCACCCTGCACGCGCACAGCCCGAGCGCTGGGATCGACCCACACGCCACGCATCGCCGACAGATCCAGCATCAGCCCGTCATCGCAGACGCCGTAACCGGCGATGCTATGCCCCCCGGAGCGCACCGCCGTCAACAGCTGCTGCTGGCGGGCCAGGTTGACCGCGTCGATGACGTCGGCGGTGCCCGAGCACTGCACGATCAGGCCAGGACGGCGATCCACCCCCCCATTCTGGACAACACGCGCCTGCTCATAGCCGTCATCTTGGGGCGCCAACAGCCGACCCCGGAAGGTCATCCCAAGCTCGGCAAGCTGCTCATCGGCCAGCTCGGTGGTCTCGCCCGAAACAGTCCTCAGCCCAAGCGCCATGTGCCCCCCCGTGCCCGGCGCAACTCGTTCGATTGCTTGGGTAGCTTGCTGCTCCGACCACGCATCGTCAAGTACCCACCACCGACAGCGTCCGAAGAGCAGCCGAGCCGAACGCCTCGACCCTCGTCTTTCCAGCTCTACCCGCCGAGGGCAGGCTGCTGGGTGTGCTGCGCCGCGACGTCGTCCAGCAGACCCGCAGGATGAGCCTCGACACCATCCGCTCAGACTTCGTCCAGGTCCGGCGGCGGCTGAAAGAGCGAACGGACTTCCCAGGTCACGCCATGAAAGGGCGCCGTCGCGGCCGCCAGTCGTTCCTGCAGTGCCTGACGGCAGGGCTTGCAGGCCGCGACCCAGCGGGGGGTCATCGGCAGGCCGGACGAAAGGACCTGCCCGTCTTCGTGCTCGTCGAGCAGTGCGAGGGTGGGCTCGCCGGAGTCGGGGTCGATGTCGATGATGAGATGCTCCGGGAGCACCAGCCGTATCCACGCGACGCCGTGCGACGGCTGTTCACCGTGACCTGGTAGCCCGCACCGCGGCACTCGGGCTTGCTGCGAGCCCAGTTTGCGCTGCATCTTCGACTCCCTACTCACACTCGATACAAGCGGAGAACTGCCGGTCAGAAACTCCGCGGCTCGTCGCCCGCTCTGTTCAGTCTGCGGTGATGGAACCATCCACCGCCTGCTGTGCGGCTTGACGTGGTTGGGTGTTGTTGGTGGTGGCTGGTTGTCTGGCGTGGGTGGGGGGGTGGGGTGATTGCCGGGTGTGCTGGAGTCCGTCGATGAGGATGTTGAGGCCGGTGGTGAAGCGCTGGTCGCGGTTGTCGACCCAGACGTGTTCGCCGAGGGTGGCCAGGGTGGGGAAGCGGTCGGTGGGCAGGGAGCGGAAGAACTGGTGGAGTTGGCTTCTGGTGGCTTGGTCGCGGACGCGCTGTTGGTTGGTGGAGATGGGTGGGCTGCTGGCCGCAAAGCCGGTGGTGTAGTCGATCAGCAGGAAGAACGCCGGGCCGGCCTGGCGTTCCCCGAACCCGGCGGCCTGGAGCGGTCTCAGGAACGCCTCGGCCACGGCCAATGAGTGTGGCCCCAGCGGGTCACGCAGTTGCAGCAGCCCGGCGACGCCGGGGTGGCCCTCCAGCACGTCGCGGAGCCGGTGTGCGAGCAGCTCGAGCTGTCGGGTCCAGGGCAGAGAGCCGTCCAGGGTTGGGTCGACCTCGGCGAGTACGCCATCAAGGACCAGGTCCTGGAGTTGCTCTTTGTTGCGCACATGGCGGTACAGCGCGCCGGGGACCACCCCCAGCCGCGTGGCCAGGGTCCGCATCGTCAGCGCGGCCACGCCGTCCTGGGCGATGACGGTGAGCGCCTCGGCGACCACCCGCTCGCGGGTCAACGGGGGGCGGCGGTCCGCGGCGGCGGTGGGCGGCTGGAACCACAGCGGACGCGAGCCTCCGCGTTGGTCGGGGCGCTGGTCGGTTGGCCCCTTCGGTCCTTCCTCCATGTTCACGCTCCTGAACACTGGTCTTGACAGTGAACAATGTTTACCATAGGGTGAGGTCGCTCGGCAAGTGAACCCGTTTCACGCACCCGGACGGCGTTGTCCCCGAGTCGCCGGTCCGCCGATTCGGACCACGCACGAGGGAGCACCAGATGATTCGCAGAACCCAGTGGGACCCCTTCGAGGACCTGCTCGGCGCGCAGGACGAGCTGAACCAGATGAGCCCGGCGCTGGCCCACGCGCTGGGCCTGCACGGCCAGCGCCAAGGCGCCACCATCGGCGGCACCCCGGCCTGGATGCCCCCGCTGGACATCTCCGAGCGCAAGGACGCCTACCTGATCACCGTCGAGCTCCCTGGCGTCGAGCTCGACGACGTCCAGATCACCATGGAAGGCAGCCTGCTCACCATCCAGGGCGAGCGGCACTTCGCCCACGACTCCTCCGAGCAGCAGTTCCACCGCATCGAACGCCGCTACGGCAGCTTTCGCCGCTCAATCACCCTGCCAGCCCACGTCATGACCGACGCGGTCCAGGCCACGGCCGGCGGCGGCGTGCTGCAGATCCTGGTCCCCAAGGCCGAAGAAGCCAAGCCCAAGCAGATCCAGGTCCGCCCCACCGACAACCTGGAAGCCGCCACGACCCCTCCGCCGGGCCGTCGCACGACCGCCACGCCCCTCGATCAGGTGCACCTCGAGGATCTTGCCCGTCAGGGCGCCATGCATGCTGGCCTGCTGCGCGTCCGGCGGTGGCGGGGGACGCGCGCAGGAGGCCTCAACGCGTGCGGCGCCAGCCGGTAGGCAGGAGACGGTTCAGGCCGGTTCGCCGAGGTCGCTCGTCGAGCAGCCCTGCTGGCGGGTCGGGTTGGGTGGCCGTGTGCCAGCCGCGGCCGTAGATGATGCCGTCGGGCTGATCGGTGAACTGGCGGAACTCCTCCGCGCTGAAGGCACGGATGTAGGAGCCAGCGCCGAAGGTGAGGGTATCGCCCGGTCGAGTACCGAAGTCGTCGGGAAGCTCGTCACCTTGGCGGAGGTAGCGGGGCGGGTTGTAGGGGGGCATATGGAACCTCCTCCGCGTGACCACAGCGAGTCCGGCGCCCAATTGCACGCCAGCCTGGTTCGGCGGTGCCACCGTCTCCTTCTCGTGCTGCAGTGCACTGCTTCTGAACGACGATCTTGATAGTGAACATTGTTTACCATAGGGTCCATTGACTCGGCAAGTGAATTCTGTTCACTCACATGCGCCCGGCCCACCGACCTCCTCGCGGGCAGCGGGATCATCGTACCCGCGCCAGCGAACCGCCGGAAACAGGCCCGCCAACCACGTCAGGCGCCAGCGCATCGCCGATGGCCAACTGGTTGCTCGCCAGGCTTTCATCGTTTATCGTCGATTGACGATGAAGATTGATCGCGCCTCCGCGCAGACCTATGCCCGCTGGTTCCAGGCATTGGCCGACCCCACACGGGTGCTGATCTGCAACCTGCTCGCCGACACCTGGCGGCCCATGTCGGTCGGGGAGATCGTCGAGGCGATGAGTATCGGCCAGTCCACCGTCTCCCACCACCTGAAGGTGCTGGCCGAAGTCGGCTTCGTCCAGGCCACGCCGAAGGGGACCGCGAGGCTGTACCAGTTCAACCACCGCTGCCTGGAGGCCTTCCCCAGCGCGGCCGAGCTGGTCATGGGTCGCCTGCCCCGCACGCAGGGGGTGCAATGCGTGGCCATCATCCAGGCCGAGGAACCCAAACCACGAGCGCGCACAACATGATGGATCCCCACACATCGGCGGTTGATCCGGCCACCAGCATCCAGCCAGAGGGCGTCCGGGTCGAGCCGCTGCGGGCCGCCGACTGGCCGGCGGTCGCGGCGATCTACGCGCAGGGCATCGCCACCGGCGACGCGACCTTCGAGACCGAGGTGGCGAGCTGGCAGCGCTGGGACGCCGGCCACCTGGCCGAGCACCGGCTGGTCGCGCGCGCCGGCCCCGGCGGCCAGCCGCGTGGCCGGGCCGGCCCCAGCCGGCCCGCCGGCGACGGCGAGGTGCTGGCGTGGGCGGCGCTGGCGCCGGTCTCCGACCGTTGCGCCTACGCGGGGGTCGCCGAGAACAGCATCTACGTCGCCGAGGGGGCGCGGGGCCTGGGCGTTGGTCGCCGCCTGCTGGTCGAGCTGGTCGAGGGGGCCGAGCGGGCGGGCATCTGGACGGTCCAGACCGGCATCTTCCCCGAGAACACCGCCAGCCTGGCGCTGCACCAGGGCTGCGGCTTCCGCGTCGTCGGCGTCCGCGAGCGCATCGGCCAGCTCCACGGCCGCTGGCGCGACGTCATCTTCCTGGAGCGCCGCAGCACCCTCGCCGGCCGCTGAGACGCCAGGCCAACCATGGCGTGGTCCTGTATTGACGTTTGACGATCTATCTGGCATCCTACTGCATCGAAGAACGTCGATATAAGGAGTACCAGCCTTGCCCCGCCTAGCTGCGCGACCAGACGCTGCTGTGCGCCCTGGGCGCAGGACGCCCGGTCCTATGACCACCACCACTGTGTCCGCGCCGGCGGCGGTGGCGTGCTGCGCCCCGTTGGCCGCCGAGGTCCTGTCGGACCAGGAGGCCGCCGCCACCGCGTCGCTGTTCAAGGCGCTGGCCGACCCGCACCGCGTGCGGATCCTCAACCTGCTGGCCACCAGCGCCGAACCGGTGTGCGTCTGCGACCTGCAGGCGGTGCTCGGCCTGGCCCAGCCGACCGTCAGCCACCACCTCAGGAAGCTGGTCGGCGCCGGGCTGCTCACCCGCACCCAGCGCGGCACCTGGGCCTACTACGCCCTGGAGCCGACCGCGCTGGCCCGCCTGGCCGCCGTCACCGCACCACCCACCACCGACCAAGACAACGGAGGCACCGCATGAGCACCATCGAGCAGACCCAGGCCGACCAGCTCCGCGAGCAGGTCCGCGACCGCTACGCCAACGCCGCCCGGCAGGCCACTGCCGGCGCCCAAGCTAACGACTGCGGCTGCGGCCAGCCGGCAGGCTGCGGCTGCGCCACTTCGTGCTGTGGCCCTGGCGAAACCGTCGATGCCCCAGCGTGGGGTCCCGGACTCTACACTCCCGGTGAGCAAGGCGAGCTGCCCGAGACCGCATTGCTGGCCAGCCTCGGCTGCGGCAACCCGACCGCGGTCGCTGACCTGCACGAGGGTGAGACCGTCCTGGACCTTGGTTCCGGTGGCGGCATCGATGTGCTGCTCAGCGCCCGGCGGGTCGGCTCGACCGGCAAGGCCTACGGCCTGGACATGACCGAGGAGATGCTGGCGCTGGCGCGGCGCAACGCCGCCGAGGCCGGCACCACCAACGTGGAGTTCCTCAAGGGCCACATCGAGCAGATCCCGCTGCCCGCCGAGACTGTGGACGTGGTGATCTCCAACTGCGTGATCAACCTGTCGGTCGACAAGCCAGCGGTCTTCGCCGAGATGCAGCGGGTGCTGGTGCCCGGCGGGCGGATCGGCATCAGCGACGTGGTCGCCGAGGACCGCCTCAGCCCGGCGGAACGCGCCGAGCGCGGCAGCTACGTCGGCTGCATCGCCGGCGCGCTCTCCACGACCGAATACCAGCAGGGCCTGGTCGCGGCCGGGTTCGAGCAGATCGAGGTGACCTTCACCCACGAGGTCGCAGACGGCCTCCACAACGCCATCATCAAGGCCACCAAGCCCGCCACCACCGCCGCGACAGCGGCCGCGGTCGGCCGCGGAACGCTGCCCATGGCAGACCGGCCGGGGTGCTGCTGACAGCCCCACCGAAGGAACATGACCACCGTGCCAACCTCCACCTCGCGCCTGCCGGTGGCCGTGATCGGCGCCGGCCCCATCGGCCTGGCGGCCGCCACGCACCTGCTGGAGCGCGGCCTGGTCCCGGTGATCCTTGAAGCCGGCGACCAGCCCGGCGCCAGCGTCGCGGAGTGGCGGCACGTGCGCCTGTTCACCCCCTGGTGCCTGGCGCTGGACCAAGCCGCGCTGCGCCTGCTGACCAACACGGGGTGGCCCCCGCTCGACCCCGACTGGCTGCCCACCGGCCACGACCTGCTCGAGCGCTACCTGCTCCCTCTGGCCGCTACGCCCGAGCTCGCGCCGCACCTGCGCCTTGGCCACGCCGTCACCGGAATCGCCCGCCTCGGCCTCGACAAGGTCCGCAGCCCGGGGCGGGAGCACCTGCCATTCGTCGTGCGCGTGCGCAGCCGCGACGGAGGCGAGCACGACCTGGAGGCCAGCGCTGTGATCGACGCCGCCGGCACCTGGACCCAACCCAACCCGCTCGGCGCCAACGGCCTGCCCGCCCTCGGCGAGCGCACCGCCATCGCCGGCGGCAACGTGGTCACCGGGCTGCCCGACATCCTCGGCCGCGACCACGCCCGCTTCGCGGGCCGCCGCGTCCTGGTGGTCGGCGCCGGCCACTCCGCCGCCACCAGCCTGCTCGCCCTCGCGCAACTGCAACGCCGCGCCCCAGGGACCCAGATCGTCTGGGCGGTCCGCTCCGCGACACCCCGCCCGCTGGTCGGCAAGGGCAACGCCCAAGCCGACGAGCTGCCCGCCAGAGGTCAGCTCGCCACCGACCTGCGCGCCCTCATCGATGGCGGCCAGGTCGAGCTGGTGACCAGCTTCCGCACCCGAGCCGTACGACCCGATGGCGAGGGTGTGACCGTCGTCGGTGATGACCTCCGCGAGCTGCATGCCAACCGGGTCGTCAACGCGACCGGGTTCCGTCCCGACCACGCGATTGCCAGGGAGCTTCGCCTGGCGCTGGACCCGGCCCTGGAGAGCGCCGCCGCGCTCGCCCCACTGATCGACCCGAACGTCCACACCTGCGGCACCGTCCCGGCCCACGGCGCCGCCCAGCTCGCCCATCCCGACCGGGGCTATTACGTGGTCGGCATGAAGAGCTACGGCCGCGCGCCGACATTCCTGCTGGCCACCGGCTACGAGCAGGTCCGTTCCGTCACCGCGGCGCTGGCCGGCGATCAACAAGGAGCCGGCACGATTCCGTCCGGCCCGCCAACCGCCAGATTCTGCCGCGTCACCAACCAGCTACTCCACGACGCGCGCCGCCGGCGACCGGCCACCATCAGCTCGGCCGCCGCCGATCCGGTTACCCATCGAACCGCGCACACGCCCGGTGACTGGTCCGACGTCACCTGTTGCGATCAGCCTGCCCAGGTTGCCGCCAGCAACGCCCGCCGCTGATGCGGCGGTGGAGGATGGCGGCTCGATGGCGGGCCGGTGAAGCCGGGTCAGAGGCGGGCGGGTTGCCTGCTCTGCGGTGGTCATGTCGCTGCCGGGTGTGGCGGTGGGGTCGGCTCGCTGCTCGCGCTGGTCCCGCTGCTGGTCGCCGCCACAGCGATCTTGACCACCTTCCTGCTCATCCTGGGCCTGACCGAGCTCACCGACGTCAGTGTCTTCGTGGAGTACCTGGTCGCGCTGATCGGGTTGGGCGTGGCGATCGACTACTCGCTGCTGCTGGTGACCCGATGGCGCGAGGAGCTGGCCGCCGGCCACAGCGGTGACCGGGCGGTCGCTTTGGCGATGGCGACGGCCGGGCGGGCGGTGGTGTTCAGCGGCGTCACCGTGGCGATCGGCCTGCTGTCGATGGTGATGCTGCCGGTGCCGTTCCTGCGCTCGATGGGGTATGCGGGCATGCTCATCCCGCTGGTCAGCGTGCTGGTCACCCTGACGCTGCTGCCAGTGCTGCTGGCCACGATCGGCCAGCGGGCCGACTGGCCCCACCGCCGCAAGCCACCGCACGTCGGCCGCGGCTGGGCGGCGTGGGCGCGCGGGGTGCGGCGCCAGCGCTGGCTGGCGGTGCTGGCCGCCCTGGCGGTGCTCGTCCCGCTGGGCGTGGCCGGGCTTGGCCTGCGGCTGGGCACGCCCAACGCCGACGCGCTGGCCCCGGCCGATCCGGCCTGGCGGCGCGGCGGGACCGCAATTGTCGATGTCCAGCCGCTCGCCCAGACAGGGACGCAGGCAGGCAAGCAGACCGTCACCCACATTCGCCAGGCAGCCGCCGCCATGCCCACGCCCGCGTCAGCGTCGAGGCAGAACCCGGGGCCGCGGGTGCAGGTTGGTGGTGCCGGCCCGCAGGACGTCGACTTCACCCACGCCGTCTACGGCCGCTTCCCATTGATGCTGGCCGTCATCGCCGCGGTCACCTTCGTGCTGCTGGCCCGCGCGTTCCGCTCGCCGCTGCTCCCGTTGAAAGCGGTGCTGCTCAACCTGCTCAGCGTCGGCGCGATCTACGGTGTCCTGGTGCTGGTCTGGCAGCACGGCCACGGGTCCCGGCAGCTTTGGGGCGTCCCCGCGACCGGTTCGGTCGAGGTGTTCATCCCCCTGATCGTGTTCGCGTTCCTGTACGGGCTGAGCATGGACTACGAGGTGTTCATCGTCGCCCGCATGCGCGAGGCCTACGACCGCACCGGCTCCACCACCACCGCGATCACCGAGGGCATCGGCCGCACCGGGCGGCTGGTCACCAGCGCCGCGCTGATCCTGCTGCTGGCGTTCGCGTCACTGGCCAGCGGCCCGATCGTCACCGTCAAGGTGTTCGCCACCGGGCTCGGGGCCGGGATCTTCCTGGACGCCACCGCGGTCCGCGCGCTCCTCGTCCCCGCGCTGGTCAGCCTGTTCGGCCGCTGGAACTGGTGGCTACCCTCCTGGGCCGCATGGCCACTCGGCGTGCAACCGTCACCCTCCCGCGCCGACGACGACCACCAGCCCGTCGTCCCGCCGCCAGGCGATTGGCTCAGCGGCGGAACCGGTCGCCGGCCCGCTCGGCGACCGCCTCAGGGGTGATGGTGAGGTCCAGGGCCGCCTCCCAGTGCAGGCGCTCCAGGAACGTCGCGTCCGAGCGGTAGGGCATGTCGAGGTTGGAGCGGACCAGCATGCGCAGGTTCAGCGGGTAGCCGGCGGTTCCGGGCGGCGCGCCGTAGAGCGCCAGGTTGAAGCTTTCGAAGCTGAGTTCGGCGTACAGGCCGAGCGCGACGACGATGCCATGGGCCAGCTCGGCGAGGCGGTCGCCGTCCAGCTCGACCGGGGAGGCCACACCGGGCAGGAAGGCGCGCAGCTCGGCCGGGCCGAGCGGGGCGAAGCTGGCCAGCCACTCGACGGTGCCGGTGCTGCCAAGATGCCGCTGGCCAAAGCGCCGCTCGGTGGCGAGGTAGTCGTCGAAGCGCTCGGGCGGGACCGCGGCCAGCAGTGCCTGCATCGTGGTCAGCTGCGGGTGGGCCGCGCCTTGGGTGTGGGGGTGGAACAGCGAGCTGCCCGACGGGAGCATGTGGTTGGCGAGGGAGGATCGACTATCCTGGCCGAGGCGATGAGGCTCGCCGTAACCGCGCCGTGGCTGCGCTGATGGCCTCTACCGATGGTCTCGCGGAGCGCGAGGCCGGTACGAGGTGGCGGGAGGCGGCGACGAGCGAGCGTTCTGGGCGTCCGCTTGGGCGGCTGACACCATTGCCCATCCCCTCCAGGCTCGGCATGGTGGCCGGGCTTGCGGTGCTGCTGGCCATGACTGCGGCGGGAAGCGGGGCGAGGGTTGGCCGTGGGCCGTCGGTGGGCTCGACGGCGGTGCGATTGGGGTTCGACGCGCTCGAGTTCCTGGCGGTGGTGGCGCTGCTGGCTGGCCTGGCGTTGCTGGTGGTGGGCTTCCCTCGCATGCGCAGGCTGCGGCCGGACGACGAGCCGGAGCCGGTGGTCGAGCGGCCACCGATCCCCTGGTACGCCAAGCTGCTCGTGCTCGGCCTGGTCGTGATGGTGTTGGCGGGCCTGGCGGGGTCGTTGCTGGTGGTCCGCCACCAGTTCGGAGGGCGGCCGGTGGCGCCGCCTGCGTCGACCGGGCCGGTCTCGCCGCGGGCGCCCAGCTCCATCCCAGCCACGAGCGGCAATCCGCCCGCCGGGGAAGAGCCTTTGACGCCTGTGGTGTGGGCGGTGGTGGTTGTGGTGGTGGCCGCGGCCGCCTGGGCTGCGATGGTGTGGGTGCGGGCCCACGGTGCGGCCCGAGGTGCGGCACCGCCGGAGCACGGGCGGGCTGCCGGTGAGCCGGTGCTCAAGGAGGCGTTGCGGCTGAGTTTGGAGGACCTGCGGCGCGAGCCCGATCCGCGGCGAGCGATCGTGGCGGCGTACGCGCGCATGCTGGCGGTGCTGGGGCGTCTGGGCGTGCCGCGGCGGGCGGCGGAGGCGCCGTTGGAGTATCTGCGGCGGGTGCTGGGTGAGCTGGAGGGTGACCCGGAGCCGACGCGGCGGCTCACCGACCTGTTCCAGCGGGCCGAGTTCAGCCGCCGGGCAGTGACCGAGGGCATGCGTGCCGAGGCGATCCAGGCGTTGGACTCGGTGCGGGAGCGGCTGGGAGCCAGGGCATGAGGCGGGCCGGCTGGCGGATGGTGGCGGCCGGGCTGGCCGTGACGGCCGTGGCCGCCGGTCTGCTGGTGGTGGTG
>WNFV01007135.1_pt1 | contig 13027 bp, 10 predicted proteins | sample 5400101 | NCBI WGS metagenome assembly WNFV01 (sample SAMN13153361, study PRJNA577476) | soil metagenome | isolation source: 115 cm soil or saprolite under grassland replicate 1 | place: USA:California | collected 2016-06-15
CGATTGGATGATCCTCGACTTCGAGGGCGAGCCGACCCGGTCGCTGCCGGAACGGCGCCGCAAGCGCTCGCCGCTCCGCGACGTCGCCGGGATGCTCCGTTCCTTCGCCTACGCCGCGTCGGCGGTCCAGCCGCTGCGCGGCGCGACCGCCCCACCGGGCTGGGAGGAGCGGGCGCGGAGCGAGTTCCTCGATGGCTACCTCGAGACCGTCGACCCGACGATCGTCCCGGCGGGGCGCGAGGCGTTCGACAGGTTGCTCTCGGTCTTCGAGCTGGAGAAGGCGGTCTACGAGCTGCGCTACGAGCTGAACATGCGCCCCGACTGGCTGCCGATCCCGGTCGCCGGGATCGTGCGGATGCTCGAGCAACCGGCGAATCCGTGACGCACGTTTACGAGCTCGCCGATCCGCACTCGTTCCTCGGCGCGCACGAGGCGAAGGGCGGCGTCGTCGTCCGCGCCTACCGGCCCGACGCCGAGTCGGTGCGCGTCCTTCCGGTGAACTGTCCCGCCCTCGAGCTCGAGCGGCGGAACGACGACGGCATCTTCGAAGGCCTGGTCGAGGGCGCGACGCTCCCGCTCGACTACGAGCTCGAGGTGCGCTACCCCGCCGGCGACACGTACGTGCTCCGAGATCCATACTCGTTCCTGCCGACGGTCGACGAGCTCGACGTCCACCTCGCCGCCGAAGGCCGCCACGAGGAGCTGTACCGGCGGCTGGGCGCACACCCGCGCGAGGTCGAGGGTGTGGCCGGTGTGGCGTTCGCCGTCTGGGCGCCGAACGCGCGCTCGGTCAGCGTGATCGGAGACTTCAACGGCTGGGACGGGCGCCTCCACCCGATGCGCACCCTCGGCGCCACCGGGATCTGGGAGCTGTTCGTCCCCGGTCTCGCGCCGGGCTCGAAGTACAAGTTCGAGCTCCGCACCCGGACCCGCGGCCTCCGGCTGAAGGCCGATCCGCTCGCCTTCGCCACCGAGATGCCGCCGCGGAACGCCTCGGTGATCTTCCGGTCAAGCCACGCCTGGGAGGACGACGAGTGGCTCGAGCGCCGCCGCGCCGGCGACCCCCTGCGCGAGCCCTGCTCGGTCTACGAGGTGCATCTCGGCTCATGGCGGCTGAACCCGCTCCAGGGGAACCGGCCCCTCACCTACCTCGAGCTCGCCGACGAGCTTGCCGCGTACGTCACCGACATGGGCTTCACCCACGTCGAGCTGCTGCCGGTGATGGAGCACCCCTACACGCCCTCGTGGGGGTACCAGGTGACCGGCTACTTCGCGCCGACCTCGCGTTTCGGCGGTCCGGACGACTTCCGCGCCTTCGTCGACCGCCTGCACGCGGCCGGCATCGGCGTGATCCTCGACTGGGTTCCCGCCCATTTCCCGAAGGACGACTGGGCGCTCGCCCGCTTCGACGGCACCGCCCTCTACGAGCACGAGGACCCGCGGCGCGCGCTCCACCCCGACTGGGGCACGCTCGTCTTCAACTACGGGCGCAACGAAGTGCGGAACTTCCTGCTGGCCAGCGCGCTCTTCTGGTTGCGCGAGTACCACGCCGATGGGCTGCGCGTGGATGCGGTTGCCTCGATGCTCTACCTCGACTACTCGCGCAAGGCGGGCGAGTGGGTGCCGAACGTCCACGGCGGCAACGAGGATCTCGACGCGATCTCGTTCCTGAAGGAGCTGAACGAGGTCGCGCATGCGCGCGAGCCCGGAGTGCTGATGGCTGCCGAGGAGTCGACGGCGTGGCCGGGGGTCTCGCGCCCCGTGTACCTCGGCGGGCTCGGCTTCGGCCTGAAATGGAACATGGGCTGGATGCACGACACGCTGGAGTACTTCCAGCGCGACGCGATCCACCGGCGCTTCCACCACCACCAGCTGACCTTCAGCATGGTCTACGCCTTCTCCGAGAACTTCATGCTGCCGCTCTCGCACGACGAGGTCGTGCACGGAAAGGGCTCATTGCTCACGAAGATGCCGGGCGATCCCTGGCAGCGCTTCGCGAACCTCCGCGCCCTGTACGCGTACATGTGGGCGCACCCGGGCAAGAAGCTGCTCTTCATGGGCGGCGAGCTCGCCCAGGAGCAGGAGTGGCGCTCGGAGGGCTCGCTCGACTGGCACCTGCTCGAGCGGCCGGAGCACTCCGGCGTGCAGGCGCTCGTGCGGGACCTGAACCGTTACTACCGCGACGAGCAGGCGCTGTGGGAAGCCGACTTCGCGCCGGCCGGGTTCAGCTGGCTGGAGCCGAACGACGCGGCCGCGAATGTGGTCGCCTTCATGCGGCACTCGGGCGGCCGTGACCGCACGCTCGTCTGCGCCTGCAACTTCTCGCCGGTCCCGCGCCCCGCGTATCGCCTCGGCCTGCCGGCGGCGGGCAGCTGGAAGGAGCTCGTCAACACCGACTCGGAGCTGTACGGCGGCTCGGGCGTGGGGAACTCAGGCGGCGTGGTCGCCAAGGCGAAGCCGTGCCACGACCAGCCGTACTCGGCCGAGGTCACGCTGCCGCCGCTCGGCGTGCTCTGGCTCGTGCCGGCTTAGCTCGCCGTCACCTTGTCGCCGCCGCGGAAGAACGCGCCGAACGACCCGGCCATCCAGGCGACCACCACGATCGCGACGGTCGAGAAGAAGAGTGCGTCGCCGAAGGTGGATCTCCGTCCCGTCCGCATGCCGCTCGAACCGCCAGACGAGTACCGTGCAGACGAGGTCGAAGGCAAGGGTGAGGGTGAGTGCGATGGTCAGCCGGGCGGCGAGCCGCCGGTGGTGTTCCCCCCATCCCCACAGGCGGCTGAGCTCGTCACGGATCACCACGTGAGTGTCGCGACCGCCGCGGACGGTCCTGGTTTATTGCAGGCGTGCGCCTGTTCGCCCGCTTCTTCCGCCTCGTCTGGGGCGGCGACGTCGACCGCGCCCTACGTCCGGTGCTCGCCGTCTCCTTCGTCGGCTCCGCCTCGTTCTCGGCGGGGTGGGTGTTCGTGGGGATCTGGGCGGTCGACAGGCTCGGCGCGAGCTCCAGCGAGGTCGGCTTCGCCTTTCTGATCGCGGCCGTCGTCAGCATGTTCGCCGGCTATCTCGGCGGTCACGCCTCCGACCACTTCGGCCGGCGACCGCTGATCCTGCTCGGCTGGGCCTGTCTCGCGGTGACGTTTCTCTCCTACGCCTTCGTCGGCGACCACAAGTACCTCGGCCTCGGACTGATGGCGCTCGCCGGGGTCGGCGGGTCGATCGGCACCGGCGCCGACCAGGCGATGGTCGCGGACCTCGTCCCGCCCGAGCGGCACGAGGCCGGCTACGCATCCACGCGGGTCGCCTCGAACCTCGGCGTCGCGTTCGGACCGCCCGTCGGCGGGGTGCTGCTGATCGGGCGGCACTGGCCGCTGATGTTCATCGGCGTCGCGGTCATGTCGCTGGTCGCGATCGTGATCGCCTACCGCTACCTGCCCCGAAGCGGGGCCTACACTCCCACGGAGCCGCCGACGCGAGGCTCGTTCGGCGTCATCCGGCGCGACCACGCGTTCCTGTTCTTCCTCCTCTCGGGCGGGCTCGCGTACCTCGTCTACGTCGCCTACGAGACCGTGCTCCCGATCTCGGCGGTCAAGACCCACGGGATGTCCCCGTCGACGTGGGGCTTCATCGTGATCGTCAACCCGTTGCTCGTCACGTTCTTCCAGCTGCGGGTGACGACGTGGTCTGCGCACTTCGCCGCCGGCCCGAAGCTCGTCACCGCGATGCTGCTGATGGGCGGCTCCTTCCTGTTCCTCCTCTCGAGCGGCTCGGTCGGGATGTTCCTCGTCGTGATGGTCGTGTTCGTGGTCGGCGAGATGCTCTGGGTGCCCACGTCGCAGGCGATCATCGCTCGGATCGCGCCGGAGGATCTCCGCGGTGCGTACATGGGAGCATTCAGCAGCACCGCATCGTTCGGGTTCGCGCTGGGGCCTTTCGTCGGGCTCCAGCTGCGCGGCGCCTACGGGGACAACGCCGCCTGGTACTTCTTCGCGGCCGTCTCGGTCGTCGCGGCCGCGAGCGGCGCAGCGGCGGTACGCGGCGCCAGGCGGCGGGCGGAGCCGCTGCCCTCGGTCGGCACGTGAACCGGCTGGGAGCGATTCCGCTGCGGGACGGGACGGTCTCGTTCGCGGTGTGGGCTCCCAGCGCGAAGCGGGTCGGCGTGCGGATCGACGGCGAGACGAATGATCTCGAGCCGGCCGGCGACGGCCTGTTCGCAGCTTCCCTGCGGGCGGAGCCGGGTGCCGACTACGTCTACGTGCTCGACGGAGGCCGAGCGCTGCCGGATCCGTGCTCGCGCTTCCAGCCCGAAGGGCTTCAGGGCCCCTCGCGAATCGTCGCGATCGCGCCCGCCGTCAGGCGCGGTCTCTCCCTCGACGAGCTGGTCGTCTACGAGCTCCACGTCGGCACCTTCTCCGCCGAGGGCACGTTCGAGGGTGTGATCCCGTACCTCTCCGGCCTGCGCGAGTTGGGGGTGACCGCGATCGAGCTGATGCCGGTGGCGACCTTCCCGGGCGCGCGGGGCTGGGGCTACGACGGCGTGTACGCCTATGCGCCGCACGCGGTGTACGGCGGCCCGGCCGGGCTCGCAGGGCTGGTCGAGGCGGCGCACCGCGAAGGGCTCGGCATGATCATCGACGTCGTCTACAACCACATCGGCCCGGGCTCGGACGCGATCGGCGCCTTCGGGCCGTACTTCACCGACCGCTACGAGACGTTCTGGGGCCCGGCGGTCGACTTCGGGCAGCGGGGCGTCCGCGAATGGGCGATCCAGAACGCCTGCATGTGGGTGGAGGACTACGGGATCGATGGCCTGCGGCTCGACGCCGTGCACGCCATCCGCGACGACTCGTTCCCCCACGTGATGACGGAGCTGGCCGACCGGGTCCACACGACCGCGCCGCGCGCGCTCCTCATCTCGGAGACTTCGGTCGACGACGACCGGCCGCTCGGCGACTGGGGTCACGACGCGCGCTGGGCCGACGGGCTCCACCACGCCCTCCATGCCCTCCTGACCGGCGAGCGCGACGGCTACTACAGCGGCTACGGCAGCGTCGAGGACGTCGCGCGCGAGCTGGGGCGGACGCCCCCCGAGCGCCACGTCGTCTGCGCACAGGACCACGACCAGGTGGGGAATCGCGCGGTCGGCGACCGCCTCCCGCCCGAGTTGCTCCGGCTCGCCTCCGCGGTCGTCCTGTTCTCGGCACACACCCCGCTCCTGTTCATGGGCGAGGAGTACGGCGAGCCGAGCCCGTTCCAGTACTTCACCGATCACACCGACCCGCGGATCGCCGAGGCGGCGCGGGTGGGGCGCAAGCTCGAGTTCGCGGCATACCGCGGATTCGCCCGCGACGACGTTCCCGATCCCCAGGACCCGGCGACGTTCGAACGCTCGAAGCTGTCGCGCCGGGAGCAGGGCGACCTCGCCGGCCACTACCGCAGGCTGCTGGCGCTGCGACGTAGGCTGCCGCGGGAGATGCAGGTGCGCACGGACGGACGGATGCTGACGATGCGGCGCGGCGATGCGGAGCTCATCGTCGACTTCGCGGCCGGGACGGCGGAGCTGCGGGCTTGAAGGTCTGGCCGGGGCGCCCGTTTCCATTGGGGGCAACATGGGACGGCGAGGGGACGAACTTCTCGCTCTTCACCGAGCACGCCGAGCACGTCGAGTTGTGCCTGTTCGACGAGGACGACAACGAGACCAGCGTTCCGCTCCGCGAGCGCGCCGCTTTCAACTGGCACTGCTACCTGCCCGATGTCGGGCCGGGCCGGCGCTATGCCTACCGCGTGCACGGGCCGTGGGCCCCGGAGCAGGGCCACCGCTTCAACGCGCACAAGCTGCTGATCGACCCGTATGCCAAGTCGATCGAGGGCCCGATCGACTGGGCAGCCGCCAGCACCCTCCCCTACGTGCCGGGCGGGGATAACGCCGACCTGGAGCTGGACGGCGAGGACGACGCGCCCGCGATCCCGAAGTGCGTCGTGGTCGATCCGTCGTTCGACTGGGAGGGCGACACGCTCCTGCGCACTCCCTGGCACGACACGGTCATCTACGAAGTGCACACGAAGGGCTTCACGGTGCGCCACCCCGGCGTCCGCGACGACCTGCGCGGCACGTACGCGGGGCTCGCTTCCGAGGCGGCGGTCGCGCACCTCCATTCGCTCGGCGTGACCGCCGTCGAGCTGCTCCCCATCCACCACATCGCCGACGAGCACAACCTGGCCCAGAAGGGGCTGACGAACTACTGGGGCTACAGCTCGATCGGCTTCCTGTCGCCGCATGCGCTCTACGCCGCGACGGGTACGAAAGGCGAGCAGGTACGCGAGTTCAAGGGGATGGTCAAGGCGCTCCATCGCGCCGGGATCGAGGTGATCCTCGACGTCGTCTACAACCACACCGCCGAAGGCAACCACCTCGGCCCGATGCTCGGGTTCAAGGGCGTGGACAACGCGTCGTACTACCGGCTGATGCCGGACGACCCGCGTCACTACATGGACTTCACCGGCACGGGCAACAGCCTCAACCCTGTCCACCCGAGCGTCCTGCGGCTGATCATGGACTCGCTGCGCTACTGGGTGATCGACTGCCACGTGGACGGGTTCCGCTTCGACCTCGCCTCCGCGCTGGCGCGCGAGTTCTACGACGTCGACCGGCTCTCCGCCTTCTTCGACGTCATCCACCAGGACCCGGTGCTCTCGCAGGTGAAGCTGATCGCCGAGCCCTGGGACGTCGGCCCCGGCGGCTACCAGGTCGGGAACTTCCCGATCCTCTGGACGGAGTGGAACGGCATGTACCGCGACTGCGTCCGCGACTTCTGGCGCGGGAGCTGCGGCCTCGGCGAGTTCGCCGAGCGCTTCACCGGTTCGAGCGACCTCTACCAGTCGGACGGGCGGCGGCCGTTCGCCTCGATCAACTTCGTCACCGCGCACGACGGCTTCACGCTGGCCGACCTCGTCTCGTACAACGAGAAGCACAACGAAGCCAACCTCGAGGAGAACCGCGACGGGACCGACGACAACCGCAGCTGGAACTGCGGCGTCGAGGGGCCGACCGGCGATCCGGAGGTGGGCGCGCTTCGCGAGCGGCAGCAGCGGAACTTCCTGACCACGCTCCTCCTCTCGCAGGGCGTCCCGATGCTGCTGGGCGGCGACGAGGTCGCGCGCACGCAGCGGGGCAACAACAACGCGTACTGCCAGGACAACGAGATCAGCTGGTTCGACTGGGAGCTCGACGAGCGCCGGCAGCGGCTGCTCGACTTCACCCGGCGGCTCGTCCACTTCCGGCTCGCCCACCCGCTGTTTCGGCGGACCCAGTTTCTGACCGGGGACGCGCCGCTGGGCTCGGGGCTTCCGGACAGCTGGTGGTTCAGGCCGGATGGCCGCAAGATGACGCGCCGCGACTGGGGCGACGCCGAGCTCCGGTCGATCGGTCTGTTCCTGAACGGCGAGGAGATCCCGGCACGCACTCGCGAGGGGGAGCACCTGACCGACGAGTCATTCGTGCTCCTCTTCAACACGAACCACGAGCCGGCCACGTTCCAACTGCCGCCGCGCCGCTTCGGCCAGCGCTGGAAGCTCGAGCTCTCCACTGCGGAGCCCGACGCCGAAGAGGGCGGCCGCTCCTGGGTCGCGCGCGACTCGATCGAGATCGAGTCGCGCTCGCTCGTGCTGCTCCGCCGCGGCTGGTAGTTCTCCCGGAGCCCGGATCCGGCAAAGACCTCGGTCAGTGCCTGCTCTGGCCTGACCAGTCGATGCCGCTGCGCCGGCCGCGGCGATGCCAGCGGCGTGACGCCCGCGGGCGCGTCGCGATCACGGCGAGCAGCGCGATCGCGACGAAGTTCTTGAACGTCGGCTCCGGCCAATGCGCCTGGGCCGTGCCGTGGAACCACGACGGGTCGACGAGGAAGACGATCGCGACGATCGCCATCTTGCCGATCCATCCGACGCCGAGGAAGAGCGTCGCGAGGAGGATGCCCCAGAAGCCGAGCTCCGGCAGCCCGACCGCGTGGCCGAAGTCGAGCTTGTTCCAGGCGATCCAGAAGACGATGGGGCCGAGCAGTACGGTCGCGGCGAAGAGCGCGGCCACGACCGCGATGCTCCCGATCACCAGCGCCCCGATCCCGAAAGCCTTCACGCGGAGACGATCCTAACTCGCGGGTGGCCGCAGCACCGCGAACTGGTCGGTGATCTCGAGGTCGGACGAGCGGAAGCGGTAGACGGCGGCCGGCCGCCCGCCCGCCCGGCCCGGGGGCCGCCGCTCGCCGGTCGGTGCGACCACGCCGCGACGCAGCAGCACACGCTGGAGGTTCGTGGCCGAGACGTCATGCCCGAGCGCTGCCGTGTAGAGGTCGCGGAGCTCCGAGATCGTGAACGTCTCCGGGGCAAGGGCGAAGCCGAGGTTCGTGTAGGAAAGCTTGGCTCGCAGGCGCTCCCGGCCTGCGAGCACGATCGTTCCGTGGTCGAAGGCGGTCGGCGGGAGCGTGCCGACGGGGTGCCAGCGCGTGTCCTCGGGCACCTCCGGGTCGAGGCCGGTGCGGACGAGCCCGAGGTAGGCGGTCGTCACGCGGGCGCTCTTCGGGTCGGCGTGCGTCTCGAGCTGCTCGAGGTGGGAGAGCTCGCGAACGTCCACCTTCACCGCGAGGTGACGGCGGATCGAGGCTTCCAGCGTCTCGGCCGGGTCGAGCGTCCCGCCGGGCAGGGCCCAGTAGCCGTCGTAGGGCGGCCTCGCCCGCCGCCAGAGCAGCACGTGGAGCCGGCCCGCCCGCACCTGGAGGACGACCGCAAGCGTGACGTGGTCGATGGCGTTGGTGATAGACTGCATCAGGTTATCGACTCAGAGGCGAAAACTAGCACAGTGAACACTCCCTCGACCCGGTGCGACCTGCTCGTCGTCGGCGGCGGTGTCGCCGGCCTCTACGCGGCGCTGCGGGCCGCCGACGAGCGCGACGTCGTCGTCCTGTCGAAGGGCTCGCTGCTCGGCTCGACCAGCTTCCTCGCTCAGGGCGGCGTCGCCGCTGCGGTCGACGAGGGCGACGATCCCGGGCTGCACGCCGAGGACACGCTGCGGGCCGGCCGCGGGCTCTGCCGGCCGAGCGCGGTCGAGACATTGACGGCGGAGGCGCCTGCGCGCGTCGACGATCTTGTCCGGCTCGGCGTCGAGTTCGACCCGGGGCTTGGGCTCGAGGGCGGCCACTCGCGCCCGCGCGTCCTGCATTGCGACGGGGCCGCCACCGGCGCGCGCATCGCCCACGTGCTCGCCGAGCGCGTGCTCGCCCACCCGCGAATCCGGGTCAGCGAGGGAGAGGCGGCGCTCGAGCTCTGGATCCAGGAGGGCAGCTGCGTCGGGGCTCGCACCGACCGGCAGTCGATCGCGGCGCGGGCGACGCTGCTCGCCACCGGCGGCTACGCGGCGCTCTGGGAGCGGACGACGAACCCGCCCGGCGCCGTCGGCGACGGGATCGCGATGGCCTACCGGGCCGGAGCGGCCGTCGCCGATCTCGAGTTCGTCCAGTTCCACCCGACCGCGGTCGCCGGGTCGCGCCTACTGCTCAGCGAGGCTCTGCGCGGCGCGGGTGCGGTGCTCGTCGACGCCGGCGGACGCCGCTTCACCGACGAGCTTGCGCCCCGCGACGTCGTCGCCCGGGCGATTGGCAAGCAGGGAACGGCGCTCCTCGACCTGCGGGCGATCGACCGCGCCCCCTACGCAGGCCTGATGGACGCGATCGAGGAGGTCGGCTACGACCCGGCGCGCGAGCCGATCCCCGTCGCGCCCGCCGCGCACTACACGATGGGGGGCGTCGTCACGGACCTCGACGGCCGGAGCGACGTGCCCGGCCTGTACGCGGCGGGCGAGTGCGCGTGCACGGGCGTCCACGGAGCGAACCGGCTGGCCTCGAACTCACTGCTCGAATGCCTCGTCTTCGGGGAGCGGGCCGCGCTGGCGTCGGCTGAGGAGCCGGAGCCTCCCCGGTCCGGGCAGCTCACGAGGTCAGCCCCTGAGCCGTGGTCCGAAGAGCCGGTGACGCCGGAGCTCCGGGGGCGGATGTGGCGGGACGCCGGCCTGATCAGGGACGCCGCCGGCCTCGAGCGCCTGCGCGGCTCTTCGAGCCTGCTCCCCCGGCTCATTGCGGAGAGCGCTCTCGCCCGCACCGAGAGCCGCGGCGGCCATTTCCGGGCTGACTTTCCGTTCGAATCCGACACGCTCGCGGCGCACACCGTCCTTCGTGCCGGCCGGGAGCCGGCCTTCGAGCGATGGCAGTGACCGCGATCGACGTCTCCGCGTGGCTCGCCGAGGACGTCGGCGACGGCGACCTGACGAGCCTCGCCGTGATCGACGAGGCGGCGACCTGCGAGGCGGAGCTCAGCCTGAAGGAGCCCGGTGTCGTCTGCGGGCTCGAGACTGCGGCGGCCGTGTTCGAGGCGCTCGGGGCGACCCTCGAGCCGCTCGTCGGCGAGGGCGAGGCGGTCGAGCCCGGCCCGGTCGCGCGCGTCTCGGGGCCGGCCCGCGCGGTCCTCGCCGGCGAACGGCTCGCGCTCAACCTCGTCGGGCGGCTCTCGGGAGTCGCGACCTCGACGCGCCGGTACGTGAACGCGGTCGCCGGGACGGGAGCCGAGATCCTCGATACGCGCAAGACGACGCCAGGCCTGCGCGCGCTCGAGAAGAACGCCGTGCGCTGCGGCGGCGGGCGCAACCACCGGCTCGGGCTCTACGACGGGATCCTGATCAAGGACAACCATCTGCGCGTCGCCGGCTCGCTCGCGGGCGCTGTCCGCCGGGCGAGGGGCCGCGGCGTGCCGGTCGAGGTCGAGTGCGACACGCTCGACCAGGTCGAGGAGGCCCTCGCCGGCGGAGCCGACCGGATTCTGCTCGACAACATGCCGCCGCCAATGCTCGGCCGCGCGGTCGAGCTCGTGGGCGGCCGCGTCGAGCTCGAGGCCTCCGGCGGCGTCACGCTCGAGACCGTGCGCGCGATCGCGGAGACCGGCGTGGACTTCATCTCGGTCGGTGCGCTCACCCACTCGGCCCGCTCTCTCGATGTTTCCCTGGAGGTCGTATGACCACGGCTGAGATCACGACGATGCAGGACGAGGTCCGCGCGCTCGCCCGCGACCGCGGCGCGGTCATCCTCGCCCACAACTACCAGCTGCCCGAGGTCCAAGACGCGGCTGACTACGTCGGCGACTCGCTCGGCCTCTCGCAGCAGGCCGCGGCCACCGACGCCGACGCGATCGCCTTCTGCGGCGTGCACTTCATGGCCGAGACCGCGGCGATCCTCTGCCCGGAGAAGACCATCCTCATTCCCGACCCGGACGCCGGCTGCTCGCTCGCCGCCTCGATCACGGCCGAGCAGCTCCGGGAGTGGAAAGCCGAGCACCCCGGCGCGGTCGTCGTCTCCTACGTGAACACGACCGCCGAGGTGAAGGCGGAGAGCGACTACTGCTGCACGTCCGGGAACGCGAAGGCGGTGATCGAGGCGATCCCCGCCGGCCGCGAGATCCTCTTTCTGCCGGACATGTTCCTCGGCATCTGGCTCGAGCGGGTGACCGGCCGGAAGCTGACAATCTGGCTGGGGGAGTGCCACGTCCACGCCGGCATCCGCCCGGCCGACATCGACCGCTGGACGAATGAGACCGACGCCGAGCTGCTCGTCCACCCCGAATGCGGCTGCGCGAGCCAGTGCATGGCCTTCGGCAACGGGCGCACGCACATCCTCTCGACCGAGGGGATGGTCCGGTTCGCGAAAGAGTCGCCGAAGCAGCGCTTCCTCGTCGCGACCGAGACCGGGATCCTGCACCGGCTGCACAAGGAGGCGCCCGGGAAGCGGTTCGAGGCCGTCTCCGAGCGGGCGATCTGCAAGTACATGAAGATGATCACGCTCGAGAAGCTCCGCGACTCGCTACGGGACTGGAAACACGTCGTCACCGTCCCGCCGGAGACCGCCGAGCGCGCGCGCGGCGCGATCGAGCGGATGCTGGCGATCGCCTAGCCGAAGAAGGCCTTCCGCCGTACGCTTCGAGCGTGCAGCGCAAGACTGTAACGGTCCTGTTCTGCGACGTGGTCGGGTCGACGTCGCTGGGGGAGTCGGTTGACCCGGAGGCGCTGCGGTCCGTGTTGGCGCGCTACTTCGAACGGATGAAGGGGATCGTCGAGGGTCACGGGGGCACGGTCGAGAAATTCATCGGCGACGCGGTGATGGCGGTCTTCGGCGTGCCGGTCGTCCACGAGGACGATGCGTTGCGGGCGCTGCGCGCGGCGGCCGAGATGCGCGAGGCGTTCCCGGAGCTCGGAATCGAGGGCCGAATCGGCGTCACGACCGGCGAGGTCGTCACCGGCACTGAGGAGCGGCTCGCGACCGGAGACGCGGTCAACGTCGCCGCTCGTCTGGAGCAGGCGGCACAGTCGGGGGAGATCCTGATCGGCGAGCCGACGCAGCGCCTGGTCCGGGACGCTGCCGAGGTCGAGCCGATCGAGCCGCTCGCGGTCAAGGGGAAGTCGAAGCCGCTTCCCGCGTTCCGCCTCCTCGGCGTGCGCGAAGGCGCGCCCGCGTTCGCCCGCCGCCTCGATGCGCCGATGGTCGGGCGTGAGCGCGAGCGCCAGTTGCTCCGGCAGGCTTTCGACCGTGCAGTCGAGGACCGCGCGTGCTACCTGTTCACGGTCCTCGGCCCGGCCGGGATCGGCAAGTCGCGGCTCGTCGCGGAGCTACTCGACGCGATCGAGGGCGAGGCGACGGTCGTCTCCGCGCGCTGCCTGTCGTACGGCGAGGGGATCACCTACTGGCCGCTGCTCGAGGTGCTCGAACAGCTCGGTCGCGAGGTCGAGATTTGCGCCCCCGAGGAGACCGCCTGGGCGGCGCGCATGCTCCTCGAGGAGATTGCCGCCGAGCGCCCGCTCGTCGTTGTCTTCGACGACATCCAGTGGGCCGAGCAGACCTTTCTCGATCTGATCGATCACGCCGCCGACCTCAGCCGCGACGCGCCGATCCTGCTCCTCTGCGTCGCACGCCCAGAGCTGCTCGACACACGGCCCGCCTGG
>WNFV01007137.1_pt1 | contig 13023 bp, 15 predicted proteins | sample 5400101 | NCBI WGS metagenome assembly WNFV01 (sample SAMN13153361, study PRJNA577476) | soil metagenome | isolation source: 115 cm soil or saprolite under grassland replicate 1 | place: USA:California | collected 2016-06-15
GCTCATGCCGGACCGGCTCTCTCTCCGGTGTTGACCAAGTCCTTCGCCTTCCACCCGTCGAGATCGTACTCCGCCATGCAGGTCTCGGCGAACTCGAGGAACTCCTTACCGGTGTACGGGAGCATCAGCGTGTTCGGCTTGGCGGGAACGGCCATGGTCGCACCCCCTGAGAAATCGACTCCCCGGAGCCCCCACTAAAACCGGGGATGGGGGTTCGGTCAAGGGCGAAATCCGGTAGTCTGTCACCAGAGGAGTGAGGTGATTCGATGAACACGACCACGGTGAGAGCATTCGCGTGCGGGTTGGTCGTGCTCGGCCTGGTGGCGTGTGGCCGGGCGTCGAAGGAAGACATCGTCGTGAAGGCGCGGGACATTTCCAGGCGCGCGGAGCTCGAGCGGGCGCTCGGCAAACCCGACGACATCACCAAGCTCGGGCCCGTAGAAACGTGGCGATACACGGCGTCGAACGGCGAGGTGATCTTCCTGATCGTCGGCGACGACGTCACCTTGCAGGCCGCCGGAGGTTCGGACAGGGCGAAGTAGCGCCAGGCGTCCGGACGAGTTTGACTTCGAGAGTTCCGGTTGCTACAACGCGCCTGAGGAGACGGCCATGGCCCTGAACTTGAGAGACTTCCTCGCCGCACTGGGCGACGACCTGATCCGCGTCGACGACGAGATCGATCCAATCACCCAGGCAGGCGCGCTCTGCTCGGCCAGCCCCCGGCCGATTCTTCTGAATCGGCTCACGGGCTTCCCGGGCTGGAAGCTCTGCGACATCCTGGTGAAGGATCGCAAGCGCCAGGCGAAGGCGCTCGGGACAGCGCCGCAGAGCGTCGTGCGCGAGCTCTCCGACCGCATGTTCACGCGCGTGCCCGGCGGCTCGAAGATCGTCTCCGACGGCCCGTGCAAAGAAGTGAAGCTGCTCGGCGCCGACGCCGACATCACGAAGCTCCCGATTCCGATCCACTCCGAGGGCGACGCGGGCCGCTACCTCGGCTCCGGTGTCACCATCACCAAGGACCCCGACACCGGCGTGCGCAACGAGGCCATCATTCGCGCGCTCGTCCGGGGACCGCGGAAGATGGGCTTCTGGATGGCGGCGCGCCACAACTGGGCGCATCTCATGAAGTACCAGGAGCGCGGTCTCCCGGCACCGATGGCGTTCGCGATCGGGCTCCATCCCGGCTACGAGATCCTCGCCAACTTCAGCGGCCGGCACGAGGGGTACGACGAGCTCGAGATGGGCGCGGGCGTCCTGGGCGAGACGCTCGAGCTCGTGAAGTGCGAGACGATCGACCTCGAGGTCCCGGCGCAGGCCGAGATCGTCATCGAGGGCGTCGTGCCGCCGGGCGTGCGCGAGCCCGAGGGGCCGTTCGGCGAGTTCACCGGCTACAGCAAGGGCGCCGAAGGCCCGGCGCCGGTCTTCGAGGTGACGGCGATCACCCGGCGCCGGGACGCGATCTATCGCCACATGCAGGCGACCGTCTTCACCGACCACCAGCCGCTCGTCTCGGTGCCGATGGAGGCGAGCCTCTATCGGCGCCTCAGCGAGATCCACGGCCGCACCGAGATCCACGACGTGTACATCCCGCCATGGGTCACGATGTTCACGGTGTTCGTCCAGATGACCCCGCGCTGGGACGGCCAGGCGCGGGACGTGCTGCTGGGGGTCCTGTCGAGCCCGTATCTGCATCCGAAGATCGCGATCGCCGTGGACGAGGACGTGAACATCTACGACCCGCGTGAGGTCTTCTGGGCGATCTCGACGCGCCTGAACCCCGAGCACGACGTGATCGTGATTCCGCACGAGCGCATCCATCCGCTCGATATTTCAGCGCCGAACGTGGACCGCTCGGAAGTCACGGTGATGCGGGTCGGCGGCAAGATGGCGATCGACGCCACCAAGCCGCCGCTCTGGCGAAAGAAGGAGCGGGAAGAGTTCACGCGCATCAAACCGAAGGGCGCCGACGATCCCGCCCTTCAGGCGCTGCTGGCGCGCCTGGCGTCGTCGTCTCGGTGAGCGCCCCGAAGGGGGGATTTTATGGCCACGCACTCGAAAACGCGGCACGCCGTCGAAAGACTCCGACGCCTCGCGCGGCGGCGCCGCGTCGCCGAGATGAAGAAGGCTCGGCTCAGTTCCGGCGGCGCCGTGAAGGCGCCGAGCAAGTAACCCTCAGGACAGGGTCAGGAGCTCCTTGGCGCTGCCCGTCATGAGCTGTCGCATCTCGACTTCTGTCATCCCGTAGATCATGGCACGAAGAGCCGCGCGAAGTGGTTGTCCACGACTTCGCCCTGCGGGCCGACCGTGAAGTTCGACGTGATGAGGCCCTGCGCGCCCGCAAGCGCCCCCTCGCCCCCGGTGACCTCCCACAGGACGGCGCCCCGCTGGAGTCCAGCTTGCGGACTCGCACCGAGGATGCCCCGGCCGACGGTCCTGAACGAGACCCGGCCCGCGTCCCCGTATCGGATGCTTCCGGACTCGACGAAGGCCCCCTCACCCACGATTTCGACCTCGGACTCGAAGCTTGCGGACCCTCCGCCAGTCGACGTTTCGATGCTCCCCTGAATCCCGTCAGGCTTCAGGACGCTCCGGAGGGTCTGGCTGGCGGCGGAGGTCCTGGCTTGCAGTTTCTTGTCCGAGCCGGCGACTGGCGCGGCGCTGCCTCTGAACTCTAGCGCGAAGACGAGTTCCTTCATGGCCTGTCCTCCTGCGGTTAGGACATCTCGGAGATCGCCCAGGGACGTGATCGGATTCTAGGGACGGTGGTCAGGGCAGTCAAGAGCACGACCACGTGCTTCCTTTGTGATTCTCGCACCCGTATAGTTCTCGTGCCCGCGACGTGACCATGCGGGCGGCCCACGGAGGAATGGGATGTTCAAGGCCACCAGAGAGGAGACGGGCATGATCATCGACGACATCCTGGCGATCCGCGAGCGCTGGCACACCAAGAACCATCCGTTCTTCCGCGCCTTCGCCGAGGGCACGCTGCCGTTGCGCGCGATGGGCGTCTACAAAGCGATGCACTGGAAGTTCGTGCAGCACGGCCTCGCGAGCTTCGGCATTCTCTACGCGCGCACGATCGCCCACGAGGACGTGCGCAAGGCGATCGCCGAGAACATCGCCGAGGAGGAAGGCTTCAAGGCGATCCCGCGCGCGGGGCACGTGCCGCACGACCACAGCGAGCTCATCTTCCGGTTCTGTAGGACCGCGGGCCTGTCCGAGGCCGACGTGCGCGCCATCAAGCTGACGCCGGCCTGGTGGGCGCGCGCGCTCCACTACTATCAGACGGCGGTGCAGGAGCCGATCGGCGTCGTGCTCGCGATGCAGAGCACGCAGGAGGGCCAGCAACCCGCGCTCAACACAGAGGTGGTCCTTCCGGCCTTCGCGAAGCACTACGGCTATCCGGCGGGCTCGCCCGAGATCGAGTTCTTCACCGAGCACGCCGAAGCGGACGTCGAGCACAGTCAGCGTCAGGCGACGCTCTGCGCCAAGTATCTCGACAGCGACGCGGCGAAGGCTCGCGCGCTCGAGGTGGCGGAACAGGCCTGCATGCTACGCTGGGCCTCGATCACCGATCTCTACCGCCGCGAGTATCTGGGCGAGAAGGAGATCCTGCCGTCTGGCGTAGACTGAGCCCCCGAGAGGAGATGCCGGTGACGCGTTCGAGAGCGCTCCTGGTGGGCATCACCATCGTCACGCTGGCGACCGGCCCGGCAGCGCCCCGCGGCGCGTCGGGCGGGGCGATCAAGGGCACGGTCGTGCTGAAGGGGGCGACGCCGGAGCTGCGGAAGCTTGCCGTGACGATCGATCAGTACGTGTGCGGAAAGGAGAAGAACCCGGAGGATCTCGTCCTGTCGCCTCAAGGGGGCATCCGCAACGCCGTCGTCTGGCTCGACAAGCCGCCGGCGACGGCGACCGCCGAGGCGCTGCCGTCCACGACCGCCATGGATCAGAAGGAGTGCATGTTCGCGCCCCGCGTCGTCATCGTGCCGACGGGCGGCCGGATCGACTTCCTGAACAGCGATCGCCTCCTGCACAACCTCCACAGCACCCCGAACACCAACCCGCCCTTCAACCGGACGCAGCCCAAGGGACGGACCATCGCCATCACGTTCGCTCAGCCGGAGATCATTCGCGTGACCTGCGACCTCCATTCCTGGATGCGCGGGTGGGTCGTGGTGGCGGAGCATCCCTTCTACGTGATGACCGACGCCGCCGGAGAGTTCACGCTGCGAGGGCTCCCGCCCGGGCGCTACACCTTGAAGGCATGGCAGGAGCGGCTCGGCACGATCTCGAAGGAGATCGTGGTGGGCGACCAGGACCCGACCGCCGTCACGCTGGAGATGCCCACCCGCTAGCCGCGCGGGGGGTCACCATGCGCCGCGCGTCGGCCACCGAGCGAATGCCGCCGCCCGTGGTGACGTTGCTCGCCTCGCCGCTGGGCGCCCTCGTACGGGCGGTGGCGCGGATCCGCGCGTCGGTCCACGTCAAGCTCCTCGCCGGCTTCCTCCTCATCACCCTCCTCTTCATCGCGATGACCGCGGTGAGCCTCCGGACCCTCACCGAGACCGCCCGCCAGACGAACCTCCTCGACGAGGCCCACGAGCGCGTCGGCTGGTCGCGGCAGATCGAGCACGCGCTCGCGATGCAGATGCACTTCACCGCCATGGCGCTCCTGTCCAAGGATGACGGCATCGTGGCGAGGATCCTGCGGGAGAACAACCGGTTCAACGATACGCTCGCCCGCCTCGAGAAGGCGGCGCCGGCCGAGGAGCGCGCACTCATCCAGGCCATTCGCGGGTCGCAGGACGACGCGATGGCGACCGTCGCCGACATCGCCAACGCCGTCCGCGACGGGCGACTCGCGGACGCCATGACGGCGCTGCGGACACGCCAGGAGCCGCTCTACGCGAAGATCGAGACGCTGGTCGGCTCGCTCGTCGCCGCCGAGGAGACCCGGATGGCCAGCCTCCGGGTCAGCATCGCGGCGGCCAGCCATTACTCTCTGCGGGTGATGGCGGGCTTCGCGGTCGCCTCCATCGTTCTGGCGCTGCTAGGCGGGTTCGTGATCTCGTGGTCGTTCATCCTGCCCGTGCGGGAGGCGCACGGCTTTCTGAGCGAGGTCGCCGAGGGGCGGTTCGGGGGCACGATCGTCGTGCCGAACCGCGACGAGTTCGGCGCGCTCGCCGAGCACATGAACTGGATGAGCCGCGAGCTCCGCCGGCTCGACGACGAGCAGCGGGTGGCGGCGGAGACGCTCCGCAGCCTGAACGACCGCCTGGCGCTCGCCAGTCGGGCCAAGTCGGAATTCCTGGCGAACATGAGCCACGAGCTGCGCACACCGCTCAACGCAATCCTCGGCTTCACCGAGATCATGCTCGACGAGCTCTACGGCGAGGTGCCACCCACCCTGCGCGAGCCGCTCGTCGACATCCAGACGAACGGCCGACACCTGCTCCGCCTCATCAACGACGTGCTCGACCTGTCCAAGATCGAAGCGGGACGGCTGGAGCTCGGCGTCGGCGAGTACTCGGTGCAGGAGATCGTCGAAGTCGTCCACGCGTCCCTGAAATCGCTGGCCCTCGAGAAGGGTCTCGCGTTCACCGCGGGGGTGTCGCCCGACATCCCGCCGGCCTGGGGGGACGGCCGGCGCATCACGCAATGCCTCATGAACCTCGCCGGCAACGCGCTGAAGTTCACGCGCCAGGGCCGGGTCGACATCGAGGTGCGTCTCGACGGCGAGTGGCTCGTGTATCGCGTCAGCGACACCGGCATCGGCATTCCCAAGGACGAGGTCGAGAACATCTTCGCCGAGTTTCGTCAGGTCGACACCACGGTCACCCGGGAATACGGCGGCACCGGGCTCGGGCTCAGCATCACGAAGCGGCTGGTCGAGCTGCACGGCGGGCGCATCGGGGTCGAAAGCGAGCTCGGCAAGGGATCGCGGTTCTTCTTCACGGTGCCCCTGCGTATGGACGGAGGGCGTGCATGAGAGATCGGACGGTCCTCCACATCGAGGACAACGAGTACAATCGGAAGATCGTGAGGCAGCTCTTGAGCCGGACGCCGTACCGGCTGCTGGAGGCCGCGGACGGCGAGGAGGGGGTCGCGGTCGCGCAGCGCGAGCTGCCCGATCTCATTCTGATGGACGTCCAGCTGCCCAAGCTATCCGGGCTCGACGCGACCCGCCTGCTGCGCGCGGATCCGCGCACCGCACACATCCCGCTGGTGGTCGTGACCTCGTTCGCCCTGAGCGGTGACGACCGGCGCGCGATGGACGCCGGCGCCTCGGCCTACCTGGCCAAGCCGTACAGCCCGCGCGACCTGCTGGCGCTGATCCACAAGTTTCTCCCCGAGAACTGACCCTCGAGGCTGTGCGAGAGGAGAGGATCCATGAAATACGGAAAGACGTCGGCGCTCGCCGCCGTGGCCGCCCTCGTCCTGGTCCCGGGCACCGCGCGGGTGAGCGCGCAGAGCCAGGCCGAGCAGTTCACGCCGGAATACCGTGAGGTTCGCCGGTCGTACGACGAGAAGCACACACCCAAGATCGAGGCGCCGGACTCGGTGAAGCGGGGGCAGTGGTTCGAGGTCACGGTCACCGTGGGCGCTGGCTCCATCCACCCGTCGCTGGCCGAGCACTTCGTCCGCTACATCGCGCTCTACAAGGACAGCGCCGAGATCGCGCGCGTGTATCTGCATCCCGTATTCTCTTACCCGAAGGCCGTCTTCACCATCGCGCTCGACGAGGGCGGCACGTTGCGGGCGGTCGCCGAGCCCACGCATTCGGCGGGCTGGGAGAGCGCGAAGAAGATCACCGTCACCCGCTAGGCCCCAGGTGAGGACTCCGCCGCGCGTCCTGGTCGCCGACGACAACCCCGCCAATGTCCGCATCTTGAAAATGCGCCTCGCGGCCGACGGCTACGACGTCGTCACCGCCGGCGACGGGGAGGAGGCGCTCGCGGTCGCCCGCGACGCGCAGCCCGACCTGATCCTGCTCGACGTCATGATGCCGAAGGTCGACGGCATCGAGGTCTGCCGCCGGTTGAAGAAGATCCATGATGCCTCCTTCACGCCGATCATCCTCGTGACCGCGATGACGGACGCGAAGGACATCGTCGCCGGACTCGAGGCGGGGGCCGACGAGTACCTCACGAAGCCGGTGGACCACGCCGCGCTCTCCGCGCGGGTCCGCTCAATGTTGAGAATCAAGGCGCTCCACGACACGGTCACCGCCCAGGCCGAGGAGATCGCCCGCTGGAACACGACCCTCGAGCGGCGGGTGACCGAGCAGGTGCGGGAGCTGGAGCAAATGAGCCGGCTGAAGCGGTTCTTCTCACCGCAGCTCGCGGACGCGATCGTCGCCGGCGGCGCCACGGACCCGCTCCGACCGCACCGGCGGGAGATCAGCGTGGTCTTCCTCGATCTGCGCGGCTTCACCGCCTTCGCGGAGATGTCCGAGCCCGAAGAGGTCTCGGATGTCCTGGGCGTCTACCACGCCGAGATGGGGCACCTCATCCTGGAGCACGAGGGCACGCTCGAGCGATTCACCGGCGACGGCATGATGATCTTCTTCAACGATCCGGTGCCGGTCGCGAATCCGGAGGAGCGCGCGGTCCGCATGGCCTCGGCCATGCGAGCCAGGATCCGCGTGCTCGGCGCCGAATGGCGCCGGCGGGGCTACGACCTCGACTTCAGCATGGGGATCGCGAAGGGCTATGCGACGATCGGCGCGATCGGCTTCGAGGGACGGCAGGATTACGCGGCCATCGGCAGCGTCACCAACCTCGCCTCTCGCCTGTGCGCCGAGGCATCGCCGGATCAGATTCTCATCAGCCAGCGGATCCACGCCGTGGTGACCGACCTCGTGAAGGTCAAGGAAGTCGGTCCGCTCCAACTCAAGGGGTTCCACCGTCCGATCGTGGCCTACGAAGTCGTCGATCTGAAGGAGCGCTCACCATGATTGTCCCCCTCACGCTGGCCGATTTCCTGGAGCGCGCCGAGCTGATCTACGGCAGCCGCGTCGCCGTCGTCGACGAGCCGAATCCGCCCGGCGGTGGGCTCGGGCGCATCACCTACGCGCGCTTCGCGGACATGTGCCGGAGCCTCGCGGCGGCCCTCGACGACCTCGGCGTGGCCGAGGGCGAGCGGGTGGCCATCGTCTCGCCCAATGCCGGGCGCTTTCTGGTGAGCCTCTTCGGCGTGAGCGTCTACGGCCGCGTCCTGGTGCCGGTGAACTTCCGTCTCAACGCCGACGAGATCCGCTACATCATCGAGCACTCGGGATCGACGGTCGCGCTCATCGACCCCGAGATGGAAGAGAGCGTCCGTTCCATTCCCGTGAAGCACCGCTTCGTCCTGGGCTCGGCGACGGATGCCCAGCTCTTCGGGCGCGCCCAGGCCCGCCCGCGCCGGCACGTGAGCGACGAGAACGCCACGGTCTCCATCAACTATACGTCCGGAACCACCGCGCGCCCCAAGGGCGTCCAGCTCACGCACCGGGGCTGCTGGCTCAACGCCGTCACCTTCGGCTGGCACGTGGGCGTGTCCGACCGCGACGTGTACTTGCACACGCTGCCCACGTTCCATTGCAACGGGTGGGGCATGCCTTACGGCGTCACCGCCATGGGAGCGCGCCACGTCATCATTCGGAAAATCGACGGCGAGGAAATCCTCAAGCGCGTGGAGACGGAGGGCGTGACGCTGTTCAACTGCGCCCCCGCGGTGATCGCCACCGTGCTCGACGCGGCGACGGCCCGGCGTCAGCGCGGTGAGCCGGTGCCCGGCGGCGGCCGCGTGCGCGTGGTCGTGGCCGGCGCCCCGCCGCCCTCGAAGACCATCGAGCGCGTGGAGGCGGAGCTCGGCTGGGAGTTCATCCAGATCTACGGCCTCACCGAGACCTCACCGCTCCTCACGATCAACCGGGCGCCCGCGGAGTGGGACGCGCTCGACCGCGGAGAACGCGCGCGTCGACTGGCGCGCGCGGGCGTGCCGGCGGTGGGCGTCCGCATCGCCGTGGACGAAACAGGCGAGATCCTCGCCCGCTCGAACCACGTCTACGAAGGCTACTGGAACCAGCCGGAGGAGACGGCCAAGGCCATCGTCGAGGGCTGGTTCCACACCGGCGACGGCGGCCGCGCCGACGAAGCCTTCATCGTCATCGAGGATCGGAAGAAGGACGTCATCATCACCGGGGGGGAGAACGTCTCGTCCATCGAGGTGGAAGACTGCCTCTTCCAGCACGCGGCCGTGCTGGAGACGGCGGTGATCGGGGTCCCCGACGAGCGGTGGGGCGAAACGATCAAGGCCCTGGTGGTCCTCCGCCCGGGTCACGCAGTAGCCGAGCGCGCGCTGATCGATTTCTGCCGGAGCCGCCTGGCGCACTTCAAGTGCCCGACCTCGGTGGAGTTCCGGGACGCGCTCTCGCGGACGGCCACGGGCAAGCTCCAGAAGTTCAAGCTGCGTGAGCCCTACTGGGTCGGCCGCGACCGCCGCGTGAGCTGACGGCCTCCGTCATCAGATCACGGCGTCGCGCCGCAGCCGCTCGATCTCCTCCGCCGCGTACCCGGCCTCATGCAGGATCTCGTCGGTGTGCTCGCCGAGGGTCGGCGGCTCACGGTCGAGCCCGGGGCTGCCGTGCGCGAGCCGAAACCCGGCGCCGACGAGCCGCATCGGCCCGTAGCGCGAATCGATCGTCTGGAGCACGTCGCGGTGCTCGAGCTGCGGGTGGCGGACGATCTCGTCGATCGTCCAGATGGAGCCGCACGGCACGTCGGCGGCCGTCAGCCGCACCTCCCAGCTCTTGGGATTGTCGGTCGCCAGCGCGGTCTCGATGATCTCGCGCAGCGCCGGCTCGTTCGCGGTGCGGGCGGGCCAGTCCTTGAACCGCGGATCGTCGAGTGCGTCGGCGCACCCGAGCGTGCGCATGAGGCTCGCGAATTGCTTCTCGGTGAGCACCGCCAGGACGATGTAGCCGTCGCGCGCCCGGAACCGGCTCGCGGTCGGTTTGCGGCTCACCGAGCCGTTGCCGATCTGACGCTGCTCGATGCCCGCCACGGTGTACTCGGAGACCGGCCCAGGGATGAAGGCGAGCGCCGCGTCCAGCATCGCGACATCCACGAGCTGCCCCCGCCCGGTGTGCGTCCGCTGGTAGAGCGCGCTGGCGACGGCCAGCGCCGCCGTCACACCGCCGATCGTGTCGCAGATCGCGAACCCCGCGCGTGTCGGGCCACTGGCGGGCTCGCCGGTGATCGACATGATCCCCGACATCGCCTGCAGCTTGCCGTCGAAGGCGGCCGTCGTCCGCTCGGGCCCGGTCTGGCCGAAGCCCGAGACCGCGCAGTAGATGAGCCGTGGATGGACGGCCGACAGCGCCTCGTAGCCGAGCCCGAGCCGGTCCATGACGCCCCCGCGGAAATTTTCCCAGACCACGTCGGCGCCGATCACCAGCCGCTTGACGATCTCCACCGCCTCCGGTCGCCGGAGGTCGAGCGTGATGCTGCGCTTGTTGCCGTTCACCGCCAGGAAGGACGGCGCCATCTTCCGCTCCGCCCACACCCTGTCGGCGAGCTGCCCGCGCGTGTCGTCGCCCTCGCGCGACTCGATCTTCACCACGTCGGCGCCCAGAAGCGCGAGCTGGTAGCTTCCGTACGGCCCCGCGAGATAGCGGGTGAAGTCGAGAATGCGGACGCCCGCGAACGGCTTGCTCATGACGCCTGGCGCTTGGCCCGGGCGACGGTCTTCACCTCGTCGAACTCCTTCCGACGCTCGGCGATCCGTTCCGGGGAGAGCTTCGTGAGGTCGAGGTAGTCGAGCTTCCAGGACCCGTCGGCGTTCCAGCGGAGCGGCGACTGTAGCGTGGTCCGGGCGGCCGGCGCGCTCTCGAGGACCCGCAGGGCGAGCGCGAGCGTCTGCGCCTGGGACTCGACGTCGAACGGCCGGCCGGCCGAGTTCCCGAGCGGGAAGTCACTGAACAGAAAGCGCGGGACTCCACAATGCTCGACGATGTCCTTCGCGCAGCCCATGATCACGGTCGAGATCCCGTGCGCTTCGAGGTGCCGGGCGGCCAGACTCACGGTCTGGTGACACACGGGTCAGCTGGGCACGAGCACGGCGGCATCGACTCCGTCCTCGCGGCAGCGGCGCAGGAGCTCCGGGCAGTCGGTCTCGGTCGTCACCCGGTGGCTGCGGTTCGTCGGCGCACCGTGCAGGCGCAGGCCAAGCGCCCCGATCCGCCCGGCCGCCACCGCGTCCTTCATACGCGCCAGCGGTAGGTAGCTGTTGATGTCCGCGGCCGACGTGTGCAGGCGGTCGTAGCCGACGTGCGAGATTCTCAGGTCGGGCACGCTCTCGGTGGAGGCGGAGTACACCTGGTAGAATTTGGCGGTGGCGTTGTAGGCTGCGCCGGGTCCTTGATCGCCGAGCTCCGGCTGGAACGGCGCCGCGGTCGTGATCAGCGCGACCCGGGCCCGGCTGAGCGGCGTCCTGAGCGGCGTGAATGGAACCTCGGCGAAGTGGGCCCAGCGGTACGGGCTGTAGCCGAGCGCGAGATAGTAGTCGCGCGTCCGCTGCATGTACGGGATCGGGACGTCGTGCTCCGCCGCGAACACTGCGTTTGTCTCAGGGGCTGTCGTCGTCATCGCGGGCGTTCCTCCGTCGACGCGGCGCCACGTGCCCGGCGGGGCCGAGCGCTGTGGTCGCGCCGCCCCAGTCTAGCCCGCGTCGCCCCCGGCGTCCACGCCGCCGATGCCCCTCGAGCTCTCGTGCCGCCCGCGACGTCTGTGCTAACCTTCGCGTGATCGTGAAACGGATCGTGCGGACGCAGCGGTCGGCGCAGTGGCCAGTTTCTCTCGGTGCCTCCGATCAGCGCGCCGGCTGACCGGACTCACCCGCGGTGATGCGGTGGCGCGATATCCCGGCGGCGATCGCCGCGGCGGGACGAAACTACGTGTGCGGGAGAGTGTCGCGAGCGTTCACGCTCCGCGTGATCGGGCCACTGACGAACGGGGGCTTCGCCGTGGGGACGACGCTGGCCATCGCCTGCCTGCCGACCTCGTACGACGTCCGTCACGCGTGGGTCTCGTCGCTGGCGTCGGCGCGAACCAACCCGTCCGGGTACTTCTACCTCGGCACAACGCTCATGGTCGTCGCGGTGCTGCTCGTGCCGCTTCCCGGCCATCTGTCTCGACAATTCAGACCGCGTGGCCGGGCGAGTGTCGCGGGGTCGCTCCTGCTCTGGGTCGGGATTGTCGGCCTGTTTCTCCTCAGCGTCGAGACGACCGTCTTCCCGAATCCCGGCCGGACCCGTTTCGTCCATCAACTGTTTACCGCCATCACGCTCATCTTCTTGACGCTGGGCTTTCTCTCCTTCGCCGCCCTGTCGGCCGTTCGGGCCTGGATCACGCGCGCGGAGCTGTTGCCCGCGTCCCTCGCGTGTGCGGTGTTGTCGATCCCGGCCATCGGCGCCGGTCTGACCCATCTGACAAGACTCGGCATGGAAGCGCTCGGGTCGAGCGCCCTGCGAGCGGGGAAGCTCGAGACGCCGTTCTTCCTGACGCTTGTGTTCTGGGAGTGGGCGGCGGTGATCGCGCTCTTCGTCGGCGGCTATCTGACCGCCTGGGCCGCGCCCCGGGATGTTTCTAGTCCGCCGCCCTAATGGGCGAGTGGATCGGGGCGCAGCTGGAAGTGCACGACCAGCGGGCTGGACAGAGTCTTACCGGGCGCGCCGGGACTGGGCGCGTCGATGCCCTCGATGTGCATGGGCGTTCGATTGCCCGAGGTCACCCACAGTCCCCTGCCCTTCCAGCCGGCCTTCGGATCGTCGACGCGGCCGTCCACGCCTTTGGCGAAGAAGCCCATCGGATACGGGACGCGCAGCTGGACGACCTTCCCATACGTCAACGCGTACAGCGAATCCGAGAAATTGCCGGTCCCGATGGGCGTGTCGGGACCCAAACCCAGGATGTCGTGCTGGTCCACCCAGCTGTAGTAGGGGCCTTCGGCGGCGCCGTCTCTGCCCGCAAATGA
>WNFV01014091.1_pt1 | contig 13020 bp, 10 predicted proteins | sample 5400101 | NCBI WGS metagenome assembly WNFV01 (sample SAMN13153361, study PRJNA577476) | soil metagenome | isolation source: 115 cm soil or saprolite under grassland replicate 1 | place: USA:California | collected 2016-06-15
GAGGTACGGGTCCTCGAGGCGGCCAGCCGGGAGGCGGCGCTGGAGGCCAGCCAGGCCGCGATGGTCGACGGGACCGGGGCGCTCGTCGCCGTCGGCGGGGACGGCACGGTACACCTGGCGCTGCAGGCGGTCGCCGGCACGGGCATCCCGTTCGGGGTGGTGCCGGCCGGCACCGGCAACGACTTCGCGGCCGAGGTGGGCGTACCGGTGGCCCCGCTGGCCGCGGCCGAGGGGATCGCTGAAGCCGTCAAGCAGGGTCGCACCCGCGCGGTCGACCTGGCCCGGCTGACCGGACCGGACGGGCAGGTGCGCTGGTTCGGTGCGGTGCTCGGCGCCGGGTTCGACGCGATCGTCAACGAACGGGCCAACCGGATGCGGTTCCCGCGTGGCCCCCGGCGGTACGACATCGCGATCTTCGCCGAGCTGATGCGGCTGCGGCCGCGCCGGTACCTGATCACGCTCGACGGGGAGCGGCACGATGTCGACGCGGTGCTCATCGCGATCGGCAACACGGCCTGCTACGGCGGCGGGATGCGGATCTGCCCGGCGGCCGACGCCACCGACGGTCTCCTGGACGTCGTCGTCGGCGGTCCGGTCGGGCGGCTGACGTTCGTGCGGATCAAGCCGCTGGTCTATGCCGGTACCCACGTGAACCACCCGTCCATCAGCACCTTCCGCGCCCGGGTCGTCGAGCTGCACGGCGAGCCGATCACCACCTACGCCGACGGGGAACGGGCCTTCCCGCTTCCCGTCTCGGTCGCCAGCGCACCGGGCGCGCTGACCCTGCTCGGCTGAGCGCCGTCACCGCCCCGGGAAGAAGGTGACCTTGTCCAGCCAGAAGAACCGGGCGATGAAAACGATGCCCTGGCCGACCAGGCCGGCGAGAACGATCACCGCCCCGTTCGCCGCGAACAGGGCGTCGGTGATCGCGATGGTGGCGCTCGACACGAGCGCGCCGGCCACGACGGTCTGCCAGAAGGAGAACATCTCCGCGGCAACGCCGCGTCCACTACCCTTCCGCCACACCAGCGACCGGTACAGCGCGAACGACGGGGGAGTGAGCACCATGCCGACCGCGAGGTTGAGCAGGCCGGCGTTGATGTGGATGAAGTGGCGGGCGATCAGGAGCACGGTGTACCCGACCGGTACGGTGATCAACGACAGCGCCGAGTACCGGGTAAACCGCGCCGCCACCAGCCCGCGCAGGCCAACCGGTGCCGAGGCGCGATCCTGAACGTCTTCGGCCATGGGGCGCGCTCCTGTCGTCACGGGTTCCCTGTCTATCATGACCAACGTGCAGCGCGTACCCGGGGCCGCCCAACCGCCTGTCCCGCAACCGATTCCGCTGACCCGCCCCTCGACAGACGGCTCCGAGCTGGCCGCGGTGGCCGAGGTGCTCGCCTCAGGCTGGCTCGCCGGCCAGGGGCCGCGCGGCTCCGCACTCGAGCAGGACTTCATGCGGCTGACCGGGCGCGCGTACGCCGTCGCGGTGAACAACTGCACGGCCGGCCTGCATCTCGCGCTCGCCGCCCTCGGCGTGGGCCGGCGCGACGAGGTCCTGGTGGCGGACTACAGCTTCCCGGCGACCGGCCACGCCGTCCTGTACTGCGGTGGGTCCCCGGTCTTCGTCGACGTGCGCGCCACACCGGCACCGTCGACCCAAACCTGGTCGAGGCCGCCATTACGGCCAACACGCGGGGCATCGTGGCCGTCGACGCGCTCGGCATGCCCGCCGACTGGGAGCCGCTGGAGGAGATCGCCCGCCGGCACGGCCTCTTCCTCGTGGCGGACGCGGCGTGCTCGGCCGGTGGCAGCTACGCGGGCCGGCCGTGCGGCAGCTTCGGCGACATCGCGGTCTTCTCCCTGCACGCGCGCAAGGGCGTCACCTGCGGCGAGGGCGGGGTGCTCACCACCGACGACGCCGAACTGGCCGAGCGGGTGCGCCGCGAGTCCTGCTTCGGCATGCGCAGCGCCTTCGACCGCCAGTCCGCCGACACCCTCGACGTGCCGGCGTTTCCCGGGCTCGGTTACAACTACAAGCTCTCCGACGTGCTGGCCGCCGTCGCGGGCGTACAGCTGGGCAAGCTTGAGCGGTTTCTGGAGCGCCGCCGGGCGCTCGCGGCGCGGTACGCCCAGCTGCTCGCCGAGGTCCCCGGGGTCGTGGCGCCGGTCGTTCCCGCCGACCGCGTGCCGACCTGGCAGACGTACGCGGTGACCGTGGAGGAACCGCTCGACCGCGACGCCGTGGCGATGGCACTGCGGGCGCAGGGCATCGGCTGCAACATCGGTACCTACGCCCTGCACCGGCAGGGCGTGTACGGCCCGGCGATCGGCGAGTGCCCCGTGTCGAACCGGCTGTTCGAACGCCACCTGGCGCTGCCGATGTACGTCGACCTCACCGACGCGGAGCAGGACCGGGTGGTCGAGACGTTGTACAAGATCGTCAGCGAGCGGTAGCGGTGCTGGTCGGGCTGCTGTCAGACGCCCACGGCAACCCGCTCGGTTTGGCGTCCTGCCTCGCCGCCCTGACCGATGCCGGCGCCGAGCGGATGTACTTCCTCGGCGACGCCGTGGGGTACCTGCCAGGGGAGGCGGCGGTCATCGGCTCGCTGGTCTCAGCCGGCGTCATCTGCCAGCGGGGCAACCACGAGGCGATGCTGCTCGGCGCGCTGAAGCTGGATCCGGGCCGCGACGAGGTGTACGGCCTCGCCGCCGCCCGGGAGCGCATGTCAGCCGGCGACCTGGCCACGATCGAGGCGTGGCCGGAGCACCGCGAGATCGTCCTCAGTGGACGGCGGGTCCTGCTCGTGCACGGTGCGCCGGACGACCATCTGCAGGGCTACGTCTATCCCGATGCCGACCTTGACCACTTCGGCAAGCTCGGCTATGACGCGGTCTTCATGGGCAACACGCACCGGCCGTTCGTGGCGCGGCGGGGCGGGGTACTCATCGCCAACGTCGGCTCGTGCGGGCTCCCCCGCGACCAGGGGGACCTGCCCGCGTGCGTGATCTACGACGCGGCTAGCCATCGCTGCGAGGTGCTGCGGGTACCGGTCCCGGCGGCGTCGGTGACCGCGCAGTTCGGTGCGGTTCACCCCGCGGTGGCCGAATGCCTGCGCCGGACCGTCCCGGAGCCGTTCGGTAGCATCGTCCGGCGCCCCTGACCGGCGCCGTTGGGAGGAAGGCATGCCCGGCCCATCCGTTGTGGTGACGGCTGTCGGCGGCGGCGGCAACGGCGAGCAGATCGTCAAGGCGCTGCGCCGGAGCGACGTTGGCTACACGATCGTCGGCACGGACCTCTCCGCCGACAGCAAAGGGCTCTACGAGGTCGATCACGCGTACCTGGTACCCGCGGCGAACGACGGGCGGTATCTCCACCGGATCACGCGAGTCTGCCAGCGCCACGACGCCGTGGCCCTGTTCCCCGGCTCCGAGCCTGAGCTGCGTACCCTCAGCGCCCACCGGCGGCATTTCGCCGACCTCGGCATCCTCCTGCCGGTCAACCTCCCGGACGTGATCGATCTGTGCATGGACAAGCTGCGCTGCAGCGAGAAGCTCGCGGCGCAGGGATTCCACGTGCCGCGCTGGCGACCGGTCGAGAGCCTGTCCGACCTGGACGCCATCGACCTCTTGCCGGCGGTGCTGAAACCGTCGGTCGGGGGCGGTGGCTCCATCAACCTCTTTCTCGCCCAGACCCGCGAAGAGCTGCAGACCTTCGGCCGCTACCTGCTCCGGCTCTACCCGCGGTTCATCGTCCAGGAATATGTCGGTACTCCTGACTCGGAGTACACGGTACCCTGGTGATTTCCAGCGGGATTTCGCAGGGCGAGATTGGGCGGTTTCCGGAGGTCATCGGGGTATGCGAGCGGATCGCCAAGGTGCTCGACGCCCGGGGCGCCATCAACATCCAATGCCGCCTGGTCAATGGCGAGGTGATGGTCTTCGAGATCAACCCGCGCTTTTCAGGTACGACGTCGCTGCGGGCGATGGTCGGTTACAACGAGCCGGACGTCCTGCTGCGGCACCATGTGTTGGGCCAAGCCATTACCGCCGGGTTCGCCTACCAGGAAGGAACGATCCTGCGGGGGCTGGCCGAGACGTATGTGGAGCCGGCACGCCGGGCGGCGGTCCGGTCGGTCAGCGAGGATGGGTGGTAGCCATGGAGTTCCCGATCGAACGCTATTTCCCGCAGCTGGCCCGCCTCTGGGAGGTCGACGAGAAGGTACTGTGCGGGTACTGGTCCGACCTGAACGACGACCGCCAGTTCCTCGCGGCAATCAACGACAAGATCCGCGATGTACCGGAGTTTTCCGGAAAGCAGTTTGACCGCGCCGTGGAAATGCGCGCCTACCGGTGCCTGCTCTACCTGGTGGCCCGGGTGGCCAAGCCGGAGGTCTTCGTCGAGACCGGCGTGCAAAACGGCATGAGCAGCGCCTTCATCCTGCTCGGTCTCTGCCACGACAACGGCGGGAGGCTGTACTCCATCGACCTGCCCCCGGTCGAGCAACGCATTCTCGACCAGGGCACGAGTCCCTTGCCGGAGGACAAGGCGCCGGGCTGGATCATCCCCGACTACCTCCGCGACCGTCACCAGCTCTCGCTGGGCGCCGCCGAGCGGCTCCTCCCGACCGTGCTGGCCGAGCAGGACCGCGTCGACGTCTTCCTGCACGACAGCGACCACAGCTACTCGCACATCATGTTCGAGATCGGCCTGGCCTGGCCGTACCTGGTCAAGGGCGGGCACATCCTCGTCGACAACGTCGAGCAGAACGCCGCCTTCGCCGACTTCGCGCGGGGCGTCGAGGCACCGTCGATGGTCGTCTCGACCTTCGACGGGCCCGACCGGGTCTGGCAGCACGGCCTGCTGAGAAAGCCGGCCTGACCGTTACGACAGCTCGCCGTTGACCTTCAGGTGCTCCACGACCGTGGCGAGTCCCTCGGTCAGCTCGACAGTAGGCTCCCAGTCCAGGACCTCGCGCACCCGCTCGGTTGACGCCTCCCGCTTGGCGACCAGGACCTCGCGCGGGCGGAAGACCGGCTGGACCTCGGCGCCGAGAGCCTTGATGAGGTGATCGGCCAGCTCGGCGACGGTCGTCTGCTGACCGGTACCGACGTTGAGCACTTCCCCGCTGGCGGTGGAGTCCACGGCGAGCCCCACCGCCCGCGCGACATCGCTGACGTGGACGAAGTCCATCGACTGGTCGCCCCGGCCATCGATGATGGGGGGCTCCCCGGCCGCGAGCCGGCGCAGGAAGGTCAGGACCACCGAGGTGTAGTAAGCGTCGGTCGGCTGTCCAGGACCGTAGACGTTGAAGAAGCGCAGTGCCAGCCACGACATCCTGGACCGTTCGGCGTAGAACGACAGCAGGTGTTCCCCGGCCAGCTTCGCGATGCAGTACGGGGTGATCGGCGCCGGCTTGTCGGTCTCGCGCATCGGCATGGCGGTCGGGTTGCCGTAGATCGAGGCCGACGAGGCGTACACGATCCGCTGGACGGACCCGCGTGCCGCGGCGTCGAAGACGTTCTGAGTGCCCAGCAGGTTGACGTCCAGGCTCTCCGTCGGGTCAGAGATGCTCTTGTTGATGCAGACGGCCGCGAGATGCACCACCGCCTCGACGCCCTTGATGGCGCCCTCGATGGCGTTCGCGTAGCGGATGTCACCTTCGACGACCTCCACCCGGTCCATTGCCGCGAGCGCGGTGGCGATCCGCCGGTCGCACCGGTAGTAGTTGTCGAAGATGCGCACTCGCCAGCCTCGCGCGAGCAGCTCCGGTACCACGTAGGACCCGATGTAGCCCAACCCACCGGTGACTAGAACGCTGCTCTGTTTCGTCTTCATCGAGTCAATCTCCCTGCGTGACGGTGGACGACGGTCGCGGGTCGGAGGCCTCGGTGCCGCTGGCGGGTGCGCGCCGGCCACGGCGCGGGGACGGTCGCCGGTGCGGCTGGACGCCTCCTACCTGGACGTCGCGTACGACATAGAGCGGCCTGCCCCTGGACTCGTCGACGGCCCGCCAGAGGTACTCGCCCATGATGCCCATGACGGTCAGCTGGGTTCCGCCAAGGACCAGGATCAGCACAATGACGGTCGGCCAGCCTGACGGCGTGTCGACGCCCGCGAGGGCCCTGGCGATCAGCAACAGCGCGTACAGCATGCCGGCGACCGCCACAGCGAGGCCGGTGAAGGTGCACAGCCGCAGCGGCATCGACGAGAACTGGATCAACGAGTCGACGGCCATGTTGACCATCTTTCGGCGGGTCCAGCGGGACTGGCCGTGCCGGCGCGGCTCCAGGTCATAGTCGACCCGGCTCTGTTCGTAGCCCAGCCAGGCGACCAGGGCGAAGAAGTTGCGGTTGTGCTCCGGAAGGCGGGTTACCTGGTCGATGACGCAGCGGTCCATGAGCAGGCCGGATGGGCCTTCGGGCGGGTAGTTCGCGAGGTTGGCGTACCGCGCGAACATCCTCGAGAAAGACCTGGAGGCCAACTCGTGCATGGCCGACCTGCCCACGCGCGAGCGCCGCACGCCCCACACGACCTCGGAGCCGTTCTCCCAGTGCGCGAGAAAGGATGCCAGCAGCGACGGCGGTTCCTGCAGGTCGGCGCCGAACACGACGGCACAGTCACCGTTGCACCTCTCAACGCCGGCCGAGACCGCATAGTGCGAGCCGAAGCTGCGCGCGAGCCGGACCACGGTGACGCGGTCCTGGGGCCCGGTAAGCTCCAGCACCAGGTCGGCGGTGCCGTCGTTGGAACCGTCGTCGACCACCACGAGCTCGAAGTCGTACCTCGCATGCTCGGCCGTGAACTCGCCGAACCGTTTGATCAGTCCTGGCACGTTGGCGACCTCGTTGAGTGCCGGGACGACGATCGAGACCAGTGGCCGCGCCTCGGCCAAGCCGTCCTCGTCGCGAGCTTCGTTCATCATTGTCCCTTCGCGGCTTCGGCTGCCGGAACGTACACCGAGAGGCCCATGGTCTCCGCCGGCGGCGCGAGCAGCCGATAGTCGGTGGCGAAGACCAGGCCGCATGCCCATAGCGCGTCGATCTCGGTGTCCGAAATCGGACGCCTGAACAGCAGGATCGGCAGGCGCGTGCCCCACCAACCGGGCCCGTCCTCGCACGCTGCGCGGATGCCGGCCGCCGTCCGGGCGTGGTCGGTGGCCGAGTACCACGCCTCGCCGACCGGGCGGCCGTCGAGGAACAGGACGATGCCGGGCATCTCATCGAAGGCCATGATTGCTCGGCCGGGCGGCTCGATGTACGGCCGCAGCCGCGACCGGAGCTGGCTGTAGCTGCGGGCGTCGATCGGGTCGAGCTTGAGCGAGCCCAGCGCCGGCACGCCGGCGGCCAGGGCGGTCGTGCTTCTCCGCCCGCTGGTGCGGTACGGGTTCGACCAGAGCCCGTCGGTGGCGATGATCGCCGACAGCGCGACGGCGGCCGCAGCCACGGCCGCCATCAGCCAGCGCGCGGCAGCGGGCGTCGTCTCGATGCCCGTCAGTACGGCGATGATCAGCGCCGCCCAGGCCGCGAACGCGTTGACCGCCATCATGTACAGCGGGTTTCCGGTTCCGGCCGCCTGGGCCGCCGGCAGCAGCGCCAGCATGCCGTACATCGCCCAGGTCCGGGGGCTCTCCCGCGACAGCGAGGACGTCTTCGTGCCGGTGAACCAGCCGCCCAGAACGGCGACGACGCCGACGAGGAGCGCGACAACGAACATCAGCAGGATGCCGACCGGGAACTGGAAGATGTTGATCGCGCCGCCGTGCAGGTCGCCGTCTGTCCGCAGCCGCGAGGCCGAGACGGCCAGTCCCGCCACGGCGAGGACGGCCGCGGCCGAGCGCCCCAGCCGGCCCCGGAGGACGACCGCGGCGACCGCCGCCACCAGCAGCAGCGTATGGCGGGTCGCGATGGTCTCGACCACCGCCCAGGTCGTCGTCGCGTACATCCGCAGCAGCGCGAACGGTGAGTTGGTCTGCGCGGCCGCGAGCTTGTTGACGGTGAGCATCTGCGGCAACGCCTTGGTCAGCGGGACGACCAGGACATGGATCAGGCCGGTCGTGACCGCCGCGCCAGCCAGCGCCCACGCGCCCGTCCGCAGCACTTCGCGCCGCCCGCGAGGAGCCACCGCCGCGATCCCGACGAGGGAGACGATGACCAGGGTCAGCGCCGTCGAGGCCCACTTCGCCAGCACTGTGGCGACGACCACCGGCCCGAGGGCGGCCGGGACCCATGCCGGTACCCGCAGACCCCGGTCGACGTAGGTGGCTATCCGCAGCACGATCGACGCGAACAGCAGCGCACCGAGCAGCGACACGTCGTTGTAGCCAGGGCTGAGCGGCAGCCAGCTGTACACCATGCCGCCGCAGGCGACGACGACGGCGGTCCCGGCGATCTCCCACCACCGCGACTCCGGCGCGGTCGGGCGTCGTAGCCGGAGCCAGCACATGAAGGTCCAGCCGAACACGGCGTGCACACCGACTACCGTCAGCAGTCGGAACAGCCGCAGTGCCGCGATGTCGTAGCCGAAGAGCTGGAATACGGGCCCATAGAGGTACTGGATGCCGGTAAAGGTGCGCAGGTTCGTGTTCCACCACCGGTACGACAGGAGGTAGAAGCCCTCGTCGCCGACGTTGAAGCCGTGGCCGGCGGTGAGGATGACGGCACCGATCCAGGCGGTCGCCGCGGCGGCGGCCGCGGCCGCGGCGGTCATTGGTGCCCAGGCCGGCCGGCGGGTGACGATCGGCTCGGTCGGAGCTTCCGCGCCAGGCGTCATCGGCGGCTCCACCTCGACGTCGGCGCTCGTTCGCTCCACGGTCGCCGAGAGTACAGGTCGCGAGGGTGACCGCGCGCGGCATCGCTACGGCCGCTCGCTTAGCCTGGATGGCATGAACAGCCCCGCCGAGCGGTACGAGGCAGCCCGCCGGCGGGCCGCCGACACCGCCCGCTTCCCGGCTCTGGCCGAGTTCGCTACGGCGCTCGACTTCGAGCTCGACCAGTTCCAGCACGACTCGTGTGAGGCGCTGGAGCGGGGCAGCGGGGTGCTGGTCTGCGCGCCGACCGGCGCCGGCAAGACCGTGGTGGGGGAGTTCGCCGTCCACTTGGCGCTGCGCCAGGGCCGCAAGTGCTTCTACACCACGCCGATCAAGGCGCTGTCCAACCAGAAGTACCACGACCTGGTGCAGCGCCACGGCGCCGAGCGGGTCGGGCTGCTCACCGGCGACAACTCGATCAACGGCGATGCGCCCGTGGTGGTGATGACCACCGAGGTGCTGCGCAACATGCTCTACGCCGGCTCCACGGCGCTCGACGGACTGTCCTATGTGGTCATGGACGAGGTGCACTACCTCGCCGACCGGTTCCGCGGCGCGGTGTGGGAAGAGGTCATCATCCACCTGCCCGAGTCGGTCACGCTGGTGTCGTTGTCCGCGACGGTCTCCAACGCCGAGGAGTTCGCCGACTGGCTGGTGACCGTGCGCGGTCATACCGAGGTGGTGGTCACCGAGCACCGGCCGGTACCGCTGTGGCAGCACATGCTCGTCGGCCGGCGGATGTTCGACCTCTTCCATGATGTCGAGGCGGCCCAGAAGCACGACGTACACCCGGAGCTGCTGCGCTACACCCGCGAGATGGCCCGCCGGCTGGACTGGGACGGCGGCGGCCGGGGCCGGCCGACCCGGACCCGGCGCTGGCTCGTGCCGTCGCGCCCCGAGGTGGTCGAACGCCTGGACCGCGAGGGCCTGCTGCCCGCGATCCTGTTCATCTTCAGCCGGGCCGGCTGTGACGCCGCGGTCCAGCAGTGCCTGCACACCGGGCTGCGGCTCACCTCACCCGACGAGCGGGCCGAGATCCGCACGATCGTGGACGCCCGCACGGCCAGCATTCCCAGCGAGGACCTGCAGGTGCTGGGGTACTGGGAATGGCTCGACGGCCTGGAACGCGGGCTGGCCGCCCACCACGCCGGGATGCTGCCGGCCTTCAAGGAGGTCGTCGAGGAGCTGTTCGTCCGCGGCCTGGTGAAGGCGGTGTTCGCCACCGAGACCCTCGCCCTGGGCATCAACATGCCGGCCCGCTGCGTGGTGCTGGAACGGCTGGTGAAGTACAACGGCGAGGCGCACGTCGACCTCACGCCGGGGGAGTACACCCAGCTCACCGGCAGGGCCGGCCGGCGCGGCATCGACATCGAGGGGCACGCGGTCGTGATCTGGGCGCCGGAGGTCGACCCGCGCCACGTGGCCGGGCTCGCCTCCACCCGGACGTACCCGTTGCGGTCAAGCTTCCGGCCCTCGTACAACATGGCGGTCAACCTGGTCGGTACGGTCGGCGCGCAGCCGGCGCGCGAGCTGCTGGAGTCCTCGTTCGCCCAGTTCCAGGCCGACCGTTCGGTGGTGGGGCTGGCCCGGCAGGTGCAGCGCAACGTCGAGACCCAGCGCGCGTACACCGCCGAGATGACCTGCCATCTGGGTGACTTCGAGGAGTACTTCGCCCTGCGGATGGTCATCAGCGAACGGGAGAAGGCCCTGGCCCGCCAGGGAGCTGCGCAGCGGCGGGCGGCCGCCGTCAGCTCGCTGGAGCGGCTGCGGATCGGCGACGTGATCCGGGTACCGTCCGGCCGGCGGGCGGGCCTGGCCGTCGTGCTCGACCCGGGTACCGGCGGGTTCGGTGAGCCGCGTCCGCTGGTGCTCACCGAGGACCGGTGGGCCGGCCGGATCGCCGCGGGAGACTTCAGCGCCCCGGTCGAGGCGCTCACGCGCGTGCGCGTACCGAAGCATTTCAACCACCGGTCGCCGCAGGAGCGCCGCGACCTGGCCGCGACGCTGCGCAACGCCGGGCTTGACCGGGGCCGCCCGGCCGGGCGCCAGGCCCACGCCGCCCACGACGTGGAGCTCGACCAGCTCAGAGCCGCAGCCCGGCGGCATCCGTGCCACGCCTGCCCACAGCGCGAGGAGCACGCCCGCTGGGCGGAACGGCGGTGGCGGCTGGAGCGCGACACCCAGTCGCTGCGGGACAAGGTGGCCGGCCGCACCGGCTCGCTGGCCCGCACGTTCGACCGGGTCTGCGCGCTGCTCACCGAACGCGGCTACCTCACCGGCGACGGCGAGGTCACCGAGGCCGGGCGGATGCTGGCCCGGATCTGGACCGAGGCCGACCTGCTGGTCGCCGAGTGTTTGCGTCAGGGCGTGTGGGACAAGCTCGACCCGGCGGAGCTGGCGGCGGCGGTGTCGGTCGTGCTCTACGAGGCGCGCCGCGAAGCCGAGGACCGGGCGACCGTGCCGCGCGGAGCGCTCGCCGACGCGGTTGACGCGACCCTCAAGGCCTGGGTCGAGCTGGAAAGCGCCGAGGACGCCCGGGGTCTGGAGCTCACCAGGGAGCCCGACCTGGGCTTCGTCTGGCCGATGTACCGGTGGGCGCGCGGCGAGTCGCTGTCGAAGGTGCTGGCCAGCGCGCACGGGCTGGACGGCGACATGCCGGCCGGGGACTTCGTGCGCTGGGCCAGGCAGGTGGTCGATCTTCTCGGGCAGCTCGCGGAGGCGGCCGGTGCATCTTCCGGAGTACGCGAAACAGCCCGCCGGGCTATTGCCGCAGTGAACCGGGGCGTGCTCGCCTATACCTCGATGGGCTGAGCAGTGGGGTGCGCAGCGTGGCAGAGATTCATCATTTTCAGTACGGGTGGCTGACCCCGACGTTCGCCTACGCGATGTCGGTGCTCGGCTCGCTGCTGGGCCTGGTCAGCACGGAGCGAGCGCGGGCGACGACCGACCCACGCCGCCGGGCCTGGCTGCTCGTGCTGGCCGCCTGGGCGATCGGCGGTACCGGCGTCTGGGTCATGCACTTCGTGGCCATGATCGGGTTCAGCGTGCCCGGGTCGCCGGTGCGGTACGACGTGCCGATCACGGTGGCGAGCTTCCTCATCGCGGTCGTGGTGGTCGGTGTCGGCCTGTTCATCGTCGGGTTCGACGACCGCACGCTGGTCCTGATGTCCTACGCGATCGCCATCGTCGCGGCCACGGTCGCGCTGTGGTTCACCCTGGTCGTCCGCGGGGCCGTCGCCACCATCGCGGCCGCGTCGATCATGGGCGTGGCGGTGACCGGCATGCACTACACCGGCATGGCCGCCATACAGGTGCGCCTGAGCTCGAACTTCGACAACATCCCGGGCGTCCACGTCAACCTGTTCCTCGCCCCGATCATGGTGTTCGTCATCGTCGTGGCCTTCGCCCTGGTGAACGCGCTCATGGCGACGCCGTCGCTGGAGGAGCAGGACGAGGCGTTGCGCCATCGACCGCCGGCGATCACCGGATCGGTGGAGCCGGCCGCGGGCCGCGTCGTCTCACGACTGGCGCTGACCGCTTCGCCGCACGGCTCACTGAGTGACCGCGTCGACGAACCTGCGCAGCGGGCCGGCGATGTTCCAGCGCTCGGCCAGGTCCATGACCCGTTCGGTGTCGGCGGGCGTCGCGGGCAGCGCGCCATCCAGCGGAGGTAACGGAATGTCGGTCGCCACCCGGACGACCTCGGGCGCCTTCGCCAGGTAGTCGCGGGCCTCGGCTAGCTTGCCGCGCAGGCCCGTGGCGAACGCGGCGGCCGGATCGTCCAGCGCGGCCAGCACGGCGTCGAGGCTGCCGTACCGGGCGATCAGGCGCGCGGCGCTCTTCTCGCCGACGCCGGGCACGCCGGGTAAACCGTCGCTGGGGTCGCCGCGCAGGACGGCGAAGTCGGCGTACCCGGCGGCCGGGATGCCGTACCGCGCCCGTATGGCGGAGTCATCGCAGACCTGCAGCTTGGCTACGCCACGGCCGCAGTACAGCACGCGGACCCCGCGCGCGTCGTCGACGACCTGGAACAGGTCTCGGTCACCGCTGGCTACCTCGACCGGGCCGGGTTCGCGAGCAGCGAGGGTACCGATGACGTCGTCGGCCTCGTAGCCCGGCGCTCCGACCGCCACTATGCCGGTTGCGGCCAGGACCGCCTCGATGATCGGTACCTGCCGGTTGAGCCCCTCGGGCACCACCTCCGTGATGC
>WNFV01009311.1_pt1 | contig 13017 bp, 12 predicted proteins | sample 5400101 | NCBI WGS metagenome assembly WNFV01 (sample SAMN13153361, study PRJNA577476) | soil metagenome | isolation source: 115 cm soil or saprolite under grassland replicate 1 | place: USA:California | collected 2016-06-15
CCACGCGCGCGATCTTGACCGCGTTCTCGACCGCTTCGGCGCCTGAGTTCAGCAGCACCGACTTCGTCTCGGCCTCGCCGGGCCACGTCTCGTCGAGCAGCCGGCACACCTCGACGTACGGCTCGTACATCCCGACCATGAAGCACTGGTGCAGATAGCGGTCGACCTGCTCGCGGATCGCCGCCGCGGCGAAGCCGTGGCCGGTGTTCTGGCAGCCGAGGCCGCCGGCGAAGTCGACGTACTCGCGGCCGTCGACATCCCAGACTCGTGCTCCTTCCGCCCGGGCAACGACGAGCGGCGTCGTCGCGATCCCGCGCGCGACGAAGCGATCGCGCTCGGCTGCGATCCGTTCCGACTCTGTTCGCTCGCGGACGGCCATCACGCCTACTTCAGGGCGGCCAGGACCTCGTTGGCGGCGCGCACGCCCTCGGACGCACCGCCCTCCATGAAGCCCTGGAAGTCCTGAGAGCAGTGCTCGCCGGCGAAGTGGATCTGCTTCGCCTGGCCCTGCGGCTCCCCCTCGTAGCCGCTGAAGCTGTGGTACTGCCCGACCTTCCAGTACGAGTACGACGTCAGCAGATTCGGGTCGAGGAGCGGAACCGAGAGAGTCGCCTTGCCCGTCCAACGCTGCGAGATTCCGGGGAAGACGGGCTCGATCTGCTTCAGGAACCGCTTGGCATACGTGCTGACCTGCGGGTTCGTGGCCGCATTCGAATACGGCGTCGACGGCGTGAAGGAACCGGCAACGTCTCCGCCCGAGTAGTCGACGAGGATTCCGGTCGTCCCATCCTGGCCGCGGGTGACATCCCACGTGTTCTGGTAGCCCGTGTCGGCGTACGACGCGCCGTTCGAGAGGCCCCAGGGACCCGCGGCGTTCCAGAGGCGATCACGAAACTGGAGCTGGAGCTTCGTGTTCCGTCCGACGCCGAGCTGCGTGATGGCAGTCTTCTTCCGGTCGTCGAAGCCGGCTCGGCCGTAGTCGAGCGTCCGCAGGACGGCGAAGCTCATCGCCAGGATGACGTGGTCGGCCGTGACGTTCGGCTGGCCGTCGAACGCGAGCCCGACGGTTCCGTCCCGGTTGAGGAAGATCGAGTTCATCCTCCAATCGCGCCGAACGTCCGGAAGCGTCGCGGCGATCACCTGCGGGAGCTGTTCGTTACCTCCCACGATGTGATAGCGCTCGTTCGAAAGGCCGAAGATCTGGAAGTTGCCCGGCTTTGCGTTGAAGCCCAGCAGGTAGACGAGGTTGAGCGCCGACTGGACGGTTGTCTCGGCGCCGTACTCGATGTTGTAGGCGATGTCGAGCAGCTGTCCCATCGGCGAGCGGTGGCCGTCCGGTACGCGTGACTCGATCCACTCGTAGACACTGATGTTGTCGAGCGCGATCCCGCCGGGGGTGTTGATCTTGTACGTCGTCGGGTAGCTCGCATCCTGGAGGTCGCGCTGGAGCGCTTGGTGAATGCGCTGGAAGTCCTTGTCCGCCTGCTCCTTGGGATAGTAGGACCCGAAGAAGAAGTACGTGTCGGTAGACCCCATCGGCTCCGCCCCGAGCAGGTCAACGGTCGAGAGCTTGAAGCGTTGCGCGAGCTGCAGGATCGTCTTGTGGCTCGTGTCGATGAGCTCGCCGCAGAATTCGCTCGTCTGTCCGCCGGCCCAGTAGCCGCTGGCGTCGCTGTGCATGCGACCGCCGACCCGGTTCGACGCCTCGTAGACGGTGGAAGCAACGCCTTTGTCCGCGAGGGTCAGGGCAGCCGAAAGACCAGCGATGCCACCACCCACGATCGCGATCCGGGGGCCGGCCGCCGCACGCGCGGAGCCCGCCAGGGCGGCGGGCCCGGCAACGGCGATCGTGGCACCTGCCGTTCCGGCCCGCTTGAGAAACTCCCCGCGCGAATACGCCGCCTCCGCGTGTCGCTCGCGTACCTCGGCTGCGGTGATCCCCAGCCGCGCCGCCTCCGAGTGATCGCGACTGAGCCGCTGAAATGCGCGAAGAAGCGGTGTCCTTGCCATGCCGAAGCCTCCCCCTCGGTTTGCGGGAGGAGCATCCAACATTCGCATTGCGAGTTCAAGTACGACCCTGCGTTGACCGAATGCGTACAGCATGGTACGAATCGCCTCGCTTTGCGTAGAGCGACTCAGCCGGCGCCCGCTGTCCTGGAGGGGCGCCGCGGCCCCGTCAGCGCGCCGCGCCGGATCGACGCGCTCGACCAGGGCATCGTCGAGGCGCTCCAGGCGAACGGCCGCGAGTCCTTCCGTGCCATCGCCGCGCGGCTCGGCGTCTCCGAGGCGACCGTCCGGGCGCGTTATGCGCGTCTGTGCGCGGACGACATCCTCCAGGTCGTCGGAGTCACGAATCCGCTCGGCCTCGGGTTCGAGCAGGCCCTGATCGGCGTCAAGACTGCGGGCTCGCCTCAGCCGGTCGCGGACGAGATCGCCAGCTGGACCGAAGCGGATTACGTCGTCGTCACGGCTGGGCAGTACGACCTCGTCGTCGAGGTCGTCGCCGCCGATCGCCGAGAGGTCCTGGAGCTGACGAACCGCATGCGCGCGCTCGACGGTGTCGTCTCGACCGAGACCTTTCTCTATCTCGACCTCGTGAAGCAGCTGTACGACTGGGGCACCCGAGTGGAGGATGGGCGTTGACCACGGCCGCCCCGACCGCGCTCGACCTGCAGCGCGCCGCGCGCGATCACCTCTGGCTCCACTTCACGCGTATGTCGGCGTACGAGGACGCGGACGTCCCGATCATCGTCCGCGGCGACGGGTGCTACCTCGAGGATTCGAACGGCAAGCGCTACCTGGACGCGCTCGCCGGCCTCTTCTCTGTCAACATCGGCTACGGCTTCGGCGAGGAGGTCGGTGAGGCGGCCGCGGCGCAGATGCGCGAGCTGCCCTTCTACACCAACTGGGGCTATGCCCACCCGCGCGCGATCGAGCTCGCCTCCGAGGTGGCCTCGCTCACCCCGGGCGACCTGAACCGGTTGTTCTTCGTCTCCGGTGGCTCCGAGGCGGTCGAATCCGCCTGGAAGCTCGCGCGGCAGTACTACTCCGCCCGCGGCGGGCAGCGGGTCCGCGCCGCGATCGCGCCAACCGGCGGCGAGACGCCTACGCGCGTCGACCAAGCGCACGCACTACCGACCGCAGGTCGTCGCTGGAAAGCCGTCTCCCGCCACATTGCGTACCACGGGACGACGATGGGCGCGCTCTCGATCAACGGCATCCCCGCGCTTCGCACTCCGTTCGAGCCACTGGTGCCCGAGGTCCTGCACGTTCGCAACACCAACCGCTATCACCGTCCGCCGGAAGAGACGGAGGAGCAGTTCACCGCCTTCCTGCTGGACGAGCTCGAGCAGACGATCGAGTCCGCAGGCCCGGACACCGTCGCGATGGTGATCATGGAGCCGGTGCAGAACGCCGGCGGCGCCTTCACTCCGCCGGAGGGATACTGGCGCGGCGTCCGCGAGCTGTGCGACCGCTACGAGATCCTGCTCTGCGCGGACGAGGTGATCACCGCTTTTGGGCGGCTCGGGGCCTGGTTCGGCTCGGAGCGCTACGACATCCGTCCCGACCTGATCACGATCGCGAAGGGGCTCTCCTCGTCCTACGCGGCGATCGGCGCGGTAGTCGCGACGGACCGTGTGATGGAGCCGTTCATGCACGACACGAGCATGTATGCGCACGGGATCACGTTCGGAGGCCATCCCGTGCAGTCGGCCGTCGCGCTCAAGAACATCGAGATCATGAAGCGCGAGCGCATCGTCGAGCACGTCGCCGAGACGCAAGACGCGTTCCGCGCGACGCTCGAGCAGCTCCTCGACCTCCCGATCGTCGGCGACGTCCGGGGAACAGGGTTCTTCTACGCAATCGAGCTCGTCAAGGACAAGGACACCCGGCAGACCTTCGACGACGAGGAGTGCGAGAGCCTCCTGCGGGGATTCCTCTCGCCGCGGATGTTCGAGCGCGGACTCATCTGCCGCTCCGACGATCGTGGCGATCCGGTCGTGCAGATCTCTCCACCGCTCGTCGCGGGCCAGCAGGAGTTCGACCAGATCGTGTCGATCCTCGGTGACGTGCTCGCGGAGGCGTGGACACGGGTGCAGAAGTGACCGTGGCGCGTGAGCGCGAGGCTTCGCCGCCGGCCACGACCCAGAAGGTCGACGTCACGCTCGTCGACGTCACGAAGCGCTTCGACGAAATGACCGCCGTCGACCGGCTGAGCCTCGAGGTCGAGAGCGGCAGCTTCTTCGCGCTGCTCGGGCCTTCCGGCTGCGGCAAGACCACGACCTTGCGGATGATCGGCGGCTTCGAGCAGCCGACCGAGGGGCAGATCTTCCTGGGCGACCGCGAGGTGAGCGGCCTGCCGGCGTACAAGCGCGACGTCAACACCGTCTTTCAGTCCTACGCGCTGTTCCCGCACCTGTCGCTGTTCGAGAACGTGGCGTTTGGTCTGCGCAGGCGGGCCGTGCGCGGCGAGACCCTGAGCGGCCGTGTCCAGGACATGCTCCGGATCGTTGGCCTGCAGGGGATGGAGAAGCGTAAGCCGCGCCAGCTCTCCGGCGGACAGCAGCAGCGTGTGGCGCTCGCGCGCGCTCTCGTCAACAGGCCGCGCGTGTTGCTGCTCGACGAGCCGCTCGGGGCACTCGACCTCAAGCTCCGCAAGCAGATGCAGCTGGAGCTGAAGTCGATCCAGCACGACGTCGGCATCACGTTCATCCACGTCACGCACGACCAGGAAGAGGCGATGACCATGGCCGACCGGATCGCCGTCATGAATCGCGGCCGCATCGAGCAGCTCGGCACGCCGAACGAGCTGTACGAGACGCCGGCGACTGCATACGTCGCGAGCTTCCTCGGCGCGTCGAACCTGATCTCCGGCACCGTGAGCGGCTCGGACACGGTGCGTCTTCACAGTGGACCCGAGGTGCGGGTGCGGCCCGACGCGCTCGGAGGTCGCACCGGCGAGGTCGCCGTCGGGATCCGGCCGGAGAAGATCGAGCTCGGAGAAGGACAGGCCAACACGCTCGAGGGCACGATCGTCGAGCAGGCATACGTGGGGGTCGCAACCCAGTACATCGTCGACACCGAGTGCGGCCGACTGACCGTCTACCGGCAGAACGCGTCGCCGGGATTGAACGGGGCCGCACCCGGCCAACGTCTCACGCTCAGCTGGAGCCCAGATTCAACGTTCGTCGTCGACTCTATGGAGGGATCCGAATGACCGATGTCCTGACCCGACGCCAGCTCATCGAGCGGGCCGCCAAGGGCGGCGCAGTCCTCACCGTTCCCGGGCTCCTCGCCGCCTGCGGCGGCACCGGCAAGAAGAGCGCCGGAACATCCGGCTCGCACAAGCTCGCGAAGACGCTCCGCTTCTCGAACTGGACGCTCTACATCGACATCAACGAGAAGACGAAGAGCCATCCGTCGCTCGATCAGTTTCAGAAGAAGTACGGCGTTCATGTCCAGTACACGGAGGACATCAACGACAACGCGACGTACTTCGGGAAGATCCAGGGTCCGCTGTCGCGCGGGCAGTCGATCGACCGCGACATCATCGTGATGACCGACAACTCGCGCTATCCATCTCTTTTGATCAAGAAGGGCTGGGTGGAGAAGCTCGACAAGAGCGCGATCCCGAACATCAAGAACCTGCAGCCGACGTTGCAGCATCCGAACTGGGATCCGAACCGCGACTACAGCCTTCCCTGGCAGTCAGGTCTCACGGGGATCGCCTACAACGACAAGCTCACCGACGCCGTCCTCACGGTGCCCGACCTCCTCGAGAATCCGAAGCTGAAGGGCAAGGTCACGCTCCTCGAGGGCGTTGGCGACACGATGCCGTTGATCATGGCGGCGAACGGCGACGACCCGACGAAGGTGACCGATGCCTCGTGGGACCGCGCGATCAAGCGCGTGCAGAAGGCGGTGGACTCGGGCCAGATCCGGCAGTTCACCGGCAACGACTACAGCGGGCCGCTCGCGAAGGGCGACCTCAAGGCCGCCTTCGCTTGGTCCGGCGACGTCGTCCAGCTGCAGGCCGACAACAAGCACCTGCACTGGAACCTGCCGAAGGACGGTGGGGGCATCTGGACGGACAACATGCTGATCCCGAAGCGCGGAAACGTGTACACCGCTTCCGTCTATATGAACTACTACTACGACCCGAAGGTCGCGGCGGAGGTCGAGGACTACGTCAACTACATCTGCCCAGTCGTCGGGGCGAAGCAGGTGCTGTTGAAGGGCGACCCGTCGATTGCGAAGAACACGCTCATCTTCCCGACGAAGGAGATGCTCGACAACGCGCACAACTTCGACGCGAACGCGCTGAACAACCAGAAGTACATCACCGAGTGGCAGAACCTCATCTCGGGGTAAGTTGACCTTCCTGCACCGGCATCGCGGGCTCACGCCCTACCTGCTACTGGCGCCGGGACTCCTCTATCTGGGCGTCTTCTTCGTCGTCCCGCTCGGATTCCTGGCGTACCAGTCGCTCGAGTCCGGGAACTTCGACGTCGGCTATGCCTTCACGTGGGCCTGGGGAAACTACTGGGACGCGATCCGCGGCTATCGCGGCCACTTCATCCGCTCGCTCGAGTACGCGGGGATCGCGACCGCCCTCGCGCTGCTGTTCAGCTACCCGCTCGCGTACTGGATCGCGTTTCGGGGCGGACGCTGGAAGAACCTCCTGCTCCTCTTCATCGTGGCGCCGTTCTTCGTCACCTACCTGATCAGGACGCTTGCCTGGGAGACGATCCTCGCCGACCACGGGCTCGTCGTTCGCGTGCTGCGCGACGTCGGCATCCTCGACCCGGACGGGCGCCTGCTTGCCACCTCGGTCGCCGTCGTCGCGGGCATCACCTACAACTTCCTGCCCTTCATGGCTCTGCCGCTGTACGTCTCGCTCGAGCAGATCGATCACCGGTTGATCGAGGCGGCGCAGGACCTTTACGCCAGTCGCTGGAAGGCGTTCCTGCGAGTGACGTTGCCCCTGTCGCTGCCGGGTGTCGTGGCGGGCACCCTTCTGACCTTTATCCCTGCCGCGGGTGACTTCATCAACGCCCAGCTGCTCGGCTCGCCGAAGCAGCACATGATCGGAAACGTGATCCAGTCCAAATTCCTCGAGCTGACCGACTATCCCGCCGCGGCGTCGATGTCGTTCGTTCTGATGGCCGCGATCCTCGTGTTCGTCGCCGCCTACTCTCGCGCCGTCGGAACGGAGAAGCTGACCGGATGACCGCCGTCGCGGCATCTGCGCCTGCGCGGACAAGCGGGTGGACCCTGGCGTGGACGTTCGTTCGCCATCACGTCCTGACCGTGTACGCACTGCTCGCGTTCACCTATCTGATGCTGCCGATCGGCGTCGTGATCGCTTTCTCCTTCAACCATCCACAGGGCCGCTTCAACTTCGTCTGGTCGGGCTTCACCCTCGACAACTGGAGACATTGGGACGGGGTTCCCGGCCTGCGGAGCGCGATGGTGCTTTCGGTCGAGATCGCGCTCCTGGCGAGCCTCGTCGCGACCGCGCTCGGAACGCTGATCGCGCTCGCCCTCGTGCGCTACGGGTTCCGCGGGCGCGGTGCGACCAACCTGCTCATCTTCCTGCCGCTGTCGACACCGGAGATCGTGCTCGGTGCTTCGCTGCTGACGCTCTTCCTCAACCTGAACGTCGTCTTCGGCTTCTCGACGATCCTGATCGCTCACATCATGTTCTGCATCAGCTTCGCGGTCGTTACCGTCAAGGCACGGCTGGTCGGCTTCGATCGCCACCTAGAGGAGGCGGCGATGGATCTCGGTGCGAACGAGTGGGCCACCTTCCGCAAGGTCACCCTGCCGTTGATCGCGCCGGCGATCCTGGCGGCACTCCTGCTCTGTTTCGCGATCTCGATCGACGACTTCGTGGTGACGTACTTCAACGCCGGTCCGCGAACGACGTTCCCCTTGTTCGTCTGGGGTGCCGCTCGGGTCGGGGCGCCGCCGCAGGTAAACGTGATCGGCAGCGTGATCTTCATCGTCGCGGTGACGGGGATGGTCGCGAACGTCCTCGCGCAGATGCGGCGGGAGCGATCGGCCACTACCGCCTGAGCGTCGAGCCACGCCTTCCTCCGTGGTGGTGGGACGAGGCGGGCTCGTTCGAGCCCGCGCCCGAGCTCGAGGGCGACGTCCACGCAGATGTGTGCGTCGTCGGCGGTGGCTACACGGGCCTCTGGTCGGCGCTGGCGCTGAAGGCACGCGAACCCTCTATAGAGGTCGTTCTCGTCGAGGCCGAGACCTGCGGCGCGGGTCCCAGCGGACGCAACGGCGGGTTCCTGCACGGCTACTGGGCCTCGCTCTCGGACCTGGTGCCGCTGCTGGGTCGGGAGCAGGCCGTGCAGCTCGCGCGGGCAGGCGAACAGATCATCCCGGCGGTGCGCGCCCTCCGCGAAGCGCGCGGGGAGGACGTGTGGCTGCGGGAGGCGGGGATGCTGATGCTGTCTGCTGCCCCAGCGCAGGACATCGCGATCGATCATGCCGTGGCCGCGGCTGCGACGGCCGGCGCAGCCGACCAGGCCGTTCCGCTGGACGCGGGCGACGTGGCGGCGCGGATCCGTTCCCCGGTCTTCCGCCGGGGCGTTTTCTTCCCCGACGCCGCGACCGTGCAGCCGGCGCGGCTCGTGCAGGCACTTCGGAGTGCAGTCGTCGACGCCGGTGTCGCGCTGCATGAACGGACTCGTGCAGACCGCATTCGCGACGGAAAGGTGCTGACGCCGCACGGTTGCGTGCGCGCACCGGAGATCGTCGTGGCCGTCAACGCGGCCGCCACAGGTTGGAGGCCGGTCGCGCGTCACGTGACGAACTTCGGCTCGTACGTCGTTCTGACCGAGCCGGCCCCGGAGCTGCTCGAGGAGATCGGCTGGACGGGCGGGGAAGCCGTCGTCGACGGGCGGATGTTCCTCCACTACTTCCGCACGACGAACGACGGACGCGTGCTGATGGGCAGCGGCTCGGGCCCGATCGGGTTCCGCGGCCGGCTCGACGGACGTTTCACGGGAGATCAGGCAACTGCCGCACGCGCCGAGCGGGGGCTGCGCCGCCTCCTGCCCGGCCTCGGCGGTGCGCGCATCGAGCGCGCGTGGGGAGGACCGATCGACGTCTCCGCCGACCACTTGCCGTTCTTCGGGACGGTGAAAGGCAAGCGCATCCACTACGGCCTGGGCTACTCCGGGCACGGCGTCGGACCGAGCTGGCTCGGCGGTCAAGTCCTCGCGTCGCTAGCACTCGGTCTCGAGGACGAGTGGAGTGCGCTGCCCCTCGCCACCCGCCGAGTTCCCTCGCTGCCCCCCGAGCCGCTCAAACGGCTTGGCGGCGGGCTGGTGCGCTCCTCGATTCTTGCGTGCGAGCGCGCGGACGAGGAGGGCCGGACGCCGCCGCTCGCGGCGCGCCTCGGGGCCGCCCTTCCGCGGCTCTTCCGGATGGAGATCGGAACCCGTTGAGGACGGCCGCGCGTGCAAAGTTGGACGGACACGCCGGCAGAGCCGGCGTGTCCTCTAAGTCGGCATCGCAAGCGATGCCTCAGCGCACGGCCTCTTACGCGGCGCCGCCGAGTCGGCGCCTAGGCGCCGGCGCCGGGCCCGCCCTCGATCCCGGCGGGGCAGCGCCAGTACTCCGTCTTCCCGACGAAGATGACTGACTTGCAGCCTTGCCTGGCGAGGTCGGGCGCGCCCTCCAGCTTGCCCGGGTCGCACGCCTGCCAGTCGCCGTCCTGCCCCTTCGGTGCCGCGACCGGTCTGCACCCTCCGGTCATCCCGGCCTCGCGCAAGAGACGACCGTCCTTGACGGCGACCATCAGGAGAAGGATCAGGGCCGCGGCGACAAGCACGCCCCGCATGCCTGCTGTATCGGCATTCGAGGCATTTGCCTCAAGAGCTCAGTGACGCTTGCCGCCCAGGTCGCTACGGCGCCGCTTGCGGCGCCGTTTCCAGGAGGCGCGGCTTCGCCGCGACTCCGTCTGAAATGACCGGTCGACACAATTCGAACTCAGCGGAGCCCGCCCCGATCGCTATGCGCGCGGAAGAAGTTTTCCGACCCGGCCGTGGCCATCGCGGCGCTCGCCGAGATCTCGAGAGCGAGTGTCGCCGCCGCGACGATCTGAGCGAAGCGGTAGACCTTTCCGCTCCCTGCACAGCCCATGAGCTCGAGCCACGCGTGCGCGTACGGAAATGTCGTCCCGCCGCCGACGGTCCCGACCTCGAGGCCGGGCAGACGCAGCGCACAGTGGATCCCACCGTCGACTCGGCGCCCCGTTCCGTGGGCCATGGAGCTGGTCCCGACCATGCCGAGGTCCTGGCCGGTCGCGGCGAAGACGGCGGCGATCGCCGACGCGGGAGTGAACGCGACGGACTGCATTCCGGACGCAACGGCGCCATGCGTTCCGGCGAACGAGAGGTCGAGTAGGTCGTCGACGGTCGTGCGCAACACGCGCCGCACGGTCTCATCCGTCAGCGTCGCTTCCGCAAGCACGGTCTTCCCGTGTCCGCCGCGTTCGAAGTAGCGGTGGGACGGCTTCTTGTCGCCGCCCATGTTCGCCTCGAGGATTGCCCGCTCCGGCCTCACGGGCGCCTGTTCCATCACGTAACCCATGTTCAGGGCGTACGCGTTGCGGGTCATCATGTTTGGTCCGCACGCATCGCCCGTCGTGAAGGCCCACAGCACGTGGCACATCGATCCGACGACGTGCGTCTCGACTTCGCGGAGCTTTGCGAACGAGGAGATCCACTCCTCGTCGCGCTCCGCGAGCCAGCGCCGCATCTCGGCAACGTGCGCGTCGAGGAAGCGCGCGAGCTGCACGGCTTCGTCGGTTGACTTGCAGACAAAACAGGATGCTCTGGTGATTCGGTCCCCGAGCACGTAGGTGCGCCCCGGTAGAGCGAGGCCGAGAGCCCGCCTTCCGTGTGCGCAAGCGGAACGTAGACCTGGTCGCGTGAACGGCCCGTCTCGCCGACACGGCCGAACGGCTCCTCGAGCTCGTACTCGCCGAGCTCGAGCTCCAGCGGTCCGACGACAGAGACGGGAATCACCGCCGCGCCCGTGAGCATCTCCTGCGCGTTCACGAAGGGCGAGAGATCGATCCGGGTCACGCCGCCGCCGAGCCCCAGCGCCTCCTGCCGCGCCCGGATCGACTCCTCGTCGCGCTCCGCGAGCCAGCGCCGCATCTCGGCAACGTGCGCGTCGAGGAAGCGCGCGAGCTGCACGGCTTCGTCGGTTGACTTGCAGACAAAACAGGATGCTCTGGTGATTCGGTCCCCGAGCACGTAGGTTACGAGATCTCCCCTGGGGGGAGCTGCCGCCGATCCCTGAAGGCAAGGGCTCGCCCGCGAGACAGGCGCGACGGAACGACATGTGGCGTTCCGTCCTCACGCAGCAGCTCCAGGCGGACATGCTCGCGTGCGACATGTCCTCGCAGCTGCTGAACATCGCCCCGGATCACGAGGCGAAGCTCTACTACTCGACGATGGTTCAGGACGAGTCACGTCATACGGAGGCATGGCTCAAGCTCGTCGGCGAGGCCGGTGGGACGGCCGAGCGCGACCCGTACCTCGACAACCTCGCGCACATGACACTCGAGGCGGACACGCTCGAGGAGAAGGTGTTCCTGATGCAGGTGTTCTACGAGCGCCTGATCATCTCCAGGTTCAGGCTGATCGCAAGGTCGTCGCGGGGCACCGTGCTCGAGGACCTGTGCAACCGGCTTGCGACCGACGACGGGATCCATCACGGCGCCGGGATGGCGTACGAGCGCGTCCTTCTGCAGGAGGCGTCGAAGAAGACGAAGCGCAAGCTCGTGGACGCGGCCAACCGGTTGCTGCCCGAGTTCGCGAAGCACGCGCTCTGGCGACCGAAGGAGCGCGCCTGGATCGGACGTGCGATGGAATCGCGTGACGTCGAACGGTTGAAGGAGGACCTCGAGGTGGGCGTCCGGCTCGCCGAGTCTCTCGGCCTCGACGTCAGCGACGTCGAGCTTCCCTTCGCGTAACGCCGTGTCGGCGACGCTGATGGACGGCGCCGCGCTGGCGGCTCGAATCCGGCAGGAGCTCAGGAAGGAGATCGCGGAGCTCGGGGAGGTTGGACTCGCGACGATCCTCGTCGGCGACGACCCGGCCTCGGAGATCTACGTCAGCCTCAAGCACAAAGCAGCGGACGAGGTCGGCATCAGAGCGATCGACAGACGGCTACCCACCGAGACCTCCGAGGACGAGCTGCTCGAGCTTGTGGCTGAGTTGAACGAGGACGACGGCGTCGACGGGATCCTCGTCCAGACGCCGCTGCCGGCACAGATCGACGAGGCACGGGTGATGCGGGCGATCGATCCGGTGAGGGACGTCGACGGCCTCCATCCCTTCAACGCCGGCCAGCTCTTCTTCGGGTTTGAAACGCTGGTGGGAGCAACTCCGATCGGGATCATGCGCCTACTCGACGAATACCGAATCCCCGTGACCGGAGCGCGCGCCGTGGTTGTCGGCCGCAGCCTGATCGTGGGCCGACCAGTGGCCCTGCTCCTCTTGCACGCGAATGCGACTGTCACGATCTGCCATTCCCGGACGGACGATCTCGCCCGCCATACCCTCGACGCCGACATCCTCGTCGCGGCTGCGGGTCAGCCGGGCCTGATTACGGCGGACATCGTCAAGCAGGGCGCGACCGTTGTCGACGTGGGCATCACGCGAACCGAAGCCGGGCTGCTGGGAGACGTCGATCCGAGCGTAGCCGACGTCGCCGCTTTCCTGACGCCCGTGCCGGGCGGCGTCGGGCCGATGACCATCGCCGCGCTGCTTGGAAACGCCCTACGGGCGGCTCGCTATCGCAGCGGAGCGCTTGCCTTCCCGCGCATCTGAGCTAGACTCCGCCCCGCTGTATTAGTGGTCGGCGGCTCGGTGCCCGGGCCGTCGCATGTTTTTGAAGGAGGCAGTTAGTTGGCTCAGGGCACCGTCAAGTGGTTCTCGAACGAGAAGGGCTACGGATTCATCGAGCGCGAGGGTGGGGAGG
>WNFV01022554.1_pt1 | contig 13013 bp, 10 predicted proteins | sample 5400101 | NCBI WGS metagenome assembly WNFV01 (sample SAMN13153361, study PRJNA577476) | soil metagenome | isolation source: 115 cm soil or saprolite under grassland replicate 1 | place: USA:California | collected 2016-06-15
ATCTGGTTCGTCGACTGCATCAGCCAGATCATGATGGCCCAGGCGAAGCGCCACCCCCACGCCATCGTCGTCGAGAGCCCGACGATGCTCGAGAACATCATGCTCAAGGTCGAGTTCCTGCTCGGCAAGCACCCGGACCGAAGCGCGCTCGTCGTGCTCGACTCGATCAACTCCCTCGCGATTCACAACAACACGAAGATCCTGAGCGAGTTCCTGCACATCCTCGTGAACAACCTCCGCGCCCGGGGCGCCTACACGGTCATCTTCTCGATGCAGGAATACGAGACGGAAGAGATCCGGAACATGCTCGTCCTCGTCAGTGACGAGACGGTCGAACTCGGGGACTGACCTTTATATACGATCACCTGCCCGGAACGACCCCTTCCGAGGCGCGTTCGAGCGTCCATTTTCTTCCATGGGAAAGACCCCTTTATCAAGTGGTTCTCAAGTTCGAATATTAAGCGCGACACGTTTAAGAGCGTCGGGACCCCCCTGCGGAGGATGCGGCGAAAGCCGCAGTGAGGACAAAACCATGAAGAGTATCATCCGCAAGGATGAGGCAGCCGTGTCTCCCGTCATTGCGACCATCCTGATGGTCGCGATTACGGTGGTGCTGGCCGCCGTCCTGTACGTGATGGTCTCCGGCCTGCTGGTCGGCCCGGGCGCAACAAGGCCCCAGGTGACCTTCGGCTCGGTGGACCAAACCGTTAGCCCCGGAAACGCGACCTTCCAGGTCGCGGGGGTGACCCAGTCGGTCGGGCCGGCGAGCTACAAGGTGAACCTACAGATCGGGACGAGTGCCGGAACAGCGATCGCGATGCCCACCACGAGCGGTGGAAACGTCCAGATCACTGTCGGTAGCACCGTCTACCGGATCTACTGGACCGACATTGGCGGTGGCAACACCATCAACGAAGGTGACCAGTTCCGGGTGACGGGCAACGGCGTACCGCTCTCGCCAGCGGGCTCGTATGTGTTCTACCTGCTCTGGAGCGACGGCGGCCAAATCCAGACTCGGGGTTGGACCGTCGCGTAGTGGCACGACACGAGGGCCTCCCCGGCCCTCCCTTTCACCTTTCTCACTTCGTTATCTGGAAGGTCACCTCTTCCCGCTCCCCCATCCGAATTTCACGGGTGTACAATAAGCCCTTAATATCGTCGGTGGCTGGTCGACGAACGCAGCGTCGCCAACACGTTCACGATGATGCGCCGGTGCCGCCACCCGCCACCCTCTCCCTCCACGGCGACCCCGGCGCTTTTCCCTCTGCGAGGGGCATTCCACCGGAACCGCTAAGGGCCGCAGAACCCCTCGGTTGACCGTGCGCGGAGGGGACTCGACGGATGGAAGAGGGGCGAACGCCGGCAGAATCGGATTCGCGGCGTACTTCGACCCGAAGCCCCGGAGGGAGCTCGCGGGCCTCGGATGGTGGGAGGTCGCGGCCGTCGTGATCGTGGCCGTGGCCCTGATTTGGCAGTGGTTCTTCCTGTGACGCCCGAGACCGGCCCGGCCGGACGGCTCACCACGTCCACTTGAATTCTTCGATCGGCAACGCCAGAGAGGTCGTCGCGTCGGTGACGCGGCTGAACTGCACCATGAAGTCCGCCGCCGTCGAGGCGTCGGGCGCCTCGAAGATCACGATGGCATCCGGCTTTCCGAGGAGCCCGAGGAACTCGTGCACCATCACGTTGTTCGGGAGTTTCGGCTATATAACCGTGCCGCGGCCTCTAGGGCGCGTCCGTGTCGGCCCCGTCGAGGCGGTGGACGCGGACGTCGATCAGGTGCGACTGGGCGACGGTCGTGCCGAGGATCTTGTCGGACCACCGCTGCCGCGGGTCTCCGTCGACGACGAGGCCGGCGAGCGTGTCGAGCAGGGGGAACGCGAACCAGAACAGCTTGGGGAAGTTCCGGACGGCGGCTTTCCCGAGGGTCATCGGCCCGCGGAGCGATCGGACCTCGAGGCCGAGGATGAACTTCCCGAGCGTGCAGCGCGCGACCGCCTCCATGGCCGTCGAGTAGGCGTAGAGCAGGAAGCCGCCGAGGACGCCGTAAATCCAGGGCTGCCGGACCCCCGCGAGATAGAGGAACGACCAGAGGGGCGCGAAGATCGTCGCGAGGTCGAGGAAGAACGCGACGACGCGTTTCGCCCAGTGAATCTGGAACGTCCGGTTGTGTCCGATGAGGTCGAAGCCGCTCACCATGCGTGCATCCCGCGATTCGAACGGCGTCTTGCTAGAAAAAGAATCCGTCCCCGCCACGCTTCCGTGTTGACAAAGCGAGGCCACTCAGATCGCCCATCATTCATCACAGATCAGCGTCGGTTCGATCATCACGGTGGCAGCCGAACAAGGCCCCCCTCGCTGAAACGTTTTGTGTCGGAACCCGAACCGGCGACACCTATATCCCCGACCCTCCGCTTGGGCCGTTCGGTGGAGCCTTCGGCGGTGGTGGTTCGCATCGAAGGCGTGCTGGCGGACCTCGTGCAGCCGGCCGACTATGTCCGCTGGGAGTACCTGTCCCGCCAGCGTCTCCTGGCGACTCAGATCGCGAACTTCCGCGACCAGACCCCCGCGCGAGTCCTCGACATCGGATGCGGAAACGGCGCTCTCTCGCTCACGCTCTCGGAGGCCGCGGGGTTTGATCTCATCGCAATGGACGTACTGCCTCTCCGAACGTCCACGGTGCAGTCTCGAAAACGGAGTCGAAAGACCGCCGCGACGGTCCAGGTGCTCATGGCGAACGCGGAGAAGGGCCTCCCCTTCCGGGACGAGACGTTCGACGCGGTCGTCGCGACGGAAGTCCTCGAGCACATCGACAAACCGGTCCGCATGCTCGGTGAAGTCAACCGGGTGCTGCGACCGGGAGGCCGTTTCTTCATGACGACCCCAAACGCCGCGGCCCTGCCGTACCGCCTCCTGCGGTTCCTTCCGGAGTCCGTCGTGCGGAATCTGGCAGGATCACTCACACACGGAGCGCTCCATCCGGAACTCCTCCACGACCCCGCCCATGCGACGACGCCCAGCCATCCGGACGAGCATCGAAGGGAGGGTTTCACGCTCGCGGAACTCGAGTCGCTCGGGGCCATGACCGGCCTGCGGATGATCCGGCGTTTCACCTACCGCATCCCGCTTCCTGACCGCGTGATGAACGCGGTACCTCGCCGGTTCTCGAGGCGGCTCGCCCGACTCGGGACACGTCCGCTGCCGATGGGCCTCCAACTGTACGCGGAGTTCGAGAGAGCGTGACATGGCGATGACCGCCATCCGACTCCTTGCGTACCATGCCGGCCAGTGCGATCCGAAGAGATGCACGTCGCTCCGCCTTCATCGGATGGGACTCATGGGCTTCGTCCCGCGGCCTTCGGCGCTACCGAGGGGTGTCCTTCTGCTCACGCCGAACGCGGAGCGTGCGCTCTCGTCCGCGGATTTGCCGCGCGCGGAGCGGCGTGGCCTCGCGGTAATCGACGTCTCGTGGAAGCGGGGGACGTTCCCGAGCGTCCCGCACGCCGCCGCGCGGGCGCTCCCGTACCTCCTCGCGGCGAATCCCGTGAACTACGGCAAGCCGTTCGTCCTGTCGTCCGTCGAAGCGCTCGCCGCAGCCCTGGTGATCTTCGGACGAGAGCCGGAAGGTCGCGCGATCCTCGCGAAGTTCACATGGGGCAATCAGTTCCTCATCCTGAATCGTGAGCCCCTCGAGGCGTACGCACGCGCGAGCGACAGCGCGCAGATCGTCGCGGTGCAGTCGGAATTCATTTGAAGTCCGGAGGCAGCAGATCCGGAATGCCATCCGTGATCTCGTAGCGATGGTTGCAGTTCTTGCAGAACAAGGACCCTTCGAGGATCTCGTCCTTCTCGGCCTTCACGGTCAGCTCGAGGTCGCCCTTGCAGACCGGGCAACAGAGGATCTCCATGAGGTCCCGCTTCATCGCGCGCGGGAAGCGCGGGCCCCGACTTAAGGCCATCGCGGTCCGCGCCGTTCGAGCGCTGCGCCAAAAGCCTCTTGCGATGCCCTCGCCTGTGGAGGACTCCGCGCCCTCCGCGGATTCCCGAGAACGGATATATAGGGGCTCCCTCATGGGCGCAACCTCCCGGAGGTTTGCCGCGTCTTGCAGGAAGAGAAAGGCTGGCTCCGTGCCCATTGGCGGACGGGCCTCATCCTCGTGCTGATCTTCGGCGTGGCGCTCTTCGTCCGGGTGTATTTCGTCTACGGCCTCTCGTTGGCGACCGCGGCGCCCTCGCAGTGCGACGCGAACTACGTCCCGACATACTCCGGGGGGTCCGATTCGTACTACTGGGACCGCGCCTTATGCTATTCCTTCCAGACGGGCAAGGACCTCGGGACGGACCGGATGCTGAACTACCCGTTGAGCTTCCCGAATCCGAGGCCACCCCTCTTCCCGTGGTTCTCCCTCCTCGTCGGCCGAGTCCTCGCCCCGCTCTTCCATAACGCCTGGGACGCCGTCTACTTCGTGTTCCTCCTCTCGACGGGGCTGTTCGGGGCGCTCCTCGTGTTCCCGACGTACGCCATGGGCAAGGAGGCGTTCGGCCGGAAGGCCGGGTTGATCGGCGCACTCCTGATCGCGATCAGCGTCGGCAATCTTCAGAGGAGCAACTCGACGGATGCGGACCATGACGCGTTCACCCTCTTCTTCGTCGTATCGACGTTCTACTTTTTCCTCCGCGCTCTCAAGACGATGAAGGGCCGTCGCTGGGTCGAGAACTGGTTCCAGCGGGAATCGATTTCCGCCGGCTTCCGCGGGTTCTTCCGAGAGAACCGGACGAGCGTCCTGTACGCCTTGCTGGCGGGCCTCTGCGTCACCGTGATCGCGCTGGCATGGCAAGGCTGGGCGTACGTCAGCGTGATCTTGCTCGTCTGGTTCGCCGCGGAGATGTTCGTGGACCGCTTCCGCAACGAGGACCCGATGGGCGCGTGGATCCTGTTCACGATCGCCCTCGCGACGCCGATCCTCCTCGCGTTCCAGTGGTACTACGTGCGGAACAACGTCCGCGTCTGGTTCGACGTCCCGGCGTACCTCTTCCTCGCATCGATCGTCCTCGGCCTCGCCTTCACCGTCACGCGCGACTACCCGTGGACCCTCGTGATCCCGAGCACGCTCATCGCCGGCGCCGTCGGCCTGGCGGTCGGCGTCGTCGTGAACCCGACCCTCGCGAGCGCCTTCGTCACCGGCGCGGGCTACTTCATCCAGTCCAAGCTCGTCACGACGATCGCAGAGGACCAGGCGCCCGGGATGTCCCAGCTGATCCTGAGCTTCGGCCTCTTCACGTTCGGCATGAGCCTCCTCGCGATCGCGTACATGTTGTGGCAGATCCCGCGGCGGCGCGAGCCCGCGTACCGGATCGCGGTGATCTGGACGTTCGTCGCCGTCTTCATGGCGATCACCGCGGCGCGGTTCATCTTCAACGCCTCCCCCGCGTTCGCGATCGCCGCTGGGTATGCGATCGACCTGGTCCTCGTCCGGGCGGACTTCGCGGGCATGCGGCGAACGTACCGCTCGCTCGCGGAGGGCAACTGGCGCAACGCCGTGCGGAAGTCCCTGAAAGTGCGGCACGTCCTCGCCGCCCTCGGCGTCGTCTTCCTCGTCCTCGTGCCGAACGTCTGGTTCGGGCTCGACGCGGCGATCCCGTTCGAGCTGAAGGCGCAGTACGACCGCCAGGTCGCCTCGACCCTGCCGTCGTTCCTGCGCTCCCCGGGCGACAACCCGAGCAACCGCCCGTTTTACTTCGGGGCGTTCGGGTACGCACTGCCCAAGCCGACCGACTACTATCCCGCGGCCTGGACGTGGTTCCGCACCCAAGACGCGGACGTGCCGCCGGAGCTGCGGCCCGCGTACCTCTCGTGGTGGGACTACGGCTTCGAGGCGGTCGACCGGGGCGCCCATCCGACCGTCGCGGACAACTTCCAGAACGGCTACGCGCTCGCCGGCCAGTTCCTCACCGCGCAGAACGAGACGCAGGGCATCGCGCTCCTCGCGGTCCGCCTCATCGAGGGCGACTTCCGGGCGCACAGCCTCACGATCGGACCGGAAGTCCGGGAGGTCCTGACGGCGTACGGCATCTCGGCGGACACCTTCGCACGCGTCCTCCGCCGTCCGGACCAGAACGTGGTCCTCGCGGACCCCGCGACGTACGGCGTCTGGGACTCGAACATGAATCCGCTCAACGCCCTGTACATCTTGCTGACGCACCTCCTCACCGCCCGATTGGGCGAGGAGCGAATGGTCGACCTGTACCACGCCCTCCGGGACGCGACGGGCCAGGACATCGGCTACTTCGCGGTCGACTCGCGCTTGTTCCCGATCAACGCGCAGAACACGGGCATCTTCTACGCGCCCGTGAAGCTCTCGGACCACCGAGTCATCCAGCTCCCGGACGGCCGGGTCCTGCCGGCCGAATTCTTCCAGATCTTCGTGAACACCACGCGGGCGACGAACATCCAGATCCAGTTCCTGCAGCCCGGGGACCAGGTTCAGTCCTCGCGGATCGCGTACCAGCCGGCCTTCTACGATTCGATGTTCTACCGCGCGTACGTCGGGTACTCCCCGACGGAGATCGGCTTCCCGAACAACCCCGCCATCCCGGGATTCGATCGGGGAATGCAGGCGTTCCCGCCGGTGCCGGCGTGGAACCTGACCCACTGGCGGGTCGTCTATCGTACGTCGTACTACAACCCGTTCCCGGACGTGTCGAACCACACGGACGCGTGGCAGGCGATGAACTATCTCGACGCGCAGAAAAAGCAAGCGGACATCCAGGCGGGCAAGATCAAGGGGACCGTCGACCTGAACACAATCAGCAGCATCGCGAGCGGCGTCGTCTTCCTCCGGTACTACGACGGCGCATGGGTCAACGGCACCGTGTCGGCGGACTCGGTGCCCCTCGCGGGCGTGAACATCACCGTGACGGACGAACTCGGCACGCCGCACTACCGGACCGTGACGGATGCGAACGGGCACTACAGCACCCTGGTGCCCTTCGGCAGCGTCACGATCGCGGCGTCCGTCGGGAGACCGTCGACGAACATGATCGGGACTCGCACCCTCGCGACGGCCACCCTCGCGGTGTCGGAGGACCAGGCGATGCGCGTGCCCGCGGACTCCGACGGCGACGGCGTCCCGGACTGGATCATGACCCGGGACCTGCACGTCCCCGCGCACTCGGAGAGCGGCACGCTCTACTTCGACCTCCTCCCGGGCGCCGTCCTCACGTTTACAGACAAGGAGTTCCCGTATCAGCGGACGGTGACGAGCCGGCCGGACGGCTCCTTCACGGTCTCGACTCTGCCACCCGGGCCGTACGCCCTGACCGTCCAGGCGAACGGACGGACGGTCAAGGCCGCTGACGGCACGATTGGGACCGCGGATGTGACGGCGAACGTCGCGGTGCCGTACGCGGGCATAAAGGGCATCGCGACCTCGAGCCTCGGCGGATCGGTGGCGGGCGCGACGATCGACGCGGTCGATGAGACGAACGGGACGACCTTGCGCTTCACGGCGGGCAGCGACGGATCGTACGCGCTGCGGCCTTTGATGGCGGGGAACTACACCCTCACGGCGACGTCCGGCGATCTCGCATCGAACCCCGCCCTGGTTCGCGCGGCGAACGTCGACGTCTGGCTCAACCTGACACTCCGGCCATCGGGCACCGTGGCGGGCACGACGACCGTCTTCGGGACCGCCCGGCCGTTCGCCGGCCTCGAATTCCAGTCCGCGACGGATCCGTCGATGGTCCGCACGGTCACGTCGGACGCGTCCGCCCGATACGCGATCCGCCTTCCGGCCGGAGAGTGGTTCGTCAGCGGACGCTCCTACGACGGCACGACGCTCTACGCGACGTTGGGCCGGGTCCTCGTCGCGGCGGGCGCGACGAGCTCCTTCGACACGATGTTCATCCAGGGGGTCCGGGTCACGGGCACCGTCTTCGATCCAAATCCGGCGGTCCGGAATCCGCAAGCCGCCGTGGCCTTCGCGAACGGCGCAGGCCAGCGCTGGCTCACCACGAGCGGGACCGGCGGCTACCTCGCGCTCCTGCCTGCGGGCACGTACGACCTCCAGGCGTTCAACGCCGCCGCGGCCTCGTACGGGTCCATCGTCCTGCTTACGAGCCAGACGGTCGACATCCGGCTGGTCAACGCCTTGGAGGCGGTCAGCGGGTCCGTGTACCGCGACATCGACGGAAACGGCGCGCTCGATCCGGGCGAGGCGATCGCCGGCGCGCGCATCGCCCTGACGGACGACACCGGGGCGCACATCTCGCTGACGACGAACGCGACAGGCGGGTTCTTCGTCCCCCTCTTCGGGAACCACACCTACGCGGGCTCCGCGTCCGCCGCAGGGTTCGAGACCCGCGCGATCCCCGCGTCGTCACCGGCGAGCCTCCGAGCGGTCTCGCCGATCGCCCTCGTCCCGACTCCGGTCGCCGTCCAAGGGAGCGTGGTCCTGAACGGCGCCCCGCTCCTGAACCGACCCGTCACGGTCCGCGCGGTCGCGATCGGCGAAGGCGCGGTCACGCAGACGACCCTCACGGACTCGAACGGCGGCTACGGCTTCCGCCTCGTCCCGGGCACGTACGACCTCATCGTCGACGAGAACGTCTCGACGACCCGGGACTGGCGATACCAGAACGCGGGATCGGACGGTATCAACGTATTCGTGGCGCAGGCGTCTCTCGGCTACGACATCGCGATCGTCACCCGCACCCGGGTGACTGGGACCGTCACCTTGTCCGGGGTCCCGCAATCCGCGTCGTTGTCCTTCGACGGCCCGGAGCACCGCACCGCGGAGGCGACGACGGCCGGGTTCGAGGTCTACCTCGTGCCCGGATCCTACGCGGTCTCCGGGATCAAGCAGATCGTCCCGGACCAGTACGCGTTCATCTCGACCGCGACGGTGCCTGCGACGAACCTGGCGTACGCGCTCGTCAAGGCGACGCGCGTAACCGGACACGCACTGTTCAACGGCGCGGGCGTCGTCGGGCCCATGCCCGTCTCGTTCGCGCGCGCGGAAGGCGGCCGGGTGAACGTCTCGACGGATTCGTCCGGCGCATACGCCGCGTACCTCGTCCCGGGCAACTACACCGTCACGTTGACGGGGACCAACTCGGCGACGGAGTCGGGCGCGCCGCGCTTCTACACGTACGCCTTCACGGGCGGTCTCACCGTGGCGCCGGGGGCGGCCGACATCGCGTTCGACCTGTCCGTCTCGCGGGACCTCGACAACACGACGGTCTCCGGAATCGTGAGCTTCGGCGGATTCGGCGTCGACGCGGCCGTGACGTTCACCGCTCGGGGAGGCGGCGCGATCGCCGCGGCAACGTCGTCCGCGTCGAACGGCTCGTACTCGGTGGGCCTCGCGCCGGGCACCTATGACGTGTACGCAGCGCGTTCCCTCGGGAGCGCCGTCTCGTTGCTCCAGATCACCGTGCCGCACGCGGCCCAGAACACCCGGAACATTCCCCTGGCGAGCGGCTTCATCCTCTCCGGCGTCACGACGAACGCGCAGGGTGTGCGGACGTCCGCCTCGATCACGATCCAATCCACCGCCGTCCTCGACCTGACGTCGGACGGGAGCGGGTCGTACTCGACTGTCCTGCCGGCGGGCGTCTACGCCGTCACGGCGACGAAGACGGGCACGGAGAACGGGATCTCGGTGTCGTACCAGACGACGACGTCCGTCGCGCTGCAGTCGGACACGGTCGCGAACCTCGCCCTCGAGAAGATCGTCTCGCGCTCCGTGGTCCTGTCGTGGGACGGGTCCCAGCGGCAGACGATCACCGCCGGCTCGTCCGTCGCCTACACGATCGTCGTGCGGAACACGGGCAACGTCGCGGACACCTGGTCGCTCTCCGGCAGTCCGGCCGACTGGGAGTTCTCCTTCGCGTCGTCGACGGTCTCCCTGAACTTCGGGACCTCCGGCACGAGCGCGGGCGTCGTCGTGACGCTCACGAGTCCCGCGGACGCCCTCGTGGACCACGGCACGATCACTCTCGTCGCAACATCGACCACGGACGGCACGACCCAGGGCAGCGTCGACGTCCAGGTCGACATCGTCCGCACCCGGGGGCTCTCCCTGTCCCTCGATCCGACCTCGGGCGTGTTCGACGGCCGCTTCTTGAACAATACGCTCACGATCACGAACTCCGGAAACGCCGCGGAGACGGTCAACGTGGAGATCACGAACCCCGATGACCTCGCGGCGAGCGGCTGGATCGCCCGGCTCGGCACCATGGGCGGGGCGGCGACCGACATCCGCCTGTCGGGCGTCACGGTCCCGGCGAACTCGACGACGAACGTGCGCCTCCAGTCGCAATCGTCCGGCGGCGCGAGCGGCGCGACCGTGATCGTCCGAGCGTCCGCGCAAGACTCGATGGCGGTCTCCTCGACGGGTTTCTTCACGCTCCAAATGCCCGTCCTCGCCACCGGCCCCATCACGGTCGGCGGGCCGAACATCGCCCACGAAGCGCCGCTCAACCTGCAGCTCGTCGCGGCCGTCGTCGCCGCCGTGGCGGCGGTGGGAGCGGGGCTCTTCCTGACCCGTCGGAGGCGGTGAGGTGGCACCGCGCGCGGTGCTCCTCGGCGCAGCGGTCCTCCTGGTGGCGCTTGCGATGGCGGCCCCGCCCGCCGCCGCGCAAGTGCCGCTCGTCCTCGCCCTCACAGGCCCTGCGTCCCTCGCGCCCGGCCAGACGGCCGCGTACAACCTCACGCTCTCCGGCGGGCCGACGGGCGCGGTGACATACACGGTGCGGTGGCATATCGAGGGCCCAGACGCGGCCGGTGCGCTCCCGGCCGCTTCGAACCCGACGACCGAGACGCACAACGCGACCACATTCCGGCTGAACATCACCGCACCGCCGCGGGACACCGACGTCACCCTGGTCGTGAGTGTGAGCGCCCAAGTCGGGACGACGTTCGAGAACGCGAGCGTCGAGAAATCGCTCGTCGTCATCACGCCCATCCTCCTGTCCGCGACGTTCCGCAACGACGGGACGACGGCGGCCGTCAACGTCACGGTGCGGTTCTACGTGGACGACGGCCTCGTGGGCTCCCAGAAGATCGCGAAGATCGAATCGCACGCGCAGGCGACCGCGTCCTTCAACTACCTCCCGATCGGCATGCAGCCCGGCACCCACCGCGTGCGGATCGAGGCCGACCTCGACGGGAACGGCATCATCGACTCGTCCCGCGGCGAGGCCGTCGCCTCGGACCTGTTCTATCGCACGACGCCGGGCGTGGGCACCGCGTGGACGATCGCCATCGGGATCGCGGTCTTCCTGCCCGTCCTCATCGCGACGGTCGCGGTGCGCCGGCGGCAGCGCGCCTAGTCACGCGGACTCGATAAGCCAGACGTCGGAGTGGTTGCGGAGCAGCATCCCGAGCTTCGTGCGCGAGATGCCCGCCCGCTTCAGGAGCGGTTCGAGCTTCGCGTCGTCCGGAAGCTGCGCCTCGCCGTCGACCCATGTGGTCGCGACCGGCTCGTACCGGACGACGCGATCGCCGACGCGGACGCGAGCCGCGGCCGCCTCCCGGAAGGTGTGAAGCACGACGTGGACCGACGTGACGGCCGTCGGCCGGACCTTGTGATTGTAGTACTGGGCGACCTCCCGGTGGACCGGAGCGAATGTACCGACCCGCTTGGCGTACTCGCGCCAGCCACGTTCGAAAGGCGATCGTAGGGTCGACATGCAGTGCTCCGTGACCGGCTGGACCTCCTCGAAGGTCGAAAGGATTGACTGGCCTGTCGTCAGCGCGGACAGGAACTCGGGCCACGTGCCGTACTCTTCCTTCGGCATCGAGTTCGCGAGGTTCCTCGCGAGCGCGACGAGGTAGTTGTTCAGGCCGCTCACGCCGACCTTCGCGGCGATGTCTTCCAGGAAGAGGTGCGTCGCAATCTCGACGAACGGGTTGCTCTCCGGGATCCGGGAATCCGCCATGCTACCGGTCTCCCTTGATCCGCGCACCGCGCATCACGAGGGCGTAGACGCACTCGTAGTTCCGGAGCAAGGCCCGGACGTGGTCTTCGTTGATGTTGACCTGTGCGACGTTCTTCGGGGAAATCTTCGCCTCCCCGCTCCAACCGCGGGTGGCGAGGAGGTAGCATGCGAGGGAGTTCCCCGAGACGGTCACGTTCTTCGCGATCTCCTCCCGGAACCGCTCGTGGAAGACGCAGAAGTTGCACACCGCGATGTTGTGGACGTTCTCGTTGTACTCGCTCGTCACCGCGCGATCCGCGGGGCTCATCCGGCCGACCGCGAAGCGCGTGCGGAAGATCGTCGGGACGTAGCAGCACTGCCGCATCGCGTAGAGGTAGCCGACGACGTCCCCGTCGACGTCCGTGACGGCCATGTCCGTGAGCGGTGTGACCTCGCCTTCGATGCTGAAGGCCGTGCGGCCCTCGCGGACCGCGACGTTGAACGACGTCCACCCGAGGTACGCCTCCTTGCCCATCCGGCTCGCGAGGTTGTCCCCGACCCGCTGCCAGAACTCGACCACTCCGTCGGCGCCCGCCTTCTCGATCATGTCCTCGATGAGGGACGCGAGGGCGACGTCGATCATGCGGGAACTCCGTTCATGGGATCACACGAACGAGCTGAGGACCTGTTTCAGGTAGGCGCGCCATTCCTTCTCCGCCTTCACCGCGACGGTGTCGCCGCGAAGGTCTCGCAGCTTCTCGACCAGAATCGTCACGAAGCGGTCCCAGTGCCCGGCGGTCATGTACGGCGCGGTCGTGCCGACCTCGTTGTACGCCATCGGGACGATTTCCTGGAGCGGACCGGGACCCACGAGGGCTCCGAGCCGGGACTGGAGGAACTGCGCGATCTCCTTGTTCTTCTTGAACTCCTTCGTCTCGCCGAATTTCTCGACGAACAGGATGCGGGTGAGCCGCTTCAGTTCGCCCGCGACCGCCTCGTCGTAGGTCGCGAGGACCTCGGGCGTGATCGGCTTTGATTCGAACAGGTGTCGCACCACGATCGACGTCTTCACGACGTTCGCGAGGACGCCC
>WNFV01009337.1_pt1 | contig 13011 bp, 19 predicted proteins | sample 5400101 | NCBI WGS metagenome assembly WNFV01 (sample SAMN13153361, study PRJNA577476) | soil metagenome | isolation source: 115 cm soil or saprolite under grassland replicate 1 | place: USA:California | collected 2016-06-15
CGGGGGACTCGAGTACGACGGCTGGTACCTCGACTCCCATTCCGGCGCGACGCCCGAGCCCGTGTGGGAGCTACTCGAATGGGCGCTGCCGCGGTGCCCGAACGTCGGCGGGATGGTCTTCGAGCTGCTTGGCTCGTGGTACGAGCCGCTCGGCCCGGAGCGCCTGACGGCGGAGCTCGAGCGGATGAAGGCGGCTGGCTCCGGCATCAGCCGGCCCCGCAGCCGGTGGCGTGACCCAGACTGCATTCCAGGCGGCGCTCGCGCGGCTGCTGGTCGACGGCGATTTCCGCGACGAGGTGCGGGCGCGGGGCGAGCCGGCTCTCGACGCGGACCTGACGGCACTCGAGCGGCGGCGCGTCGTCGCGGTGGCGTCGGACGCCGGGCTCGAGATCACGCGGACGCTGCACGACGGCTGGCGGCTCAGCAAGGCGCTCCTGATGCTCCCAATGACGTGCGCCTTGCTCGGCCACGAGCGTCTGGCGCGGGAGCTCCGCGACTTCTGGCGTACGCGGACCCCGCGCTCGCTGTATTTTCGCGAGGAGGCGATCGCGTTCTGCGATCACCTGCGAGAGCGCGCGCGGTCGACGCTCCGTCTCGTCTATCTCGAGGAAGTCGTCGGCTTCGAGCGGGCGACGCTCGAGCTGCGCGCGCCATGGGCGCCCAACCCACCGCGGCCGCAGGAAGTCTAGTTCCGCCACGATCTGGAGCTCTTGTTCGCAGAGCTGGCAGCGGGCAGACGGCCACGCGCAATCCCGGAGCGGCGGTGCGTTCTCCTCGGAAGGGCGGTTAAGCCCGGCTCGCCCGAATGGCGACTCGCGGCCCGCGCGTAATCCGCGAACCGCTTGCCGTTCAGCCTCGTCCGCGAGCCGGAGCAAAGACCGGACGTCGTGTCCGCTTTGCGGGCTCTTCGACATGGAGCTAGCCGGACTCGAACCGGCGACCTCCTGGGTGCGATCCAGGCGCTCTCCCAGCTGAGCTATAGCCCCGCGAGGGGCACAGTGTAGCCGCGCCCTAGCGCATCCGGGACGCCACGGCCACTGCGACCTTGGCTTCCTGCGCGTACGGCTTGAAGGGTGCGGTGAACGAGAGGACGGCGATCGAGCGGCCGCGCTGGAAGGCGATCACGTCGGCGTAGATGCTCGCCCTTGCTGCGGGCGTCTCGATCTTGGCGACGACGCGGAAGGCGATGCGGTTTTCGCCGACGCGCGGGGCGGGGACGACGCGTGCCGAGGCGACACGCATCGGCAAACCCGTCCTCGACAGCTCGCGTTCGATCTCGCGGCGCAGGCACTTGGCGAGCTGGGGCTTGGCGCCCAGGCGGAAGTCGCCGACGGCGTCGCTCCGCGACTCGTAGACCTCGATGCTCGACAGGACCTGTGTCGTCGTCTGCTCGACGAACGCGCTGCGGGCCTTGCCGGTGATCGTGAACTTCGAGAAGTCGGGATCCACCTCGGGGCACTTCATTCCGGAGTCCTCGCCCGCCGGGATCGCCTGCTTGCTCCAGCCTGCTCCGAGGTCCGCCGTCTTCAGCGCGATCCGGTTCGCGAGCGCGACGTCGGCGGGCTTCAGCCGCACTTGCTCGGCGCGCGGGTCGCGCGCGAGTGCCGCGCCCACGAGCGTCAGGGCGAGGAGCAGAGCGGCGATCAGGACGCGGCGGCGCATGGCGGCAGTCTCACCCTAGACGCGCGCGCGGGCCTCGCCTGCCCCGGGCGAGGGAACCCAGGCCGCCTTTCGGATGAGCGTTACGCCGTCGCGGAGGGTGAGGACCACGGCTACGACGCGCGAATCTCTCGCGATCCGGTCGTTGAACTCGCGCAACGCGCGCGTGTCCTCGTCGCCCTCGTCGTCGTCGGCCACGCGTCCGCTCCACAGAGTGTTGTCCGCCGCGATCAGGCCGCGCGGCGCGAGGCGCGAGAGGACGGCCTCGTAGTAGTTCACGTAGTTGCCCTTGTCCGCGTCGATGAAGACGAAGTCGAAGTCGCCCTCGAGGCGCGCGATCGTGTCGAGCGCCGGCCCGACGTGCACCGTGACGCGGTCTTCATAGCCCGCCTCCGCGACGTAGCGGCGCGCGACCTCTGCGTGCGTCTCGTCGATCTCGCACGTGTCGATCCTCCCGTCCGGCGGTAGGCCGGCGGCCATCGACAGCGCGCCGTAACCGGAGTACGTGCCGATCTCGAGCACGCGCCGCGCGCCAAGGCCGTGGACGAGCAGCTCGAGAAAGCGGCCCTCCACGGTTCCCGTCAGCATCTGCGGCGAGCGAAGCGTCGCCTGCGTCTCTTCGGCAAGTCGTGCGAGCAGCGGGTCGGCCGGCGTCGTGTGCGCCTCGGCGTACGCCTCCACCTTGGGATCGACGATCGCCATCGGCAGGATTCTTCCCGCGATGGCCGAGCGCGTGCTGACCCAACGGGAGCTGAACCGCGCCCTGCTCGCGCGCCAGCTCCTGCTCGAGCGCGTGCAGCTGCCGATCCCGCGCGCGCTCGAGCGCATCTGCGGGATCCAGAACCAGTACGCGCCGAGCGGCTACATCCGGCTCTGGTCGTGCCTCGAGGGCTTCGAGCGAGACGACCTGACGCGCGCCCTGGAGAAGCGCTCGGTGATCCAGGCGACGCTGATGCGCTCGACGATCCACCTCGTCCCGAGGCGCGACTACTGGCCGTTCATGGCGGCGATTCGCGAGCCGCAGCGCGAGTGGTGGCTCAGGGTACGGCGGCCACGACCGACTGCCTCCGAGCTGCAGAAGGCGGCGCGCAAGATGCGCGCGCTGCTTCGAGAGGGTCCGCTGCGACAGGAGGAGATCGCGAAGATCACGGGCCGCAGCTGGGGTGCCGCGGGACCGTGGCTCGACCTCGTGCGCGTGCCTCCGTGCGGCACCTGGGAGCAGCGCCGCGCGAACCTGTTCGGACTGTCAGAGGACTGGGTCGGCCCCGATAACGCGGACTACGACGCGGGTCTTACGCTTCTGGTCAAGCGCTACCTCGGCGCGTTCGGCCCGGCGACGGCGAAGAACATCACGTCGTTTACGGGAGTTCAGCCGAAGTGGCTGAAGCCCGTGCTCGACAGGCTGACGCTACGCACGTTCCGCGACGAGACTGGCAACGAGCTGCTCGACGTCCCGCGCGCGCCCCTCCCCGACCCGGATACGTCCGCCCCGGTCCGCTTTCTGCCGACGTTCGACGCGACGCTGCTCGCGCACGCGCGCCGCACGGGCATCCTCGACGAGGAATACAGGAAGATCATCTTTAGGACGACGGCGCCGCAATCATTCCCGACCTTCCTCGTCGACGGGCGCGTCGCCGGCACCTGGAAGTTCGTTCAGGACAGGATCGTGCTCGAGCCGTTCGAGAAGATCCCGCGCGCCGTACGACGCGAGCTCGACGAGGAAGGCGAGCGCCTGGCCGCCTTCCACGCCTGATCACGCGCGTTCCACGCGCTCGTTTCGTTCAAGACATCGCGCAGGCACCAGCCTACGTTGAGCCCACCGACGAGAGGAGTGGGAATGATCAGGCGGCTCTTTGCGATCGTGGTTGTGGCTGCGGCGCTGGCGACGACCGCTTCGGCGAACGACAACGGCGTCGTCCAGTCCGCGAGCGGCGGCTACTGGTTCAGCGGCACCGCGGCGGGCAGCGTCTTCGAGGTCGGCCCGTTCACGTGGAACGTGCAGCTGCACGACGACGGGACCCTGTACGGGCGCTACGACTACACGCAGGTCCGTGACGGCGTGGAGTTGACGGTGAGCGGCTACCTCACGTGCGCCGTGATCGTCGACAACCACGTGTGGGTCGGCGGGATCATCGAGGACAGCTCGCGCGCATCGCTGGTCGGACTCGACATGTGGTTCTAGGCGCAGGACAACGGCGAGGGCGCGAACGAGGCGGCAGACATGTCGTCCACGATCGGCGCCGGAGGTGCGGGGGCCGCGCAGCAGTACTGCGACGACCATCCGCCCGTGCGTTTCCCGTTCCTCGTCGAGCGGGGGAACCTGCAGGTCAGTCCCTGACGAGCTCCCGGTAGTGCCCAGGCGTCACGCCGGTGTGGCGGCGGAACAGGCGGGTGAAGTGGCTCTGGTCGGCGAAGCCGGCGCGGAGCGCAACGTCCGCGAGCCGGGCATCGTCGCGCGCGAGCTCCTCCGCAGCCCACTCGAGCCGCAGCACCCGCCCGTATTCGCCGACGCTCTGACCGAACTCGCGCCGGAAGCAGCGCGCGAGGTGGGCCGGGTGCACACCGGCGAACGCCGCCAGCTCGGTCAGCGAGCCGGGCGCGTCGGGCACACGCTCGTGGAGCAGATCGCGCACCTCGCGCACCCACGGCGCGCGCTCGGCGCCTGCGGCTTCCCGTCCCATGGCGGCCAGCAACTGCAGGACGATCCCTTCGGCAGCGAGCTCCCAGCCGAGGTCGCCGGCCCGAAGCTCGAGAGCCAACCGGCGCGCGAGCGCCGAAGCGACGGGGGCGCGGAGCTGACGCAGCCTCTTGACAGGAGCCCCGCGGATGCAAACAACGCGCGTCACAGACGGGCCGAAGGCAGTCGTGTGCACGGCTTCCCGCAGGAAGCGATGCCAGCGTCTCACGCCCAAGCGAGAACGTCTCACGGGCGAACGTCTTGACCAACGCGCCGTCCAGGACGATCGCGAGGTAGCCGTGCTCGAAGTCAAACGCGGGGATGCGGTGCCGCGGTGCGAACGTCAGAAGCTGGACCTCGAAGTCGCCGACGAGCGCCTTCGTCGCCCGTGCCTCTCCGCGCTCGACCACGACGCGACTCGTCACGCTCGTAACGTTAACTCAGGGCAGGATCAAGTGAACATCGCCGAACTCGTGCCAGCGGTAACCACGGTCGAGCGCGGCACTGTAGGAACGCGCGACCACGTCGTGGCCCGCGACGGCTTCGAGCAGCTGCAGATGTGATGCGCCGGGCTCGTGCCAGCCGGTCAGCAGGCCGTCGACCGCGCGCAGCCCGCGCTGCGGCGTGATCACGACGTGCGTCCACCCTTCGGCGGGCTCGAGCGTGCCGTCGGCGCGAGCCGCGGTCTCGAGCGCGCGTACGACGGTCGTCCCGACCGCGACGACTCGACCGCCCCAGCCTCGCACGGCGTTGACGAGCCGTGCGGTCGACGCGGGAACGGCGAATCGCTCCGGATACGGCGGCTCGTTCTCCTCGGGCGAGGAGACGCCGGTGTGAAGCGTGATCGGCGCGACGAGAACGCCGCGTCGCGCAAGCTCCGTGACGAGCTCGTGCGTGAACGGCCGCCCCGCGCTCGGCATCTCGGCGCTGCCGGGTTCCGACGCGAAGATCGTCTGGTACTCGGCAAGCGGGTGCTCGTTGGGGACGTAGCGGTAGCGAATCGGCCTGCCGTGCTCGGTGAGGTACGCGAGCAGCGGGACGGGCAGCTCGAGCCGCGCGATCCACAGCCGCGGCCCCGTGAGGTACGGCGCGAGCAGGTGCACGCACGCGCCGGCCGGCAGCGCGATCGATTCCGGCTGGTAGATGCGAAACGGCGCCGCGTGACGACGGAGCTCGACGACCCAGCGCTCAGATTCGCCCGGGATCGGCGTGGAGAGGTGGACGTCCACGTCTTCGCCATTCGCGCGCTCGCCCGTCAGCGCAGCGGGCAGCGTCGCCGACGTGTTCACGACGACCACGTCGCCCTCGCGGAGGAAGCGCGGCAACTCACGGAAATGTGCGTGCGCGAGCTCGCCGCCGGCTCGATGCGCCACGAGCATGCGTACGTCGTCGCGCCGCTCCGCCGGCGCGTGCGCCTCGAGCCACTCCGGAAGCTCGAACGCGAGCGCGGCGCTCATGCCTCGATCTCCACGAGCTCGCGGGCTCGGTAGCGCCCGCTCGGCAGATCGCCCTCGATCAGCACGAGCAGCCCGGGCACGCTCTCCTCCGGCGGCGGACGGTCGGAGATGTCCTCGCCGGGAAACGCCTCCTGGTGCATCTGCGTGTTCATGTCGCCGGGATCGACGGTGTAGATCTTCAGCTCGGGGTGCTCCGCGGCGAGCACGTTCGTGAGTTGCTCGAGCGCCGCCTTCGACGAGCCGTAGCCGCCCCAGCCCTCGTAGGCCTCGACCGCGGCGTCCGAGGTGATGTTCACGACGCGCGCCGGCTTGGACAGCTGCACGAGCCGGAGCGGTGCGAGCACGTTCACGCGGTAGACCCGTTCGAGCACGTCGGGCGGATAGTCGGCGAGTCGCGGCTGCGGGCTCGGGCCGAGCACGCTCGCGTTGTTCACGAGCAAGTCGATCGGACCGGCCGCAGCCGCGACCAGCGCTTCGCAATGCCCCTCGTCGGAGACGTCACCTGCGATCGCGGTCACCGTCGTCGTCTGTGCGAGCTCCCTGCGCGCGGCCTCGAGCGCCTCCGCGCCGCGCGCGTCGATCACGAGCGACCAGCCGCGGCACGCGAGCTCGCGGGCGAGCGCGAGCCCGAGCCCACGAGAAGCACCGGTGATCACAGCGATCTTCACACCACCGACGGTACGCCGCGGTGCTACCCAGGCGCCATCGGCGATTGGTCCTAGTCCCTGGGGACGAGACCTTCCCGCACCGCGTAGAGCGCGGCCTGCGTGCGGTCGGTGACCCCGAGCTTGCCGAGCAGGTTGCTCACGTGCGTCTTCACGGTCTTCTCCGAGACGCCGAGCTCGCGCGCAATCACCTTGTTCGGCTGCCCGCGCGCGACGAGGACGAGCACCTCGCGCTCGCGCGGCGTCAACAGCGAGGCCGGATCCGTGCGCGTGCCGTCGCTCGCGACCTGCGCCATCAGCCGTGCGGCTGCGGCCGGGTGGAGGAGCGACTCTCCTCCGTGCACGGTCCGGATGGCCGAGACGAGCTCCTGCGGCTGGACGTCCTTGAGCAGGTAGCCAGCCGCGCCCGCGCGTACCGCGGGGAAAAGCTTGTCGTCGTCCAGGAAGCTCGTCAGCGCGATCACGCGCGTAGCGGGTCTCCGCACGCGGATCTGCCTGATCGCCTCGATCCCGTCGACCCGCGGCATCACAAGGTCCATCAAGACCACGTCCGGGGCGAAGCGCTCGACCGCGGCGACGGCCTCCTCCCCGTCCTCGGCCTCCCCGACGACCTCGATCCCCTCCTGGAGCTCGAGGAACGTCCGCAGGCCGCGCCGGACGACGGCGTGGTCGTCGGCGATCAGCACGCGGATCACGCCGGCACCTCGAGGCGAACGGTCGTGCCGGCACCGGGCTCGGACTCGACCGAGAGCGTGGCGCCGATCGCGTCCGCCCGCTCCTCCATCGAGGTGAGGCCGAGCCGGCGGGAGCGCAGCTCGGGCGACGCGGGGTCGAAGCCGACGCCGTCGTCTACGACGCTCATCACGAGGCCGCGATCGCCCGCATCCAACCAGAGCTCGACACGCTCCGCCTGCGCGTGCCGGAGCGCGTTCTGGAGCGCTTCCTGCGCGATCCGCAGCACGTCGCGCTCGACCTCCGGCGCGGCGCTCGGCATCCCGAGCAGCTCGAGCCTGATCTCGCGCCGGTACGCGCGCCGCAGGACGTCGACGTGCTTGCGCAGTGCGGTCGCGAGCCCTTCACTCTCGACCGCCGGCGGGCGCAGCTCGAACACGAGCGTGCGCAGCTCGTCCATCGCCTCGCGCGCGAGCTCTTGCAGCCGCTCCAGCTCGGCGCGCGCCTCGACGCCGTCGCGGTCGAGCAGAGTCGCGGCGGCCTCGGCGCTCAAGACCAGTCCGAAGAGCTTCTGCGTGACGGAGTCGTGGAGCTCGCGCGCGAGCCTGTTGCGCTCCTCCGCGATGCTGAGCTCGCGGCTCTGCTCGTAGAGCCGCGCGTTCTCGATCGCGATCGCAGCGTGCGCGGCGAGCATCTCGATCAGCCGCTGGTCCGCCGCGCTGAAATCGGACGCGCCCTCCTTCTCGGTCAAGTAGAAGGCACCGATCACGCCGGTTCGCGAGACGATCGGCACGCCGAGGAACGAGCGCATGTCCGGGTGCTCGCGCGGCCACCAGCCGCGGAAGCGGGGATCGTCGTGGATGTCAGCGGTTCGGTGCGGCTGCTCCGACTCGAGCATCGCGCCGAGCAGTCCGTGCGTCCGCGGGAGCGGTCCCATCGCCGCGACGAGCTTGTCGCTCATTCCCGACGTGATGAACTGCGCGAACGCGCCCTCGCCGTCGGGGATGCCGATCGCGGCATACCGGGCGCCCGCGAGCGCGCGTGCCGCGTGCGCAAGCTTCTGCAGGATCGACTCCACCGAGCGTTCTGCAGTCACGGCGAGCAGCGCTTCGCTCATCGCTTCGAACGCCGGCCTTTCCTGCTCGTTCACCTCGAGTCACGATACGCCCGGCGATGCGGCGCGCGCCTCGGCTCAAGGGAGGACGCCGGACTAGGACTTTTGGCCGAGCGGCTCGACGAGGTAGTGCTGGAACGTCGGCGCGAGCGCGTCCACGAGCTCGGCAGAGCTCATCGACGCGAGCGGCTCAACACCGACGACATACCGCGCGAAGACCAGCCCGATGATCTGCGAGCCGACGAGCGCGGCGCGCTTCTGGGGCTGGTCGTCCGTCAGCGAGCTCACGAGCCTCTCGACGTCGCGGGTGACCCCCTCGCGGACGAGCCCCGCTGCGTCCGGGTTCGACGTCGCTCCCCGAATGCGGCCCACGAGCACGCTCCGCGCTGCGGGGTTCTCCATGCCCCCAACCACCAGTTCGGCCAAGCGGCGGCCGATCGTCTCCTGCCCGCCTTTCGCGAGCGAGGCCAGCGCGTCGCCCATCTGGGGCGGCAGCGTCATCACCTCGCGGAAGAGCGCGTCCTTCGGGCCGAAGAAGTGCACGACGAGAGCCGGGTCGACGCCCGCGGCGGCGGCGATCGCGCGGATCGTCGCCCGGTCGTAGCCGAGCTCACCGAACTGGGTCCGAGCCGCGGCGGCGATCGCCTCTCGGGTCTGCGGCTGCCCACGGCGCCTGCCGGTCCGTCCTTCACTTGACATCATCGCACGGGAAGTCTACACTCGGTGAATTCATCCATCGTTGAATTATCTTGGAGGTTCGTCATGCGTGGCCGGATCGGACAAATGAGTGAAGAGAGGCGGCGGGGCGCGGTGCTCCGCGTCATGTGCCTCTCGTTGATGATGGTCGTTGCAGGGGTCGCCAGCCTGAACGTCGCCCTGCCGGGAATCGCGGGCGACACGGGGGCATCGCAAAGCCAGCTCCAGTGGATCGTCGACGGGTACGCGCTCGTCTTCGCGGCGCTCCTGCTGCCGGCGGGCGCGCTCGGTGACCGCTTCGGACGTCGGCAGGTTCTTGCGGGCGGTCTCGCCTTGTTCGGCGGAGCGTCCTTCGCAGCGCTCTTCGTTGACTCCGCCAACGGGCTGATCGCGCTCCGCGCGCTCATGGGCGTCGGCGCCGCATTCGTGATGCCTGTCACCCTGTCCGTCATCACCACGGTCTTCCCGCCCGCGGAACGCGGCAAGGCGGTCGGGACCTGGGTCGGCGTCGCCGCCGGCGGCGGCATCCTCGGCCTGCTCACGTCGGGCCTGCTCCTGCAGTGGTTCTCGTGGCCGTCGATCTTCGTGCTCAACGTCGTCCTCGCGACGCTGGCGCTGATCGGGACGCTGGCGATCGTGCCCTCGTCCCGCGAAAGCCGCCCGCCGCGGCTCGATCCCGTCGGGACCCTGTTGTCGGTCGGCGGCCTCGGTGCGCTCGTGTTCGCGATTATCGAAGGCCCCGTACGCGGCTGGGGAGACTCCGTCACGCTCACCGCGCTCGTCGCCGCTGTCGTCGGGATCGTGGGCTTCGTCCGGTGGGAGCTCAAGCGCGACGAGCCGATGCTCGATCCGCGCCACTTCCTCCGCCGCGGGTTCGGCGCCGGCTCGGCGTCGCTGACGGTCCAGTTCCTCGCAATGTTCGGCTTCCTCTTCCTCGCGCTGCCGTACCTCCAGCTCGTGCAGGGCTTCTCGCCGCTCGAGGCAGCGCTCTCGCTGCTGCCGATGGCGGCGATCGTCATGCCGTTGTCGCGGATCTCGCCCCGGATCGCCGCACGTGTCGGCGTGCGTGTAACGGGCGCGGCCGGTCTGTCCCTGATGGCGTCGGGGTTCGCGATCATGTCGACGCTCGACCTGAGCTCGTCCTACTGGCACTTCCTCGCGGGCCTGCTCCCGTTCGGCGCCGGTATGGCGCTCGCCGGCGCGCCGGCGACGACGGCGATCGTCGCGTCGCTGCCCCGCGAGAAGCAGGGTGTCGCGTCCGCCGTCAACGACGTGTCCCGCGAGCTGGGTGGCGCGCTCGGAATCGCCGTGCTCGGCAGCGTGTTGAACGGCGCCTACCGGAGCGGTATGGACAGCGCGACAGTCGGGCTGCCGCCGGACGTCGCCGATCGTGCGACCTCGTCGCTTGCAGCTGCGCAGCAGGTCGGCCTTCGGCTCGGTGCCGACGGCCAGCAGCTGATCGTGCAGGCCCAGACCGCGTATGTCGACGGGCTCACGATGAGCCTGCTCGCCGGAGCCGCGGCGCTGCTCCTCGGAGCGCTCTTCGTCGCGATCCGCGCCCCCGGGCGTGCAGAGTCGACGGCGAACGCCGGACTAGCGGTCGACGCGCGAGCCGCCGACGATGCGCTCGTTGCCGTCGCGGAGGCGCACTAGCGCCTTCCCCTTGCCGTCGTAGTCGGGTGACCAGACCAGGAGCGTCGCCTCCTCCCCGGCTACGCGGCACGGCTCGTCGATCGACGGCGTGGCCCCGAGCCAGTAGCGCAGAAACGGGTTCTCCTCGCGTTCGCGGCCGATCGTCGTGTCGTCCGTGTGGCCGGGAAGCACGCGCGTGTCGTCGGGAAGGTCGAGCAACTTCAGTACCGACTCGCGCACCATCGCCGCGTCACCGCCTCCGACCGCGTCCTTGAAGAGCAGGTCGCCGGAGAAGCAGGCGTCGGGATCGACTGCGCCCAGTCGACCGACTGCGTCGAGCGGACGCCGAAGCGCCGGTGGAGCTCGTCGTCGCCGGCGACGTGGTCGTGGTGCGTGTGCGTCGTGAGCAGCGCGCGCACGTGCAGACCTTCCTCCTCGACGAGCTCCAGCAGCGGATCGAGCGGCGCCCCGCTGTCGACGAAGAACGCCTCGCGGGTGTCTTCGTCCCACGCGAGGTATGCGTTCGAGAGCCACTCCGGATGCATGCTTCTTTCGACGCGCACGCGGGAAGGCTAACGCGATGCAGGTCGGCGAGGTGGAGCCTGGGCTCTGGTGGTGGACGGCACGCCATCCGGACTGGGAGTCGCGGCAGAGCTGGGACCCCGAAGTCCGGTGCTTCTACGCCGAGACCGACGAGGCGACGGTGGTGGTCGACCCGCTCGTCCCGGACGACGCCGACCGCTTCTGGGCCGCGCTCGATCACGACGTCGAGCGGCGCCGGCTGCCGGTGAGCGTGCTGCTGACGCAGGCCGCGCACGCCCGGAGCGCAGGCGAGGTCGCCGCCCGCTACGGCGCGGACGTCTGGGGCCACGAGCTGGCGCGCGGCAAGGTTGGCGACGCACTGTTCAGGCCGATCGCAGCCGGGGAGGCCGTTCCGGGCGCGCCCGCGTGCTCGAGTTTGCCCAGGAGACTTCCGGCTCGGGCACGCCGCTCTACTTCCACGCACGCCGGGCGGTCGCGATCGGCGACGTCTTCATCTCGCGGGACGACGGCCTGCACGTCTGGTGGGGTCACAGCGCGTCCGACGACGCTTGGTATCGCGAGCGGCTCGTCCCCTCGCTGCGGCGTTGGCTGGACTTGCCGATCGAGCATGTGCTCGTCGCGCACGGCGACCTCGTAGGCCCCGAAGAGCTCGAGGCGGCGCTCGCGCGCCCCCCGGACGCGGGCGCGAAGCCGCCGATAGGCTAGTCCGGCAACCGACGATGGAGGAACGATGGCCGGCCTGCTCTCCCGCGCCTCGACGGTAATCAAGGCAAAGCTCTCGAAGCTGCTCGACCGCGCCGAGAACCCGAGCGAGACGCTCGACTACTCCTACGAGCAGCAGCTCCGTCTGCTCCAGGACGTGAAGCGCGGCATCGCCGACGTCACGACTTCCAAGAAGCGGCTGCAGATGCAGACCACGGGACTCGAGCAGAACGTCGTCAAGCTCGAGACGCAGGCGCGCGACGCGCTCGCCGCGAACCGCGAGGATCTCGCGCGCGCCGCGCTCGAGCGAAAGGCGCTCGTCCAGCAGCAGCTCCAGGGACTCGATCAGCAGGTCGCGCAGCTCGAGCAGCAGCAGGAGAAGCTCGTCTCGTCCGAAAAGCAGCTGTCCGCGAAGATCGAGGCCTTCCGCTCGCAGAAGGAAGTGATCAAGGCGCAGTACTCGGCCGCGGAGGCGCAAGTGCGGATCGGCGAGGCGGCGACCGGGATCGGCGAGCAGATGGCAGATACGGGCCTCGCGATCCAGCGCGCGAAGGACAAGACCGAACAGATGCAGGCACGCGCCGCCGCGGTCGAGGAGCTCGTCGAGGCGGGAACGCTCGAGGACTTCACCGCCGGCGACCAGACCGCGCTCGACCGCGAGCTCGCGCAGATCCAGGCGGGCAATCAGGTCGATCAGGAGCTGGCGAAGATGAAGTCCGAGCTCGGGCCGGGTGACACCCGGAAAGAGCTCGAGCAGTGATCGTCCGCCTGATGGGTGAAGGGCAGTTCCGCGTCCCCGACGAGGTGCGCGACCAGCTCGACGCGCTCGACCAGCAGGCGATGGAGGCGCTCGACGCCGAAGACGAGACCGAGCTCGACAAGCGGCTCGACGACATGTGGGATCTCGTGCGCGAAGCGGGCGAGCCGCTCGACGCGGACGACCTGACTCCGTCGGACGTCGTCGTCCCGCCCAGCGACCTGACGCTGCAGGAGACGCGCAAGCTCTTCGCCGAAGACGGACTCATCCCCGACTTGCCCGGATAGCTCAACGCGAGGAGGATGTCCCGTAGCTCGTAGAACTTGACGGCGGTCCCTCCGGCCTCGTCCGCTCTTGTTGGGAGCGTTCGAGGCGATCCGTCCAAGATCAAGAGGAGGAACCGCCGTGAACAGGAACGTACCGCTCGCGCAGGCGGG
>WNFV01014709.1_pt1 | contig 13011 bp, 14 predicted proteins | sample 5400101 | NCBI WGS metagenome assembly WNFV01 (sample SAMN13153361, study PRJNA577476) | soil metagenome | isolation source: 115 cm soil or saprolite under grassland replicate 1 | place: USA:California | collected 2016-06-15
CCCGCGGCGGCCGTGGCAACGCGCGGTTCTCGTCCTCCACCAACCGGGCGCCGCGCCGGGCCGACCAGGGCCGCTTCGGGCCGGAGCGCTGGCTGCACCTCGAGCTGAAGCTGCTGGCTGACGTCGGCGTGATCGGCTTTCCTAACGCGGGCAAGTCGACCCTGGTGTCGCGCGTGTCGGCGGCCAGGCCGAAGATCGGCGACTATCCGTTCACCACGCTGCAGCCCACCCTCGGCATCGCCCGGGTGGACGGCGATCGCACGTTCGTGATCGCCGACCTTCCCGGCCTCATCCCGGGCGCCAGCGAGGGCCGCGGCCTCGGCCACCAGTTCCTGCGCCACACCGAGCGCACGCGCCTGCTACTGCACGTGCTCGACCTCGACCCGGCCAGCGGCCGCGATCCCCTCGACGACCTAGCGGTGATCGACGCCGAGCTGGCCGCGTACTCGCCGGAGCTCGCCGCGCGGCCACAGCTCGTCGTCGCCAACAAGACCGACGTGGCCGACGGCGATCCCGCCGCAGCCGCCGCGCTGGAGCGCGTGCGGCGCCACTGCGTGGCGGCCGGCCGCCCCTTCCACGCGATCTCCGCGGCCACCGGCCGCGGCCTCGGCGAGCTGCTGCGCGACGTGGCGGACCGCCTCGCGGACCTCCCATGGGCGCACGCCGCCAGCTAGGCCGCATCCGGCGGCTCGTCGTCAAGGTCGGCAGCGGCCTGATCACCACGCCCGCGGCGGGCCCCGATCGTCGCCGTATCACCGCGCTGGCCGCCGACGTCGCCGCCGCCCGCGGCGAGCCGGCGCGCGAGATCGTCCTCGTCAGCTCGGGCGCCATCGCCACCGGCATGGCGCGCCTGGCGCTGCCGCGGCGCCCGCGATCGATGCCGGAGACCCAGGCGGCGGCGGCGGTCGGCCAGTCGGCGCTCATGCGGCATTACGAGTCGGCGTTCAAGCGCCATGGCATGCATGTCGGTCAGGTGCTCCTGACGGCGCAGGACATCGGCGACCGCGCGCGTTACCTCAACGCGCGCAACACGCTGCTGGCCCTGCTGCGCTTCGCCGTGCTGCCGATCGTCAACGAGAACGACACGGTGGCGGTCGAGGAGATCAAGGTCGGCGACAACGACAACCTGAGCGCGCTGGTCGCCTCGCTGATCGAGGCCGATCTCCTGGTGCTGCTCACCGACGTGGACGGCCTCTACACGGCCAACCCCTCCGTCGACCGCGAGGCGCGCAAGCTCGACACGGTGGAAGCGGTCACCGAGGACATCGCCCGGCTCGTGTGGGAGGGGGCCGGCGCCGGCTCGGTCGGCGGTATGGTGACCAAGCTGCAGGCCGCGCAAAAGGCCGCGTCGGCCGGTGTTCCGATGATCATCGCCAACGGCCGGACCGAGCACGTGCTGCCGCGCCTGCTGGCCGGCGAGCCGCTTGGCACCTACTTCGCGCCAAGGACCGATCGCCTGGGGGCTCGTAAGCGCTGGATTGCGTTCGCGGTTCCACCCCAGGGACGGCTCACGGTTGACGCGGGCGCGGTCCAGGCTTTAACTCTTGGGGGTAAGAGCCTGCTGCCCTCTGGCGTTGTGCAGGTCGATGGCGACTTCGCAGCCGGCGAGGTGGTGGCGGTCGTCAACGAAGGGGACGGCAAAGAGTTCGCGCGGGGCCTGGTGAACTTCGACGCGCCGGAGCTACGGCGGATCCGCGGAGCCAAGACTCGCGAGATCGAGCCCCGCCTCGGCTACAAGAGCTTCGACGAGGTCATCCACCGCGACAACCTCGTGATCTTGTAGTAAGCAGTGGTCGCGCGCCACGCGGTTCGAAGCGCGCGAGCGAATCGGACTGGCGAGATCCCGGTGGGGGGGTGTCGGGGGAGAGCGGCGCTCGCTCCCCCCTGATACAAACAATATGGTGCGGACACTGGTCGAAACCAAAGCCCGCGCGGCGCGGGAGGCGGCGCGCCTGCTCGCGCTCTGCTCCACCCGCACGAAGAACGAGGCGCTGCAGCAGATGGCGCGCGGGCTGGAGGAGAAGTCAGCCGCGATCCTGGACGCCAACCGCGGCGACCTCGCGCGCGCGCGGGCGGCCGGCGTCACCCGCGCCTTCTTCGACCGGCTCACCCTGACCGACACCCGCATCGAGATGATGGCGGCCGGACTGCGGGAGATTGCTGCGCTGCCGGACCCGGTGGGCGAGACGGTGGAGGCGTGGCGGCGGCCCAACGGGCTCGAGATCTCCCGCGTCCGGGTGCCGCTCGGCGTGATCGGCTTCATCTACGAGTCACGCCCGAACGTCACGGCGGACGCCGCCGGGCTCTGCGTGAAGTCGGGCAACGCGGTGCTCCTGCGCGGCGGCAGCGAGGCGATCGCCTCCAACGCGCTCATCGCCGCGGTGTTGGCCAAGGCGCTGGAGAAGACCGGCGCGCCGCCCGACGCCATCCAGTTCGTCGACGTCACCGACCGCGAGGCGGTGGCGGCGATGCTCGTGCAGGACGCCCTGATCGACCTGATCATCCCGCGCGGGGGCGAGGCGTTCGTGCGGTGGGTGGCCGAGCGCTCGCGGGTGCCGGTGCTCAAGCACGACAAGGGGCTCGTGCACGTCTACGTGGACGCCGCCGCCGACCTCGACATGGCGACCACCATCGTGCTGAACGCCAAGACCCACCGGCCGGGCGTGTGCAACGCGGTGGAGACGCTGCTGGTGGATCGTGCGGTCGCCGACCGCTTCCTGCCCGCGGTGGCGGCGCGGCCCTGATCCTGGCCATCCGCGTCGTGGACGGCCTCGACGCCGCCATCGAGCACATCCGCCGCCACAGCACCGGCGTCGCCGAGACCATCGTCACCAACGACCTCGGCCACGCGCGCCGCTTCACGCGCGAGGTCGACGCCGCCGCCGTGCTCGTCAACGCGTCCACGCGGCTGGTGGACGGCAACCAGTTCGGCATGGGCGCCGAGATGGGGATCTCGACCTCGCGCGTCCACGCACGGGGTCCGGTCGGTGTGCGCGAGCTGACCACCACCAAGTTCATCGTCCAGGGCGACGGGCAGGTCCGGGACTGAGCTTGGCTCGCGTCGCCGTTCTCGGCGGGTCCTTCAATCCGATCCACTACGGGCATCTGCTGCTGGCCGACGAAGTGCTCGAGTTGCTCGGCCTCGATCGTGTCCTGTTCGTGCCCGCCGCCATCCCGCCGCACAAGGCGGCGGCCCAGCTGGCGCCGGCCGCCGATCGCTTCGAGATGGTGCGCGTGGCGATCGCCGGTCAGCCTCGCTTCGAGGTGTCCGATCTCGAGCTGCGCCGCACGGGCCCCTCGTACACCGTCGACACGCTGCAGGAGCTGGCGGCCGGCGGCGACGCGCTGTTCCTTGTCATCGGCTCCGAGACGTTCCTCGACCTGCTGAACTGGCGGCAGCCGCGGCGCGTCGCCAGCCTGGCGCGCCTGGTCGTGATCCCGCGGGCCGGCAGCGCGTTCGATCCCGAGAGCGCGGCCGCGCAGAAGGTGCTGCGTGAGATCGGCGTCGAGGGCGGGTTCGTGCACGCCGGCGCCGCCGCCGCGCTGCCGCCGCGCGGAGTCGTCATCGTGCACGCCACCTCGTTGCCGCTGTCGGCCTCCGAGCTGCGGCGGCGCGTGCGCGAGGGCCGCTCGCTGGCCTTCCGGATGCCGCCGGCGGCGATCGATTACGTGCGGGCGCACGGCCTCTACCGCACGGAGCCTGCGTGACGGCACGTCTGTCCGCGGAGCACAAGGCCCAGCGGGCGGCCCGGGCCGCCCTCGACCGGAAGGCGCTGGACCTCGTGGTGCTCGACGTGCAATCACTGTCGAACGTCACCGACTATTTCCTCGTGTGCAGCGGCCGCTCCACCACGCACCTGGCCTCCATCACCGAGGCGATCCGCGCCGAGCTCAAGCAGGACGGCGTCCGCCCGCTCCACGCCGAGGGCGCGACCGAGAGCGGCTGGGTCTTGCTCGACTACGGTGACGTGCTGATGCACGTGTTTCTCGAGGACACGCGCGCGTACTACGCGCTCGAGCGTCTGTGGGGCGACGCACCGTCCATTCCCGTGGACGGTACGTGATACGCGTCTTGCACGCTCGCAGACCGCATGCTAGCGTGTCCGGCACGACTCGCGGTCGCCAGGGAGGTCGTGATGAGAAAGGAACGACTGGCGAGCTTCAAGCAGCGCCTGCTCGACAAGCAGCGACAGCTCGCCGACGGAGTCGATCGCTCCGCGCTGTACGGCAAGGACCAGGAAGACGACGCCATCAAGGATCTCGGGGACCAGGCGAACACCGCCTACACCCGGGAATTCTTCTTCGAGCTCGGCAACGGCGACCGGCGACTGCTGCGCGACGTCGTCGCCGCCTTGCAGCGGATCGACGACGGCTCCTTCGGCAACTGCGAGCGCTGCGGCGAGACCATCGGCGACAAGCGCCTCGAGGCCCTGCCGTTCGCGCGCTACTGCATCGACTGCCAGCGCCTCGTCGAGCAGGAGGAACGGGCCACGAAGCGCGCACGCTCTATCGGTACGTGCTGCAGCGCTGGCCCCATCACGCCGAGGCCCTGCGCGGGTTGCGCGACTTCGCCATCGAGGTGCGCGACTGGGACGAGGCCGTCGCCATTCAGCAGCGATTGCTGACCGCCGCCCCGCCGGCCGACCGTGCGGTCGAATCAGAGTGGTTGGCGGTGGGCTACTACGAGCTGGGACGGCTGGAGCTCGCCCGCACCAATCCGGTGGCCGCCATCGCCCATTTCAAGGCCGCGCTGCGGGCCGAGCGCGAGTTCCTGCCGGCCGTGCTTGCGCTGGGCGATGCGCACGAGGCCGCCGGCGATCACCGCGAAGCGGTGCGCACCTGGGAGCGCGCGGCCGAGACGCGGCCGGTGCTGCCGCTGCTGGCCCGGCTGGAGCGCATCTACCGGCGCGAGGACCGGCCCAGCCGCATGATCGCGCTCTACCGCTCGGCGTGCGAGCGCGTGCCGGACGACCTGGCGCTGGCGGCGGCGCTGGGGCGCGTCTACTTCGAGCTGGAGATGCTGGACGAGGCGGCCGAGCAGTTCGAAAAGCTCGAGGTTCGGGCGCCGGAGCTGCCGGTGGTCCACGCTTTTCTCGGTGCCGTCTTCGAGCGCCGGGGTCAGTCGCGCGATGCCTTCGAGGAGTACCGGCGCGCGCTCCGCCTCGGCCACAGGTTCGACTGGCCGCATCGCTGCCAGACGTGCGACGCCTCGGCGCCGACCTGGGCCGACGGCCGCCGCGATCCCCTGTGCGGCGCGTGCTGGTCCGCGATCCCGCGGATCGCGGCGCCGTGCTGCGATCGCTGCGGCGTGCCCTTCGCCGCCGGCGGTCCCCGGCTGTGCGGTCCCTGTGGCGCCGACCCGCCGGCGTGGGACTGGGCGCGCGCCGGCGCGGAGTACGAGGGGGTGGTCCGCGACGCCATCCACGCGCTCAAGTTCCAGGGCAAGCGCGCGCTGGCGCGGCCGCTCGCCGCGCTGATCCGCGAGCAATGGGGCGGGGTGCTCGCGGCCGACGTCACGGGCCTGGTGCCGGTGCCGCTGGCGGGCGCCCGCGAGCACGAGCGCGGCTTCAACCAGGCGGCGCTGCTGGCCGAGGGCGTGGCCGCAGGGCTCGACGTGCCCGTGCGGCCGCGCTGGCTGGCGCGTGTGCGGGCCACCCGGGCCCAGAGCGAACTCGGCGCCACCGAGCGCCGCGCCAACGTCCGCGGCGCTTTTGCCGCCGACCCGGCGACGGCCGGCCGCCACGTCGTCGTGGTGGATGACGTGCTGACGACCGGCGCCACCGCCGCGGAGTGCGCGCGCGCCCTGCGCGCGGTGGGCGCCGCACGGGTCGGGGTGCTCACAGTTGCCCGGGTACGCTGATTCGCCGTATACTCAGCCGAACTTCCCTTCGCCCACAAGGAGCCCTTCCATGAGCATTCGAGTTGGTGTCAACGGCTTCGGGCGCATCGGTCGCGTGTTCTTCCGCGCGGCGCTGGAAGCGCAGGACATCGAGGTCGTTGGCGTGAACGATCTGGCCGACGCCAAGACGCTCGCCCACCTGCTCAAGCACGACTCCGTCCACGGCAACCTGCCGGCCGAGGTCAGTTCCAAGGACGGCGCGATCTTCGTCAACGGGCGGGAAGTGCGCGTGCTGGCGCTGAAGGACCCCGGCAGCCTCCCCTGGAAGGAGCTGGGCGTCGACGTCGTGGTCGAGTCTACCGGCCTGTTCGTCGATACCGCCACGGCCTCCAAGCACATCCAGGCTGGCGCCAAGAAGGTGATCATCACGGCGCCCGCCAAGGATCCCGACGTCACGCTGGTGCTCGGCGTCAACGAGGCGATGTACGATCCCGCCCGGCATCGCATCATCTCCAATGCCTCCTGCACGACCAACTGCCTGGCGACGACGGCCAAGGTGCTCGACGACGCGTTCGGCATCAAGCGTGGCTTCGCCTCGACCGTGCACTCCTACACGAACGACCAGAAGATCCACGACTTCCCGCACAAGGACCTGCGGCGCGCCCGGGCGGCGGCGGTCAGCATGATCCCCACGACGACGGGCGCCGCCAAGGCGGTGGGGCTGGTGCTGCCGCACCTCAAGGGCAAGCTCGACGGCATCGCGATCCGCGTGCCGACCGTCAACGTCTCCGTGGTCGATCTCACCGCCGAGCTGAACAAGTCGGCCAGCGTGCAGGCGATCAACGAGGCCTTCCGCGAGGCGGCGGCCGGCAAGATGCGCGGGATCCTCGACGCCACCGACGAGGAGCTGGTGTCGGTCGACTTCAACGGCAACCCGCATTCCTCGATCGTGGACCTGCCGTCGACGGCGATGGTCGAGGGCAACATGGTCAAGGTGCTCGCCTGGTACGACAACGAGTATGGATACTCGTCACGCGTCCGCGACCTGATCCGGTTCATCGGCAAGACCCTGTAGCGGGCCGGTGAAGCTGTCCATCGAGCAGGTGGACCTCGGGGGGCGGCGCGTTTTTCTGCGCGCCGACCTCAACGCGCCGCTGGAGCAGGGCGCCGTCAGCGACGACACGCGGCTCGGCGCCGTGCTGCCGACCATCCGCCACGCGCTGGACCGCGGCGCCGCCGTCGTCCTCGCCTCGCACTTGGGACGACCGAAGGGCGGGCCGGATCCGAAGTACTCGCTCAAGCCGGTGGCCGAGCGACTGGAGGCGCTTCTCGGGCGGCCGGTCCCCCTGGCGCCCGATTCCGTCGGCGAGACCGTCGAGGGGCTGGCCCGCGGGCTGAAGCCCGGGCAGGTGCTCCTGCTGGAGAACCTCCGCTTCCATCCCGAGGAGGAGGCCAACGACGACGGCTTCGCCCGACGCCTGGCCGCGCTGGCCGACGTCTACGTCAACGACGCCTTCGCCGCCGCCCACCGCGCCCACGCCTCGATCGCCGCCATCACGCGCCACCTGCAACCGGCCGCGGCCGGGCTGCTGATGGGTCGCGAGCTGGAGGCGCTGGGTCGGATCCTCGAGGCGCCGGCGCGGCCGCTGGTGGCGGTACTGGGCGGCGCCAAGGTCTCCGACAAGATCGCGCTGGTCGAGCATCTGCTGGCGCGCGTGGACGCGCTCGTCATCGGCGGCGGCATGGCGTTCACCTTCCTGCGCGCCCTCGGTCACGGCGTGGGCAAGTCGCTCGTCGAGGTCGACCGCGTCGAGATGGCGCGCGCGACGCTGGAGGCCGCCCGCCGCCGGGGCGTGCAGATCGTGCTGCCGGTCGACGCGGTGGTCGCCGGCGGGCTCGACAGCCCGTCGGGGCGCGCGGTGTCGGTGCGCGACATCGGGGCCGAGCAGATGGGCCTCGACCTGGGCCCACTGAGCGTCGAGCGCTTCGCGGCGGTGCTCAAGAACGCCAAGACCATCGTGTGGAACGGCCCCATGGGCGTCTTCGAGAAGCCGGCGTTCGCCACCGGGACCGTGGCGCTGGCGCGCGCGGTGGCCGAGTCGGGCGCGTTCTCGGTCATCGGCGGTGGCGACACGGTGGCGGCGGTGAATCAGGCCGGCGTCGCCGCGCGCATCGGCTACATCTCGACGGCGGGCGGCGCCTTCCTGGAGTTCCTCGAGGGCCGCACGCTGCCGGGCGTGGACGCGCTGACGGAGGCCTGATGCGCACGCCGCTGGTCATCGGCAACTGGAAGATGAACGGCACGCTGGCTGAGACGCGCGCGCTGGCCACCGCCATCCGCGACGGGCTCAAGCGGCCGGGGCGGGTGGAGGTGGCGGTGTGTCCGCCGTTCACCGCGCTGGCGGTCGCGGCCGAGGTCCTGGCCGGCAGCCCCATCGCGCTCGGCGCCCAGAATTGCCATCACGAGCCGTCGGGCGCCCATACCGGCGAGATCGCGCCGACGATGCTGGTGGAGCTGGGCTGCCGCTTCGTGCTGTGCGGCCACTCCGAGCGGCGCCGCGAGATGGGCGAGACCGACGAGCAGATCAAGCTGAAGGTCGCTTCCGCCCTCCGCCACAACCTCACGCCGGTCCTCTGTGTCGGCGAGACCGGGCAGGAGCGCCGGCAGGGCCTCACGTTCACCACCGTCGAGGGCCAGTTGCGCGCGGGTCTGGCCGGACTCGACCTGGCGGCGCTCGACCGGTGCGTGCTCGCCTACGAGCCCGTATGGGCGATCGGCACCGGCGTCAACGCCACCCCGGCCCAGGCCGCCGAGGTGCACGGCTACCTGCGGGGCCTGCTGTCCGAGCTGGGATCCAAGGAAACCGCGCAGGGCATCCGCATCCTGTACGGCGGCAGCGTCAAGGCCGACAACGCCGACGCCCTGCTGGCCGAGACGGAGATCGACGGGGCGCTGGTCGGCGGCGCCAGCCTCGCCGCGCCCGGGTTCATCGCGATCGTCAGGAGAGCGGCGCGGGGCGCCGCCTCGAGAGGGGAGTAGCTCGATGGTCATCGCGCTCACGATTCTGCACGTGTTCATGTGCTTCGCCATCATCGCCATCGTGCTGCTGCAGTCCGGCAAGGGCGCCGACATCGGGTCGGCCTTCGGCGGGGCCGGCAGCCAGGCGGTGTTCGGCTCCATGGGCACGCCGACGCTGCTCGGCAAGATCACCACCGCCGTCGCCATCATGTTCACGCTGACCTCGTTCAGCCTCGCGCTGCTCGGCGGCGAGCGCGCAGGGTCGGTCGTGCGCGAGCCGGCCACCGCGGCGCCCTCGGCGCCGGCACCGTCCGCGCCGGCCCAACCCGCGCCGGTGCCGGGACGATAGTCGTGCGACGGCGTGACCTGACCCGGCTCGGAGCGGCCTTTGCACTGGCGGCGCTGACCGTCGGGTGCAGCGGGGAGGCCGCCGAGCCGCAGAAGACCGGCGCCAACACGCCGGCCTACGGCGACACGATGATCGAGGCCTCCATCGGCAACGTCTCCAGCCTGATCCCGAACATCACCAGCGACCAGTCCTCGCACGAGGTCGGCGACTTCATGTACAACGGCCTCGTCACGCTGGGCCGTGACCTCGAGCTCGTGCCGGAGCTGGCGAAGTCGTGGACCTTCAGCAAGGATTGCCTGACGCTCGATTTCAAGCTCCACGAGCGCGTGAAGTGGCACGACGGCGCGCCGTTCACGGCCGACGACGTGGTATTCACGTGGGCGACCCTGATCAACCCCAAGACCCCCAGCCCCTACAAGTCCGACTTCAACGACGTCGAGCGCGTGGACGCGCTGGATCGCCACACCGTCCGCGTGACGTACAAGAAGCCGTACGCGAAGGCGGTGCTGTCGTGGGCGATCCCGATGCTGCCGCGCCATCTGCTCGAGGGCTACGTCAAGGAAGGCAAGCTCAAGGAGGCGCCCCAGAACTGGAGCGCGCCGGTCGGCACCGGTCCGTACCGATTCAAGGAGATGAAGAGCGGCGAGAAGGTCGTGGTGGTTGCCAATCCCGACTACTTCAAGGGCAAGCCGCACGTCTCGCGGATCGTCTACCGGATCATCCCCAGCCAGGCCACGATCTTCCTGGAGCTGAAGGCGAAGGGCGTCGACCTCGCCAGCCTCACCGCGCTGCAGTACACGCGCCAGACGCAGTACGCGGCGTTCGAGAAGGCCTACAACAAGTACCGGTACGCGATCGGCAGCTACACCTACTTCGGCTTCAACCTCAAAGACAAGCGCTTCGCCGACCGCCGCGTCCGCGTGGCCCTCGCTCACGCCATCAACAGGCAGGAGCTGCTCGACGGCGTCGTGCAGGGCCTCGGCCGCCTGGCCACCGGTCCGTTCCGTCCGGGGGGCTGGGCCGACAACCCGAACGTCAAGGGCGTCCCCTTCGATCCCAAGCGCGCGGCGGCGCTGCTGGCGGAGGCGGGCTGGACGACGCGCAACGCCAACGGCCTGCTGGTGAAGGACGGCCAGCCCTTCATCTTCGAGCTACTGACGAATCAGGGGAACGATGAGCGCAAGAAGATCGCCGAAATCATCCAGGCCTCGCTGCGGGAGATCGGCGTGGGCGTGGAGATCCGCATCCTCGAGTGGGCGGCCCTGCTCAAGGAGCACATCAAGAAGCGCCAGTTCGACGCCATCGTGCTTGGCTGGGGCACCGGCGCCGACCCCGACCAGTTCGTCGTCTGGCATTCGTCGCAATCGGGGCCCGACGACCTCAACCACATCTCCTACGCGAATCCCGAGGTGGACGCTTTGCTGGAGGCGGGCCGCTCGTCGTGCGTGCAGGCCGACCGCGTGCGCTTCTACCGCCGGCTGCACGAGGTCCTGGCCGAGGACCAGCCCCTGGTCTTCCTCTACTGGCGCGACGCGCTCCCGGCGGTCTCCTCGCGTCTGTTTGGCATCAACCCCGGCCCGGCCGGGATCAAGTGGAACCTCGACACCTGGTTCGTGCCCAAGCACCTGCAGCGCTATACCGCCGAGTGACGGCGGACCGCGTCCGCTGACGTAGAATACCGACCCATGCTCGCGTACGCCCTGCGGCGCCTGCTGCTGGCGGTCCCCTTGCTGATCGGCATCACCCTGGTCTCGTTCATCGTGATCCACCTGGCGCCGGGTGATCCCACGCAGATGGTGACCGGTGTTGACCCGTCCACCAGCCACGACCCCAAGGCCTACCAGCAGCTGATCGAACAGTTCGGCCTCGACAAGCCGCTGCACGTGCAGTACTGGAACTGGCTCACCCGCCTGGTCCGTCTGGACTTCGGCAAGTCGTTCGCGCCCCACGGCCGCCCGGTCCTGACCATGATCGGCGAGCGGCTGCCGATCACCCTGCTCCTCAACGTCGTGGAGATGCTGATCATCGTGTCGCTGGCGGTGCCGATCGGCGTCGTCTCGGCCACCCGGCAGTACTCCCTCTTCGACAAGGTCACCACCGTCTTCGTGTTCCTCGGCTTCGCCACGCCCGACTTCTGGCTGGCCCTGCTGCTGATGATCCTGTTCGGCGTGCAGCTCGGCTGGCTGCCGATCTCGGGGCTGCGCTCGCTGAACTGGGAGTACCTGTCGTTCTGGCAGCGGCAGGGGGACTTCCTGGGCCACCTGGTGCTGCCGATCGCCGTCGCGACCTTTGGCGGCCTGGCCGGGTTCTCGCGCTACATGCGGCAGAGCATGCTGGAGGTCATCCGCCAGGACTACATCCAGTCGGCGCGGGCCAAGGGCCTGGCCGAGCGCGTGGTGGTGGGCAAGCACGCCCTGCGCAACGCGCTGCTGCCGATCGTCACCATCCTCGGCCTGTCGCTGCCGACGCTCATCGGCGGCAGCGTCATCGTCGAGTCGATCTTCGCCATCCCCGGCATGGGCCAGCTCATGGTGCAGGCTGCCTTCGAGCGCGACTACCCCGTGCTGATGGGCAACCTCGTCATCGTGTCCACGCTCACGCTGGTCGCCAACCTCATGGCCGACCTGGCCTACAGCCTGGTGGACCCGCGCATCCGCGTGGGCCGGCGCCGTCGCTAGCGTGCGCCACTTCTGGAAGGCGCTCGCGCGGAACCGGCTGGCGATCGTGGGCGGCGTGGTCGTCATCTGCCTGGCTCTGCTGGCGGTGCTGGCGAACGTCATCGCGCCGTGGGATCCGAACCGACCCGACGTGAAGCAGATCCTCGACCCGCCGTCCAAGCGACACCTGTTCGGCACCGATCAGCTCGGGCGTGACGTGTTGTCGCGGATGCTGTTCGGCGCGAGGGTGTCGCTCGCCGTCGGGTTCGTGTCGGTCGGCATCGCGGCCACCATCGGGATTCTTCTGGGCGCCGCCGCCGGCTACCACGGCGGCCTGGTGGACGCGACGATCATGCGCCTGGTCGACCTCGTCCTGGTCTTCCCGCGCTTCTTCCTGCTGCTGGCGGTGCTCGCGTTCCTCAAGCCGTCGATCTGGACGATCATGGCCGTCATCGGCCTCACCGGATGGATGGGCGTGGCCCGCCTGGTGCGAGCCGAGTTCCTGGCGCTGAAGGAACGGGAATTCGTCCTGTGGTCGCAAGCCGTCGGGGCCGGTGCCTTCCGCATCATCTGGCGCCACATCCTGCCCAACGCGATGGCGCCGGTGCTGGTGGCCATGACGCTCGGCATCCCGGCCGCGATCCTCACCGAGTCGGGCCTGTCGTTCCTCGGCCTCGGCGTGCAGCCGCCGCACGCGACATGGGGCAACATGCTGACCGAGGGCAAGGACACCATCGAGCTGGCCTGGTGGCTGTCCGTCTATCCTGGCCTCGCCATCCTCGTCACCGTGCTGTCCTACAACCTGTTTGGCGAGGGGATCCGCGACGCCCTCGATCCACGGCTGCGCCAGAGCGCCGGCCGCGTTGTCTCGCGCGGTCGCTAGCGGTATACTCCGCGTTCGTCGCTTCGTGCCGAAGTGGCGGAACTGGCAGACGCGCACGTTTGAGGGGCGTGTGGGGCAACCCGTGGGGGTTCGAGTCCCCCCTTCGGCACCATCCTCCGATTTCCCGCGAAAATCGATATGTTCTTCCGAAATGGCTAACGGATCGCTAACGAGCGTGGCGGAGGTGCGTTACATGGACGGACTGATTCAGATTCAAGTCACGAAGGAAGGCGATAGCAACGTGATCTTCGGGCTCGATAAGTC
>WNFV01013052.1_pt1 | contig 13009 bp, 9 predicted proteins | sample 5400101 | NCBI WGS metagenome assembly WNFV01 (sample SAMN13153361, study PRJNA577476) | soil metagenome | isolation source: 115 cm soil or saprolite under grassland replicate 1 | place: USA:California | collected 2016-06-15
CGATGCGACCCGGGCTGCACTTCCGGGCCGGCAGCCTGACGAAGTCGCTGGTTGCCACCGTCGTGTTGCAACTGGTCGCGGAGGGCCGGCTGTCGCTGTCGGACGCCCTGGAGCGATGGCTGCCGGCGATCCTGCCCTATGGCGACCGGGTCACCATCCACCAGCTGCTCAACCACACCAGCGGCGTGCCCCACAACTGGGCGACCGTCGAACGGACGCTGTATGGGTCCCGGCAGGGACGCCTCCGCGCGTGGACCCCACAAGCGCTGGTCGGCCTGGTGGCCGACCAACCACCGGGCTTCCCGCCCGGCACGGCCTGGTCGTACTCCAACACCGGCTACGTCCTGCTCGGCCTGATCGTGGAGGCGGCCACCGGCAACACGCTCGCTCGTGAACTGGGCGGGTGCATCTTCGGGCCGCTTGGGCTGCGCGACACCTTGCTACCAGGCAACTCCCCTGGCATCCCGAGCCCGACGTCGCGCGGCTACAGCCTCCCGCTCAGCTCACAAGGGGAGGTGATCACCGGCCCGCTGCTGGACTTCACGGCCCAGAACCCTTCGTGGGCTTGGGCGGCGGGCGCGTTGGTGTCAACTCTTGAGGACCTGGGCCACTTCTTCCGGGCGCTGCTGGGTGGCCGGCTGCTGCCGCCCAGGCTGCTGGCCGAGATGCTGTCCACCGTCACGGTCCCACCTGGTTCCGTTCCGCTCCCACTGTACGACCGCTATGGCCTGGGGCTGCTAGAGGTCGAGACGCCCGCTGGGCGCCTGGTCGGCAACGCCGGCGGGATCCCTGGCTTCTTGAGCATCGTCCTCAGCACGCCCGACGGCCGCCGGCAGCTTGGGGTCATGATCAATGTGCTGGTCGCCCCGGACCCCGTCTACGAGGCGTTCACGCAGGTGTTTCAAGAGCTCGGCGCGCGGCTTCTCTCCTCAGGACACTAGCTCGCCATCGGGCGGTGCAGCAAGGATCTCACGCGCCGCGGGCCTCCAGCACCCGCACCGGACGGGCGATCCCCTTGAACCGCAGCCTGCCGCGTTCCACGAAGCTCACCCCCGTGGGCGAGACCGACTCGACCACGCTGTCGCTCACCAGGACCTGCCCCGCGCCGGCGCGGGCGGCGATCCGGGCGGCCAGGTTCACGGTGCGGCCGAAGTAGTCGCCGCCCTGGACCACCACCGGCCCGGCCGCCACCCCGACATGCGCCGGCGGCAGGCCTGCCTGGGGGAGCTCCTCCACCAGGTGTAGCGCCGACCGCACCGCGCCCGCGGGATCCCGGTAGTGGACCATCACCCCGTCGCCCAGCCACTTCACCGGCACGCCGCCGTGCTCGCGCGAGGACCGGTCGACCAGCACCGCCAGGGTGCCGGCCAGCTCGGCGGCGGCTTGGTCGCCCCGCTCCTCGGTCAGCCGCGTGTAGCCCACCAGGTCCAGGAAGGACATCGCGGGGACCCGCCCGGGCCGCCCCAGCACGCCGGCCCGCTCCAGCTCGTTCTCGATGTCCTCGACCAGGTCCTGGGTCCACACCACCTCTTGTTGCCGGCGGTAGATGCCCAGCAGCGCGGGGTCCACCAGGGGCAGGAACTCGGTTGCCAGCTGGGACGCCAGCTCCATGGTGGTGCGCTGGTCGGCGCCGGACGCCCGCACCGGCCCCGTGAATCGCGCCCGGTAGGCCTCGTTCTCGACGTTGGCGGCCAGCCGCAGGCCCTCCGCGTAGGCCCGGCCGAGCCGGGTCAGCCAGACCTGGTCCAGGATCCCCCTGGAGAGGCCCAGCTGCAGCAGCGGCACCACCTCCAGCTCGTCCTGCCTGATCAGCTCGTCGGGTGCCATCCGGGCAAACCCCATCGACTCCAGCGCGCCGCCGAGCACCTCCAGCGGTACGCCGGTCTCTTGGCTGACCTGGCGGTAGGTCCGTGCCGAGCGCACCGCCCACCGCCGGTACGGGGAGGCTTCCAGGAAGGCGAACGACAGCCGACCCACCCGGATCGCCGCGGCGATCCCGTCCAGCGGCAGCCCGGCCTGCTCGCACGCCGTGGCCAGGCGGACCTTCTGCACGTCGGTCTCCAGGAACGGGCCGGCCCCGTCGCGGGCCACCAGGATGCCCAGGCCGACCAGGCGGTCGACCTCGGCCTTGGTCACGCCCACCAGGGCGGCCAGCTCGGACGCAGACAGCGCACGCATCTCGGTGTCCATGCGGCCATCCTAGACCGGATCCAGGTGAGCTGTGACCCTCAAGTATGGGCCTCTGAGCTGCTGGAACGGCTCCATGGAGGGTGCCCGCTGACCGTGCCGGTAGACTCGAGCCGGGGGGTGTGTGGTGTTCCAGCAGCAGCTTCCATTGGTCGGCCGGGATGCGGATCTTCGGCTGCTCGATCTCGTCCTGGACCGCGCCGCCGTGGGCACCGGCAGCGTGGCGCTGATCTCCGGCGAGGCGGGGATCGGCAAGACCCGGCTGTGCCAAGAGCTCGGCCGCTCCCAGCGGGACCGCGGTGGCCAGGTCCTGCTCGGACGCGCCTTCCCTGAGGAGACGGCGATCTCCTTCGGCGCCATCGCGGATGCGCTCAGGGCGGCCAGGCGGGGTGAACCTCCAATGTGGCAGGCGGCGTCGGCCCGGGCGTCGGTGTTGTGGGCGATCGCCCCCGAGCTGGCCGCAACGCCGGAGGTGGAGCGCCGCTCCTTCGACCGTCCGGTGCTGTTCGAGGCGCTGCTGGACGCCGTGGACGAGGCTGCGGGCGATCGCGTGACGCTGTGGGTGTTGGAGGACCTGCACTGGGCGGACGAGGCGACCTGGGAGTTCGTGCGGTATGTGGCGCGGCGGGTCGCGGGGATGGGCCTGGTCCTGGGCGTCACCTATCGTGAGGAGGAGTTCGGCGCGGCCCACCACTGGTGGGGGAACCTGGTCCGGCTGCAGCGGGATCCCAGCGTGGTGCATGTCCCGCTCCAGCGGCTGTCGGCCGCGGACGGGGAGCGGCTGGTCCGCGCCCTGGCGCCGTCGCTGCCCCAGGAGTTGGTGGCCACGATCCTCCAGCGCAGCGCCGGCACGCCGTTGCTGGTGGAGGAGCTGGCGAACCTGGCGGTGCGCTCGAGTTCGGTTCCGGACCTGCCCGACGTCGTGCGGGCCACCGTCGGGGAACGGGCGGCGCGCCTGGACCCTGCCGCGCGGGAGCTGTTGGCGGTGGTGGCGGTGGCGGGCTTGGAGGTGGACCAGGAGCTGCTGGGGTCCTTGCGGCCCGAGGCGCCAGCCGATGCGCTGGTTGGGGCTGGGCTACTGGAGCGGGAGGGTGCGCGCCTGCGCTTCCGGCATCCCCTGCTCCAGGAGGCGGCCTACCAGGCGATCCCGTCCGAGCGGCGGCGCACGCTCCACCTGGAGCTGGCCGAGGCGCTGGCCCGCAGCGGCGCCCACCCGGCCGAGCGCATCGCCGGGCATCTGGAGCGCGCCGGGCGGCTGTCGGCTGCGCTGTCGGTCCTGGAGAGCGACGCCGGGGTGGCGGGGCGGGCCGGAAACGTGGGCCGCGCCGCAACACTGCACCTTGCAGCACTGCAGCTTGCCGGCAGGCACGCATCGCTGGCTCCTCGTCGGGCGGGGCTGGAGGGGGCGGCGATCCGTGAGCTGTTTTTGGCCGGGCGCTGGACGGAGCTCGACCCGCTGGTCCGCCGCGCCTGGTCCCGACGCGATCGCCTGTCCCTGCCGGAGCGGGCGTGGCTGGCCAACGTGTTGGCTGTGCACCTGTTCTGGACCGGCGAGGTCGGCGAGGCGCGGGCCCTGGTCGAGCGGGAGCTGGCGCACCTGGAACGCCACGATGCGCTGGATCAGGGGGCCATGCTGCTGGCCCAGGCAGCCTTCGTCGCCGGGTTTCTCGGCGAGGACCAGCAGGCCCGGCAGCATACCGAGCGCGCCTTGGAGATCGCCCGGCGCACTGGCGACGCGGAGGCCGAGTGCCGCGCGCGATACATCCAGATCTACGTCCTCTATGCGCTGGATCGCGACCGTCCGGCCGCCATCGCTCGAGCCCGCGACACCGCCGCCTTCGCCCACGCGCACGGTCTGACCACCAGCCAGGCGACCGCGCTGTACTCCATGGCGGAGTACACGGCCAGGGTCGAGGACGCCGAGGCGGCCCGGCAGGCCGCGGAGCGCGCCGGGGCCTGGGACTACGCGAACCTGGCGCAGCTGCTGCGGGGCGTCTTCCTGCTGCTGCAGGGACAGCCCGACGACGCCGAGGCCATCTTCGTGCGCGTGAGCCCGGAGATCCGGCTCTCGAGGCCGGCCGCAGCGGCTCCCTGGATGGACGCCGCTGAGGCGTTCCTGCACCTGCACCGGGGCGACCTGGAGGAAGCCCGCCGGCTCCTACACCAGCCCGGCGCCCATCAGGCCGCCCACCTCAGCGGTCGGGTTGCCGATCGCGCCGCGGCGCTGGGATGGCTGGCGTGGGAGGAGGACCGCTGGGAGGAGGCCGCCGAGCAGCTGGCCGGCTCGATGCAGTCCTGGGTCCGCGGCTGGCAGCTCATGGTCGGGGGGCCCATGTGGCTGCCATTGCACGTCGATGCGCTCCTCCGCCTCGGCAGACCCGCCGACGCCACCGCCATTGTCGAGGCGGCGTCCAGCCAGCGCGAGCCGCCGCGGTTCTTCGCCGCGGCGCTGGCCGTGGCCAGCTTCCGGCTCGAGCCGTCACTGGAGCGGGCCGCCGAGGCGCAGGCGCTATCGGTCGCGGCGCCCTGGCCGTGGCTGGGCGCGCTGCTTGGCTGCTGGCGCGGCGAGCTGCTGGCGGACCGGCAGGCGGCGCAGGCCGCGCGTGCGCTGTTCGAGCGGGTCGGCGCCGACCTTGGCGTCCAGCGGGCGGAGCGGGTCCTGCGACGCCTCGGTGCCTCCTTGCCGGCCGGCGCCGGCGCGGCCGGTCCGCTGTCGCCCCGCGAGCTCGAGGTGGCCGGGCTGGTGGCCGAGGGCCTGTCCAACCCCGCGATCGCGCGGCGGCTGTACCTGAGCCGCCCGACCATCGCCCACCACGTGGCGCACATCCTGACCAAGCTGGGCTTCGCCTCACGCGCACAGATCGCCGCCTGGGTGGTCCAGCAGCGCGGTGACGGAGGGGCCTGACCGCCGACCGCCCCAACTGCATGGTCCGGCTGAACCATTCGGCCGGCTGTCCGTTCGAATGGTCCACACAGCCGATGTGGGCCAGGCCCCCCGCTGCCACCGTGTCCCCACAGCGTCGCAGCCAGGCCACACGACCGCCGCCTCGCTGGTCTACACGCCGCCGACCCGGTCACTTGGCACCGAGTCGACCTCACCGAAGGGCTTGTCATGATCCTGGTCACCGGAGCGACCGGCACCGTCGGACGCCCCCTCGTCGAGCTGCTCGCCAGCGAGGGCGTCAAGGTCCGCGCCATCACCCACAATCCGGACGCCGCCAACCTGCCCGCCGGTGTCGAGGTCGCCAACGGCGACCTATCACGGCCTGACACCATCGCCCCGCTCCTGGAGGGCGTCACCGCCCTGTTCCTGCACCCACGCGCCGTCGGGCTCGCCGCGGACAAGCTGCTGGCGCTGGCCCGCCAACAGGGGGTGCAGCGAGTGGTGGCCCTGTCGGCGATGAACGTCGACGACGACCTCGACACGCAGCCGTCCCGCTACCAAGGGGATCGGAACAAAGAGGTCGAGGACTCCGTCGTCCAAAGCGGCCTGGCGTGGGTGAGCCTGCGGGCCAGCTCCTTCGCCAGTAACGCCCTGCGCGCGTGGGGCGCCCAGATCCGCGCCGGCGGCCTCGTCTACGGCCCGTACGCGGCCTTCACCGAGTCGCCGATCCACGAACGGGACCTGGCGGAGGTCGCCGCCCGCGCGCTGCGCAGCGACGAGCCGGTGGCCCGAAGGGGCCGGAGGCTGGAGCTGACCGGTCCGCAATCGCTCACCCACCAGCAGATGGTCGCCATCATCGGCAAGGCGATCGGCAGGCCGTTGCGCTACCAGGAGATCCCGCCCGAGGCGGCCAAGCAGGGCATGGTCCAGCAGGGCATCCCCGAGCCGTTCGTCGAGGTCCTGATGGCCAGGTACGCCCGGGAGATCGGGGAGCCGGCGCCCGTCACCGGCCAGGTGCAGCGGATCCTCGGCCGCCCAGGGCGCACCTACGCCGAATGGGCCGCCGACCACGCCGCCGTCTTCTGGACACCCGACACCTGACTCAAACTGCTCGAATCCATGCACCGCCGACCGGTAACCCAAACACCGCCGACCCGGGCACCCGGCACCTGACATCGCGCCTTTCGGAAAGGGCACCGGAGATGATGATCAACCTCGAGGACGGCGTCACCCGCCTGGGCTACCGCGTCACCTACCCCTATCCGGCATCGGCGGTGTTCGCCGCCATCACCGATTTCCCCGCCTACCCCTGGTGGCAGCCCGACGTGATGGGGATCAGGGCCAGCAGGTCCCTCCCGGCCGGCCTCGGCACCCAGGTCTTGGAGGTCGACAACGTCATGGGCCGCCAGACCCACCTCACCCTCACCGTTACTGAATACGAGCAGGACCGCCTGATCACGCTGCAGACCCCGGCGGCCGCCCGGCCGCGGGTGCGGCAGGCGTACCGGCTCGAACCGACCGGCGACGGCGGCTGCCGCCTCGACTTCCACCTGGAACTCGACGACGTCCCCAAGATGGCCGACCACCTCATCAAGACCCAGCTCAGCCACCAGGTCGAGCGGTTCTTCGACGAGCTCGGCGCGATTGTCGCCGTCCGGCCCGCCGGCACTCCCGGCTGGTAACCCCGAGCGCCGCCGCCATGAGACAGGAGACCAGGCAGATGAACGACTCGTTCGACATGATCGTGATCGGCGCAGGGCCGGCGGGGGAGAAGGCGGCGGTCCAGGCCGCCTTCTACGGCAAGCGCGTGGCCGTGGTGGACCAGGCCGCAACCCCTGGGGGGTCGGCGGTCCAAAGCGCCGGGGTCCCCACGAAGACCCTGCGGGAGACCGCCCTCTACCTCACCGGGTTCCAACGGCGTGACACCTACGGGCTGAGCCTGCAGCTGCTTCCCTCGCTGGCCCTGGAACGGCTCCTGACCCGCACCGCCGAGGTGATCGCCACCAGGACGGCGTCGGTCCAGGCCAACCTGGACCGAAACCGGGTCCAGCTGCTCCGCGGCCAGGCCAGGCTAGGCCCCGGCCCCTCGGTGATCGTGCGATCCAATGGCGGCTCCGAGCGCACCCTGCGGGCCGGCGTGGTCCTGATCGCCACCGGCTCGAAACCGCTGCGTCCCCCCGACATCCCCTTCGAGGACCCCGATGTACACGACTCGGAGACCATCATCGGGCTGGACCGGATTCCTCAGACGATGGTGGTCATCGGCGGCGGCCCGGTGGGCTGCGAGTACGCCTCGGTGTTCACCGCGCTCGGTGTCGAGGTGACCCTGCTGGACCGGGCCGACCGCGTGCTGCCGTTCATGGACACCGAGATCTCCGACGTGCTGGCCAGGGCGTTTGCCGGCATGGGGATGCGGCTGACGCTCGGATCGGGGGCCGGAGCGGTCGCGCGGGTCGGCGGCCAGCTGCGGGTCACGCTGGCCAGCGGGGAGCGTCTGCATCCCGAGAAGGTGCTGTTCGTGGCCGGGCGGGCGGGCACCACCGAGGGCCTCGGGCTCCCCGAGGCCGGGGTCAAGACCGACGCCCGGGGACGGATCGTCGTCGACGACACCTACCGGACCACGGCCGAAGGGATCTACGCGGCCGGCGACGTGATCGGCCCGCCGGCGCTGGCCTCGGTCTCCATGGAGCAGGGGCGCGTGGCGGCCACCCACGCCTTCGGGATCGACTTCAAACAGACCCTCGACCCTCTGGCCCCCTACGGCGTCTACTCCATCCCCGAGGCCGCGATGGTCGGGATGACCGAGCAGGCGGCCAAAGCGGCGGGCATCGACTGCGAGGTGGGCCGGGGATGGTTCGCCCACAGTCCCCGGGCCCAGATCGCAGGCTCGACGGAGGGGCTGATCAAGCTGGTCTTCCGGCGAGACGATCGTCGCCTGCTCGGGGTCCACATCGTCGGCGAGCTCGCCACGGAGCTGATCCACCACGGCCAGGCCGCCATCGGCGCCGGCGAGCCCATCGACACCTTCATCGACCGGACCTTCAACATCCCCACCTACAGCGAGACCTACAAGTACGCCGCCTATGACGGACTGCAGCGGATCGAGGGAAAGCAGCCATGACCGGGTCCGCCGTCCCACACCCGCCCGGACGACCTCGTCCCCGACGGTCCAGCACGAGCAAGGCATGGTTCGACAGCGGAGGAGTCATCATGGAGCACACGGTCGAGGCCGTCATGACCAGCCAGGTCGTCACCGCACGACCCGCCACCCCCTTCCACGAGCTGGTGCGGCTGCTGGAGCAGTGCCAGATCAGCGCCCTACCGGTGGTCGACGACTCGGGCCGGCTGGTGGGCATCGTGTCCGAGGATGACCTGCTGATAAAGGAGGGCTACCCGCACGGCGCCACCGACGCCAGCCCGGTTGACGCGGCCCGCTACCGCAAGCGCCTCGACAAGGCCGCCGGCACCCGCGCGGGCGAGGTGATGGCCGCGCCGGTGAACAGTGTCCCCCTTGGCACGCTGGTCGCCGACGCCGTCCGGCTGATGCTGCGCCTGGACGTCAAGCGCCTGCCGGTGGTGGACGCCCGTGGCGGGCTGGCTGGGATCGTGGCCCGCAGCGATCTGCTCAAGGTGTTCCTGCGGCCCGACCCCGCGGTGCGCTGGGCGTGGCGCAGGTCGACGCCCGGCTCACCTGGCGCATCGACGACCAGGTGCCCATCGCCTCCCGGCCAGTCACCTGACCGCCAGCGACAGCGCGTCGTGGAGTGGCGGGGTGGGGCTAGGTTCAGCCGGAGATTGGGGCTGGCGGTGAACAGTGACCTTCAACGCCGTATCACCTTGATACGTGAAACCCAATGGAGGACGTTGGGTATTGCGCTGACACACAAGCACCTTGGGGACCTGCTGGTGGCTGTCCTACCAGCACGCACCGCACCGCCACAACCGTCAGGACCGCCGTGGTCTCCCGCGTCCGGATAGTGGCGGCAGCACGATCACAGCGACGGCGCCAACGGCGACCCAGCGTAGCTGCTGGCGGTCCACCGCCGCGGGAGGCCTGGAACCGCAGCACCACGCAGACCAGCGCGGCCGGCAGGCTGACGGCGTGCAACGCCAGGCCAAGAACCGGAGGCTCAGGCAGGCAGCTGCTTGCCGAGCAGATCGACGATCGACCCCAGCCGCGCACCGGCCGGGCCGACCGCGGCCGGGACGCCCGGCCGGCCGTCGAGCTGGCGGCAGCGCTCGGCCAGCATCCCAAGCCGCTCCACCAGCATCGTCCAGGCGGCCCAGTGGTCAGGGATGAAGTTGCCCATCTGGTAGAACATCTCGAAGCTTGGGCCCGCGGTCCTCCCAGGGTGGCTCGGGCCGGCCGGCAGCTCGGTGATCGCGTTGCCGAGCGGGCGCAGCACCGTGGCCATCAGCCGCACCGCTGCGGTGGCGAGCGCGTCCAGCTGCTCGTCGGACTCGTCGGTGTGGGTGAAGAAGCGCACCAGGGTCTGCAGCACCATCTCGTAGGCGACGTTGAACACGTCCATCACCGCGCTGGTGGACGGGTCGTCGAGCACCGGCTGGTCCGGCGGGGCGTCGTCGGTCAGCCGCACCACTGCCGCGACCACCGGCCTGGCCGGCTCGAACGCGGGGTCCTGCCGCTTGGCCTCGAGGAACTCGTTGAGGACGCGGAGGAAGCGGCCGTAGTGGGCCTGCTCCCAGTGGCCGCGAGCGCCCTCGCCCTGCTCGACGATCTCGTCGATCGCGGCGAGCGCCGACGCCAGGTCGGTCACGGGCAGCAGCTCGGGCCAGCGAAACAACGCCGGGGTCGCCTGCGCCCGCGGCGGGCCGACGAACAGCCGCTCCTCACCGAGCTTGCCGGTCAGGTGGCGGAAGCCCTCGGCGATGCCCCGGTACAGGTGGCCCACGGTGGCGAAGTCCTCGCGCCGCGGGATGATCTCGTCCTCGCCGATGGGCAGCGCCGCGGTCCCCGACGGCTCGATCCCTGCGGCGTCGGACAGCTCCATGCCCTCTGGCCGCTCCAGGAACAGGGAGTGCCGCAGGGCCGCCTCGCCGAACGGCAGCAGGCGAAACTCGACCCCCGGCGGGAAGTACCGCGACCCCTGCGGGAAGCTCGGCCGCGTGAACGTCGGCGCCATCCCCACCGCCGCCAGCAGGTTGCTGGCCAGCGCCAGATGGAGCATCTCCTGCACGGCGATACCGTCGACCACCTTGCGCCAGCGCTCGACCCCCGCGAGCTGCTCAGGGGTAAGGCCCTCGTCGACGCGCTGCTTGAGGCTGAAGGTCGCGTACAGGTACTGCAGCATCACCATGTGCTCCAGCACGGCCGCCTCGACCAGCAGGTAGATGAGCTCCTCGCGGTGCTCGACGACCAGTCTGGGTTCCCGCATCATGCCTGCCCCCCCGCGTCGCCGGTCCTGTCGATTGTAGCGATGCACCTGAGCGCACCTCGCGTGGGGCTGTGCGGCCCGCTCGAACAGCGCGGTCTGGATGGCCCAGCCCTGGCCCGCACGTTGATGCGAGCGGCCACTGGTCATTCCCGGTGTCATTCCACCAGACCGCACAGCCCCAAGAGACGCCGACCACTCCGAAGCGCTATCCCATCCGAGCAGGCCGGGGCCGGCAGGTTCTGGTTGATCCGAGGGTCGCAAGGGGGCTCGTAATCGGCAGGTCGGGGGTTCGAGTCCCCCCTCGGGCTCCACCGACATCCCCATTGACCTGCGGTTTTGCCGACTCAGCGCCTGAAGCGATCGGGTCGTTGTCTCGTGGTGTATCCGTGGTGCGTCCATCAGTACAAGATGCGTCCCGACGGTGCCGGTCCCTTGAGCTCGCGCGAGGCACCAAAGGCCACTACAAGCGTCATCTCGAAGCGGCTCTGCGGAGGCCACCCGATAACCATTCGACCACCAGCGCCCTCGGGTCGAGCCTCTGGGTCACCGCGCGCGAATAGGGTCGAGGAGCCTCTGCATGATTCCGGCCATGCCGCAGGTTCGTGCCCTGGGTAGGGCACGGCAGGGGCACGTGACACCCACCGGCAGGCCGCCGAGGTCGTCGCCCTGTTCGAGCTGCTCGCCAACGAGACCCGCCTGCGGCTCATCCACGCCCTGGACCGCGCCGGCGAGCTCACCGTCACCGAACTGGCCGACGCGGTCGGCACCAGCCAGCAGGCCGTCTCCAACCAGCTCCAACGGCTGGTCGACCGGCGCATCCTCGTTGCCCGCCGCAACGGCAAGCACGTCCACTACCTGTGGGGTGCGCAAACGAGTTCATGCAGCTCGCCGGTACTCATGGAGGAGACCGCCGAGCAGGTCACGTCGGAGCACCGCGCCGTCTTGACCCTCACCGACGACGCAGTTGGGCGGGTCGGTCCGGGGCCTGGAGCTGGAGCGCCCGGTGTGGACGGTGCCGGTTGTAGTGCTGGATGTAGACCCGAAGGACCTGTTCAAGATGGCCGCGCCCAACGAGCAGCAGCCAATCCAGGCACTCGGTGCGGACGGTGCCGACCCATCGTTCGGCGTAGGCGTTCGCCCGGGGTGCCCGCACCGGCGTGCGCAGCACTTCGATCCCCTCGGCAGCAAGGACCGCATCGAACGCGGCGGTGAACTTCGTGTCCCGATCACGGACCAGAAACCGGAACCGGCCGACGCGATCGTTGAGGCCCCTGAGCAGGCTGCGGGCCTGCTGCGTCACCGACTCCCCGACGGGATGCGCTGTTACCCCGAGCACGTGGACCTGGCGAGTAGCGACCTCGATCACGAACAGCACATACAGCCGTTTGAGGAACACGGTGTCCACGGTGAAGAAGTCCACCGCCAGCACACCCTTGGCCTGCGCCCGGAGGAACTGCCGCCAGGTGATTGCCGACCGCGTCGGTGCCGGATCAACCCCAGCACCTCGCAGGGCGGTGTTGCGTTTGGTCAGCCCTCGGCATGTCGGAGCCCGACCTCGGCCCAAGATCAAATCGCCAAGGCCAGCTCCTCGAACGCAATCGCCAACCGCCGGCTCGCTGGCTCGTCAACCGCCAGTTCGTAATGGCCCCGTCGAACGTTCTGTACGAAGGCATGACCAGCGATGATTACTCTGGCGTTCCGGTCCTGCTTGAGTCCACGCATCGGTCGCAGCCGTGCCTTCAACCTGCCGTGATCTGCCTCGACGCGGTTGTTCTCATACTGCTCGCTGCGATGCCATGCCGCGGGCAGCAGCTCCTCCAGCACGCCCGGGTAGACCGGCGCCTTGTCGGTTGTGACCTCACCGGGCGCGACGCCCGTCGTGCGTAGTGCCTGCTCGAAGAACCGTCGGGCGGCCTTGGCGTCCCGTCGCTGGGAGACGAACACGTCGATGACCTGCCCGAACTGGTCGACCGCGCGGTACACGTAGCGCCACCTGCCGGCGACCTTTACGTAGGTCTCGTCCACCCACCAGCGATCCCCTACAGTGTGCCGGCATGGCCGGGCGGCATCGGCCAGCAGCGGTGTGAACCGCTGGACCCACTGGTAGATGGTGACGTGGTCGACCTCGACGCCGCGCTCGGCGAGCAGCTCTTCGACGTCGCGATAGGACAGGCCGAAGCGCAGGTACCAGCGGACCGCAACGATGATGACGTCGGGCGGGAAGCGGAAACCGGCGAAGGTGGAGCGTGCAGGGGCAGAAGAGCGCAGGTGGCGAGATCTCATATCGGCAGTCTCGCTGCTCGGAGGTTGTCACAGCGAACGCAACAGCGCCGTTGACGCAACCCAACGGTTGCCATATTATGGCAACCGTTGGGTTGCTACTTGTTGGAGGCTGTCATGGGGTTTCCCGATCGCATCGAGCGGACCGTGGAGCTCGCTCACCCGCCGCGCAAGGTGTGGGCGGCGCTCACCACCGCCGAGGGGCTGGGCGCCTGGTTCGGCAACCAGGCGACGATCGACCTGCGTCCAGGTGGGTCGGCCC
>WNFV01015129.1_pt1 | contig 13009 bp, 9 predicted proteins | sample 5400101 | NCBI WGS metagenome assembly WNFV01 (sample SAMN13153361, study PRJNA577476) | soil metagenome | isolation source: 115 cm soil or saprolite under grassland replicate 1 | place: USA:California | collected 2016-06-15
GAGCGCTGGGCCGGCATCGCCGAGCGTGGCTCGTTCGAGGGGAAGCTGCCGGACGGCAGCGCCTCGATCGCTGGCTGGCTGGCGGTGCTCAGAGCGGTGATGTGCCGCGACGGCGTGGAGCGGATGCGCGCCGACGCGAAGGTCGCGCTGGCCCTGCTGCCGGTGGGCAGCCCGTTGCGCGCGCCGGCGCTCCTGCTGCTCGGCATCTCCCACCTGCTGGGCGGGGACGCCGACAGCGCCGACGGCATCCTCGCGGGTGCCTTCGACGTGGCAGAGGACACCGGCGCGGCGGTCACCGCCTCGGTCTCCCTCACCGAGCGCTGCATCCTGGCGCTGGAGCGGGAGGAGTGGGGCGAGGCGGAGGCCCTCGCCGATCGCGCGCGCTCGATCGTGGGCCGGGCCGGGCTGGAGGAGTACACGACGAGCATGCTGGTGTACGCGGTGGGGGCCCGGGTGGCGCTCCACCGGGGTGACGCCGGGCTGGCCCACGAGAGCCTCGCGCGGACCCAGCGGCTGCGGCCGCTGCTCACCGCCACCCTGCCCTTCTACGCGGTCCAGGCGCGGCTGGAGCTCGTCCGGGCCTACATCGCCCTCACCGACGTGGCCGGCGGCAGGACGGTGCTGCGGGAGGTCGACGACCTGCTGCGGCGGCGGCCGGAGCTCGGCATTCTCTCGAAGCAGGCCGACGAGCTGCGCCTGCAGCTCGAGAAGTTCCGGGTCGACGTCCTCGGGGCGTCGTCGCTGACCGCGGCGGAGCTGCGCCTGCTCCCGTGCCTGGTGACGCACCACTCGTTCCGCGAGATCGGCGAGCAGCTCCAGGTGTCGCAGCACACCGTGAAATCGCAGGCGATGTCGATCTACCGCAAGTTCGGCGTCTCGTCCCGCAGCCAGGCGATGCTGCGCGCCCAGGACCTTGGTCTGCTCGTGGCGTAGCACCGTCGCGGCGCCCGCCTTTCATGCTATCTGGATGATGACCCGCGCGCGGTCGCGGCGTCCCATGAGAGCTACGCACGGACGTCGGGGTAAGGGACAGCGCTCATGGCGGATCATGAGGAACGACTGCGTCGTCTTGCGCTCCACGACGAGTCCTTCATCAGGTCCGCGCTCGGCCCGTCTGCTACCACCACACCGTCGCGGTCGCTCTCGCCGCCGGCGCGACACCTGATGAGGTCATGGGCACGCTCATCACGATCGCGCCGATCATCGGGCTCGCCCGCGCGGTGTCGGCAGCGCCCGAGCTGGCCCTGCCGATCGGCTACGACATCGACGCCGCGCTCGAGGCGTTCGACCGCAACCAGCAATGACCTGGACCTGAAGGAAGCCGCTCGCCGTCGGGCCGATTCATCCGATCCGGATGATGCCGCTGGCACGGCCACCGGATTGCATGGTGACGCACACGCGACAATGGGAGGGGACAACGATGGGGCTGATGTTCAGGCGTCGGCGGCCACTGATGCGCGGCGCGATGCTCGCCGGCGCTGGGGCCGCCGTCTACCACGCCGGCAAGCGAAGCCAGGCGAACACGCAGCACGAGTACGACCAGGACGAGCAGCTCGCCGAGGTGCAGAGCCAGCAGGCCCCGCAGTACCAGGCGCCACCTCCGCCGGCGGCTCCCTCGAGCAACACGGTCAACGAGCTGGAGCGGCTCAAGGCACTGCTGGACCAGGGCGCGCTCACGCAGGCCGAGTTCGAGGCCGCGAAGCAGCAGGTCCTGCAGGGCGGCTGAGGCCGCACACTCCCAGACGGAGGCGCACACCATGGAGGAGTTCGGTCCGATACAGATGCTGGTGCTCGGGTTCGAGCACGGAAACTTCTCGGGGGAGATCCTCGCGGAGCTGCGGCGCCTGCGGGAGCACGACATCATCCGCCTGGTCGACGTCATGTTCGTCACCAAGGACGACGACGGCGAGATCGCGACCGTTGAGATGAGCGATCTCTCCAAGGACGAGTTCAAGGACCTCGGGTCGATCGCCGGCGCCCTGCTCGGCTTCGGGGCCGAGGGTGAGGAGGGCGTCCTGGCGGGCGCCGAGGCGGGAGCGGCCGCCATGGCGGATGGTGTCTTCGACCAGGAAGAGATGTGGGACGTCGCCGAGGCCATCCCGGCGGGGTCGTCGGCCGCGATCGCGCTCCTCGAGCACCGCTGGGCCATCCCGCTGCGCGACGCCATCTCCCGGGCTGGCGGCATGACCGTCGCCGACGCATGGGTCCACCCGCAGGACCTGGTGGCGGCCGGCAAGACGCTCTCCGCCAAGGCGCCCGGCTAGGGACCGCTGGCCAAGGAGCCCAGGGGCGTCGACGAGGATCGGGGGGACATGGCGGACAACCGGCTGCTCGCCCACTACCACATCCAGGACGCTCAAGGGAGCTAGGCATGTCCGCAAATGGCGAGAAGGCATCCCCGCAGGGACCGTCGGTCCTGATCGTCGGGGCTGGCTTCGCCGGCCTCGGCTGCGCCAAGGAGCTGGCCAAGCACGGCGACGTGCGGGTCACCCTTGTCGACAGGCACAACTACCACCAGTTCCAGCCGCTGCTCTACCAGGTGGCGACCTCCCAGCTGGCGGCCTCCGACATCGCGATCGCCGTCCGCAAGGAGTTCCGCAAGAACCCCAACGTCGACGTGAAGATGGCCGAGGTGGTCTCGGCCGACCCCGTCGCCAAGTCGGTCACGCTGGATGACGGGCAGACGATCTCCGCCGACTACCTGGTGCTGGCGGGAGGCAGCCAGGCGAACTTCTTCCACACCCCGGGCGCCGAGCACACCTTCCCGCTCTACTCGCTGGTGGACGCCGAGCGCCTGCGCTCACGGGTCATCGGCCTGTTCGAGGACGCCGACCGCGATCCGGCGCTGGTGGACCGCGGCGCGCTGAACTTCGTGATCGTCGGCTCCGGCCCGACCGGCACGGAGATCGCGGGGGCGCTTGCCGAGCTCGTCCGCAAGGTCATGCCCTCCGAGTACCAGGACCTCGCCGTCCGCCGGGCCAGGCTGATCATGGTCGACCTGGGCCACGCGGTCCTCGCGGCGTTCTCGCCGAAGGCCCACGACTACGCCGCCAAGGCGCTGCAACGCGACGGGGTCGAGCTGCGGCTGGGGACCGCGGTCAAGGAGATCGGCTCCGACCACGTGGTGCTGTCGGACGGCTCGACGATCCTGACGCACTGCGTCATCTGGGGAGGCGGCGTGATGGCGGCGCCGCTGGCGGCCGCCGCCGGCCTGCGGCAGGGCCGTGGTGGGCGCATCGACGTGCTGCCGGACCTCACGGTGGCCGATCACCCCAGCGTCTACGCGCTCGGCGACCTCGCCAACATCGCCGGCCCGGACGGCAGCGCGTTCCCGCAGCTCGGCTCGGTCGCCCTGCAGTCGGGACAGTGGGCCGCCAAGAACATCCTGGCCGACATCGCCGGCAAGCCCCGGACCGGGTTCCACTACCACGACAAGGGGATCATGGCGATGATCGGCAGGGGCGCCGCGGTCGCCGAGGTCGGCGAGCACCGCCACGAGCTGCACGGCGCGATCGCGTTCGCCGCGTGGCTCGGCGTCCACGTCGTGCTGATGAGCGGGGTGCGCCAGCGTGTCGACGCCTTCGTGAGCTGGGCGTGGGACTACTTCACCAAGACGCGCGGGCCGCAGATACTCGACCGCTCGAATGCCGCGCGGATCGACTGGGGCGACGACGACGGCGATGACGACGCCGAGGCCCAGTCGGTGGCCGCGACCACCCAGGCGACGCCAGCCGCCGGTCCGAGCTGAGACGAAGGAGCGCTCCGTGGCTATGCACTACGACGTCATCATCGTCGGCACCGGTGCCGGCGGGGGAACCCTGGCCCACACGCTCGCGTCCTCGGGCAAGAGCATCCTGCTGCTGGAGCGAGGCGACTTCCTGCCTCGTGAGATGGAGAACTGGACCCCGGACGCGGTCTTCGTGCAGGGACGGTACGTCTCCAAGGACACCTGGTACGACGCCGACGGCAAGCCGTTCCAGCCGCAGGTCCACTACTACGTCGGCGGCGCCACCAAGCTGTACGGGGCGGCCCTGTACCGGCTGCGCCCGCAGGACTTCGGTGAGCTCAAGCACGTCGACGGCGTCTCGCCCGCCTGGCCGCTCAGCTACGACGACCTCGAGCCCTGGTACACCAGGGCGGAGTGGCTCTACCAGGTCCACGGAGACCACGGCGAGGACCCGACGGAGGGCCACTGGAGCCGGCAGTACCCCGCGCCGCCCGTCTCCCACGAGCCCCGCATCCAGGAGCTCGTCGACGCCCTGCGGGGCGGCGGCTACCACCCCTTCCACGCGCCGTGCGGCATCATGCTCGACGAGGCGGACCGGCCCAGGAGCACCTGTATCCGCTGCACCTGGTGCGACGGCTACCCCTGCCTGGTCCACGCCAAGTCCGACGCCGAGACCATCGCGGTGCGCCCGCTGCTGGAGCGGCCCAACGTCACGCTGCTGGTCGGCGCCGAGGTGGTGAAGCTCGAGACCGACCCCAGCGGCCGGACCGTCAACGGCGTCGTGGTGTCACGCGGCGGCGAGCGCGAGGTCTACCAGGGCGACGTCGTGGTGGTCTCCGCCGGCGCCACCAACAGCGCCAAGCTGCTGCTCTCCTCCGCCAACGACGAGCACCCCAACGGTCTGGCCAACGGCTCCGACCAGGTCGGCCGCAACTACATGTTCCACAACTGCAAGGCGGTGGTGGCCCTTTCCAAGGAGCCCAACGACACCGTGTTCCAGAAGACGCTCGGCATCAACGACTTCTACTTCGGGACCGAGGACTACTCCTGGCCCGTCGGGAACATCCAGATGGTCGGCAAGTCGAACGCCGAGGCGATGAAGGGTGAGGAGCCCAAGCTGACCAAGCTGGCGCCGCGCTGGAGCCTGGCGGACGTCGCCCGCCACGCGGTCGACTTCTGGCTCACCACCGAGGACCTGCCCACGGCCGACAACCGGGTCACGCTCGACCGCGACGGCAACGTCCACCTGGCGTACCGGTCGACCAACGACGAGGAGGCGGCCCACCTCTACCACCAGCTCAAGCGCATCCTGAACCACACCGGCATGGCCGAGCACCACGTCCTGGACAAGAACTTCTACATGAACATGAGCATCCCGGTCGCGGGGTGCGCGCACCAGGCCGGCACCTGCCGGTTCGGCGTCGACCCGGCCACGTCGGTGCTTGACGTCAACTGCAAGGCGCACGAGCTCGACAACCTGTATGTGGTGGACACCAGCTTCTTCCCGAGCATCGGCGCGGTGAACCCGGCGCTGACCGCGATGGCCAACTCCATCCGGGTTGGCGAGCACCTGCTCGAGCGCATGAAGTGAGCAACCACGAGCAAGACGGAGGGCAAGCCATGAGTCTTCAAGGAAAAGTCGCCATCGTCACGGGGGGCAACAGCGGCATCGGCATGGGGATCGTGCTCGCGCTGGCGGAGCAGGACGCGAATATCGTGATCGACTACGTCGCGCATCCGGAGGCGACCGAGGAGCTGGAGCGGAGGGTCGTGGCCCTCGGCGGCCAGGCGATCGGGGTCGAGGCCGACGTGAGCAAGGTCGAGGACCTCCAGCGGCTGGTCGACGCGGCGGTCGAGACGTTCGGCCGCTTGGACATCATGGTCAACAACGCCGGCGTGGAGACGCGGACGTCGGTGCTCGACACGACTGAGCAGCAGTACGAGTTCGTGCTGAACGTCAACCTGAAGAGCGCCTTCTTCGGCACCCAGCTCGCCGCCAAGCAGATGATCTCCCAGGGCGGGGGCGGCCGCATCATCAACATCACCTCGGTGCACGAGGACTGGCCGATGCCGGCCAACACGCCCTACTGTCTCTCCAAGGGCGGGATGCGGATGCTGACCAGGACCGCCGGGGTGGAGCTGGCACCCCACGGGATCACGGTCGTGGGTGTCGGGCCGGGCGCCGTGGACACGCCGATCAACCTCTCGACCGAGCAGGACCCGGTGAAGCTCAAGAAGCTCGACGACGCCATCCCGCTCGGACGGATGGCCAAGCCGGACGAGATCGGCAGTGTCGTGGCCTTCCTCGCCGGAGACGGCTCCAGCTACGTGACCGCGACGACGATCTTCGCCGACGGCGGCCTGATGCAGAGCAGCCCCGGCCTCTAACTCTGACGGCGAAGGCGGGCTCGCCCGGCCGCCGGCGGTGCCGGACCGAGCAGCACGAGCGTGTCCTCATTCTCCGCCACGGGCCGGCCGCGCTCGGTGGCGGGGAGGAGCTGGCCGTCGGCGCGGAGGACGAAGAGCAGGTCGTAGCCGCCGGGGACGCCATCGTGCGCCGGCCGCGTCACGATCTGGGCTCCGTCGTGGTGGCGCGCGCTGATGGCGATCCTGGTCAGCGGCTCGGCGAAGAGCGCCTCGTCCCCGGCGTAGGGCGCGACCACCCCGTGGCTGTGGCTCGGCGCGCCCACGCGGTACACGGGCCCGTCGAGATTGCCCTGCAGCTGCAGCGTCGTCGAGGCGAGCGCGTTGAAGTCGTCCTCGTCGGTGAGCAGCAGCACAGTGGTGACACCCTCGAGCTGGGCGCCGCGGCCGGTCGCCGCGGCGAGCAGGTCGTCGTGCGCCAGCTCGAGCCCGGCCTCGCGGATGTCGTCGCGCTGCTCCTGGAGGCCGGCCCACATGAGCACGTCGAGGCCCGCGGACTCGAGCGCCCGCCCCAGGTCGATCACCCAGGGGACGCCGCCGACGAGGAGCGGCCGGGTACGGGCCGGGCGCGTCACGCCGAGCAGCCTCGCGACCGGCGACGCGGTCAGCGCGTAGAGCGTCACCGTCGCGACGATCACGAGAAAGGTGACAGGCAGGATCTTGGAGGCACCCTTGATCCCCTGGGCGACCAGCGTCGCCGAGAACGCCGACGCCGTGGAAGCCGCGACGATGCCCCTTGGGGCCATCCACCCGATGAAGCCCCGTTCCCCCTTCGACAGGTCGGTCCACATCGTCGACGTCAGCGCCACGATGGGCCGGGCCACCAGCACGAGGACGGCGACGAGGCCGAGGGTGGGCAGCACCAGGCCTTTGATCGCGTCCGGGGTCACGGTGGCCGAGATTGAGATGAAGAGGACGCCGATGATGAGCTGGATCACCGTCTCGAAGAACGGGCGGCGCGCCGGGATGTCGAACCCGGGCAGACTCGCCATGGCCACCCCCATGACGATCGCGGCGATCAGGCCGGTGTCGTCGCGGAGGATGTCGCACGCCGCCGCCACGGCGATCACGCAGGCGATGGTCGCCTGGGTCCCCAGGATCTCCCCGAGGCGCAGCTTGAGGAGCAGCAGCCACAGCAGCGCCGTTCCGAGCACGCCTCCGGCGAGGCCGACACCGAGGCTGGCGGCAAACTGCCCGACCTCATAGCCGAGCGGCCGCGAACCGGTCATCACGATGCCGTGGAAGACCAGCGCCCCGAGGATGCCGCCGACCGGGTCGATCAGCGAGCCCTCCCAGATGAGCACCCGCTGTACGCGCTCCCTCGGCCGGACGAAGTTCAGCAGCGGCCCCACCACGGTCGGCCCGGAGACGACGAGGATCGCGCCGATCATGATCGCCGCCTGCCTCGACATACCGAGCAGCAGCGCGGCGGAGAACGCGGCAACTGCCAGGGTGACCGGCACGCCGACGAGGATGAGCCGGCGCGCGACACGCCGGGCATGGCCCTGCAGCTTGCGGAGGTTCAGCCCCACCCCGCTGTCGAAGAGGATGATCGCCACCGACAGCGAGACCAGCGGCTGGAACAGCGATCCCAGGAGCTTGTCGGGGTTGATGTCGTCGGTGAGGGTGCCGGCGACGAAGCCGACCGGCAGCAGGACGACGAGGGCCGGGATGCGCAGCCGGCTCGCCAGGATCTGGCAGCCGACAGCCAGCGCCAGCGTCAGGCCGACGCCGAAGAAGATCTGCTCCGCTGTCATGGCGAGCGAAGGACGTGCTGGCCTTCACCATCGGTGGCCAGCGCCCCGCGTTGGAGCCGCACGGTCTCGTCGACGGCATCGAGCCCTTCGAGGCGGTGGGTGATCAGCAGCACGGAGCGCCCGTCGGTGGCCGCCATCACGTCGGCGACCAGCGCCCGCGCGGTCGGCGGGTCGAGGTGGGCCGTTGGCTCGTCCAGCACCAGCACGGGAGCGCCCGCCAGGAACGTCCGTGCCAGCGCGATCCGTCGCCGCTCGCCGCCGGACACCAGGGCTCCCTCCTCGCCCACGAGGGTGTCCCAGCCGTCGGGCAGCGAGGCGACCCAGTCCCACAGCCGGGCGCGCCGCAGCGCCTGCTCGATCGCGGCGTCGTCCGCTTCAGGCCTGGCGAGGCGGACGTTCTCCCGGATGGTCGTCGAGAACAGGTAGGCGTCCTGGCGGTCGAGCGAGACCAGCGAGCGCACGTCGTGCTGCCGCAGCGCGCGCAGGTCCGTCCCGCCCAGGGTGACCACCCCGGCGTCGGGGTCGAGGAAGCGCACCAGCAGGGCGGCGACGGTGCTCTTGCCGGCGCCGGAGTGCCCGACCAGGGCGATGCGGCGTCCACGGACGATCCGCAGGTCGACGTCGCGGAGCCCCCACGCCTCGCCGTCCGCGTAGTCGAAGCTGACCCGCCTGAGCTCCGCTGTTGCGACCTCTGGGGCGGCGGCTGGCTGGTCGGCGTCCACCACGGACGCCTGGCGACCGGCGACCGCCAGCAGGCGCCTGCCCGCCTCCAGGGTCGCCTGCAGCCCCAGCGCCGCGGCCGGGAGCGGCGCCACGGCCTCGAAGGCGGCCATCGCCCCCAGCGCGAGCGCGGCGATGAGCACGCGGTCGAGCACGCCGGCCGCCGTGGCCATCACGCAGACCGCCACCACGCCCACCACCGTCAGGCCCAGCACCAGCGTGCCGAGCCCCTCGACCAGGCCCCCCGCCAGGGCGTCGCGCCGCGCCAGGCGGACCAGCTCCGCGTCGAGCCCGCGGACTCTGGCGAGGCCGGCGGCCAGCACGAGGGCGGCCGAGGGCAGCAGCGCCGCGGTGATCCCGACCGACACGGCCCCCGTGACCACCGCAACCAGCGGGGGAGAGACGCCCCGAAGGAAGAGGTTCTGCATCGCGTCCACGTCTCCGACCATGCGGGCGAGGAGGTCGCCGTGCCGGTACGCCTCGGCCTGGGCGGGGACGAGCGGCTCGAGACGGCGAAAGAAGGTCACCCTGATCCGCGCGAGCACCCGGAAGGCCAGGTCGTGCGACTCGAGGCGCTCGAAGTAGCGGGCGACGGGCCTGCCGATCCCGAAGGCGCGCACGGCGACGATCGCGACCGTGAGGGAGAGCACCGGCGGGTGCTCGGCCGAGCGCGAGATCAGGTACCCGGCCAGCGCCATCAGGCCGACTCCGGCGAGCACCGTGAGCGATCCCAGCGCCACCGACAGCGCGACCCGCGCCAGCGGCGCCCGTCCGAGGCGGAGCAGCGCGACCAGGGTCCTCATCCGGCCGCCAGCTCCTGCTCGACCTCGACGGCTCTGCCGCCGTCGATGCGCACGATCCGGTCGGCCATCGACGCGAGCTCCGGCCGGTGCTCGATCAGGAGCACGGCACGGCCAGGCGCGAGCCGACGGATCGACCTGGCCACCAGGGCGGCGCTGTCTGCGTCGAGGTTCGCGGTGGGCTCGTCCAGGATCAGCAGGGGCGCCTCTCGCAAGAGCGCCCGCGCCAGCGCGACCCGCCTGGCCTCGCCGGCCGACAGCCCTCGCCCGCCCTCGCCGATCTGGGTGCCGTAGCCGGAGCGTGGGGCGCTGCGGCAACCACGCAAGCTGTCGCCTCCACGCAACCGGGTCCAGCGTGGCGAGGTCGGCGCCGTCCACCGTCACCGCGCCGGCGTCGGGGCTCCGGAGGCCGAGCAGCAGCGACGCGACGGTGGTCTTGCCGGCGCCGCTGGGGCCGACCAGGGCCACCACCTCGCCCCGCCGGACCTCCAGGTCGAAGCCGTCGAGCAGGCGGCCGCCGCGCCCCGGGTTGGCGAGCATGACCCCTTGCAGGCGGACGACCTCCCACGACAGTGGCGTCGTGCCGCCACCGGAGCCCGGGAGCGTCCCTGCCTCGATCAGGCCGAGGATGCGCTCGGCGGCCGCCAGGCCGTCGGCGCTGGCATGGAACTGCGCGGCGAGGGCGCGGAGCGGGGCGTACAGCTCGGGAGTGAGGAGCAGGACGGTGAGCGCCGCCCGCAGCTCCACGCCGCCGCCGATCAGCCGGACGCCCAGCGTGACCGCGACGAGCGCGGTCGCGACCGTCGCCATCATGTCGAGCACGGCGCCGGAGAGGAAGGAGACCCGCAGCACCTGCATCGTCGTGGCGCGGTACTCCTCGCTGCTGGCCTCGATCCGCTCCGCCTGCGCCTGGCCGCGGTTGAAGGCGCGCAGCGTGGGCAGGCCGCGGACGACGTCGAGGAAATGGTTCGACAGCCTCGAGAGCGCCAGCCACCGCGCCCTGGTCCTCGCCTCGGTGAAGCGGCCGATCAACGCCATGAACACCGGGATCAGGGGCAGCGTCAGCAGCATGATGACCGCGGACGTCGGGTCGACCGCCGCCGTCCACACCAGCACGACGGCGGGGACGAGGGCGGCGAGGACGACCTGCGGCAGATAGCGCGCGAAGTAGGCGTCGAGCGCGTCGACGCCCTGGACCGCGGCCGTGGCCACCTCGCCCGCTTCGGCCCCGCTGGCGTCCAGCGAGGCGCCTCGGAGCCTCGACCCGACCAGCGCCAGGCGCAGCTCCGACATCACCGTGGCGGCAGCCCGGCGGCCGACCGCTTCGAACGCGCCGGCGAGCGCGGCCCGACCGACCACGACCGCCGCCAGCAGCGCGAGCGGCCCAGCCAGCGCGGCCAGCGGCCGCCCGTCGAACGTAGCCGTGGATCCAGCGGGCGCACCCCGCCTCAGTCCCTCGCTGGCGACCCGGCCGCGCCGCTGTCCGGCGCCGTGGCCGCGGCAGGGTCCCGGGCGGATCCCTGCTCTTCGAGGTCCGAGGGGCTGATGCGGCGCCGGAACACGTAGTAGGTCCAACCCTGGTAGACGAGCACGAGCGGGAAGAACAGGATGGCGACGACGGTCATGACCTTCAGGGTGTAGGGCGACGACGAGGCGTTCTGGACCGTCAGGCTGTAGGCGGCGTTGGTGCTGGAGACCATCACCCGCGGGTACAGGTCGATGAAGATGGTGAGGATCGTGCCGGCCATCGCGAACGTCGTCATGGCGAAGGCCCAGCCTTCGCGGCCGTCGCGGATCAGCCAGACCACGCCGAGGATCGCCAGCACCGTGGCCACGGGCATCACGCCGGGCAGGACGCCCTGGCTGATGGTGACCTGCGTCCACACGGCGAAGGCCAGGACCGCCAGGGCCGTGACCGGCGCGGCCCTGCGCGCCAGGCGGTCGGACCGCTCCCGCACCTCGCCGGTGGTCTTCAGCGCCAGGAACGTCGAGCCGTGCAGCACGCAGACGAGCACGAGCGTGATTCCCGTGTACAGGGAGTAGGGGTTGAGCAGGTCCAGGAGGTCGCCGGTGTACTCCTGGTTGGACGCGATGGGGACGCCGTGGAGCAGGTTGCCGAGCGCGACCCCGATCAGCAGCGGGGCCAGCACGCTCCCGACCGTCATCACCACGTCCCACGTCCCCCGCCAGCGGGCGTCGTCGCTCTTGCCGCGGAACTCGAACGACACGCCGCGCATGATCAGCGCGACCAGCAGCGCCACAAACGCCAGGTAGAAGCCCGAGAACATGGTGGCGTACCAGCCGGGGAAGGCGGCGAACATGCTGGCGCCGGCGACGATCAGCCACACCTCGTTGCCGTCCCACAGCGGGCCGATCGTGTTGACGGCCATGCGCCGCCCGGCGTCGTCCCTGCCGATCACCCCGTGCAGCATGCCGACACCGAAGTCGAAGCCCTCCAGCACGAAGAACCCCGTCCACAGCAGCGCGATCAAGATGAACCAGAAGACGTTGAACGCCACAGCGCAGCTCCTCAGTCCGTCATCTCAGTCAGTAGGTCATCGCCGCGAGCTCGGGCTCGCCCTGGCTGTCCGGCGCCGCGGCCGGAGCGAGCGGCTTGCGCGAGTAGCGGACCATGAGAACGCCCTCGACCACCGCCATGGCGCCGTACAGGAGCACGAACACGCTCAGGCTGATCGCCACCGTTGTGGTGCTCACCGACGGCGACACGCCCTGCTTCGTCTGCATGAGCCCCTGGACGATCCACGGCTGGCGCCCGTTCTCGGTCAGCATCCACCCGGCGGTGTTCATCAGGAACGGCAGGATAACCACCCAGACCGCCGAGCGCAGGAACCATTTCGCCGTGGTGAGCTTCTTCCGCCACAGCAGCCACCCTCCCCACAACGCCAGCAGGAAGATGATCCCAGCGATGTAGGCCATGACCCGCATGGACCAGTACTGGACGAAGACGTTCGGCACGTAGTCCCCGGGGCCGTACTGCTGCTGGTACTGCGAGTTGAGCGGGTTCAGCCCCACGACCTGGCCGTTCCACGAGTTCGTCGCCAGCAGCGACAGCAGGTGCGGGATCTGGATGATCTTGGTCGGGGTCTCGTCCCTGTTCCCGCCTCCGACCTGGAACAGCGAGAACGAGCAGGGCTGGCAGGTCGACCACTGCGCCTCGGACGCGGCGATCTTCATCGGCTGGTACTTCGCCTCCGTGACGCCGAGCTCGCTGCCGACCAGCATGGCGAGCAGCGCGGAGGGGATCAGCAGCACCAGCGAGAGCGACGCGGTCCTGCGGAACGCCTCGCTCTCGCGCTCCCGCTTGAGGTGCCACGCCGACACCGCCAGCATCACCACGGCGCCGGTGACCAGCGACGCGAGAAGCACGTGGATGTACCCGCGCAGGAACACCGGGTTGGTCAGCAGCGCCCAGATGCTGGTCAGCTCGGCCTTTCCCCCGTTCATCTTGTAGCCGACGGGGTGCTGCATCCACGAGTTCGCGGCCATGATGAACGCCGCCGACAGCGCGGCCCCGAGCGCCACCGTCCAGATCGTGGCCAGGTGGACGCGCTTGGACAGCC
>WNFV01008645.1_pt1 | contig 13007 bp, 11 predicted proteins | sample 5400101 | NCBI WGS metagenome assembly WNFV01 (sample SAMN13153361, study PRJNA577476) | soil metagenome | isolation source: 115 cm soil or saprolite under grassland replicate 1 | place: USA:California | collected 2016-06-15
CCATGTTCCAGCCGCTCGCATAGCGCGCGGTGAGCGCGAACATTTGCGGACCCCCAGCGGCGATCCATACTGGCACGTTCGGCGCGACTGTACGCAGGCTCGCCTCGCGCAGCTTGAAGTAGCGTCCCTCGAACGTGACGGTCTCGCCATTCAGAAGACCGTGCAGAATGGGCATGTATTCCTTGAAGCGTCCGATGCGATGCTCGAAATCCAGCCCGAACGCAGCATGCTCGAGCGGTTGATTGCCAGCCCCCAGACCCAGGATGACGCGTCCGCCTGACAGATCTTGCAAGGCGCCGGCCATCTTGGCCATCAACGCCGGATGGCGGAACGTCGCCGCGAGGACGTTCGTGCCCAGGCGCAGTCGTTCGGTCTTGACCGCGATCGCCGTGAGCAGCGTCCAGGCTTCGGGGTAGGTCTCCAGGCCGGACGGTCGAGCAAAGTAGAAGTGGTCCGGAATCCACACCGTGTCAAAGCCAAGCCGTTCGACGCGCACGCCATCGTCAGCCATGACGCGGTGGCTTGGAAATGGGCTTGTGTCCGGATTGCCCTCGCCGCGCGAGATGAGGTGTACTCCAAACCCAGGTGTTGGCATCAACTGAACTTTGCCGCGACTTCGGCCGCGCGGTCCAGCGCCGGCAGCACCTCGTCGACGCCGGCGGCCGGCAAGCGGAACACGCAGCGCGACACGCCCGCCCGCACGTAGTCCTCGACCGCATGCGGATCCGAACGCGCGCCGTAGATCGTCACCGGGAGTCGCCCACGGCCAGCGGCTTCACTGAGCGAGTGAAATTCCGCGACGCGCTGTGCAAGTGGTTGATCTCCCCGGTCTGGATGTGGCATCCACTCATCGGCGAAATCGATCACCCGCAGCATCGATGCCGGTACGTCGCCGCCGAGCAGCACGGGCGGACGCGGCTGCTGCACAGGTTTCGGCCACGACCAGATGGGATCGAAGCTCACGTACTGTCCATGAAACTCCGCTTCGTCCGTGGACCAGATCGCTTCCATTGCGCGCATCCGCTCGCCGAACAGTCGCCAGCGCGTGCGCGGGTCGGTGCCGTGGTTGGCAATCTCTTCGCGCAGCCAGCCGGCGCCGACGCCGAACAAGAAACGACCCTGCGAGAGCTGATCCAGACTGGCGACTTCCTTGGCGAGCACGATGGGATCGCGCTGGATGACCAGACAAATGCCAGTACCCAACTTGATCCTGTTCGTGACGGCAGCCGCGGCGCCGAGGACAACAAACGGGTCGAGCGTATGCGAGTACTCGGGCGGCGGGTCGCCGCCACCGGCCCAGGGCGTGCTCCGTTTGACGGGGATATGCGTGTGCTCGGGCACAAACAGCGACTCGAAGCCGCGCTCTTCAGTCGCCCGTGCCAGGCTGACGATACTCAGCGCGAAGCTGGCCGGGAACATAGTCACACCGAACTGCATGGAGGCGTCCGCCAGGGTAGCGCAGCCGCCTCAGTGACAGAGCCCCATCGTGAAGACCTGCCACTGCGTCCAGCCTTTGGTCCGTGCGAGCCAGATCGCGGCGTCGATATTGGCGAATGGATCGAGCGGCGAGAGACCGCGCTGCCCGGCCGGCGTCGTTGCCCACGTGGAGGGTAAGAACTGGGCGAGGCCCGCGGCTTTGCTGCGTGGATTTTGCTGCGTGGCATCCCAGCCGCTTTCGCCGCTAATGATGCAGTCGAGTCGCGGCGCAAGATCGGGCGCCTGCTGGTACAGGTAATCGCGTGGGTCGGCTGGAAACGCGCTGGCCTGGACCTGCTCGGGCGAAGGCTCGGCTGCCGGCTGAGTGGCGGCGCGCGGTAGCCATGCCCAGCCATGGATAACCGGGTTGTAAACCCACAATCGCCCGTTCTGCTCGGGCGCATCGACACGGAAATACATATGTGGCGCGGCCTGACCAAAGGTCGCGTCGCCGGCCGCATCGGCAAAAACGTCGACTGGCTCGCTGGTTCTGACCCACTGGGAGCGCCAGCCCGGTGGAGAGCCGGCCGGCCCATCCCAGGCCAACGCCGGCGCGGGCAGCGTCGTCGCTAACACGCCAGACACACCAGCTCCTACGGACACAACAAAGCGCAGCATCGGCAAGCCGATACCTCCGAGACGAGCTCGCCGACGCAACGCAGCATGAGCTGACGCGGGTACGAAGCCCGGCCGGCGGCGCAGACTACCCGCGGCAATCGCGCTCGCGGGCGGTCTGAGGGGAAACCAGCGTCAGGTCAGCGGAAGGTGCGGGTCGCCGACGTGAGCATGGCTCCTATGGGGTTGGGTGCCTTCTCACACACGAAGAATGGCGACCGAGGTTCAGCCGCCGCGGGGATCTCGGCCACCTTACCGCACTCGCGCCGCCCGCCGTCAAACGCCTCTGCCAGGCCGTTCCAGTTCAGTCGTTGTGGACGAGGAGCACCTGGTTCGTGGACGCGTCGCCGATCCAGACGCGGCCGTCGGCGCTGCGCGTCAAGCCGTGCACCTCGGGGCCGTCGACGCGCCACTCCCCGAGTAGCTCGCCTGCGCGGGTGTCGAATTGGTAGATGTGCCCGCCGTTCGTTTCCGCGACATTCAGACTGCCGTCGCTCTCGTTCCAGTACATGCCGTGTGAGCGCGCGACCGGGAAGGGCATCGACCCGAGCAGGTCGCCCGTTTCGGCGTCGATGTGATCGATGCGCATCGCTCCAGGCCGGCTCACCCATAAGGTGCCACTCGCGCCGGGCCCTGCATTCAGTCGGCCGGCTGGTGCGGAGGGGTGTAGCTCGGGTTTGCTCTCGGCGGCTTTCGGTGGCTGCTCGTCGGCTGCATACGGCCGCCACTGGAGGCCGTGCACGCCACCGTCGCCGTCGAGCATGACGTAGGCGGTGCAGTGTCCGGTGAGTGGGTCATGGCGAAAAACCATCGCTGGCCTGACATTCGAAGCGACCCACACGGAGCCGGCGCCGACGGTGATGCCGCTCGCGTTGCGCGCCGGACTGGCAAAGCTCGTGAGCACGCGGCCCTCGAAGTCCACGAGGTAGCTGCGGTTGTCGCGCTGATCGCACAGCCATAGCCCGTCAGGAACAGCCTCGAGTCCGTTCACCTGCAGGCCAGGACCGGCGAACATCACTCGCGCCCGGGCGACCTTCACTTCGGCGTAGGTCATGGAGCGACATGCTACCGATTCAGCGGGCGTGATCCATGAATCGGCTGCTGCGCCCAGGGCGAGGCAAGCTTTTGCCCCGCCCGGCAAGCCAGGCGGACCGCCGCAACCGACACCCGCCGCCAGCCCGAACCGTTCCGACGACGGACGCGCGCGTAGCGCGAGGCAAGCTCCGGCGTATCGGCAGCTGGCGCCCCGTCGGCACCGCAGAACCTCGCCAACGGCGCGCGCGGGAATGAGTAGCCGAAATGAGTGGTCTCCTCCATGGCGGACCGAGCGGCCGCTCGTAGTCTCGGGCGGTGAACGAACCATTGCTTTCCTCCGCCGACCGCTGGGTCTTGCCTGGCCTGGTGGCGGCGACGTTTTTGAGCCTGGTGCACTATCTGGCGTTCAGTCCGCTGCTGCCGGCGATCGCGGCTGACTTGCAGGTGGACGTTGGTCGGATGGGCCAATTGCCGGCCGCGATCGGCCTGGGCGCGGCCATCATCGGGCTGGTCGCCGGCCCACTCGCCGATAAGTACGGCCAGCGCCGCACGCTGCTGACAGGCATGCTCGCCCTGGTCGCGAGCTCGGCCGGACTCGCCTTCCTGCCTGGAATAACAGCGCTGCCGCTCATCGCCGTTCTGGCGGCGGTGGGCAGAGCGATCGTGTATCCGTTGGCGCTGACGATCTCGACTTCTGAATATGCGGGCGACAATCAGCGCCGCGCGGCAAGCCGCGTCACCTCGAGCCTGGGAGCGGCGCCGATCGTGGGCGTGCCGCTGGTCACCGCGGTCGCCGCGGCGTTCGACTGGCGGGCGGCCTGGCTGACGCTGGGCATCGTCACCGCCCTCGCGTACCTCGCGCTCTGGCGCGTCTTCGAACGCCATTCCAGCCCACGCACCGACAACAACACCAGCGGCAGGGCGTTGACGGCATACGGCCAATTGATCAAACACACGCCGAGCCTGGCGCTGCTCGGTGGAACCTTCCTCATGGGCATCGGCGGCTGGGTGATCTGGACCTACCTGGGCGCGTTCGTCATTCAGCGGCACCAATTCACCACGCAAGACGCGGGCGTCGCGTGGATCGTCGTCGGCGTCGGCCTGTTCGGCGGATCCGTGCTCGCAGGCGGCAGGCTCGGACGGGTGCCGTTCGAAACGCTGTTCATGACCTGCGCACTAGCCGCGGGTGTGTGCCTCGGCGCCGCCTTCATCGTGCCGATTCCGGCATGGTTCGCCGTGGCACTGATGGGCATCGGCACGCTGTTGCATGGGGTCACGCAGGTGGTCACCTCAGTGCTGTTGCCGAGAGGCGCGCCGGCAGGCCGAGCAGCCACGATGACCGCCCGCGGCGCCGCCTCGAGCCTCGGTTCGGCGACCGGCGCAGCGCTGGGCGGGCTGCTGCTGGAGCACGCCGGTTTCCCGGCCATTGGCACAATCGCGGTCCTGTGCTGCGCGGCTGCCGCTGTGCTGGTCTGGTGCGGACGAGCCTACGCTCCGCGAACCGAGGGCAAGTTGGTATCGAGCAGGCCGTTGATGACCACCCAGGCCGCAACCTGAGCACGTGACGAAACGCCGATCTTGTCGAAGATGTGCTGCACGTGATTATCCGCCGTGCGGGGTGCGATCACGAGCCGCTCGGCGATCTGGCGGTTGGTCAGGCCGTGCGCGATAAGCACGGCCACCTCACGCTCGCGGGCGGTGAGCGGCCCGCCTAGCTGTGTCCGCGGCGCGACCACCGTCAGCTGTGGCAGTATCGTGCGACGAACGTGCTGATGGTTACGGCGGCCGGTACATGTGGCGGATAGCCAGCGTCGCCGAAACGCCGCGCCTGACTGGTGGCGATGTTCGAACATGCCACCGAGACTATGCCGATTGTGGGCACACGCCCACGCTGGAGCACTGCATGCTGCCCACGCAGTCCTGGCAGTTGCTCGTGCGAGGCGGTGGTATGCTGCGGCCGGCCGTTTGGCTGTAGACGAGCGTGGCCGCCCAATCGAACCAGGACTTCGCAGCGCTCCTTCGACGGCACCGGCTCCTGGCAGGACTGTCGCAGGAAGGGCTGGCGGAGCGGGCGCAGCTGAGCGTCCGCGGCATCTCTGATCTGGAGCGCGGCCTGCGGCGGGCGCCGCACCCAGGCACGATTGCCCGGCTCGCCCACGCGCTGCGGCTCGACGACGCGTCCCGCGAAGCCATGCTGTTGGCGGCGAACTACCTCTCTTCGGCCATCGCCGAGCCTGCCGAGCATGTCAAGTCTCCTTCGCCCGTTCCAGACGCTCCGAAAGCCGTGCCCGAGGCGCGCGCCGCCGAGCGGCGTTGGGTCACCGTGCTCGCCGTGCAACTCGGCGGCTTCGCCGCGCTCGCCGAGCGCCTCGATCCCGAGGACCTGCGCGCCCTCACCGATCGCTGCGCCGAATACATCACGGACGAGATCAGTCGCCTGGACGGGACGATCCTGCGCAGTACCGAAGAGTCGGTTCTGGCCGCGTTCGGTGCGCCGATCGCCCATGAGGACGACGCCGAGCGTGCGCTGCGCGCGGGGCTGGCGATTCGAGACTGTCCGCTCACGCTGCCGCGCGAGATCCCAGACGCGCGCGTCCAGGTGCGGGTTGGGATTGACACCGGTGAGGTGCTGGCTGGCGCGCAAGGCATTGACGCGCAGCGGCACTATTCGGTGAGTGGCGCGCCGGTCAGTGTTGCCGTCGGCCTGGCAGGTGGCAGCCCTTCATCGGCGGTGCTCGTCGGCGAGCAGACGTATCGCGCAACGTACCCGCACGTGCACTACCAAGCGGTGCCGCCGGTTCAGGCTCCCGACTGGAGCAGGCCGCTGTCGGCATGGGAGGCGCTCGACATTGCGCCCGCCCCGCACCCGCGAGCGCTCGGTCATGCGCCGTTCGTCGGCCGCGACCACGAGCTGGACGTGCTGGTCGGCGCGCTCGCCAAAGTGCTGCGCGAGGAGCGGCCGCAGCTGGTCAGCGTGCTGGGCGAGCCGGGCATCGGCAAGTCGCGCTTGGTCCACGAATTCGAGGGACGGGTGATGGTGTCGACAACCGTCAAAGTGCTGCACGGGCGCTGCCTGCCATACGGCGAAGCCGTCGGGTATCGGGCACTGACGATGGCGCTATTCGAGGTGGCCGGCATCACTCCGGACGACGCGGCGGACGCGGCGCGCGCAAAGCTGCACCAACTCGTCACGAGCGCGCTGCGCAGCACCGATCACGAGACGATTCCGGTCACTGAAATCGAACGGCATCTGGCCCTGCTGAGCGGATTGGATACCGATGTCGATCGCGTCGGCAGCCCACCCGACGAGCGCACGATGCACGTCTCGGTCCGACGCTTTCTCGAGGCGCTGGCTCGGCGCCGGCCAGTGTGCCTGCTGATCGAGGACCTGCACTGGGCCGATGAGGCGCTGGTCAGCCTGCTCGAGCACCTCGCCGAGCGGACCCTCACCGCACCGCTGTTGATTGTCACCCAGGCACGGCCAGAGCTGCTCGAGAAGCGGCCAACGTGGGGCGGCGGCATTCGCGCGTTCACGTCGCTGTTGCTCGAGCCGCTGGACGGCGAAGCCGGCTTGACGCTCGCCGACGCGCTGTGTCGCGAACGCGGTCTCGCGACGTCGAGCGCGGAGCCGATCAGTCGCATGGCCGGCGGGAATCCGTTGTTCGTGGAGGAGCTGTGCGCAGCGCTGGCGGAGGGCCGTGAGGCGGGTGGCGTGCCGTCCGCGCTGCGTGCCCTGATCTCGGCCCGGCTGGATGCGCTGCCCGCCGACGAGAAGCGGGCGCTGCAACACGCGGCCGTATTCGGCAAGCACGTCTGGCAGGCGGGACTGGCGGCACTCGATGCCAGCGGCGACATTTTCGAACAGCTCGAGGCGCTCGAACGACGCGACTTGCTCCGATCCCAGCCCCGGTCTCGATTCGGCGGGCAGCGCGAGTACGCGTTCAAGCACGACCTCATCCAGGAGATGGCCTACCGCCTGCTGCCGCGTTCGGAGCGGCGCCGGTTGCATGCGCGCATCGTCGAGTGGCTCGAAGAGAGCGCCGGCGAACGCATCGAGGAAACGCTCGACCTCCTGGCGCACCATGCGGTGAGTGCCGAGCTGCACGAGCGCGCGCTCGACTATCTCGCGCGTGCCGCGGAGCGCGCCGGACGCGCGGCTGCCCACCGTGAGGAGGCAGCGCTGCTGGAGCAGGCGCTTGCGATTGCCGAACGGTCCGCACGGGCGGATCTGATTCCCGAATTTCGGGCCCGCCGAGGACGAGCGCTCACGCGACTGACGCTGTGGGCAGACGCCCGCCGAGAGCTCGAGGCCGCGCTCGGCGGCGTGCCGGTCGAGCGTGTTGAACGTCGCGCGGAGGTGCTGGTCGACCTCGCGATGGCGTGCAACTGGACGATGGATACACCAGCGCTGCGCCGGCGCGCCACCGAAGCGCTCGACGTTGCCACCACGGTTGGACGTACCGACCTCGTGCTCGATGCTCGCTTTTGGCTGGCGTGGGCGACTGGCTCCGAAGGCGATGTTGCCTCAGCAATCGACCAGTACCAGGATGCCGTCGTGCAGACGCAGCAGCTGCAGGTCGCGCTGGCGCCGAGCGTCCTGCCGCTGTGTACGACCGCGTTGTGCTGGGCGGGCCGCTTTCCGCTCGCGATCGAGCGTGGACGCGAGGCAGTGCACATCGCGCGCGGGGCCGGCGACACCGACTCGACCATCTTTGCGTTGCAAGTGCTCGGACTTGCCCTCGCGGGTACGGGGGCGTACGACGAAGCGGCCCAGGTTTTCAATGAGGCGGCGCGCTTCGCACGTGACTATGGGATCGGTCCGTTCCTGGCGCGGGCAACGGCCATGTCGGCCGGCTTCCACCTCGACGTCTTCGACTACGAAGGTCACGTCGCGGTCGCCCAGGAGGCATGCGAAGTAGCTCGCTCGGTCAAGTTCCCGCCTGCGCTCATCAGCGCCAGCATCGACCTGCTCCTGAACCAGGCGCGCAGCGGCGATCTGAGCCGCGCAGACCAGCTCGAGCAAGATGTCGCCGAGGCGGTTGTCCGGGCCGGTGCCTGGCATGCGTGGTTGTGGAGCTTGCGATTGGCGCAGGCGCGCGCCGAGCTCGCACTTGCCCGCGGCGACGTCGAGGGCGCGATTCGCGAGGCCAACAGCGCGCTCGCACAGGCCCGCGGCCGGCGTCCCAAGTATGAGGCGCTGGCACTGGTGACACGTGCTTCCGGACTGATAGGTCTCGGGCGAACCAACGCGGCGCTGCCTGACCTTCGCGAGGCAGTCCGCGTGGCGCGTTCGGTCGGCGATCCGGCGTTGTTCGTACGCAGCGCGAGTGCGCTGCTAGCGGTCGACGGCGACGACGACCTGTTGCGCGAAGCCAGTACCGCGGCCCAGCACATCGTCAGCCGCTTGCCTACGCCCGAGATGCGCACCCGGTTCCAGGCGGCGGAGGCCGTCAGCCGCCTGGCCGCTGCCGTCCGGAATGAGTAGCGCGGATGAGTAGTCCTCTCCATGCCGCATTCGGCAGCCGTATCTAGGCTGCGCGACGTACGAACAAAGGAGAGGTCATTCACATGGCCCGACTCACCCCCGACCCGACGTTTTACCCATCCGCGGGCATGGCCATGGCTGCGCCGCCCGAGACGCTCGCCTATGTCGCGACCATCGGCGTACCAGCCAATGGCAACGGCCACGCCAAACCGGACGCGCTCATCACCCTCGACGTAGATCCGACGTCGTCAACTTACGGCCAAACCATAGGCCGCGTGGCGATGCCCAACGTGGGCGACGAGCTGCACCATTTCGGTTGGAACGCCTGTAGCTCGGCGCTGTGTCCAACCGCACCGCACCCGCACGTCGAGCGCCGCTACTTGCTCGTGCCAGGGCTGCGCTCGTCGCGCATCCACGTGCTCGACACCAAACCAGATGCGCGCCAGCCGCGCCTGGTCAAGGTGATCGAACCGGAGGAAGTTGCGCGCAAGACCGGCTACAGCCGCCCGCACACCACCCACTGCGGACCAGACGGTATCTACGTCAACGCCATCGGCGCCGCCAACGGCGATGGACCAGGCGGCATCTTCGTGCTCGACCACGAGAACCTGTCGATCAAGGGTAAGTGGGAGAAGGAGCGCGGGCCGCAATACCTCGCCTATGACTTCTGGTGGCACCTCGGCCATGACGTGATGATCACCTCTGAGTGGGGCACGCCCAACATGGTCGAAAACGGCGTCAATCCGGAGCTCCTGCTGGGCGGAAAGTACGGACATCACCTGCACATCTGGGATCTGAAGACCCGTCGCCACGCGCAGGCGCTCGACCTTGGCGCCGAGCAGCAAATGGTGCTCGAGCTCCGGCCGTCGCACGACCCGAACAAGACATTCGGATTCGTTGGCGTCGTCGTCTCGCTCAAAGATCTGTCGGCATCGATCTTCGCCTGGTACAGCGAGAACGGCAAATGGGGCGTGCGCAAGGTGATCGAGATTCCGGCTGAGCCGGCGGATCCGGACCTGCTCCCACCAGCACTCAAGCCATTCGGCGCCGTGCCGCCACTGATCACCGACATCAACCTGAGCCTGGACGACCGCCATCTCTATGTGTCGTGCTGGGGAACGGGCGACTTCCGACAGTACGACGTCAGCGATCCGTTCAATCCGCGACTCACCGGGTGCGTCCGGTTGGGTGGCATCGTGTCACGTGCCGCGCACCCGAACTTTCCCGGCGAGGCGCTGAACGGTGGTCCGCAGATGGTCGAGATCAGCCGCGACGGTCGGCGCGCGTACGTCAGCAACTCGCTGTATGCATCCTGGGACGCCCAGTTCTATCCCGACGGCATCAAGGGCTGGGTGGCCAAGCTCGATACGCAGCCCGAGGGCGGCATGACGCTCGACCAGCGATTCTTCCCGCGCTTCGCGGAGGGCGAGCGACCGCACCAGGTTCGATTGGAGGGCGGCGACGCATCCTCTGACTCGTACTGCTTCACCGGGTAGGTGCGGACGTGGGCGACATCGCATTGAGCACACCCGAGCTGTGGCCGTGGCTCGCTACGCTGGCTGTGCTGGGCCTGTACCACGGCATCAACCCGGCAATGGGCTGGCTCTTCGCGGTCGCCCTGGGCCTGCAGGAAGGGCGGCTGTCCGCCGTCCTGCGGGCCCTCCCGCTGATCGCGCTCGGTCACGAAGCCTCAGTCGGCCTGGTCGTCTTATCCGTCAGCGGCCTGCAATTTGTGGCAGCACCGGATGTGCTGCGTGCGTTCGGCGCCATGTCGCTGATCGCCTTCGGCACCTTCAAATTCTTGAAACCACGCTCGCACCCACGTTGGGTCGGACTGCGCGTCAGTCCACGCGAGCTGGTGTTGTGGTCGTTCTTGATGAGCACCGCGCATGGCGCTGGGCTGATGCTGTTTCCAGTGTTCGTTGCACATGACCATCCGAGCACCGGCTCACTTATCACCGACGGCGTGGCCATTGCGGTGCACACATTGGCGATGCTGGCGGCGATGGGTGTTGTTGCAGTCGTCGTCTATGACCGGCTTGGCCTGGGCGTGCTGCGCAAGGCCTGGCTGAATCTGGATCGTGTCTGGGCGACAGCAGTCGTTGCAGCCGGCGCGGTGACACTCTTCACATGAGCCGGGTGGACGATCAGGCGACTTGTCGCGTTTGGTCATCCAGCCAGGCATTGACGGCACTGGCCGGCATTGGCCGGGCGAAATGGAAGCCCTGGCCGTAGTCGCCGGCGCGCGGCCGGAAAGTTCACATAACAACAATCGACAGGCTCGGTTGACTCTGAAGCGCGCCCACTGAGCGCGTCTGGCACAATGGCCTGCGTCATGCCTGGTGCACTGCGCTCCTACGTCGGCGGCTCCTGGCGCGATGGCGGTCGGCCGACGCGCGACCTGAACCCCGCTCATCCTGCCGACCCTGTGTCGGACGTCCTACAGGCAGACGCTGGACTGGCCGCTGAGGCAGTCGAAGCCGCCGGCCACGCGTTCCCGGCCTGGCGGGCGATGCCAGCCCCAGGCCGTGGTGACATCCTGCGCAAAGCCGCGGACCTGCTCGAGGCGCGTGCCGCCGATGTCGGCCGCGACCTCACCCGTGAGGAGGGCAAGACGCTCGCCGAGGGCATTGGCGAGACGCGCCGCGCAGTGCAGATCCTGCGCTATTACGCCAGTCAGACGCTCGAACCCGACGGCGAGACGTACCCCAGCCACTCCGCCGCGACGTTCCTGTACGCTCGCCGCGAGCCAATTGGTGTCGTCTCGGCAATCACGCCGTGGAACTTCCCGATCGCCATTCCGGCCTGGAAGATCGCGCCGGCGCGAGCTCGTGCCGCTGACTGCCGTGCACCTGCTCCAGGCGCTGGTCGACGCAGGCATGCCCGCGGGCGTGCTCAACCTGGTGCTCGGCAAGGGCTCCGAAGTCGGCGATGTGCTGGTTACGCATGACGCAGTGCAGGCCATTACGTTCACCGGCTCGAACAGCGTCGGGCGGGCGATGCAGCGCAAGGCCATCGAACACGGCAAGAAGGTGCAGCTCGAGCTGGGCGGCAAGAACCCGGCCGTCGTGCTCGACGACGCCAACCTCGACCTGGCGGCCGAGCAGGTGGCGCGCGCAGCGTTCTTGAGCGCGGGCCAGAAGTGCACCGCGACGAGTCGCGTGATCGTGCACAATGCCGTACTCGGCCCATTCCAGGACCGACTCGCTGCGCTGGCCGCAAGCTGGAAGCTGGGCGATCCGCTCGAATCGGACACCCGGGTCGGTCCGCTGGTCTCAGCCGACCAGTTGCAGACCGTCAGCGGGTACCTGGACGTGGCTCGTCAGGAAGGCGCGCGGATACTCGCCGGGGGCGGGCGCGCCGAAGATCTCGGCGACGGCTACTACGTCCGGCCGACTGTGCTGTCGGAGCTGAGCCCCGAAAGTCGTGTCGTGCGCGAGGAGATCTTTGGTCCGGTCGCCGCGCTGCTGCCCGCCAGCTCGTATGCCGACGCCGTGCGCCTGGCGAACGACACGCGCTATGGCCTTTCGGCGAGCGTGTTCACTAACGACCTCAGCCGCGCGCTGCGTTTCGCGGACGAGATCCATGCCGGAGTGGTCAAGGTCAATCAGGAAAGCGCGGGCGTCGAGTTCCACGTTCCGTTTGGCGGCATGCAGGAGAGCTCGAGTGGGTCGCGCGAGCAGGGCAAAGCCGCGCGCGAGTTCTTCACGCAGTGGAAGACGGTCTACGTCGATCGAGTGCCGAATCCAGAATCTCCGGATTGACCGGCGTCGGTGGCCGGGTGCCGGCGAGCACGGCCGCGATGTTCTCGGACGCGAGCGTGCCCATGCGCACCCGCGTGGCGACCGTCGCGCTGCCGATGTGCGGGACCACGAGCACATTGGGCAGGCTAAGCAACGGATCGGTGGCCGGCATCGGCTCCGGATCGGTGACGTCCAGGGCGGCACCGGCGATCTCGCCACGGTGGCACGCGTCGTACAGGGCGTGCTGGTCGACCACCGCGCCGCGGGCGACGTTGATCAGGTAGGCGCTCTTCTTCATCGCCTTGAATTGAGCGCTCGAGAACAAGTGCCGCGTCTCGGGCGAGAGCGCCACGTGGATGCTGACGAAGTCACTTTCGCGCAGCAGCGTGTCCAGGTCGACGCGGGTCACGGGCGCGCGTGCTTCGAGCTCAGGATGCGGCCGCTTGCTGATATACAGCACGCGCATGTCGAAGCCGAGCGCCCGTTTGGCGACTTCCCAGCCGATCGCGCCCAGCCCGACGATGCCCAGCGTGCGATGGTGCACATCCTGGCCGAGCAGTGTGTTCGGATTCCAGGCGCCCCAGCGGCCCTGCTTGACGTGCCCGATGCCGTCGCCAATTCGTCGGCTCGCGCCCAATATGAGCGCCCAGGTG
>WNFV01007150.1_pt1 | contig 13004 bp, 13 predicted proteins | sample 5400101 | NCBI WGS metagenome assembly WNFV01 (sample SAMN13153361, study PRJNA577476) | soil metagenome | isolation source: 115 cm soil or saprolite under grassland replicate 1 | place: USA:California | collected 2016-06-15
CCGCAATGGACGCGCCTGAGGCGCGGCGACTGGACGTACTGGCCGATTATCTCGTCAGGAAAAGTATCTGGCTGCTGGGCGGCGACGGCTGGGCCTACGACATCGGTTACGGCGGCCTCGATCACGTGCTCGCGAGCGACCGCAACGTCAACGTGCTGGTCCTCGACACCGAAGTCTATTCCAACACCGGCGGCCAGCAATCCAAAGCGACCCCGCTTGGCGCGGTGGCAAAATTCGCCTCAGCGGGAAAGAGCACGGCAAAGAAAGATTTGGGACTGCTGGCAAACAGCTATGGGCATGTGTACGTCGCCCGCGTCGCCATGGGGGCAAGAATGCCGCAAACGGTGCAGGCATTTCTCGAGGCCGAAGCCTATCCCGGGCCTTCGCTCATCATCGCCTACAGCCATTGCATCGCCCATGGCTACGATATGGCTCACGGCATGTCACAGCAGAAGCTGGCGGTGGATTCCGGCGTATGGCCGCTATACCGTTTCGATCCGCGCCGCCTGGCCAAGGGCGAACCGCCGCTCCATCTCGACTATGGTCCGCCGAAAGCGCGCGTCGCCGACTACATGCGCAACGAGGCGCGCTTCCGCGTGGTCGAGCGCACAGACCCCGCGCGCTTCAAGCATTTTCTCAAAGAGGCTCACGAGGCCGCGCAGAAGCGCTACGCGATCTACGAGCAACTCGCTGGCATCACGGTGCCACAGGTCGAAGCCAAGGACGCAGACATCGAAGTCTCGAAGCCGGCAAAGTAGGAGGATCGCATGGATCTCAGCACAAATTATCTCGGCATCAGGCTGCCGCACCCCCTAGTCCCGGGCGCGTCACCGCTGAGCGACGATCTCGACACCGTCAAGCAGCTCGAGGACGCGGGCGCCGCTGCGATCGTTTTACGCTCGCTTTTCGAGGAGCAGATCACGCGCGAAGCGGAAGCGACCCATGATCACTGGAACAGTCACGACGATGCTTTCGCCGAGGCCGTAACTTTCTTTCCGAGCCCCGACTCCTTTGTGCTCGGGCCGGACGAGTACCTCAATCACGTGCAGCGCGTGAAGCAAACGGCGCGGACCCCGGTTATCGGCTCGCTTAACGGCATGACTCCAGGCGGCTGGCTCTCCTACGCGCGCCTGATCGAGCAAGCCGGAGCGGACGCTCTGGAGCTGAACGTCTACCACGCTCCGACCGACTTTGAGACGAGCGGAAGCGAGGTCGAGCGCCAGACCCTCGAGATGGTTCGCGAAGTGAAACATGGATTGAAAATTCCGCTGGCTGTGAAACTTTCGCCGTTCTTCACCGCCTTCGCCCACTTCGCGCGCCAGCTTGACCGCGCCGGCGCCGATGGGCTGGTGCTGTTCAACCGCTACTACGATCCCGATATCGACGTGCAGGAGCTGAACGTATTGCGCACTTTGCAACTTTCGGACTCTTCCGAGCTGCCGTTGCGTTTGCGCGGAATCGCCGCGCTTGCGGGACGGGTCAAGGCCTCACTCGCGGTTACCGGCGGGGTTCACACTGCCCTGGACGTAGTGAAGTCCACGATGGCGGGGGCGCACATCACGCAGATGGTGTCGGCGCTGCTGCAGAACGGCCCCGGCCACCTCAGGAAAGTTCGCGCCGACCTTGAAGCATGGATGGAAGAAAACGAATGGTCCTCACTCAACGAGATGCGCGGCAACATGAGCCAGGAGCGGATTCCCAACCCACAGATATACGAGCGCGCCAACTACATGCTGATGCTTCAGTCCTGGGAACGGATGTAAGGCGCCTTACAGCGCCGGCGTGTTTGGAGAGCCTCATGCTTCGTCAGGCTCAGCAGAACGGAAAATTCTATAATAAGCTCAATCGCTCCTCCTCGCGTCCCTCTCATCAACTCAGGGCGGGCTCTGAGCGTTGTCCAAGGATGAACCGCAATTTTTCAGCGATCTAAGAATTTCAGAAATCTTTGGCCGGCGTAGGCTGCCCCCCTTTTCATCCTCTTGCCGTTGTTTTGTTCCGCGGTTATAACGCTCCATACAGCGTTACGGGTAGGCTTACTACGCGATCCACGGCGAGAAGATCACCGCGGCAATGCGAGACGATGGGGATGGTTACCTTGAGAAAAAAGTGGCGGAACTCAAGAAACCACGAATCGCGAAGTTTTCGTGTCTCACCAAAGAAGGAATCAGCACGGACGAAATCACTTCGGCATACGAAATGTTTAGCGATCCTGGCGGACGATTCTTGGCCGAGAATGAGTGTGCGTAGCAAACATGACACAAAGGAGACACTCATGATAACCAAACTCGCAATCACAGCATCAGCGATTGTGTTGGGTATGGGGATGGTTCGGCCGATGTCGTGGGCAGCTGAAGGAGATCAAGGTCGCGCCTACTATCTGCGCTACTGCGCTTCGTGCCACGGCGTGGAAGGAAAGGGGGACGGAACGGTTAGCCGCTCTTTAAAGGTCAAACCAGCAGACTTAACCCAACTTAAAAAAAGGAACAATGGAGTCTTTCCTTTGGATAAAGTGATCGCCACGATCGACGGCAAGACGCGAATAGGTGCGCATGGGGAATCAAAAATGCCCGTGTGGGGAGAAATTTTCGAAAAGGAAGCCTCGTCGCAAAAAGAACCGGCAACTACTTCAGCCGCGAGGGTTAAGGCGATCGCTGAATACGTTTCCACGATCCAGCGCTGAGTGGGGGAGAATTTCGGCGACAGTACGCTCCGTTTTCTTTTCCTACGTTTCTGCCAGCCGCCCCTCTTGCGCCGCAGACTCGTGCCGATTAACTGTTCCAACTGATCGAGAAAATCAGCGGCTCCTAAAGGCCGTCCCGTGCGCAAATGCAGTTCATAGTTGGTATTGTCATGGCCATTAGCATCCAGCAGATACTTTCGCCAGTCATTCACTAATCCAAAGAGCCTCTGCTCTCGAACAATCCGATCGGCAGTGCTGATCCCTAAATGATAGCGCGCACTCGACCACTCCCAGTCCTCCGCTCTCTCCACCAATCCCGCGTCAACCGGATTCATCTCCACATATCGAACGGCGGCAAGCAAATGACGTTCGTCCATCGGATAAGAATGGAAGCGCTCCTGCCACAGATGATCCCGCCAACCTTCACGGAAATTGACCATCCGCGTGTATCTGCGATGCGCTTCGCGAACGTGCGCGCCAGCGATCTCTCCTGACGGGGCACCACCACAAAGTGAGCGTGATTGCTCGTGAGACAGCAGGCTAGGAGATCAAGCGCGTGTTTCGAAGCCGATTGAGATAACAGATCGAGGTGTTCTTGTCTGTCATCATCTTGTATAGAAGTGTCTGGCGGGGGTGCGGCTCTGCCGTGTGACTTTAACTAATCTCGCAATCGCTCTTCATTTAACAAGTTGCTGCTCATTTCGACATTTCAAGAATTTCCGAAACGTGGCCCCCCTTTCCCAGTTTTTGGGATTCAAACATTTTGAACGGAGCAAAGCGGTTGAACGTTTGGAACGGCTGGAACGGACCGGCCCTGTGGTGAACGGAGCAAAGCGATTGGAACGACGGACTTCCTATGGAGGTCAAGTGCTAAGAGCGCCCGAGTTTACATCTGTCTCATGCGACTTGTCGATTGCTGTATAGGGTCCCCGGAATTGCTCCCCCACCGAGCCGGCTGCCGCACCCGGCGTGATGCTTTGAGGAGACGAAATCTTTGGAATGTTCCCTATCATTTCATTCCGAGTTCTTAGAAATTCCGCAGGTGAATTTCCTAAAACTAATATGGCGATGGCCGGAACTAGACTTCAAAGTAGAAAAATCTGCCGCCAAATCATCTTTGTTTGTTGGCATAGTCGTTGCTCTCCCACCGTCTAGGAGGTGCAACGTATGAAAGAGGAAACTCCACCTGGCTAAGAAGGCGGAAATCCCGCCGTGGGAAAGCGGTGCTTCGCGGGTACGGGTTGCTGGGTGTTACGCCTTAACGGGTAAGTGTCACCACGTTCGGAACGGCTATGTGCCACAACATGCGGAACAGTCCGTCTGCTTCTATGCGCGGCGAAGAACAGAACCCACTTCGCACCCACTTCTTCGAACGGTGCACTATCAGCTGCCGAGAAGGAGATTTAGAGATCAGGGATAATGACCCTCGATGCATCGTCAAAACTAAGCGTTCCGAACGTTGTGACACTTGACTCAATTCAACTTACACCGTTCCGCAGGTACTGACACTTGGCCCCTTAACGCATAGGTCCCCGGAAGGGACGAAACTCGCTGGCGCGAGAAAACAAAGAAGAGGCTAAACACCAGCAGGCGGCAGAGAAGCCAAACTCAGCATCTCAAGAAGTGCGCCGCAGGTAACGAACCAGGTCGGAAAACAAAAAAACGGTTTCGGCGCATGGACGCCGTATGAGGGCTCCCGAAAGAAAGGGAGCCCTTTTGGTTTTCGATCATTCTCCCGGCTTATTCTTCTTTGATCGTGGTTTTCTGGCGATCGAAATACCCCGCTCCTGCCGTTTCGTAGAAAAAATCATATTCGCGGGCAAATCGTTTTCCGCGATTGGCCCGACCTTTGCCACAAAGAATAGATCAGCGGATTCTGTTTTTGCTCTTGGGCGCTAAGCCCGAAAGCGATTTCAATGGATAATGGATAAGGAGACAGACCATGATGCCCACGGATCTCCCTCAGCGCTACCATTGGAATTACCGGCCACGATCGCCGGAGCGGCCGGTTTGGTTTACCCAATGGCCGGACGGGAACCGGATCGCCGTCACCATCAACATCATGCACGAGTGGGAATCCGCGCCGCGATCAGACACGATCCAGAAGCGAGCCATGACCCCCGGCAGCTCCTATCTCGATTTCCTAGCCCTCGGGGCGCGTGAATACGGAGCGAATTTCGGCTTTTGCAGGTTGTTGGATGTCCTGGATCGGTTCCACGTTAAGGCCACCGTGCTCACCAGCGGGCTTATGGCGGAGCTTTTTCCCGCAACGCTCAAAGAAGCGACGAGGCGGGGTCATGAAGTGGCTTGCCATCACTGGGATCAAAGCAAGCACCCGTTCGACTACGCCGATGCGGAGGAAGAGCGGGAGGCGATCGCTCGATCCATAGAGGCCATCGAAAAAAGCGACCGGGACTCGCCCCTTAGGTTACATGTCGCCGGGACCGCGTCCGAGTCCCTACACTCTGGAGATCTGTGCCTCTCTCGGGTTCCAGTGGAACGGGGACTACTGCGACTCGGACGTGCCGTACCTCATCAACGTGAACGGTAAAAAGGTCGTCTCCGTCGGTTATGTCAGGCCCGCTTACACCGACAACGATCTTTTACCCTTGGGTCTTTCCGGCGCCTTGCAACAGCTGAAGGATGAATTCGACGCCCACTACGAAGAGAGCGCGTGCCACCCGATGAAGTTTCGCTACGCGATGCATAACTTCACCGGCGGCCGGCCGGGACTGGCGAAGGTCTTCGAAAAGTTTCTCGAATACGCCAAAGGCCACCGGGGCGTATGGTTCTGTCGCTGCATGGATATCGCTCGGTTCTGGTCCGAGCACGAAGGCGCTTCCAAGGAACAAAAGGGCCGCCACGAGAGTCCAAACTCGGCCGCGCCTTAGATGATTGTGTGGCAACTCAATTGTCTTAGGCAAATTTTGCGGGCTCTCGCCCGACCCAGATGTTAAACGTTATGCAAGCAAGTATTCGGAGAAAGTCGGTCTTAAAAGATTGTCCGCCTCTTGTGCGAGCGGGCGCGCCAGGCTTCGATGTACTCAGGCAGAGGCTGTTTCTTGGCAACCGCCCCGGCCATGGCGGCAAGCAGTACCGGACTCGGGCGTCTCCAGCAGATCGCCGCTGTCTGTCAGGAAATGAGCGTTATAATCTCGGATGTCCCTAAATTTCTGGTATGCTCCAAATCGGGTAGGTCGTGAGCTTCCCGCACATATGCCGTAATGTGGGCACAGGTAAACGTTCAGTTCAAAGATGCACCCGCGGCCACCGCCGAAGCGGCCGGCGTGAGCGGTTTTCGGCGACTGGGGTTTCTAAGTATCTGTAACGACCTCTGCTCGATCTGGCGAATGCGTTCGCGTGTGACCGCAAATTTTTCCCCAACTTCCTCGATGGTATAGTCGCGTTTTTCATCGATGCCAAAATGCATACGGAGCACCTGCTCCTGTCGCGGAGTTAGTTAGTATCGCCAGCGCCTTTCTGACCTCGCTACGAAGCGTCGCTTCCAGTGCGTGATTCTCGGGTCTGGGACCAATACGATCCTCGACGAAATCTCCCAGCTCATTGCCATCCTCCCAAACGGGAGTTTGCAGGGACACCGGTTCTCCCTGAGTCTGGATGAGCTTGAGCAGTTCTGGAACCGTATAGCCCATCTCCTTGGCGAGCTCCTCAGGGCGAGGGTCTCGGCCAAGCTCTCGTTGCATGCGGTGAGCGCATTGAATGATCTTGTTTCGTGACTCCACCCGATGGACGGGGATGCGAATCATCCGGCCGGTGTCGATCAGGCCGCGGGAAATATGCTGGCGGATCCACCAAGTTCCGTAGGTGGAAAAGCGATAGCCCAAACGATAATCGAATTTGTCAACCGCCCGCATGAGGCCAAGATTACCTTCCTGGATCAGATCGAGAAAAGTAAGGCTACGATTAACATGCTTTTTGGCGATGCTCACCACGAGGCGTAAATTGGCTTCGATAAACTCCTTCTTCGTTTTGCTGAGGAGCGTTTCGCTTTCACGGATGCGCCGAGCGTGATCTTTCATCTGATTCGCCGTGATGCCGACTTTTTGCTCGATCTCTCGAATCTGATCAAGAAGCTCGGCCCGTTTAGCTTTGGGCATTTCGGATAAACGCTGTTCAAGGGCGACCACGCGATCAGCCGATCGCTTGAGGCTCTGGGTCAGATCCTCGATGCGTGCAGCGGAAAGGTTGAGATCCGTACACGCTCAGCGCTACCTTTACGTGCTGCTATGGCGCGCGCCACGCGTGCCAGCATCCCATCGATGTCTTCCACGGAGGTGCCAGAGTCGTCTCTCCGAATATAGCGCTGTCGCAGGACTTTGACGGCAGTTTTCGAAAACGGCGAGGGTGCCGGAGCTTGATGAAGCCGATTGTTGGCCTCTTCCTCAATCATTTCAAATGGCTCCTGAATTCGAGACGACGCAATTTCAGTGCCCCGTAGGTTGAAGAGCGTCGGTGGGAAAAGGCTGGTTTATCTCGTCGCCAAAGTGAAAGGACGCATCGAGTATTACCAGCTTTGAAAATATTAAGCTGGGTTTTTTCAAATCTGCAAAATCGATTTTTACCTGGCACAGAAAGACGTCGTGACTACGAGACTATTTCGCGCCCCCCGGTGGTTTGATCTTTGCGTATCGTTGTGCGTAACGGGGAAGGTTTTATGTCAATCAAGAGCAATTTGTCCGAATGGTGGCGTCGTTGGTTTGGCGCCTCCGCGAAAGGGTATTATAGGGTCCTGAGCATTTTGCGCTCTCGCTACGCCGATGAAAGAAAACGTGCCGCGCGGTTTACTCAACATGCTCAGAAGATGCAGTATCCGCAGTTTCGAGAAGCGCTCCTCCGCATTGCGGCGGATGAATCAAGGCACGGCGATTGGATTGCCAAAAAGATAAACGAAATTGCGGGTTCGCTGCCACCGGAGCTGACGATTTCCTCGACGGAAAGAAATAGTTGGCAATATTTGCTCGATGATCTGGAGGTAGAGCGGCAATGTTCTGCGGAGCTGGAAACGGACATGCTGACCATTGCATCCGATTACCCCGAGATCGTGGAGCTCCTTCAACGAATCGACGAAGAAGAACACAAGCATTGTGACGAGATCAGAGAGATGCTGATGAGGATCCCCAGGCATTGTGGCCGGCGTAGGGAGCACGATCTATGAGGAAGCGGCGCGGGATCTTAGTCTGCGGTGGCTTCTTCGACGCGACTGCGACCGAGATACCGATTGAACCATTCCGTCGCCAATCGCGCCGCCTCTTGCAAGGTTCCCGGTGCAACAGAATCGAGACAAGCAGAAGTAAGAACCTGCTGGCTACGATGTGAGCGCATCCGGAAAGAGGCACGATGAGCCTTAAGATCTTATCGGGTTCTTCTAACTGTGGTCTCGCGGAAAAAATTGCGAAAAGCTTAAGGATAGAGCTTATCCAGCGAATCTTGGAGCGTTTCCCCGATGGTGAATTACACGTGGAAATTCAAGAAAGCGTGCGGGGTAGCGACGTTTATCTTATTCAATCGACCTCTCCTCCGGTAGATGAGCACCTCTTTGAACTCTTTCTCTTGGCCGATGCCTGCCGCCGCGCTGGAGCGACTCACTTAACAGCTGTTATTCCCTATTTTGGCTATGCTCGGCAGGATCGGCGGTCTCGCGGCCGTGAGCCGGTCAGCACCCGGTTGGTCGCTGACCTGATTATCGCCAGTGGTCTAGAGCGCGTCGTGGTCGTGGATTTTCACGGTCATGCCGTCGAAAGCGCGTTCACGATTCCGGTAGAGCATGTAAGTGCGGTTTCAATACTGGCTGAGGCGGTGCGGCCGTCGGTCGACAAAGATGCTGTCGTCGTCTCACCGGATCTTGGCGCCGTCAAGATGGCAGAACGCTATGCCAAGCTTTTAGACTTGTCCGTGGCGATTGTTCATAAGAGCCGAATCAGTGGTGCCGAGGTGAGCGTCCAGCGCATCGTGGGCGATGTTCGCGGCAGAGAAGTGCTTGTGGTCGACGACATGATCAGCACCGGTGGAACGATTGAGAAGTCGATAAAATCTTTGCTCGACGCCGGCTGCTCGCCCTCCGGCGTGAAGGTATTGGCAAGCCACGCCTTGCTTGTTGGCCCGGCCGCGGAACGGCTCGGCAAACTGCCAATCGAAAAAATCTATGTTTCGGACAGCGTACCGGCGCCCGAACGATTTCCCGTGCCGCTTCAGGTTTCGTCATTAGGTTCGCTCTTGGCGGAAACGATTCAGCACCTTTATCGCCGGGAATCCCTCGGCAACGTTTTAGTGCGGGAATAACGTGCGTTTCAGATCGGAGCGCAGACGGCCGTCTGAATTTCAGTTCTGTTTGCAATGTTCGTGACGCGATGACGCGTAATAAATTAATTACACGCCGAGGACGGGATGTCACTAAAAAATGATTTGAATTTGATGACGGAAACGGTCTAACCGTCAGCTTAGCTTGGCTTGCTCCGATTGGCCCAAACTCTTGGCTCATCGCTTGGTGATGGCCAGTTATCTCTTACGCATTCTTGAGCACAGCCCTTTTTGCGCGGCCACAGGCTGCACCATTTCACACGGACCCAGTGCTTTCCCAAGGCCGACATGAGACCCGCGTGCACTGCCTTGAGCTCCACTTCGACAATTTGACCCGTATCGGGGCAGATGATCGTCTTGCGCTTGCGATAGTGGCGATACGTATCAGTAGCGACCGGCGCGATTACGAAATAAAGGCCAAGGGTGACAACTCCGGCAATGAGTAGGTATAGTCGCTCCATATAATAACCTCCAGACGTGTAAGCATTATCCCGCGCAAGCCGTTCTTTTCCTGAATCAGTGCTGTCTGGCGCTCGCGGACGCCATAACACGCTTCGACGGCCACAGCTCATGCAGCGTCTTTGGCAAAATATGTTTGATATCGTCGATCTCGCCTTCGCTGGTGTGACGAGCCAGCACCTTGAACACTGCCCGTGCAATGCTTTCCGGGCGCGACGTGAAGTCGTCCTTGAAAGCCTCTTTGATATGGGCGAGGAAATCTTCTTTGTGGCGTTCCTTGCGCGGTTTTTTCTTGAGCGTCCAGCCTTCGTAGTAGAAGCCCCGCACCAGCATGGGCAGTTGCGCGCCCAACTGCACGGCTTCCTCGATGGTCAGGCGATCGCGTAGCGCATGAAGCACCGTGCGCAACGCGAGGTAAGCTTTGTGAGGGTGGTCGTGCCAATCCAGCTCAGTCATGATGTCGTTTAACCAAATCTGGGTTTTTTGCAGCGTACCGTCAAAGACGTCATGGCTGGTCTTTCGCCGCGCTTCACTTCCTACGAGTTTGTAGCGATAGCCTGGTCCGGTTTTCATGTGAGTCCTCCTCGAAAAGTTCGGATCTACGATAATTTAAATTGTGCAATTCCAATGCCGAGAAACCGCCGGTGCTCGGCAGTGCAAATCCTTGTGGTCATCGGTATCGGCCGGCGCATTTTGGAGAAGGATTTTCAAAATTGGAAAAATCCAGTCGGTCTATTCGCAGGATTGGAAGAAATCGCTGTTGGCCTCGCGCTATAGGGGCGATTTGTAAATTTACTTCCCTCGACGGGGCGCGCCATACTCAGCAACGATGCGCAGCGATTCACCCGTCCCACACAACTTCTGCCAGAGACTATCCGCGACAATATTCCATGGCCTTTCGCACCCGCGTCTCGGCAAGCTCGACCGCCGCCTGCCGCGGCAGTGAGCCGTTTCTCTTGGCGTTCGCGAGCACCTCTTCAGTGTTAGCGCGAATTTTTTCTTCGATGTTTTGAAAAGCCTAGCTGTGCGTCCGCCGTGCTATTCCAGCGATGCGTAGCGGCGTCGCCAAGCGCGGAATTTCGACTTCCCGTTCAGCACCAGAATACCCTCCCGATCCCAACCGTATTCGAGACCAAATCGGCTGAAGAGGCCGGCTTATCAATCCCGGAAGCAACTTCATCGTTATTTTTTCAAATCTGACAAAACCCAGGCTCGCGGCCGTGAAAAGGTGATGATGACCGCGTCGTTTTATGGCACAAGCATTTGTGCCATTGATTGGCAAGTTTCAAAGCACGAACCTAGACAAGCACAGGAACATGGGCATAGATTGCTCAGGCTGTCACAAAGAAAACCCGCCGAAGCAAAGTGTTCCGACGGCGGTCTGTCTGGGTTGCCATGGGATTACAAAAGGTTAGCGGCGAAAACAGAACGCCTCAATTCGAATCCGCACGACTCACATCTCGGCGAGATCGACTGCGAGAAATGTCACCATAGCCACAAGGCTCAGAGAGTGCCTGCGTCTCTTGTCATCAAATGGATATGAAGGTGCCTTGAGGCGTTTCCACCGGAGGTCAAGACTTCGTCCGGGTCGGCGAAGCGGCAGGACTTTCCTATATTGAAGATGTAGTTCTTCTCACTCGCCGCGCTGGCTCGATGCGTTCGGAAATCTTTGTCATTGAAGCGCCGGCCGACATCGGTAGCAGGGGCTACCGGTTCGCGCTCTCATGGCCCTCGCGTTTGTCACTTGGAGCTAGGCAACGACCACGAGGGGACGCATCATATCGTGTTCCTCGTGCTCCAGGATGTGGCAGTGCCAGACGTATTCATGCGCTTTCTGCCCAGGCAATAGCGCGAGGCCAAGTCCAGGCTGGTTGACACTTGCCGCGTTCCTCGGCGTGGTCGGAACGGTGAACGGCACAATAGGAAGCTTGAACTGCGCAATCACCCGGGTTACCTCCCCGGGATTCATTCTGACGGTGTCTTTCCAACCGAGCTCGTTCGAATCAGGAGCGACCGGCGGTCCGAGAAAGGAAGGCGTGCCGTTGTAGTTCGTGATCCTGAACGGCTGGCGCGAGAGGACCTGCACGTTCACCAGGTGGAAATGGATGGGATGCGTATCGCCAGTGAGGTTGGCGATGTCCCACACCTCGATGGCGTTTTGATTAATGACCTCTGTGGCAGGATCTGTGTATGCCCTTCCGAATCCCCTGCCACGATTTACTAGAGGTATATTGGTGCCCTGCAACTGAATGAGGCGGCCGAAGTCATCGAAGCTCTCGTTCAGAGTCAGTCTCCTAACGGTCACCGGGACGCCACCGATGCTTAGAGGCACAGGGGTCGGTACGCCGGGAGTTTGCGCAACCAACTGCGGATCAATTCCGGGCGTGAGGTCCGTAGAGGCAGAGATACTCAGCCCCGCATCCAGACCCGTTGCTGCAACCACCTTGAAGCGCATGATCTGCCGGGTGTTCGGCCCGAAACCTGGCACTGGCTGAACAGGGTTTTCCTCGTTGCCCGGGAAATAGTCGTTGATCTCATCCCCATCGGGGAAGGGGGCCGGTGCGTCATTGTAAAGGATGAGTTTTCGACCTGCATATCCGGTGAAGTCGATGATCACATCAGCACGCTCCGCTGGCCCAAGGATGAGCGAGCCACCGAGCGTCACGGGATTGAACGGGACATTCAATGGGACACTGACAGGTTTCGGCAGAAAGCCGCCCTCTGTCCCGATCTGCAGGCAACTAAACGGTGCTAGGCCGGTAACTGCCGAGGGGTTGTAGGGTTCGTTCGTCGGGGTCAGCGTTTCGGAGTCCAGCGTGATGCCATCCGTGCTGCTATCGTCGACGTAGAGTTGCAGATTGAGGAAGCGAGCGTTACAGGCGTTAAGAATACGGAGTCGATATCTTCTCGCTTCCACGGTAGCCTCGGGGTATACGGTACCATTGGCGAGCATAGTGTCACCGAAGAACTCAGGGACGACTGAGGGATTGGGTACGGAGCCGCGCCCTTTTTTGTTGCCTCTGAGCGTGTACAACGCCGGCTCGTACACGTGGGCGTACCATAGATCTCCCACCTGCGAATTCGGCCGAAGAGTGAACCAAGTGGGGTCGGTGAGCGCAGTGGTGGCGGAGACGAAGATCTTGTCCTGGATGACAATCGGTATTTCGTGGCCACCGTTCTCAATGAAGGCAGGCAGGCCGTTGTTCATGACAAGGCCGGCTTCGAATGCGTCGCGAATGATGTATCCCGACGCGATGCCCGCGTATGCGTTGATGCGGGTGATACCCCATGCATGGTCGTGGTACCACACGAACCGCGCGCTCTGATTATTGGGATAGTAATACTCCGCTTGGCCGAGCGGGGCGCCTGGGTTCAGGACCGTGTTATTCAGAAAACTTTCACCGACAGCCCCGCTACCTAAAGGCGGGGCAGGCTCAAACCAGTCGAAGGGGCCGCCATCGCTGATCCAAGGAACGAACCCGCCATGAAGGTGGATCGCCGCGCGGTTCTGCGCCTGGTCTGCTCCCATGATGGTCGCATCCACGGG
>WNFV01012128.1_pt1 | contig 13002 bp, 7 predicted proteins | sample 5400101 | NCBI WGS metagenome assembly WNFV01 (sample SAMN13153361, study PRJNA577476) | soil metagenome | isolation source: 115 cm soil or saprolite under grassland replicate 1 | place: USA:California | collected 2016-06-15
CCCCGAGCCGCCTCACCGATGACCAGTCTCGCGACAGCAGCAGTCCCGACTGAAGGTCCGAGGTTCTTAGCGGAGGATCTCGATCAGCAGGATCCACGAGATCACGACTCCCAATCCAGGAGCAGCGGGACTGCCGGAACGAGCCAGTAAAGCCTCCCACCCACGTCGGAATCGAACGCCACAGGCGGGCGTGCTCGGCGCGGTAACACTCCTCGACCACGGCATGCGAGGCCGGCGCACCCTGTGGGCGTCCTCCTCCAGCTGCGCAGTTGCGCGCTCATCTCCCTTCTAGGGTCTCGAGACGGCCATCTCATCAACGAGGATGTCGAAGTTCTCTGCATGAGGCCTATTGAGATCCGGTCGGTATGCACCCTTGGTGGGTGTGCAGGGGCCGGGGTAAACGATGTGTCCGCGCTCGAGGCGCTGTACCGCGCGCAGGCGCCGGCAGTCTGCCCGGGGTTCTTCTTCCTCGGCTTCCGGAACCGCGAGTGGATTGTCCGTGTTCCGTCGGACGTTGACTCGTGCGATACGGAGCATGGCCCGCGCCTGTTAGTCGGGAATTCAGACCAGAAGACTCATGTCGTTGAGCAGACTCTGAAGCTGTGCCTCCAAGCTCTGCCGGGAGTTCGAATAGCATCCCCTTGGGTCCACCATCGAGCCTTTGTGTGAACCGAGGAGCGACGCGAAGGGCTCTTCGTACTCGAAGTCGACGATCGCGCCGTCCCGAATGTGGATCGTCCGGAAGAAGGCCTGGTTCCACATCTTGCGCACGTCGGGCTTGGCCTTCCGGTAGCTCACTGCGCAGTCCTTCGCCAGGTCGAGCGCGAGGTCGATGATCTGCTTCGCTTGGGCCAGCTTCTCGCCGTCGGTGGCGAGCTGTGACTCGGCCTCCGCCACCTCGGCGTTGATCCGAGACTGCTCGCGCTTAAGGGTCGACACGTCGATCGCATCGGCGTAGTAGGCGCGAAGGACCTTGTCTCTTTCATCGGCAAGCTGGCGGAGCCGCCGCCCAAGGAACTCCGTGGCCTCCGCCCGGTGGCGCTCCCGTTCGGCGACCTCTGTCCTGAGAACGCGCTCCAGCCGGCGCCTGAGCGCCACAGGGATAAGGACGCCCTCGTTCAGAGCCTGGACCGCTCGTTCGAGATCCCCGGCCGGGACGTAGCGGCCCTGCGAGCACGAAGCGCGCCCGGTGTTCCGCCCGATGCAGCGGAAGTAGTCGAACCGGCTCTTCGCCACCACGTAGTACAGGCGCGAGCCGCACTCCGCGCAGATCACAGTCCCCTTCAGGTAGTGATCGTGCTTCCAGCTCCGCTCTCCGCCAGAGGAGTGCTCATCCAAGACGCTCTGGACCTTGTCGAACAGCGCACGGGAGACGAGCGGCTGGTGGATGCCCTCGCGCTCCACGCCTCTCCAGCGGACGACCCCGGCGTACACGGGGTTTCGGAGCATCCGGTGGACCGCGCTGATGCCCGGAGGGTTGCCCAGCCGGTTCCGAAGCCCCTTCTCCGCCAATTGCTCGGTGAGCGAAGCGAGGGACAGTGAGCCTGTGGCGTACCGTTCGAATGCCCACACGACGATTGGAGCTTGCTGATCGCGTTCCAGCACGGACTCGCCGCGCCGTCCCGGGCCGTCGCGACGGACGTTCCGGTAGCCGAAGGGCGCTCGGACCGGCCAGCCGCCCTGGGCGGCTTTCTGGTCCATGCCCTTGCGGATCTCCTGGCCGAGGTTGGCCGAGTAGAACTCGGCGATCGAGGCGAGGATCCCCTCCACGAGCTTGCCGGAGGCCGAGTCCTCCAGGCTCTCGGTGACCGAGTGGAGCTGCACGCCCACCTTGCGAAGGGCGGCCCGGACCGCGGCGTGATCCTCGAGGTTCCGCGCCAGCCGATCCAGCTTGTGGACGACCAGGCACTCGATGCTCGGATCCTCGGTAAGGCGGGCGAGCATCGCCTGGAGCTGCGGCCGGTCGGCGGTCCGGGCCGACTCTCCGCGGTCGACGTACTCGTCGGCGAGGTCCCAGCCCCGGTCGGCGATGAACCGCCGGCATGCCCCGGCCTGGGCGGGGATCGAGTAGCCCTCCTCGGCCTGTTCCTTGGTCGAGACCCGGAGGTAGATGACGGCCTTCACGGTCCCTCCTCCTGCCTCAGCTGCTCGGCGAGCGCCAGCAGCGCCCTCGCGAGAGGCCTGAGGCTAGCATCGACCTCTGCCTCGTCCGGTGTCCCAGCGGCGTCCAGATCGACCCGCTGCCGTTCGCATTCTTCCTCCGCGGCCTCGCCGCCCCTCCCGCGCCGGCGGGGGAGCCCTGCTTCGGTTGGCGCTTCTTCGCGCCACGGCCTCAAGGGGCATGTCGGGGCGGCAGGGCGCTAAACCGGGGCGTGGTGGAGATGGGGGAGATGCGGCGGCGCGCGTGTTCGTCGGTGAAGTGGCGGCCGAGGCAGCATGTCGTGTGGAAGAGATCGCGGGGACGGGCCGGTAGATCGACAAGCGCGAGGCGTTCACCGTCGGTCGGTACGTGCTTCCACGCCGGGCCGAGCACGCCGAGGGTGAGTAGGTGATCCTCGCTCGCCACGTACAGCGGAAACGAGCTCGCGAGCGCGCCGGAGACGTGGAGGGATCTGACGGCAGCTCGGAAGGCCCTCGCGACCTCCCCCTCGCGCACCCCCTCTGGGACGAGGACGAGTAGGTTCGGGAACCCGAGAAGCTCCTGCTCCCCGGTCCATCCGGCTGCGAGCTTCAGGTAGCCCTCGAGCTTGCGGGAGAGCGCGCCGGAAGCCTCGGTGGCCCGGTCGTACTCCAGGTAGAACTGGCTCGCGCCGAACGGATGCAGGTACCGCCCGAACCCGTCGGGCTTGACCTCGGCGGCACGAGTCCGGACCCAGTGCTCCGGGCGCCAGGTGGCCAGACAGTGGCCCTGGATGGTTCTGGAGGCCTCCGCGAGCGCGCAGAAGAACGCGTTGACCCCGAGGCGATGGGCGAGCAGCTGGTTGGTCCGGTAGCTCGAATCGGGGACCCAGGGAAGGTCCGAGGTCCGGGTTCCCTTGGCGTCGGCGATCTGGGCGAGGCCGGGCTTCGTGAGGTACCAGCAGGCCGGTGCCCTCCCTTCCCCGAAACCCCTCCCCACCGAGAAGGACGAGACCAACCCGATCACCTTCAGCTCTCTCATCCGGTGCTGGCACCGTCTGAGCGATCTGAAGCAGAGGCTTGAGATCTGGTGGGTGGTGAGAACCTTATGCTCGAGCAGCAGGAGCAGGACCTGAAGGTCTCGCTCGTCGATGGCGCTCGCGCGCGCGCGATACGTTTCTTCTGCTCGAAGCATGATTCGGGCACAGCCCCCCCCTCCTTCGGGTCGTGGCCTTCGGCGTAGAGGCCCCGTGACCTGTGGTTTTGCGTGTCCGCGCCCGGCGCCGTCGCGCCACCCACGCGCCGTAGCTCACGGGTGTGGGGCAGCGCGACGCTGCGCCAGGGCGCGTGCGCGCACACCGCCGGGTCGACGGATCTTCAGTTCGTGCCCGTGCTCACCTCCCTTCTCGCCGCTCGCAAGGCGTCCTCAGGCCGATGGCGAGTTCGCCTTCGGCCATCCGGTTCATGGCATCCCTTGCGGACCTCCGTGGGCTCTCGCCCGCGCGTCGGTCGCGTTCGCTCGCCGTCCGAGCGCGCCTCCGGCCTCCGGTTGCACCGGGCGCGCCTCCTCGATGAGGTGCCCGGGTTCGGGGCGTCTGCTCGCTCGTCCGGCTCGCGTCTTGGACCGTCGCGCAACTGTTGCCGCGGACGTCCGCTCGCCTGCCCGAGCCGGTCGCCGGTGGCGAGATAGCCGTCGCCCTCGGAGCCTGCTCGCGGCGAACCAGTGGATCGCCGAGACGTGTGCTGTTGTCGGGCAGATCCTGAGGGGTGGCACTCCCCAATTCCTCCCCCTTGAGTCCCCCCTCGTGCCTGGAGTTCTGGTGTGCTGGTCCGGTTGATGCTGGACACGTTGGCTCCACCTGACGTGCGACAGGTGTCCCGGCTGATGCGCGACACAGTTCCGGCTGATCGTTGACACCTCCGCCCGGCCTGCTCTCGTGGCCACAGCGGCCCCGGAGAGCCCGCCAGACCGTGCATCGGTGGATCGCCCGCTACCGGGGTGGAGGCCTCGGTGCCCTTGCCGATCGGTCCCACCGGCCGAAGGGGTGTCCCCACCAGATGCCCGCAGCGAACGAAGCCCGGGTCCTGGAGCTCCGACGCATCCACGACGAGTGGGGACCGATCCGGATCCGCCACGCCCTTGCCCGCGAGGGAGTCACCCCGCTGCCGGGGCGCTCGAGCATCTATCGGGCGCTCGTGCGGGCCGGCCTCATCGCAGCCAGACGGCGCCGCCGGCGCAAGGCCGACTACCGACGCTGGGAGCGTCCCGCCCCGATGGAGCTTTGGCAGCTCGACGTGATGGGACGGGTGTTCCTTGCCGACGGCACCGAGCTCAAGGTCACCACCGGGATCGACGATCACTCCCGGTTCTGCGTCGTCGCACGGCTCATGCCAAGGGCCACCGCCCGCAGGGTCTGCACCGCGTTCTCCGAGGCGCTGGGTCACTACGGGGTTCCGGAGGAGGTACTGACTGACAACGGCAAGGTGTTCACCGCACGATTCGGCCCCAGGGACGCCGAGACGCTGTTCGATCGGATCTGCCGGGAGAACGGGATCACCCATCGCCTGACCGCGGTCCGCTCGCCCACCACGACCGGAAAGGTGGAGCGGTTCCACAAGACGCTTCGCGACGAGCTCTTCTCAAAGCACACGTTCGAAACGATCGAGCAGGCCCAGCAGGCCCTGGACGTGTTCGTCGAGGAGTACAACGCGCTCAGGCCGCACCAGTCCATCGGCGAGCGGACGCCGGCGGAGCGGTTCCGGCTCCGGGCGGTAGAGACGCCCGAGCCGCTCATCCAGCAGACGACAGCAACCCACGAGGAAGCCGTGGTCCTGCCGCCCTCCGACGGCCACCTGCGAAAGGTCGATGGCAACGGCCGGATCATCTTCGCCGGCACGCGCTACCGCGCCAGGCGTGCCCTTGCCGGAGAGCTCGTCAACGTCCAGATCGACGGCGACATCGTCCGCATCCTCCACAACGGCGCTCCGGTCAGGGTTCACCCTCGACGCCATCCCGTGGAGAAGGAGGAGGTGATCTGGAGCCACCACCGACGCTAACGACAGAAGAGTTCAAACCCAGAGAGGTGTCGCAGATCTCCCGGAACCGTTCTGTCGCGTATCAGGTGGGCCTAGACATGCCTGGAGTTCTGGGGAGCCCGCTTCAGTTCTCGGGGGAGGAATGGGGGATTCGGTGGAGACAGGCCACGGATGGTGCGCGCGGGGGCGCGGAGTCAGCGTGGAGGCTCGGGGCCCGAGCCAGGAGGGAGTCGCTCGAGCACCAGCGAAGGCTTCCTCCGCCTCCGGGTGCGGGCCTAGACTCCGAAAATGCAGGTCTGTCCGAAGTGTGGAGACGGGAACTCGGACCGCGCTCGCTTCTGTCAGACGTGTGGCGGGCCGCTCCAGGCCGAACTTGCTGGCCCGCCGGAGATCCGCAAGACGGTCACGATCCTGTTCATGGACGTGGTCGGCTCGACCGAACTGGGAGAGCGACTCGACCCCGAATCCACGCGGCGGGTGATGAGCCGGCTCTTCGAGGTGGTCAGGCCGGCGCTAGAGCATCACGGTGGCACCGTGGAGAAGTTCATCGGCGACGCCGTCGTGGCAGTGTTCGGGATCCCAGCCGTCCACGAAGACGACACCCTCCGGGCGTGCCGCGCGGCGCTGGAGATCCAGGGCGAGATCGATCGGCTGAACAAGGAGCTCGAGCGCGACTGGGGGATGACGGTCGCGACCCGTACCGGCCTCAACACCGGGGAGGTGATCGCGGGCGATCCTTCATCCGGGCAGAGGTTGGTGACGGGCGATCCTGTGAACACCGCGGCTCGGCTAGAGGAGTCCGCGCCACCCGGTGCGATCCTGATAGCCCAATCCACGTACCGCCTGGTTGCCGACGCGGTGGAGGTCGAACCGGTCGACCCGGTGGTGGCCAAGGGCAAGGCCGATGCCTTGGCTGCCTTCCGACTCCTATCCGTGGTTCCTGGACCGCCGGTGAGGGCTCGACGGCTGGATTCGCCCATGGTGGGCCGGGAGGCGGAGCTCGGCGTGCTTCAAGACGCGTTCGCGCGGTCGGTCGCCGAGTCGCGATGCGTGCTCGCCACGGTCCTCGGAATGCCGGGTGTCGGGAAGTCACGGCTGGTGCACGAGTTCGTCGCGCTCGTTGCCGACCGGGCCACGATCCTGCGCGGTCGATGTCTCCCCTACGGGGAAGGCATCACGTTCTGGCCGGTCGTGGAGGTGGTGCACCAAGCCGCAGGGATCTCCGAGGGCGACTCGCCGGAAGAGGCACGGTCCCGGATCGAGGCATTGCTCCCGAAGAACGAGGACCGAGCGGTCGTTCTGGACAGGGTGGCCGCCGCCGTCGGCCTGGGCGAGGCTGGGGGGTCAATCCAGGAAATGTTCTGGGCTGTCCGGAAGGTCCTCGAGTCCGTCGCGAGTGATCGACCGCTGATCGTCGTGTTCGACGACATTCAATGGGGCGAGCCGGCGTTCCTGGACCTGGTCGAGTATCTCGCGGGGTGGAGCCAGGCATCCGCGATCCTCCTGCTGTGCGTTTCGCGTCCCGAGCTGTTGGAGACACGCCCCGGCTGGGCAAGCGCCGCGGCCGACCCGGCGACTGTCACGCTCGATCCCCTCACCGGTGAGGAGACCGACGGCCTGATACGGAATCTCCTCGGGCCGAGCGCAGTGTCCGAGACTTTCCGTCGGCGGATCGCCGAAACGGCCGAGGGCAACCCGCTGTTCGTCGAGGAGATGCTCGGCTTGCTCATCGATGAGAACCGGCTTCGGCGTGCGGAGGGCAGATGGGTGGCTTCGGACGAAGGCTCTTCGGTGCCGATGCCCCCGAGCATCCAGAGCCTCCTTGCTGCGCGCATCGAGCAGCTGCCGGAGACCGAGCGTGAGCTCCTGCAGCGGGCGTCCGTCGTCGGGAAGAGCTTTTGGTGGCGCGCGGTATCGGACCTCTTGCCGGCGAGCGATTCAGCGAGAATTGGCTCGCAGCTCCAGAATCTGGTGCGCAAGGGCATGATCCGGCCCGATCAAAGCGCCCTCGCCGGCCACGACGCCTTCCGCTTCCGCCACATCCTGATCCGCGACGCCGCCTACGACTCCGTGCCGAGGGCGACTCGCGCCGAACTGCACGAGCGCCTGGCCGGGTGGATCGAGCGGACGGTCGGCGAGCGGATCGAGGAGTACGAGGAAATCGTCGGCTACCACCTCGAGCAGGCGTGTCGCCAGAGGCTCACCTCGACGACGGCGAGCGATCGCGACCCGGCTGTCAGGGCTTCGCGGAGGCTCGCTTCGGCCGGCCGTCGCGCGCTCGATCGAGGCGACGTCAACGCGGCCCTGAGCCTCCTGACTCGCGCATGGGAGTTGAACCCCGTTGACGACCCTGAGTTCCTCGAGATCCCCCTGCTGTTGGCGGAGGCTGCCAAACTGCACGGCGACTTCCCTCGTGCCGACGAAATCCTGGGTGACCTCGAGCGCCGAGCGAGGACGATCGGAGAGCGTCGCCTGGAATGGCGGGCGAAGATCGCGCAGGGGAGGATGGGCTCGAGTACGTTCGACGAGATCCAGCCCATCGTCGATCAGGCGATCGAGATCTTCGCGGAGTTGGGCGACGATCGCGGACTCGCCAAGAGCTGGGACTTGGTCGGCTGGATGCTCTCCAACGGCGGTCGATGCGCGGAGGCGTTGAAGGCCGATGCGAAGGCGGCCGACCATGCGCGAGCAGCGGGAGACACCTCCCTCGAGATGTGGAGCTTTACCCGCCAAGCCTTCCACGCGACGTTCGGACCGATGCCGGTCGAAGAGGCGCTTGCACTGTGCGACGACATCCTCGAACGGGTGAAAGGTTATCCGGTATGTGTGGCGAGTGTGCACGTCCATCGTGGACTCCTTGAGGCGATGCGTGGGAACTTCGATGCGGCTCGTGGAGCGATCGCACATGGTCGTTCCTTCGCGACCGAGGTTGGGGCAACTTTCTGGGTCGCCGATGCGGCTGGCATGGCTGCGATGGTGGACTGGTGGGCCGGTGACATCGAATCCGAGGAACGTCACCGGCGTTCCGAGTACGAGGCCTACCGACGGTCGGGGGCGCACTCGCACCAGACGACCGCAGCGGCGTGGTTGTCGAGAGCGCTCGTCGCGCTCGACCGCGATGAAGAAGCTCTCGCGTTGACACGAGAGAGCGAATCATTGGCCGTCGAGGACGACATCACGGCGCAGATCCCGTGGAGGGAAGCCAGAGCAAGGATCCTCGCGCGTCGCGGGGAGATCAACGAAGCCGAGCGGCTGGCTCGCGAGGCGGTTGCGATCGCCGAACGCACCGACTGGCTCGATCTCCAAGGTGATGCTCACATGGCGTTCGCGGAGGTCCTTAGAGTGGCCGGACGCATGGACGAGGCGGCCGACGTCGCTCGAGGGGCGCTCGAGCGGTACGAGCGCAAGGGCAACGTTGTGGCAGCCGGTTGGGCCCGCGACCTGCTGCGTGAGCTGAGCGCCCCAAACGGGTAGCCCGTCGCGGACTCGCTCACGCCCTCGAGGAAGGGAACGATGCACTTCCCAGGCGGCTCTGGCGGCGACATTGCCCTGCGTCAAAGATCGAGGTGACTCGACGCCGATCACGGCGCGTCCTTGGGAGTCCTCTTCCTCAGTGACTGTGACCGTGATGGCCCGCCGGAGGCGGTACGTCAAGTGCCGGGTTGCGTGCGAAGAAGCCGGCGGGCTTCAAGGAGAAGCCCGCGTATTCGACCGGCATGACAGGCCAGTCCTCGGGCCGTGGATCATGGGTTACCGCGAACGTATACCAGAGCACGACGTCCTCCCGCTCAAGGGAGCGATCCGCTGACGTCCACCTGGGCAGGCCATCTCCGCCGGGGTGTTGGTTCGGATAGTCGCCTGCTGCGTGCAGCTCATCCGGCGAATACCGCGTCACCCACAGGTTCTTGCTCGCGAACACCGCGCGTCGCGCGACGCTCGACGAGGGGTCCGCGAGCATCGTCGCGGTCGGTCCGGGCACGAGCCGATAGCCGACCGGATCTCCTAGGTCGTTGAGCACATCGGGGTTGACGACCTTCCACGTGCGGGCAACCGACGCATCGGTAAGGCGCTGCGCCTCGGACTCGCGCCGGAGCAGCGTCGGCACGGCGTGCCACGCGTTTCCGTACAGGTTGTCTGGGCCGGGAGGCTCTGGCCGCATGTCGACCTCGTAGACCGAGTTGGCCATCCCGTCGATATCGAAGTCCAGTCGGAAGCAGAAGATGTGCTGGTGGTACGGCGCGTACAGTTGTGGCGCGACCATAGTGCCGTATCGCGAGGATCGACCAGGCTGGAGCGCGCCTGTCTCCATAATCCCAGTGAGTTTGACCTCGAGCTGGAGTGATCCGTCCTGGTAGAGGTACCAGAAGAAGCCGTAGTCGTAGGGGCCGGCCGTGGCCACGCTGCTGATCACGAGCCGGCGCGAACGTCGGACCTCGGAGCTGTCGCTGAACATGTCCACATGCTTCCAGAGGATCCCGTAGTCTTCCTCGTGCACGCAGATCGCATTCGCCACCGTGTACGGCTCTCCTAAGCCGTTTGCCATCTGCGCGTCGAGGTACCTGATCTCCCCGAGACAATCGCACCCCTGCTCAAGCGAGGTGACGAGCATCCCGATCCCGTATTCCCCCGCGTCGAACGCGTTCTTGAAGAACTGGCCGCTCGAGGGATCACCGTACGGGACCACCATGTCGGAGAGGCTCGCGCGGTGCAGGATCGATCGGAGGCGCCCTCCGTCCTCGTAGCCCACCGTGTGCAGGACGAGACCTTCGGTCGGGTGTAACGACACGCGCAGCCTCCACCGCTGCCAACGTATCTCGTGCCCGCGGATCTCGAAGCTCGGCCCTTCGGGCTGGACGATCTCAAGGGGCTTCAGGTCACTTCGGACCGAACCGCAGGCCTCCGCGTCGAAGTTGCCCGAGGTGGCTGGGATCGGGACAACATCGTCCTCCATGATCTGCACGACTTCTCGGGCATTGAGATCCAGGAGCGCAACGACCCCCTCGATGGGATGCGCATACCCATTGTCGGTTGGTCGCGTTCTCAGATACGCGATTGCACGCACAAGACGCTTCCCCTGCTCGGCCTCGATCCCGAAGTTGCCAGCAGACCACGGGTCCACCTGGACTTGGTCGAGCTGCGTGACGCCGCGCCGCGCTATCGCCTCCCGCCATGCAGGGGACGCCTTCACGATGTCGTCTACCAAGAAGATCTCTTCAAGAGTGAGCGATGGCTGCGCGCCCGGCACCAGGCGCCACGTCCGAACCTTCTCGTCGTTGAGCGACACGAGCGCCTCGTGCGTTGCTCCCGACCCGTCGAGCACGACGACGAGGGCCTCGCGGTCGATCGGATCCCCTTCTTGGAAGGCAAGCACCGCCCGCTTGTCGGGTTCCCGCAGCTTGATGAGGGGGAACCGCGCCTTATCGCCGAGGTCCTGAGCCTTCCTCACGACGGCAACGGCTGTCCGGATCTCGTCGGCACTCAGTGGGTCGAGGGGATGCGCGCCGCCCTGATTCGCACTAGGCACTGGCCGGCCCCTTCGGGTTCAGACCTTGCCATCGAAGGCTATCTCATCGACGCCGCCCGATGCGAATCCTCAATTTCAGGGTTATCGAATCGCCGATGCCGATCTCCGTTTGGCGGGTCGAACACGTATGAGTTGCTCGCCGCCGGGGGGAGTGGTGTTGCGTCGTCCCGGTCCGCGAGGGTCGATCCAGACATCGCCCCATCGATTCACCAACGGCGCCTTCGAGACGTGCCCCGCGCTCTCTACCGACCGAGCGACCGACCTGCGGACCGCTTGAGTGATCGACGGCAAGCATCCGCCTCATGCGAGTCAGCGGGCTACGCGGCCGTCTGGCTTCGCAGCTCCTTGAGAAGCGAGAGGCGGTTCACACATCGTCCAGCCAGGTCCACCATCGAGCCGTTCCGTGAACCGACGAGAGAGTCGAAGGGCCCCTCGTATCCGAGAGGTTCCAGGAGAGGGCGACGCCGTTCCCCGGTAACCGCACCATCACTGCTCGACGTCGCTAAGCGCTTCCGCGAACCTGAGGAGCGAGTCGTCGATCGCTGACGCCCGAGCTGCGGAAGCAATCTCGCCCTTGTCGAATGCTTCGGACACCTTCTCTCGAAGGTCGCCGAGCTTCTCGACGAGCTTCTCCAAGTCCCCGTCCTTGTCGAGCTCGCGGAGGATCTCATCGATGTCGTGACGGATCTCGTTGCTGAAATGGTCCATGACCTCGCCCGCCTCGACCCCGTCGCTCACCGTTTCCAGCACGAGTCCGGCGGCCTCCTGTGGTGAGAGTCCGGCGGGCTCCTGCGGAGGCGGCTGCTCCGTTGCGGTCGATCCACCACGAGGAACCGACGGCCGCGCCGCGTTCGTTCGACCGTCCGGACCCGGGCTCACGAGCAGCGCGATCACCACGATGATGGCGAGAAGACCCAACGGGATGACGACCCTCGGCCAGACGCTCGGGCCGGGCCTTCCGCGGTCGCCCACGGGCAGCGGAAGGGTCGGTGCAGGTGGCACCGCTTCCATCGGAGCGGTCTGCCTCACTGCGGCAGGTTTCATGACAGCGTCAAGAGACGTCCGCACGTCGTCTCCCGTCTGCGGACGGTCGTCGGGATCCTTCTCGAGCATCGCGGCGACGAGCTCGTCCATCGCGGCCGGAACCGTCGGGTCGATGGAGCGAACACGAGGTGCCGCCGTGTGCATGTGCGCGTACGAGAGTGCCGCCAGGTCGCCCTCGAACGGCGTTCGGCCGACGAGCATCTCGAACAGTACACAGCCCAGCGAGTAGAGGTCCGCTCGACTGTCGACCTGGTCGCCTCGCACCTGTTCAGGCGAGATGTACCGCACTGTCCCGCGCAGGCTCATCGTTGCGGTGAGCGCCTCGGGAGACAGCAGTCTCGCGATCCCCATGTCCGCGAGCTTCACGTCCCCGTCGGGCAGCAGCAAGACGTTCGATGGCTTCACGTCTCGGTGGATGACGTCGTGTTGGTGAGCGAACCCGAGCGCCGAGGCCAGCCCGCTCGCGATCTCCGCCGCTCGTTCCGGCGCGAGCCGACCCTCTCGGTCGAGCAGCTCGCGGAGCGTGGGTCCCTCGACGAGCTCCATCACGATGAATCGCTCGCCGCCGTCAACCCCGGCGTCGAACACGGTAACGACGTTCGGGTGGTGGAGGCGGGCCAGGATCTGAGCTTCTTGCTCGAATCGGGCCACCGAGCGGGGACCCTCGTCATCGCGGAGAAGCTTGATCGCTACCGGTCGCTGCAGGAGGATGTCATCGCCGCGGCGGATCTCGGACATGAGAGTCCGTCCGAGCACGTCCCCGAGGCGGTAGCGCCCGCCGATGATGCGATGCGTCTCGATAGGGGATCATCCCCTTCATGCACGCAGGGGATCCGAACCACGAGGAAGTGTAGCCGAGCCATTGGGGCGGTCCAGTACGTTGGGCGAGTTCCCGCTCCTCTTCGAGTATCAAGGGCCCGATAACGTAGACGCGGGGCTGGCGCTCGCGGACCATCGCGGATCTCCAGCGGGAAGAGCCTTCACCATCACCGCATGACGGCCCGGATGCATCCGCCGCCGATGATTGACAGCCCCGAAAGGACGTAGGAATGTGAACGCCGAGCCCTCTGCCAGGCATAGCGCAGCGCGCGAGAGGGCAGCCGGCTATCACTGCAGAAGAAGGAGGAAGGGATCATGGAATTGGAGAAGGCTGATGAGGTGGTGAACGCGGCCTACCGTCGTGTGCAAGACCTGGACCGCTTCTCGCGGTCCTCCGCGCCCATCGGAAAGGCGGAGCTTTCGATCATCGCGCTTCAGGCACTCGCGGAGCTGGGTGCACT
>WNFV01028475.1_pt1 | contig 12998 bp, 9 predicted proteins | sample 5400101 | NCBI WGS metagenome assembly WNFV01 (sample SAMN13153361, study PRJNA577476) | soil metagenome | isolation source: 115 cm soil or saprolite under grassland replicate 1 | place: USA:California | collected 2016-06-15
GGAGTAACCACACGCTTTCGCTCTCGCACACGCGCATCTTCTCGTCCAACGTCGTCAACGAGGCGCGCGGCGGCTTCAACTTCCAATTCCTTTTCCGGAACAGCAACACCACGCCCACCTCGTTCCTCCAGAGCATCGGGTTCGATAACAGCGATATCGAGGCTTACTTTTCGGTCGTAGGCGAGAACGCGCGCCCGACCTTCGGCCACGTCGGGGTCAGCTTCAGCAACTCCTTCGCCACCTTCGGCACGGGCGGGCGCAACACATTCCGGCCCCAGGACCAACATCTCTTCACCTTCGGCGACACGCTCACCTTGATCACCGGGCGGCACACGATCAAGGGCGGCTTCGACAGCGTGCGCAACTCGGCCCAGGATGGATTCGCCAACAATCGCGGCAATCCTCGCGGGCTGTTGACCTACTCGGGCGGCGGCAATACGGATCGCTTTGCACGCTTTCTGCTCGGGCTGCCCGCGAATACGGCGGCTTATGTAGACAAACTGCGCCCGCCGATGGATGTCTATAACTGGGAGCATGGCTTCTTCGCGCAGGACGACTTCAAAATTTATCCCAGGCTGACGCTATATCTTGGGCTGCGTTACGAACTGGTCACGCCATTCATCGAGCGCAATGACCTGCTCGTCAATTTCGATCCCAACTTCAAGGATTCAGCCACCGGTAAGAAGGGGCGATTCATCGTGCCGAGTCAAGAAATCATCAGTAAGATTGACCCCCGCATCGTCTCTTTCGGCGTAGCCACTGCCGATCAAGTCGGCGTGGGGCGCGGTTTGGTCAGGACAGACACGAACAACATTGCGCCGCGCCTCGGCGCCGCCTGGCGGTTGACTGAAAAGACCGTGCTGCGCGGTGGCTATGGCTTGTTCTATCCGACTTCGGCGGCGCAGGGCATGCGCGACGCGATTGCCACCAACCCGTTCAACCAGGGGCGCACGAAGAGCAGCACACCCACATCGCTCGCCGGGTGGCCTGGTGGAGCGAACGGCCACGGGATCAGCCCGTTCAGCAACGGAACGCTGCGCACTGTCGGATCGCAACCGTCAGCCAATGCTGTTCCGATTGATTTGCAACAGCCGCGTATCGAGCAGTACAACGCGACTGTTGAACGTGAACTGCCTTGGCAGACGGCGCTGCGCGTCTCTTATCTCGGCACGCGCAGTAAAGGCTTGATCGCGGGCATTGATCTCAACATGATTCCGCCGAGCGATACGCCCTTCGGAACAACGACCGGCGACGGAATCACTCCTTGCACGCCGACCGACTTTGATTGCGAATTATCGCCTGCTGATCTGGCGCGGCTTCCCTTCCCGCAGTTGGGCGACTTCCTGCTCACCTACGGCAATTTTGGCCGGGGCAAATCTCACGCCTTGCAGGTCGAGGTCAACCGCCGGTTCGCGGGCGGTTTCCTGTTCAACGCGAGCTACACGCTGCTCGATCAGAAATCGAGCGCGCTCGATACGGGCAACTCCAGCCTGGGCGGCACCTCCTACAATCAGTTCAAGCCCGATAATGATTATGGAACCGACGGCTTCGTCGCGCGCCATCGGTTTGTCGCTTACGGCGTGATCGAATTGCCCTTCGGTCACGGGCGAAAGTTCGGCTCTTCGGCGCCGAAGGCGGCGGACCTCGTCGCCGGCGGTTGGCAGGTCTCCTGGAACATGTTCGCCAAGAGCGGGTATGGTTATACTCCCTATTGGCTCTGCAATAGTTGTGGCCCGGCCACGCTCGGCAATATCTTCAGCACCTCGATTGATCCGATCGGCGGGTTCAGCAGCAGCAACGGGTTCCGTCCAATCGTCACCAGCGATCCGCAGGTGAGGTCGGGTGACCGGTTCTTCAATCCTGATGCTTTCGGATTACCGCCGGCAGGCGCGGATGTGCTCGACAATCCCAAAGTCGCCAGGCGCAATCTGCTTCGAGGGCCGGGAACCTGGGGAACGAACCTGGGCGTCAACAAGACCCTCAGATTTGGCGAGAAGGTGAGTCTGAGATTCGGCGCGGAGTTCAACAACATCTTCAATCACCCGCTTATCTCGCCCGACCTCGATACCGCCACTAGCATCAGCAACCTGGGCAGCTTCGACATCCGCCTCAATCCAACGACGAAGAAGGTCGAGATTGACCCGGACAGCATTGAACGCAACGATGATTTTGGCAGGTTCTCCAACAGCTTCAGTCAGGAGAACATTGACAGCCGCCGCACTATTCGTCTTACGCTGCGGCTGACCTTCTGATGAAGCCGCAGGGCTGGCGCGGAGTTGTGAAACTCCTCGCCGGCCCATTGTGTGCGACGTTAACTAAGTTTTTGAATGTTTCCCATAAATCGAAACACGCTACACTGGGACACTGGTACAGTACCGCGCGCGTAAGCAAGCGGCTGACTTATGAGACGGCCGCTTGCTTACGCGCGCGGTACTGTACCAATCTCATGTGTTCTGATTTAGCAAATGCCAAGAAAACTTAGTTACCGCTCCATTTAGGCGCTTGGGTGATTCTTTGCATCAGCGCCAATCCGGCGATTGACAGGCGATTGCGGCGGCCAGGGAGTAAAAGCGAAACGAATCAATGAGGACGAGACAGATGAACTACCGGCGACTCCACTTTGCCATCTTGCTGATCGCGCTTTGCGGCGCCGCCGCGTTCGCTCAAGAGCAGCCCCGCACGGCAGCGCGCGTGTGGGAAGCGCCGCTCGCTCTGCCGACTTACGAACTCGGCCCGCCCGATCCGAACCCGCCGCTGTTTGACCGCTCGCGGACAAGAGGCAGACCGTCTTATCCTTACCCGCTGCTCGACAGCCTGACGAATAAGCGCGTAGACAAAACATATCGCGCCGTCTTTCTCGAAAATGAATACCTGCGGGTGACGGTGCTGCCCGAATTGGGCGGCAAGCTCTATGCGATCTACGACAAGACGGCGGGGCGCGACACGCTCTACACCAACCACGTCGTCAAATACGCGATGGTCGGCATTCGCGGCGCGTGGACGAGCGGAGGAATTGAATGGAACTTTCCTGACGGGCACACGCTCACCACCGTTTCGCCGGTGGATTATGTGACGAGGATGGAGGAGGACGGCAGCGCGGCGGTCATCGTCGGCGACACAGAGCGAGTTCAGCGCATGCAGTGGGCGGTGGCGATCCGGCTGCGTCCGGGCAGGAAGGTGGTCGAGACCGAAGTCACGCTCAACAACCGGCGCGAAACGCCGGGGCGTTATTGGTTTTGGGCCACGGCGGCGGCGCCCGCGACGGACGATATGCGCTTTATCTACCCGATGCGCGAAGCCTATCCGCACGCCTTCTGGCCGGTCTTCAGTTTTCCGAAGCATAACGGCGTTGATCTCAGCGCCTACCGCGAAGTGACCAATTACCTGTCCCTCTTCGCGCGCGATTCGCAGCGGGATTTCTTCGGAGTCTACTACGAAAAATCCGACTGGGGCATAGCGCACGTCGCCGACCGCCACGACCTGCCGGGCAAGAAGACCTGGACCTGGGGCACGGACGAAGCGGGCAAAATTTGGATTGATAAGCTGACTGACAATGACGGGCAGTACGTCGAATTTCAAGCCGGGCGCTTCGAGACGCAGATGGAACACGAATTCATCGCGCCGCATCGCGTCGAACGGTTCACCGAATACTGGTTTCCGCTCGACAAACTCGGCGGCGGGTTTAACAAGGTGACGAAGGACGTGGCGCTGCGCGTAGAGGTCACCGGAGACCAGGCGCGCATCACCGCAAACGCCAGCGCGAAATTCGACGACGCCGAATTGTTCATCGCGGCCTCGGGGGGCAAGCAGATTCACTCATCACGGATCAACCTTTCGCCGGCGACGCCCTTTGCGGCGACTGTGAAGCTGCCCGCGCCAATGGTCATTGTAGTGCGAATCAGGGCGAAGGACGGGCGGGAGTTAGTCCACTACTATACCAACTCCCCGCCCGACGGAAACCCTGATTTCAAACCGGCGACGCGTCCAATGCCCGACCCCGCGCCGGCGAGCGCCGAGCGGTTTTACCTGGCCGGCCTGGCCGCGGACAAGAAGAGCGACGAACCGGCCGCGCGCGCCGCATACTACGAAGCGTTGAAGCTCGATCCCGGATATGCGCCGGCGCACACTGCGCTGGGCCTGTCATTCTACCGCAGCGGCGAATACGACCGCGCGGAGGAACATTTGGAAGCGGCGCTGCGGCGCAACCGCGACGAGGGCGACGCGCATTACTACCTTGCGCTCGTGCGGCGGGCGCAGAATCGTGTCAGCGCGTTGGCGCACCTGTCACAGTCGGCGCATCTCGACCCGCGCGACTTGAAGGCGCGCACCGTGCTGGCTGTGGCCGAACGCCGCGCCGGAAGGCTTGATGCGGCGCAGGCTCGCATTGATGAAGTCGTGCGCGAGGCGCCGATTGATTACTTTGCCTTGCATGAACAGTACAACATTCTCAAAGCGCGAAAACAGGACGCACGGGCTGAGCGCGTCCGGACCGAGTTATGGCGTTTGCTGGCGCGTGAACCTGACGCGCTGCTCGAATTAGTATTTGACTACGCCGCGATCGGACGCGCGGAGGCGCTGGCAGTAGCCGAAGAGGGACTCTATGAAATAACCTCACGTCAAAAAAAGCCTCCCCATCCGATGTTGCTTTATCTGCTCAACTCATCCTCAAATCAAATGGCGGCGGAAGCGGCCAAAGTTGATCCGGCTTATGTCTTTCCGAGCCGCGTCGAAGAAATCGAGATTCTGCAAGCGACGCTCAAGGCGAATCCTGCGGACGGGCGCGCGGCCTACTACCTCGGCAACGCTCTTGCTTCGAAACTACGTTTCAAAGAGGCGCTGGAGGCCTGGCGCATCGCCGCGCAGTTCGATTCGAAGAACGCCGCTGCGCAGCGCAACTACGCGAGAGCGCTTGCGCTGGTCGAAGGCAAGAAAGAGGAAGCGGCGGCGGCGCTGGAACGCGCCATCGCGCTTGCGCCAGACGATCACCACCTCTATCTCGAACTCGACCAGTTACTCGCCGGGATGAAGCAGACGGAGCGCCGCATCAAACTGCTCGAAGGCGCGCCGGAAAAGGCCCGCGCCCGCACGGCGCTGTTGCAATCGCTGGCGGCGGCCTATGTGGACGCGGGGCGTTTTGCCGAAGCAGTCGGGCTGCTCGAGCGCCACACCTTCACCTCGGGCGAGGGAGAAGGAGCGGCGCTCGGCCTTTACCGCCGCGCGCATCTGGCCCTGGCCAAACAGCATCAGCAAGCGGGCCGTCACGCTGAAGCCGCCGCCGCATTCATCAAAGCTACGGAGTACCCGCCCAACTTCGGCGTTGGCCGCCCGGCGCTTCAATCGCAAGCGCGCGAGTATGTCGCGGCGGCTCTCGAATTTGAGGCTGCGGGCAGGCGTGATGAAGCCGAGAAGTGGCTCCGCCGCGCAGCCGAGGACCCACTTAATTCCCCGACCCAGCCGGAAGAGCCCTGGTCTGAGCATTATTACTACAAAGCCGTCGCGCTCGATCGTCTCGGTCGCAGGGACGATGCGCGCGCGCTTTACGAACGCCTGGCCCGGCTGAATGACGAACAGCAGACGCAATCCGCTGAGCCGGCGCCGCCGCGCGGCGCGTTGCGTTTTCTGTTGGCCGGATGGGGATTGAAAGCTTTGGGAAGGAATGAAGAGGCGCGCGCGGCCTTCCAACGCGCTCTACAGCTTGATCCGGCTAACGACCGCGCGCAGGCGGAGTTGGACCGGCTGTCTCGTTAATCCTATGAAGGCTTTACAGCCCGGGGAACCGACGCCGCAACAGCGCCGCCTGGCGTTCGCTGACCTTAAGTCTGCTGCGGTTATGAACATCCAAGAGTTTTTCAAATCAAGGGGCGCGATGAAAGAACGACTTCAAATGCTTTTCCTGTTGATTGCCATCACCTTGTTTCCGCCACTCCGATCCGCAATGAATCAACCGCCCGCTGCCCCGATCTACGTCACGCTCTGGTTCGACACAGAAGATTACATACTTCCTCAAAGCGATGACGCCGCGAAGCGTCTGGCCGAAACGCTTACTCGGCTAGGCGTTCGCGCGACGTTCAAAATCGTGGGCGAGAAGGCTCGGACGCTCGAACGGCGCGGGCGCAAGGATGTGATCGCGGCGCTCAAGAAACACGAGATCGGTTATCATTCCGACACGCACAGCCGGCAACCGACCATCGCCGTCTATTTGCAGCACACCGGCTGGGAAGATGGCGCCGCCGAGTTTTACCGACGCGAAGTCCAGGGCGTGCGCGACATCGAACGAATCTTCGGCGTCACGCCGAGTTGTTACGGCCAGCCAGGGGCGGCGTGGGCTTCGCAGACTTTCCCGGCGCTGAGGCGGATGGGCATCGGAATGTATCTGGATGAAGGCGACCACGTCGGCATTGACGACCAGCCGTTCTATTATGGCGGGATGCTGAATGTCTTCAAAATGCGCTCGAACGTCGCGCGGATGGAGCTTAAGGGTGGAGAGAGCCTGACCGAAGGCAAGGCGAAGTTTCAAGCGGCCTATGACAAGCTGCGCGCAAATGGCGGAGGTACGATCAGCATTTACTATCACCCGTGCGAGTGGGTTCACACTGAGTTCTGGGACGGGGTCAATTTCCGACGCGGGGCTAATCCTCCTCGCAGCGAATGGAAACTGCCGGGGACGAGACCGGCGCCTGAGACCGAGGCGGCGTTCGACGATTTTGAGCAGTACGTGAAATTCATCAAGGAACAGCCAGGCGCGCGTTTTGTCACTGCGACCGAGTTGATGAAGCTTTACGCCGACGGCGCGCTGGCACACAACTTCACGCCCGATGAGATAATGACCATTGCGCAGTCGGTTCAGAAGGAGATCACGTTTCTGAGGATGAGCGGCTTCACGCTTTCGCCGGCCGACAGTTTCTCGCTGTTGACCGAAGCTTATCTCTCTTTCCTCAACGGAGAAAAAAGACCGGTAAAACTGAATCCGGTCTATGGCCCGGTTCATCAGTTCGAGCCGGCCGCGGGCCACGGCAAATTGACGACGGCGACACGGGGGGAATTTGACGAGGCCATCCGCCAAGTCTCGCAGTTCTGCCACGCCCACGGGCGGATGCCCGATGAAATCTGGATCGGCGCCGGCAGCGTCTCGCCACAGGATTATCTGGCGACGCTCGGCGCGGTGATCGAAGGCCGGAAGAACGCAAATGACTACCTGAGTGACATCGCATTGCGTCAAGGCAAGTTCACGTCTGATCGTTACGTCGCCGAAGATTCGCCGCGATTGTGGGGCTGGGTGATCTTTCCCGAAGGCTTCCACGCGCCGAAGATCATCGAACTGGCGCGATTGCAGGCGTGGACGCTGAAGCCCGCGCTGTTGCAAAAATGAAATACAGTCCGGCGGGCGCGAACGTGACCGGAGAAACGGCATGGGGCGCATCGCGTAAGCGAGGACCACGTCCTCGCAACGGCCGGTATGGTCAAAATATTTTTTGCAACAGAGCCATCGAGAGAAAGATGGAGAGCTTGGCGCCCTCCGGCCGTTCGAGGAAAAGCCGGCAATCGGTTTGCGCCTGATTGCCTGGCGCGCGTTCGGCGCTCATTCAATCCGTTCATTCGGTTTTGTCGGGGCGGGAAGAGCCTTTCGCGGCAGCTTCTCGTCGCGCGTCGCCGCGTTATAGGCGAAGACGGCGGCCACGGTCGCCATCTGCACCATGTCTTCGCGCTGCACGTGATCGACCGTGTCCATGTTGGAATGGTGTGTGCGCGAATTATATTCCAGGCGCTCTTGGATAAATTGGAAGCCCGGCAGGCCGACGGCGTCGAAGGACAGGTGGTCGGTGCTGGTCACCGAACGCGGGCCGAGCAAGTCCACGCCGAGGTCCTTGAGCGGTTCGATCCACTGCTCGAAAATCCGTTTCGCGGCCAGGTTGCCCTGCATCCAGACGCCGCGAATTCGCCCCGTGCCGTTGTCGATATTGAAATAGGCCGCCAGCTTCGCGTGCTCGGGCTTCAGCCGCATGCCCGCGGGATCGGCGAAATGCTCTTTGACGTAGGCGCGCGAGCCGAGCAGCCCTTCCTCCTCGCCGCCCCACAATCCGACGCGGATTGTGCGGCGCGGTTTAACGCCCACCGCTTTCAGGATGCGCATCGCCTCCATCATCGCGGCGCTACCCGCGGCGTTGTCCGTGGCGCCCGTGCCCGAATGATGCGAATCGAAATGCGCGCCGATCATCACGACTTCGTCGGCCAGATCCGTTCCGGGGATCTCCGCGATCAGGTTGAACCCGTTCTTTCCCGCCTCGTCGTGAAATTTGGCCTGGATATTCAGTTCGACCTTCACCGGCACGTTTTTTTCCAGGATGCGAACCATGCGGTTGTAATGTTCGACGGCGAGCGTCACCTGCGGCGGAACCTTGCCCGCGTTCTGATCGCGCGGGCCGCCCGATTGAACGAAGATCGTCCCGCCGTCGGTCCGCTGGGTCCGCCATGTCATGTCGCTGCCGCCCGCCGACATCACGTTGTCGGCGCCGCGATCGAAGACGGCCGCAACCCCTTCGGCCAGCAGGAAGGCGTTGATCTTCGATTGCATCTGCGAGCCGCGCCTGAATTCCGACTCGCCGCGCGCGCCCCCGGTCCGCGCGGGGATGGGCGTCGTCTGCGTCTCCTTGATGTCCTCGTCGGTCATCCTCAGGACGACCCGCCCTTCCAGCACGTTGACCTCGCGCGCTGGTTGCGCGAGCACGATCTTGCCTTGAAGCTTGCCGCGGTATTTGTCGAAGTCGGCTTCCGAGCTGATCGGCGCGTACACGACCTCGGCGGTGACCACGCCCGGCGTCCCCGGAGTCCAGGATTTCGGATAGCCGATGAGCGGCGAGACCTGCGGCTCGATCATATTCGCGCTAAATCGTTCTAGCGACCACCCTTTGCCGAACGGCCATCCCTCTTCGTGAACGTTAACGAGGCCCCATTCCTTGAATCGCTTCTGCGCCCAGTCGCTTGCCTGTTTGATCGTCGGCGAGCCCGTCAACCGCGGGCCGTACACGTCCGAGAGCCAGCTGATGTGGTTCATGACCTGCGACCGATTCAGGCCCTCTTCTTTGATCCTGCCGATCATCGCGTAATCGAGCTTCTCTTTCGCGCGATATCGAGTCATCAATTCGAAATCGTCCGCGTCGAGAAACGAACTGCCAAGGCGCACGGAAAGAGCCCGACCTAACGTTGTAGCGCCTGATCCAGAGGCTCCAGTAACTAGTAAACGCATAGATCATTTTGGCAGAGCGGCTTTTTGCTTTGCGAGTTCGGTGTTGAACGCTTCTTCTTTTTCGGCCACATACTTCTTGTAACCTTCAGGATCAACGAAGGCTGTAAGAGCGCTCTCCTTCAGCCGCGCGTATTTCGTTTCGAGATCGAAGTAACTGCCATGCGCGCCTAGAAAGATATCGCACGACAAGGATTTCAAGACGCGGAACATCTTTTCGTAATCCGCCGCAATCTGTGGATAGGCGGTGTTGTTCACGAGCCGGTAACCAGGATTCACGTTGGGGCTACCAATGATCACAACGTTGTAGGTCTTACTGGCCTCCTGAACCTTCATCGTCCACGTGGTGCAGCCTTTCGTGTGGCCGGGAGTGAGATGCGCTACCAGGACGGCGCCCCCTAACTTGACCTCCTCGCCATCGTGTAGCACGCGATCCACCTGTGTGGGCGCGTAGAGCATCGCTGGAACGCCGCCATACTGAAAGTCCGTCTTGCCACCCGATTCGACGACCGACACGTCGGCCTCCATGACCATGTACTTCGCGCCAGTTAGCTTCTTGATGGTGTCGCTGGCGGCGTTGTGGTCCCAGTGCGCATGGCTGATGAGAAGGATCTTGATGTCAGTGAACTTGAATCCGAGCTTCTCCACACTCGCCCGGATAAGAGGGACATTCTTCTCAAGATCGCTGTTTATAAGGATGTGCCCCTGCGGGGTGGCGATCAGATAGTTGGCGAGGCCTTTGCTACCAACATAGTAGAGATTCCCCGCAATTTTGAACGGCGGAAATGGTTCGGTCCAATCAGCATTGGCTTGCGCATACAGGGCGCCAGCAGAGCCGATGACTGCAACAAATGCCCCCAGGAGGATGATCCACAGACTGAGCCGGTTCTTCTGCATGTTGTGCAACTCCAGTTCGTTTGTGCGGCCTACGGCCATGTTGAGCGGGCCGGCCCCTGAGATCCATGTTAGTCGAAGTTAGTCGAAGCATTCGTGGGGCCGGCTCCGCGCCAACAGGTGTTAGCCTGCCACCGGACGGCCGCCAAAACAGATGATGTAGCCGTCGGGGTCCTCTACATAGAAGTCCTTCGTACCCCACGCGGTAGGCGTGAGCGGCTTCAGAATCGTTGCGCCGTTGGCGACGCACTGCCTGAAGAAGGCTTCAATGCCATCCACGCCGGCTGCAGCGTCGAGGTGCTCATTGTCGCGCCGGTGTCGACGCTCGTCCTGGTTCTTCGGCGCTTCCTTCAGGTGTAATTCCAGTCCGTCTAGATGGCCGATGGCATAGAAGCCACCCCACGGCTCGCCGAATGTGAAGCCAAGCTTCTCGTAGTACCCGATCGAGCGCTCAAGGTCGTCGACAAGAAACTGTGGAGCGAAGGACGTGACGCGCGGCTTCATCGCGGTTGTAGTCATCGATGCCTCCTTTCATCAGGCCAACGATACTCGAGTTCAGCGGCGCAGGGCTTTTCGCCGCGTCCGCTGCAACGTTAGGTTAGGCGGACAGCGGTGACCATGGTCGCCGCAAAGACCGCATGGCCCAGGCTTGCGACGCGCATCGCCCTTGCTCCGGCGCTCTTCCAGTTCATTCGATCCGAGCGCCTCCTATAGCGGCCCGAGCGCCGACTAACGCTTAACGCTCAGCCGCGAGCGGCGCGCGAGCCAACCGCAGGAAAGCCTCGCCTTCTTACGCGCCGTTCGTCGGTTGCAGTGTTTTGTTAGGCGCCTGCGAGTTGCGCTTGCAGGCTCGCTCGTTCGCTCTCCGGCAACCAAAAGAACAATTCGTTCTCATCCAGGTCGCGTATTACAAGTGTTGGAGCGCCCCACTGGATGACGGTCGTCTTGATGCCCTTTTCCTCGATGTGTTTGCGAAATGCATTTACCTGGTCGTCATCGAGGCCAATGAACAGGCGGCCGTGACCCGCCCGATCCTCCGTCCCAGGCTCAGTCTGATTCAGGATCAGTTGGAACCCAAGCAGGCTCACTTCAAATACAAATGCCCGGCCTTGTTCTTGATGGTTCCACTCCAGTGAGAATCCGAGCGTTTCCGTGTAGAACCTTAAGGAGCGCTCAGCGTCTTTCACGAAGAACACGCTCCTCGCATAGAAGTTGTTCACTATCTCAACCCTGTTCCCTTCAATTAAACCGATTACGCACATACTAGTGTGCGCGATCTAGCGGCGCTGCTGCAGCCGTTCCTCCACTTGATTTACGGTCAGCCCCGCCTCGCGCCAGAGCAGTTCCATCACGGCCGTCTCCAGCTCGCCGAGCACATGGCCCGCTCCGCGAGCGTTCGGCTTGAAGCCGCGTAAGGTGATCTTCGTGCGTATCCGCATAGTCACGATCCTTCTTGTTTCAACTGCAGCAATGACACGCAACTTAGCGACTTTGTCCGACTGCTGTCAATAGTCGCTGGCGACTCAACAGTACCCAGCGCAATTCTTGGAGTCCCCTCCCGCTTCTTCTCGATTTCTATCGGCCCAAATAGCAGATCAACTCCCATCCACATTGATACAGGTTTCCCGCCCACCTCTCCGGGCTTGAACTCTATCCCCCGCGCCGCCTTCAACGCCTCTTCATCCAAACCGAACCCAAGTCCGCGGGCTATGAGGGCGTGTTGGATAGCGCCGTCACTTCCGAATAGGACCTCTACCCGTACTGCCCCCTCGACTTTGTAACGGAGAGCCTCCAGGGTGTAACCGGGGTGTGGGATCTTATAAATCTGAGGGAGTGTAATGGGCTTTTGGACTGACTTTTGGGGTTTCGCCCGGCCGAGACTCCTCATAGCCTCAATACGTTCTTTGATTTCCGCCGCCTCCGTTCGGTCTCGCACACTTGCGAGATAACGCTTCAGCGCTTTTTCAGACCGCTCGTAATCTTTTTTCATTAGGTAGGCGTCGCTCAGAAGTTTTCGAGCAGGCGCGAAGCGGGGTTTCAGCGCCACCGCCCTTTTAGCTTCATCAATCGCGCCTTCCGCGGCGCCTTGACGGAGCATTACCAGGCCCAGCAAGTAATGGAGTTCATAGTCGGGGCGCTTAGAAAAGCCGATTGCGTATTGGAAGTTGCGGGCCGCCTCGCGCAACCTATTCATCTCGTAGTAAGCCCTCCCCAACAGCTTGTGGACTTCCGCAGCTCCGCGCTCGGGAGGTTCTATCTCCCTCAGAGTCGCCGCCGCTTCACGGTAGCGCTTAGCCTCCATCAGAGAGCGCCCGAGAAGGAGCTGAGCTTCGTAGTAGATTTCCCGCACGCTAAGGGCGGTGTAGAGTTCTTCAATCGCTTGCTCTGTCTGGCCGGCCTGGTAGAGCTTTTGACCGCGCTTGTAGTGGCGTTCGGCGACAACGTTATCCTCGTCGTCTTGCGGTATGACCGCGAACGCCGGCAGCGCAAACACTGCGAGCAGAAAAAGTATCCGAGACGGTTTCGGTCGAATTAGCATACTCTCTTCTGACCCTACTTACAGATTAAAAGTCACGCGGGATGAGCCTTCCAGAGGTCTCCTGCGCAGCCGATTCCGAGGCCTATTGTACAAAAGGCTCTGCGATTTAGCGCAGCGAAGACCAAGGATCTCCGAGGCATATTAAGGAGCGCTCAGCTGAGGTCGACCGATGATCGGCTTGGTCTTCAGAATTTCGTCGCCTAGTTGGGATCCTTCTCACTTCCCTAGCTCGATGCGCGCCGCAACGGATCGGGCGACGCTCGCAGTCGCCTCATCAGCAGGGTGGAATGACTCGATGCGTAGTTCTTGCAAGGTAATGTCGTG
>WNFV01007157.1_pt1 | contig 12995 bp, 6 predicted proteins | sample 5400101 | NCBI WGS metagenome assembly WNFV01 (sample SAMN13153361, study PRJNA577476) | soil metagenome | isolation source: 115 cm soil or saprolite under grassland replicate 1 | place: USA:California | collected 2016-06-15
CTGGGCTTGATGAGCCCGGTGACCTTCATGCGCAAGTCCATGAGCCAGCCGCGATCGCTGAGGCGCGGCGTCCACGGAATTCGGATGAAGGTGGCGGCCGGGCTCAGCCCGAGCGCCCCACCCTCCTGGACGAAGACCACGAACGGCGCGCCCCCGGGTTGGGGCTCGGCCGGCCGGCTGCCGCCGTTCTCGGAGAGGCTCTGGGCGAAGAGCCCGAGGCGCCCCTCGCCGACCACGCTGAACCCGCGCTCCTCGACATAGCGGGCGAGCGCCGGCTCGGGCTTGCCGGTGCTAACGCCGTCCTGCACCTCCCCCGGCCACAGGAGGTAGAGATCCTGCGCGATGTCGGCAGGGCGAAGCGCCGCCGGAATGACGAGGCTCCAGAGGACATTGACCCCCACCGCGGCGGCGCCCTCGTTGACCCTGGCGCGAATCATCAGGGGCCCGATGGTGAACGGGGGATCGGGGCGCGAGGCGAAGAAGAGCTGGGCGCCCGCCGGACCGGGGGCGAGGAGCACCACGCTTGCGGCCAGGAGCCAGAGGGGCCGGGCTCGGCGGAGGACCTTCGGCAGGCGCCGCTCGGTGTCCGCCGTCACGGCCGCGCAGCCGCACGTGGCGCGTCCGGGGAGTAGGTCACGAGCACGATGGAATCGAAGTTGAGGCGGTCCAGCGGCACCACCCGGAGCCGCGCGCGGTCCTCGACCTGCGCCAGCGCGGCCTCGCTCAGGACGGCGCTCGAACCCGGTTGCTGAGTCATGATTCGGCGCAGATCGTGATCAGTGGCTACCGAGACGACCTTGTGGTCGAAGTAGAAGGAGAACGGTAGCTCGTACACGCCCCAGGCCGCCACCACCGGCGCCTCGGGCAGGAGCCGCTTCGCCTCCGCGTGCACGCGCGGATAGTCGTAGGCCGCGTTGCGGCGCCCGAGCTCCCAGTGATACCAGCCGCCCACCCATAGCGCGCTGCCGATCCAGGCGAGCGCGAAGGCCCGGCCCATCGCAGTGCGCCGCATCCCCCAGGTCAGCGCCCCGACCATCAGCAGGAGTCCCCCCGCCATCACGGCGACCTCGACCGCTGAGCTGGGGAGGGCCAGCTGCTCCGCGTGCCCCCAGGTCGGCCGGAACTCGAACGCCGCCGCCGTCGCCAGCGCCACCAGGGCGGCCGCCACGCCGTAGATCCGCAACGGGACATGCGCGACGGGGCGTCGCCCGACGGCGGCGCTCGCGCACCACCAGCCGATGAGGAGCGAGACGGGAGGGACCAGCGGCACGTAGTAGCGCAGCCGCTGCTGTTCGGAGATGCCCACGCAGCCGAGCAGCACCACCGACCACAGGACCAGGACGTGCACGGCGTCGCGTTCCACCCCACGTCCGCGCAGCAAGCGCACCGCCTGCCACAGCGCCGCTGGGAGCACGAGCACCCACGGGAAGAGGATCCCGACCACATGCTGGAGCGGTCCGGTGAGCAGGGCCACCGTCACCGATCTCGGCACGTACCAGGTCAGATTGTCATCCAGCACCACTGAGCGGAGCGCGGCGGCGTCAGTCCAGAACGCGCCGAGCCACCAGGGAGCGATCAGCGCGGCGACCAGGGCGAGCCCGGCCGCCAGGTGTAGCTCGCGCCATCGTCTCAGACGACTGGCGGCGATGGCGTAGACGACCGTGACGGCGAGCGGCATCAGGCCCGCCGCGCCCTTGGCCCAGAAGCCCATGCCGACAAGCCCGTAGAAGGCGAGCCAGTCGGGGCCCGGCCGGCCGCGCACCATGCGCCAGAACATCGCGAGGCTTGCCGTGACGGCGAACGTGAGGAGCATGTCCGGCATGGGCAGGCGCGCGTGCAGGAACCATCCCTGGGTGGTGAGGGCGACCAGGGCGGCGAAGCGGCCCGCATCGGTGCCGAACATGTCCCGGCCCAGGGCGTAGACGACGAGGACGGTCCCGATCCCCGCGAGGGCCGACGGCAGCACCGCCGTGAACTGCGTGACATGACCCACGGGCCAGGAGCAGAGCGCGATGAGCCAGGCCTGCAGGAGCGGCTTGGCGTGATAGACGGCGCCGTTGAGCTGGGGAAAGAACCAGGCGCCGCGAGTGAGCACGTCCTGGCCCAGGAGCGCGAAGCGGGCCTCGTCATTGGTCGCGAGGATCCGGCGCCCCAGGTCCACGAGGACCAGCGCGGTCGCCAGCAGAGTGATCCCGAGGGCGGGTCGCGACGTGAGCCGACGGATGTGCATAGGCTCGAATTCCGTACCCCCCCGAAGATACCACTTCCTCGGCTCCGCCAACCGATTCGCCCCTCGACCGTCGGACGGGACGTGTTAGGCTCGGGCCATGAGCGTGTCGGAGAAAGGCTCGCGCGACATGAGCGACGTTCGAGCGCCGGCTTTGCCGCCCCTCCCAGTGTGATGAGCGCCACGACCGCCCTCGCCGACTTCGTCGCCAAGAGCCGATGGGAAGACTGCCCGGCGCCGGCCGTGGCGGCGGCCCGGCGCGCCATCCTCGATTGTCTCGGGGTGATGCTGGCGGGATCACTGGAACCGTCAGCCCGCATCGTCCAGGCCGTCGCCCTCGCCGAGGGTGGCTCGCCACTGTGCACGGTCGTCGGCACCGGGCGGCGCACCGGCGCCGTCTGGGCCGCGCTCTGCAACGGCACGGCCGCCCACGCGCTCGATTTCGACGACACCAATTTCATCCTGATGGGCCATCCGTCGGCGCCCGTGCTGGCCGCCGCCCTCGCCGCCGGCGAGCTGGCGCTGGCGGACGGCCAGGCCCTGGTCCACGCGTTCCTCCTCGGCTTCGAGGCGGAGACCGCGCTGGCCGCCGTGATCAATCCCGCGCATTACGACCGCGGCTGGCATGCGACCTGTACCTTGGGCACCATGGGCGCCGCGGTCGCAGCGGCCCGCCTTCTCGGACTCGATGCCGCTCAGATCGGGACAGCGCTCGCCGTCGCGGCGTCCCAGTCCTCCGGGCTCAAGGAGAATTTCGGCACCATGACCAAGCCCTTCCATGCCGGCCACGCGGCGCGGAGCGGCGTGCTCGCCGCGCTCCTGGCGCGCGAGGGATGGACGGCCTCCGAGCAGGCGCTCGAAGGGCCGCAGGGTTTCTTCAACGTGCTGGGGGCAGGGCGGCGCCAGCTGGAGGCCCTCGACAGGCTGGGCGCCCCGTGGAAGATCCTGACCTCGGGCGTCGCGGTCAAGCCCTACCCTTCCTGCGCCTGCACCCACTCGATCATCGACGGCGTGCTGGAGCTGAGACGCAGCCATGAGCTGCGCCCGGAGGCGGTGGCCGAGATCACGATCGGCGTGAGCGCGCCGGTGCCCAGGATCCTGATCCACTCCCACCCGCGCACGGGGCTCGAGGCCAAGTTCTCGGCCGAGTTCTCCGCGGCGGCGGCGCTGTGCGAGGGACACGTGGGGATCGCGACCTTCCGCGACGACAAGACGCAGGATCCGCGGATCCGGGCCCTCATGCCGCGGGTCAGGATGCGCGTGGACCCGGACATCCCGGGCGATCTCGAGCGCCACGTCTGGACGCGGGTCACCGTGCGCCTGACGGACGGGCGAAGCTGGAGCATCGGGCCGCGCGAGGTCCCGGGCCACCCGAGCAGTCCGCTGACGCCGGAGGCACTGCGGGAGAAGTTCAAGGAGTGCGCGCGGCTGGTGCTGCCGGAGGACCGAGCGGAGTCCGTCCGTCAGATGCTGGAGACCCTGGACGCCTGCCCCGACCTGAGGAGCCTCACCGCCATCCTCGGTCCATAGGCAAGGCGCCTTCCACGGGCCCTTTCCGCAACCTGTACCTCTTCCGACTCGCTGTTCGCGCTCCCCCCGTCGCGGGCTGCCGCCTTAGGGGCCGATCCCAGGCGCGGGAGGCGCTTGCTGGAGCGCATCCCGTTGCGTCGTTTCGGCACACGAGAGGCTCCTTTTTACGAACCGAGCGTTGTGGGAGAATTCTAGACGCGCGCCGGCCGGCCTCGCAACACGGCGGCACCGGCCGACGCTGGTGGTGCCGCCCCGGCTGTGAGTAACGAGAACGTCATGATCACGTGACCCTCTGGTAACTCGAGTGCGCAACACTTCGTGCCGGTGGGAGAGCCAGCGTTGGTCCGTCGGGGTGGCACCAGCGACGATCTCGCAACGAACGGGCGCTTCCGCAACTGCAGCGCGGGAAAGCATCCTCGCAGTGCGGTGCTGGATCGTCCGAGCAGAGGAGGGCTGCGACGATGAACCCTGAGACCTTGAACGATGTGATTCGCGTGCGGCTATCGCGGCGGGCGGTGCTCAAGGGCACGCTTGGGGTCGCCGCGACCGCCTTTGTGGGCACGGGGCGCTCGCTGGAGGCGGCCGCCACGCCACTCGTCGGGTTCACTCCGGTGCCGATCTCGCGACAGGACACGGTCGTCGTTCCCCCCGGGTACGTGACCGAGATGCTCTTCGCGTGGGGAGATCCGGTTTCGGCAGCACCCCAGTTCCGGAGCGATGCGAGCAACTCGGCCGCCGACCAGGCGCTTCAGGCTGGCATGCACCACGACGGCATGCATTTGTTCCCCTTGCCGAAGGGCTCCGACTCCTCGAGCCACGGCCTCCTCGCGCTGAACCACGAGTACACCGACGACGGCCTCCTGCACGAGGGTGGGATGGAGCCGTGGACGGCGGAGAAGGTCGCGAAGTCCAAGGCCGCCCACGGGGTCAGCATCATCGAAGTCCGCCGGGACGGTGGCCGCTGGGCGGTGGTCCGTCCATCTCGCTATGCCCGGCGGATCACGGGTGACACGCCGATGTACTTCTCGGGTCCCGCCGCCGGTCACGCCCTCCTGCGGACGGCCGCCGATCCCGCGGGGCGCACGGTGCTCGGGACGCTCAACAACTGCGCCCACGGGGTAACGCCCTGGGGGACGTACCTCACGTGCGAGGAGAACTGGGGCGGATACTTCGTCAACTCGGGGACGGCCACCGCGCTGCACCGACGGTACAACGTGGACCCGAAGGGGTGGGGATATCGGTGGCACGAGTTCGATCCGCGCTTCGACGCCGGGCTCCATCCGAACGAGCCGAACCGCTTCGGCTGGGTCGTCGAGATCGACCCCTTCGATCCGACGCGCCCGCCCGTGAAGCGCACCGCGCTCGGCCGCATGGCCCATGAGGGCGCGATGCTCGCACTGGCTCCCGATCACCGGGTCGTCTACTACATGGGCGACGATGGCCTGACGGGCTTCGAGCACGTCTATAAGTTCGTGAGCGCTCGCTCGTTCACGCCGGGCGCCGGCTCCGATGTCAACCGGCACGTCCTCGATCACGGCACGCTCTACGCCGCCAAGTTCAGCGAGGACGGGAGCGGCGAGTGGATCGAGCTGATCCAGGGAAGGAACGGCCTCACCCCTGACCGCGGCTTCGCCTCCCAGGCCGACGTCGTCATCAACGCGCGGGGCGCCGCCGATCTGGTCGGTGCGACGTACATGGACCGACCCGAGTGGATCGCCCTGCATCCGGTGACCCAGGAAGTGTACTGCACGCTCACGAACAACGCGCGCCGGGGAGAGCCCGGCCAGCGCGGACCGGATCGCGCCAACCCGCGCACGAAGAACCTCATGGGCCATATCATCCGCTGGCGCGAGGTGGGAAGCGACCCGACCGCCACGCGCTTCGAGTGGGACATCTTTCTCCTTGCCGGGGATCCGGCACACACCGATCCGAACCACCGCGGGAGTATGAAGGATGGTCCGGCGTTCGCATGTCCCGACGGGCTGTGGTTCGATCCACGGGGCGTGCTGTGGATCCAGACGGACTCCGCCGCCCGCAACATGGCCTCCGCCGACTGGGCGAACATCGGCAACAATCAGATGCTGGCGGCCGACCCCACGACCGGCGAGGTCCGTCGCTTCCTGACCGGCCCCCGCGGCTGTGAAGTGACGGGCATGATCGCCACGCGGGATCTGACCAGTCTCTTCGTGAACATCCAGCACCCGGGCGAGCCGCCGAAGGCGCATCCGCCACGTAACGATCCACGCGACCCGACGGCCGTGAGCGCGTGGCCCGATGGCCCGAGCGGAGGCCGCCCGCGCAGCGCCACGATCGTGATCCGCCGCGCCGACGGCGGCGTGATCGGCACCTGAGTCGCGCGCGGGCCGGCAGCAGCCTGGTGGGGAGGGTATGAAGAAGAAGACCGGCCTAAGGAAAGGATCGCCCGCTCATAGTTCCCGTTTGCCAGCCCCCGCCCAATGCCTTGTAGAGTTGCACCACGGCGAGCAGTTCCTCCCGCCTGGCTCTCGCCAGGTCGAGCTCGGCCGAAAAGAGCCTCGCGTCGGCGTCCAGCACCTCGAGATAGCTCGAGACGCCGCCGCGATAGCGGATCGTCGAGAGCCGCGCGTATTCGCGCAGTGAGTCGGTGAGCGCCTGCTGCTGGGAGCGGAACTCGCGCGTCCTCCGGTAGGCGACGAGCGCATCGGACACCTCGCGGAAGGCGGTCTTGATGACTTGCTGGTAGGCGAGCAGCGCCTGCTGCTGTCGCGCCTTCGACGCTTGGAAGTTGAACCAGATGCGTCCACCTTGGAAGACCGGCTGGAGAAGCTGGCCCGCGAATGCCCAGAAGCCGGACGGGCCCTCGAACAGACGCGACAGCGCGGCGCTCTGGAGTCCGGCCGACGCGGTGAGCGTGATCTGAGGGAAGAAGAGCGCTTTGGCCACCCCGATGTTTGCGTTCGCAGCGACGAGTTGCGCCTCGGCCTGCCGGATGTCTGGGCGCCTCTCGAGGAGCGTCGAAGGCACGCCCGGTGGCACCGCGACCGTGAAGGCCTGGTCGGTCAGGGCGCGCCCCCGCGCGATATCACCCGGACTTTCCCCGAGCAGCAGCTTGATCTGGTTCTCCTTCTGCTCGATCTGCCGTCGCGTATCCGGGATAGCGGCGGCCGCGGTGTTCACCAGCACCTCGGCCTGACGGACGTCCAGGCCCGAGGCGACGCCGCGGTCCCGGCGAAGCCTCACCAAGCGCAACGATGCCTGACGGCTCGTGAGCGTGCGTTCCGCGATCTCGAGCTCGAGGTCCAGCTCCCTCAGCTGGAAGTAGGCCGTCGCGACGTCGCTCACCAAGGTCGAGAGCACCGTCGCCCGCGTCTCCTCGGACGCCAGGAGCTGAGCACGCGCAGCCTCCGTAGCGCGCCGGAGTCGTCCCCAGAGATCGACCTCATAGCTGAGGCTCCCGCTCAGCTCGAGGTTGTCCCCCTCGCGCGTGATCGCAGACGGCAGGGGAGGGAAGGCGTTCGCGGACAGGCGTTCCCGACCAGCGGTAAAACCGGCGTTCACCTGCGGAAACTGGTCGGCGCGCGTGATGCCGACCTGGGCCCGCGCCTCCAGAACACGGGCAGCGGCGATGCGGACGTCGTAGTTGTTGACGACTGCGGCACGGATCAAATCCTGCAGCTCGGGGTCCTCGAAGACCTCCCACCACCGGAGATCCCCGAAGGGCCTGCCGTCGTCGGGCGCCGCCGTGTCCATCTGGCCGCGGAAGGCGGGTGGTACAGGAACAATGGGTCGCTTGTAGTCAGGACCGATCGCACAGGCGCACAACCAGACCCCGAGGCTGCCCGCGACGAGAAGCTGGCGCATCAATGGCCCGCTTCAGGCGCGCGCGGCGCTTCCGACGCGGGGCGCTCGGCGATGGCTGCCCGACGGCCCGATCCGGAGAAGCGCTCGGCGGCGCCCTGAATCAAGACGTACAGCACGGGGATCACCAAGACGCCCAGGCAGGTCGCGGCTATCATGCCGCCGAAGACTGCGGTGCCGAGTGAGTGACGACTCCCGGCGCCCGCACCACTCGCGATGACGAGCGGCACGACGCCCAGGATGAAGGCGAACGAGGTCATCAGGATGGGCCGAAAGCGGAGCTGGGCCGCTTCGACAGCCGCCTCGGCAAGCCCGGCCCCCTGCTCGTAACGCATCTTGGCGAACTCGACGATCAGGATCGCGTTCTTGGCGGCGAGCCCGATCAACATCACGAGGCCGATCTGGACGTAGATGTCGTTGGGGAGCGCCCGGAGCCACACGGCCAGGAACGCGCCAAACGCGCCGAGCGGGATGCCGAGGATCACCGAAAACGGGATGGCCCAGCTCTCGTAGAGCGCGGCCAGAAACAAGAACACGAACACCAGAGCGAGGCCGAAGATCACGCCCTGCTTGCCGGCCGATTCCTTCTCCTGGAACGCCGTGCCCGTCCACTCGAACCCGGCGCCCTGGGGCAGCGTCTCCCGCGCGAGTTGCTCCATGAGCCCGATCGCCTGACCGGAGCTGTAGCCCGGCGCCGCGCCGCCATTGATCTCGGCCGTCCGGTAGAGGTTGTAGCGGATGATCGTGTCGGGTCCTGTCGTCTCGCCCACGAGCGTGATCGTGGAGAGCGGAACCATGAGGCCGTCGGCCGTCCGCGTGTACATCTGCGCGATCCCGTCCGTCGTCGCGCGGAACTCGGGCTCGGCCTGGATGTACACCCGCCAGGTCCGGCCGAACAGGTTGAACTGGTTGACGAACAGGCTGCCGAGGTAGATCTGTAGACTCTGGAAGACGTCGCTCAGCGGGATGCCGAGGGTCTTCACCTTGTCGCGGTCCACGTCGAGCTTGACCTGAGGCACGCTTGGGCGAAACGAGGTGAACAGCCCGACGAGCTCGCGATGCTCCGCGGCCGCCGTCATCAGCTTGCTGGCCGCGCCCTCGAGGAAGGCGAGGTCCTGCCCGCTCCGATCCTGAAGCTCGAACTGGAAGCCGCCGACGTTGCCGAGGCCCGTGATCGGTGGCGGGTTGAAGATCAGGATGAGCGCGTCCGGGATCGCGGCGACCTTCCGCCGGAGCTGGCTGATGATGGCGAGCGCGTGCCGGTCCGATGACTTGCGCTCGTCCCAGGGCTTGAGCGGCACGAAGATCGTCCCGGCGTTCGAGTTGTAGGTACTGGTCAGGACGCCGAATCCCGCGAACGACACCATCGACTGTACCCCGGGCTGCGCCTTGAGGATCTCCTCCACCTTGCGGAGGGCGGCATCGGTGCGTTCGAGCGAGGCGGCGTCGGGCAGCGTGACACTCACGATGATGTAGCCGAGATCCTCGTCGGGAAGAAAGCCCGTTGGCAAGCGCTCGAGCAGCGTCCAGGTCGCAAGGTACACGACGCCGAGGCACGCGAGCGCCAGAACGGAGTGGCGGATGGCCGTCTTGACCGTGCCGAGGTAGCCCGCCGTCGCGCGCCCGAAGACGCTGTTGAAGCCCCTGAAGAAGGCGCCCAGGGGTCCGCGCGAGGGTCGCCGCGGGCCCAGCAGCATGGCGCAGAGAGCCGGTGTCAGCGTCAATGCGACCAGGGCGGACAACAGCACCGAGACCGTCAGGGTGAGCGCGAACTGACGGTAGAGTTGGCCGGTGATCCCTCCCATGAAGGCCACGGGGACGAAGACCGAACCCAGCACGAGCGCGACGGCGACGACGGGCCCCGAGACCTCCTCCATCGCCTTCTCGGTCGCCGCGAGCGGCGTGAGCCCCTCCTCGATATGGTGCTCCGCGGCTTCGACCACCACGATGGCGTCATCCACCACGATGCCGATCGCGAGCACCATCGCGAAGAGCGTCAGCAGGTTGATCGAGAAGCCCAGGGCCACGAAGGCCGCGAAGGTGCCGACCAGGGACACCGGCACGGCGAGCATCGGAATGATCGTCGCCCGGATGTTCCCGAGAAACACGAACACGACGAGAAGGACGAGGAGCATGGCCTCGAAGAGGGTGTAGAGCACCTCCTCGACCGAGGCGGTCACGAACAGCGTCGTATCGAGGCGGACCCCGTACTCGATTCCCGGAGGGAAGTTCTGGGCCAACTCGGCCATCTTGGCTCGCACGCCCTTGGCCACGTCGAGGGCGTTCGAGCCCGGCAGCTGGTAGATCAGGATCATGACGGCCGGGCCTCCGTCGAGGCGCGCGGTGGATGTGTAATCCTGCGCGCCGAGCTCGGTCCTGGCCACGTCCCTGATCCGAAGCACGCCGCCGTCCGGAAGTGTGCGGACGATGATGTTCTCGAATTCCTCGATGGTCGTGAGGCGTCCCTTGACGTTCACCGAGTACTGGAAGTCGAGCCCCTTGGGCGCAGGGGGCTGCCCGATCTGGCCGGCCGCGGCCTGGATGTTCTGATCGCTGATCACCCGGGCGATGTCGCCGCCGGTGATGCCGAGCTTGGCGAGCTTGTCGGGACGAAGCCAGAGGCGCATCGAGTAATCGCGCTTGCCGACGACGATGTCGGCGCTGCCCACTCCCGGGATCCGAGAGAGCTGGTCGAGGATGTTGATCGCCGCGTAGTTGCTGAGGAAGATCGTGTCGTAGGCGCCGCCCGGTGAGGAGAGGCTGATCACCTGGAGGATGTTGGGCGACTGCTTCTTGACCGTGATGCCGGCCTGGAGGACCTCGGACGGCAGCCGCGAGTTCGCCCGGCTGATCCGATTCTGGATGTCGATCGAGGCGATGTCGATGTCGGCGCCGACCCGGAAGGTGACGTTGAGCACGTAGCGGCCGTCGTTCGTGCTCTTCGACTGCATGTAGATCATGTTCTCGGCGCCGTTGACCTCCTGCTCGATCGGCGCCGCGACCGTCTCCTCGACGACCCGGGCGTTGGCCCCCGTGTAGTTGGCGACCACCTGGATCTGGGGCGGGGTGATCTCGGGATACTGGGCGATCGGGAGGGCCAGGATGCTCAGGCCGCCCGCGATCAAGATCACAAGCGAGATGACGATCGCGAAGACCGGGCGGTGAATGAAGAACCGCGCGAACACCGGCCTAGGCGACTCGGAGGGGGGCTGCGCCCCCCTTCCGAACCTCCCCCCAAACGACAGGTTGCGCGGGCAAAGCCCGCGCTCGAAGCGGAACATCCAACGGTCTGCGATCGGCTTGCGCGTCGGGGTGCATTAGGCGGACAAGCTCCTAGGCGACTCGGAGGGGGGCTGCGCCCCCCTTCCGAACCTCCCCCCAAACGACAGGTTGCGCGGGCAAAGCGCGCGCTCGAAGCGGAACATCCAACGGTCTGCGATCGGCTTGCGCGTCGGGGTGCATTAGGCGGACAAGCTCCTACCGGCCTTTCCCCGTTTCCTGTGTGGGCCCGGCCGGCGGCCCGGGTGGGCTGGGGCCTGGGGCCGGAGCGGGCGCGGCGACTGGCGGGGGTGGGCCGAGGGTCGGGGCGACCGTCATGCCCGGCCGCGCCTTGAGCTGCCCCTCCACGATGACGCGCTCGCCGCCTTGGAGCCCCTCATTGACGACAACGTACTGCTCGTAGCGGTCGCCGACCGTGATGGACTTGAGCGAGACCTTGTTGTCCGGCCCGACCACGAGGACCGATTTGATGGACTGCAGCTCGATCACCGCCCGTTGCGCTACGAGCACCGCGTTGGGTTTTTCTTCGACCACGGCGCGGACGCGGCCGAACTGGCCGGGGCGTAGCAGGAGCTCAGGATTGGGGAACTCGGCTCGGACGGTGATCGTGCCCGTTCTGGGGTCCACGCCGCGCTCGACCAGCTTGAACCGGCCCTTGTACGGGAAGCGCGTGTTGTCGGCCAGAAGCAGCTCGAACTCCAGCTCCGCGGCGACCCGCTCGGGCTGTTGCCTGAGCGCGAGCGTCCGCTTCCTGAAGCGGAGCGAGTCGAGCTCGCTGATGTTGAAGTCCACCCAGATGGGATCGGACGAGGACACGGTGACGAGCATCGTCGCGTCGCCCCGGCCGACGAGGTTGCCGACGGAGTACCTCTTTCGGCCGCTGATCCCGTCGATCGGCGAGCGGATCGTGCAGTAGGAGAGGTTCAGCTCGGCCTGGATCAGCGCCGCGCGGGCCGACTCGACCGCGGCCTGCATGATGTCGATCTGCGTCCGTTCGGTGAGCTGGGTGTTGGAGAGCATCGCCCCGGCCGCATCCACTGCAGCCTGAGCCACCCGCTGGGCAGCGACCGCCGTATCGAAGTCCTGCTTGGGAACCGCGTCTTCTTGAACGAGCGGGCGGAGGCGGTCGACGTCTTGGTTGGCCTTGACGAGCTGCGCTTCGGCCTGGACAAGCTGCGCGCGCGCCCTCTGGGTCTCTACCTGCTGCCTGGCGTACACGAGGTCGGCCTCGGCTTTGCTGAGCGCCGCCCTGGCTGACTGCACGGCGGCCTGGTAGGTGCGCGGGTCGAGCTCGAAGAGCACCTGATCCTTCTTGACCGGACCCCCCTCCTGGAAGAGGATCTTCTCCAGCGTCGCCTCGACGCGTGCGGGGATCTCGACCGTGCTATTGGCCACCGTCTGGGCGACGTATTCGCCGTAGACGGGCACGGTGCGTCGGATCACCTCGGCGACGACCACGCCAGGTGGCGGACCGGCCTGCCCCGGCTGAGCCGCTGGCTTTTGTCCCTTGCACGCGGCGATGGTCATCACGGCCAGCACAAGCCAGATTGAAGGAGTCCACGGAATGCGTCGCCACCGTACCGAGTGAGAAGCAGAGCCGAGACTGGAAGGCTCCGACGTGCAGGGCGGTCGCAACGCGGCAAAGCACCCAGATGCTGCCGATCCCGAGCGCTTCATCGTTGCGAGTGTTGCACGCAGTTTGTCAATCCTGATCGCGGGATCTTTCACGCGAGCACTTGCTGGGAAAAGTACTCTAGCACACTACGGCGTGGGACGGTTGCTGCCTCAAGGGTGAGCACCGCAACGGTGGGAGGACATACCAGTCACTCATTTCCACTGATCTCCTGACGCTGTCCCCGTGTCGCTGATCACATACCGTCGCCAAACACGCATCCGCCCGCGATGAACGCTCCTCTCTTCTGCTGGCATTCGCGGGCTCGCTCCGCATCCCGTTCCGCCCACGCCCGGCGCGTAGCCTCCTGCTCAGCCGACGACAGCACGCATCCCAACAGGCCTACCCCTAAGAGCACGCTCAATAGGGCCGCGCGGCTCAGCTGTCTCGGTTCAAACTTCACTGCACGTCCCTTTTCAAGCCAAACCCCCCATGATCGGTGGCAATTCC
>WNFV01013598.1_pt1 | contig 12991 bp, 8 predicted proteins | sample 5400101 | NCBI WGS metagenome assembly WNFV01 (sample SAMN13153361, study PRJNA577476) | soil metagenome | isolation source: 115 cm soil or saprolite under grassland replicate 1 | place: USA:California | collected 2016-06-15
GCGCGGTTCGAGCGCGATCACGACGATTACAACTCGATCATGGCCAAGGCGCTGGCTGACCGCCTGGCCGAAGCCTTCGCCGAACTGCTGCACAAACGGGCGCGCGAAGAATGGGGCTACGGGCGGGGCGAAAATCTGAGCCACGAGGATCTGATCAAGGAGCGTTATCGCGGCATCCGTCCCGCGCCCGGCTATCCGGCGCAGCCCGATCACACCGAGAAGCGAGCGCTCTTCGACCTGCTGCAAGCCGAACAGAACGCGGGCGTTCATTTGACCGAATCGTTCGCGATGACGCCGGCCAGTTCGGTCAGCGGCTTGTATTTCTCGCACCCCGACGCGAAATATTTCGCCCTCGGCAAGATCGAACGCGATCAGGTTGAAGATTACGCGCGACGCAAGGGAATGGAAGTGAAAGAAGTTGAGAGATGGCTGGCGCCGAATTTGAACTATGAGGTATAAGTGTTGTCGGAGAACCGATGGTCACTTTTCTCTTTTGGAACCTCAATCAGAAGTCTCTGGAAGGCCGTATCGCCAAGTTGGTGGAGAAGTATGAAGTAGACATCGTCATTCTCGCCGAATGCTCAATCTCTTCACAGTCAATGGTTGATGCGCTGCATCGGCGGACTGGACGCCGGTTCAATTTGCCGTTTAGTGCGTGCGAAAAGATCGTGATCTATACAAGATTTCCGAAGAGCTTCCTGAAAACTAGACGGGAAGGTGAGCGATTCACAATACGCAGGCTTGCTCTCCCCGGAGTGGATGATGTGTTGATTGTAGCCACCCATTTCCCCAGTAAACTTTTCTGGTCGAAAGAGAGCCAAGCTCAGGAGTGCTTCGAGCTTTCAGGAGAAATTCGATTGGCTGAGCAGAAGGCAGGGCATTCCAGAACCGTACTTGTTGGAGATCTGAATATGAATCCGTTTGAAGACGGAGTTGTCAGCGCAAGCGGCCTGCACGGGGTAATGACTCGACAAATAGCGGCGAAGCAAAAACGAATCGTTCAAGGCAGAGAGTATCCTTTCTTTTATAATCCAATGTGGGGACGCTTGGGCGACGAGACGGATGGACCGGCTGGGACTCATTACTATCAAAAGGCGGAGCACATAAACTTTTTCTGGAATACATTTGATCAAATTCTGCTGCGCCCGAGCCTTTTGCCGTTTTTTCGGAACGAGGAGATGAAAGTGGTGACTGATGACGGCGAAACAAGACTGATTTCTGGTAGTGGATTGCCGAATAAATCTCTAGGATCGGACCATCTGCCGATCCTTTTCAGGTTGCATTTGTAGAGAAAGGAAACGCATATGGCAGCCAATCAACGCGATTTGTGGCCCGCAATATCGACACCGACAAATGTGGGTTTCCCTGTGGCGATTTTGAGAGAACAGGCCGCTTTACTCCAAAACAAAACACATGGGCTGGTCACAGCGGAAGTGCTTTCCGGCACTGGTGTCCCCCTCACTTCTGGCGAACTGGGTGAACAATATATCTTCCACGCCTTTTACCTAGTGGCGCCTCTGTTGGAAAATTACAGGTATCGTCTTTTCACCGTTGAGCACCCTAAACTTGAGCAGATGTATCCGCTACTAATAAAAGATAGTCCTGTAGGCGATGTTAAAGTTGACACTGAGGAGGGCTTTGTCGAGGCGCTGAGGAAGATATTTACTGATGACAAGACACAAAAGATAATTCAGGCATTGATTGCCCAGAGTCCTCTTGAATGAATAGATTGCCTCAGAAAATCAAGCGCGTTGGCGTTCCGCCTGTGAAGTGTCAGGGCGTCAAAACTAAGCTTGCGCCTTTCATCTTCAACTTTGCGTCACGGTGAGTTTGATGAAGAAGTCGCTCGCGCCATCAAGCGTAGAGATGTTTTCGAGAGGTAAGAGCATGAAAAAGGCCAGTTGGATTTTAGTTGCGGTTTTGTTCTTGTCCTGGGCGAACCCGGCGTTCGCGCAGGAGGATCCGCTCGGCCGCGCTCTTCTTCTATATGAACGGAGGGATTTTGAGGGCGCATTGCAGGAGACCAATCGGGTCATTCAAAAAATCCCCACTTATTCCAGGGCCTACACGCTGCGCGGGCAAATCAAAAAGGAGCGGCGTGATTTCGACGGCGCGATGGCGGATTTCAACAAGGCGCTCGAATTGAACCCGAAGGACGGCTTGGCCAGTTATCAGCGCGGCGTGATGCGCTTCGAGCGGGGGGACAACGACGGCGCGATCTCCGACTACACGCAGGCGCTGTCGATAAACCCGCGCGACCACGACTGCTATTTTTACAGGGCGCAGGCCAGGGAGCGGAAAGGCGAGCTTGAATCGGCGGCTGACGATTACGGCAAAGTCATCGAACTCAACCCTCAGTCCGCCGAGGCTTACGCCGGCCGCGGAATCCTGCGGCTGTATCGAAAGAAGGACGCCGAAGCGAAAGCCGATTTCGACCAATGCCTGAAACTCAATCCCGCGATGAAAGAGTCTCTGAACCGCAGGATCGTTTACGCCAAGTATCAACGCGACAAGAAAAAACGATGATTGACCGCCAGAACGCGCGAAACGGCTTTGTCGATAAGCGCCGATTATCACCGAATGCCGATGCGCCAATTGACGTCCCAAACTGAGACCCGGCTCTTTCCCGAGCTCTACGGATTCGTCATCGCCGATCCCGAACGGCTCGATACCTTCCATGGCGGCCGGGCGCAGGACTACGACCTACTGGAGCTTTACAGCGCCACGGACACCGGTGAAGCCGTCTCCAGCTCGGGCGTTGCGATTCCTGTTCTGGGGCTCGATCCCGGCTATTACTCCGTTACCCTCCGCGACAACTCAGCGCGAAGCCAGCTCGCTGGACCAGTCCTACGATCATCGTCCGGTTGGGTTCTCCAAGTTGTCTCGGGAATCGTCGTTGTCGCCGGAATCGGCCACCTCAAGAGGTGGAACCCGGACCATCCAAATATCCGCAGATTCTCAGTTCCGTCCGGCTGGTATTCCGTGACGATCTCCCTCGGCGCCGGTTCGCAGGAGGACGACTTTGCCCTCGAGCTGGAACTGGTCCCGCAGCGTTCACGTCCCCGGTTCACGGCTGACCTCAGCGGCGCTGCAGCGCAAATGCAACAGTTGCCGGAAAGCCCCAGCCGGTGGATCCGTAGTTATGGAAGATGGAATATATTCACTGAACAGTCACGGCCCTGGGCATGACCGTCCTGGACTCTTTGACCGTTGAAGAAGACTTGCCCATCTTGGCCGCGCGCGCGTCCGCGATCTTCAAAAGGTGACTGGCGAAGATGATGATCTCGGCCGCTTCGGCGGCGTCGAGCACGACGTGGCGGTGAGAGCGGGGTGTCTTGTAGGCGCCGACCAGCCCCGCGAACATTTCGGAGATGGCCAGTTTCTCCGTGTCTATCGCCGCGTCGTCGCGCAGCGGCCCGGTCTTCGAGTCGAAGGCTTTGCGCATGAGCGCCGCGCCCATGTCGGTGGGAGAGAAGCCGCTGATGTTGCGCACCGCGACCTCGACCTCGCGCAGCGCCTGGAAGACCGCCGTGTCATATTCGGCGTTCTGGAAGGCCGCCTCCACTTTCTTGGCGATGACCGGGTGCAGGAGGTATTTGGGCAGCATCCTCGATGCGCGGTAGGCGTTGAGGTCCTCACGACTCCGGATGGACTTTCCCTTGTCGGTGATGAAATACCAGCCGGCCTTGGTCGGCATTTCGGCGATCAGCCCCTCGCGCTCCATGTAGCCCCAGCCGGTCATCAGCGCTTTGAGCAGTCGTTCGTGATAGGCGATAGGGTATTCTTGCACGGTGCGCGCCATGGCGAAATCATTGCGGTTGAGCTGGAGGTGCTCAATCGAGTTCAAACTTTCCATTATCACCGCCGCCACGTCTTCCAAATCGAGCTTCAACAATTCTTCCGGGTTGGGAATGATCGAATAAATGGTCTTGTGTGCGCTCATGTAAAAACTCCACTGTATATAATTCCAAAAGCATGACAGCCTCAGCCGGCAGTAGCGGATGAGAATCTTGACTTATGAAGTTGTTGTGTCGGGACGCCATTCTACCACTGACTTCGCTTTGACATGCAAATCTGCGATAAGCCAAATAACATTAAATTCCTGCGAAGACCTTCGGGTGCCGGATTTTGCCGCCGCATCAGAGTTGGTCGCTCCGGGCGCGAGTTGTTTACTCGAGCCCGGAGCGACGGCGCCACGGGCGCGGGTAGAAAAAAATTGATGTCTTAAGCCGCGGGAAGGATGATGCGGAAGCAGGCGCCTGCGCCGACCTCCGACTCGATTTTGATTCGGCCGTTGTGCAACTGCACGGCGCGGAAGGCCTGCGCCAGGCCGATGCCGCTGCCCTTGGGTTTGGTGGTGTAATAAAGGTTGAAGATCTTGTCGTGCGCGTCTTCGGGGATTCCGGGCCCGCTGTCAGTGATGGCGATGAAGACGCGGTTTTCTTCGTCGCGGCCGGTATGTACCGCGAGCCTCCCGCCGTGCGGCATGACCTGGCAGCCGTTGATGATGATGTTGAGGATCGCCTGTTTGAGCAGGTCGGGGTCGGCTTTGATGAGCAGCGGGCCTGAGCCGTAGCGCTCCTCCATTTTGATGCCCTGGGCTCGCGCGTCGGCTGCCAGCATCACCACTTCGCGCGTCAGCACGTTCGCGTCCATCTGTTGGAGTTTCAATTCTACGGGGCGCGTGAAATCGAGGAAGGTCTGCACGACGCGTTTGAGCCGGTTGACCTCGGACATCAGGATGTCGACGTGAGGCTTCGGGTCGAGGCCGGCGTCGAGTTTGGCGCTGAGCAGTTCCAGGTGGAGCACCATCGCGTGTAGCGGGTTTTTGACTTCGTGCGCCACTCCGGCCGTGATGCGGTTGAGCGCGGCCAGTTTCGTGGCGAAATCGAGCTGCGTCTCCAGGCGCTGGAGGGTCTCGAAATCGCGCAGCGTGAGGAGCGCGCCGGCGGGATGGCCGCGGTCTTCGAATATCTGAAGAGAGGCGACGACTGCCTGCTGCGCGGCGCCGTTGACGGGGAGGCTGGCCACCTCCTGCAGCGATTGGCCGGTCTGATAGGCGCGCTCGGTCAAGGCCGTGATCGGGTGGCTGTGGCTGAGCGCTTCTGAGAGCCGCTGCCCGCGCAGCGTGAAGCGCCCGCCGCTGAGCATCTTCTCCGCCTCGGGGCTGGCCATAATCACGCGGCGTTCGCGGTCGAGCAACAGGACCCTCTCCGACAGGCTCCCGACGACTTGCTGCAACTGATCGCGGATCGCATCTATCTCAGTGCGGTTGCCGGCGAAGCGGCGCCCCAGTTCGCGCAGACGCTGCGCGATGGATTGCATCTCGACGTTCACCGGGCGCGGCTCGGAGATCTTCGAGCTTTCGATCTCGAGCTCCTCGATGCTCTCCACGGCTTCGCGCAGCGGCCAGAGAACCATGTCCGACGTAATCCACGCGGTCAGCAGGCAGAGGCCGACGATGATCAAGGCGAAGACGCCGCTCAATTTTATCGCCGGCCACAGGTCTTCGCGGAACTGGGAGGCGGGGATCCCGGCCACCAGCTTGGCGAAAGGCTCGTTCTTGAAGCTGAACGTGTTCTCTATCTGATAGACCTCATCGTTGCGCCACAGGTCCCACAACTGGCGGTACCACCGCGACGATTCGAAACCCTCTTCCCCCGCCATCGGTTTGACCCTGCTGTTGGACTGCTTGTAGGTCTGCGCCAGATTTTGCGGGTCAGAGTTGGCGATCACCGCGCCGTCGAGAGAGAGCAAGGCCACATAGGAGAAGCCTTTCGGGTTGCTCACGCCCGCTTTGATCAGCGAACGCAAGTTGGAGTCGAAGCCGATGGCGTTCTGCGGCGACTCGAGCGGGCGGCTGAAAATGGCTTGCTGTACTGCGTTGTGAATGGGAACTTTGAGCGCCTCGAATTTATCAAGCTTGGCCGCGACCTGGACGCTCAGCAGGCGCGCAAGGTTAAAGCAGAGCAGGGCGCTCGCCGTTACCAGGACCAGAGATATGATGACAGTTAAGTGCCGGGTGCGGACACTTGGTTCCCAACTCATGTAAAACGCCTATTCTTCATCCGCGTGAGGATCCGCTATTTCGGGCTGATGATTCTGAGTCTTGATTCGTTGACCGTGTCTTCCAGCCGGATACTCATTCAACCCATTTGCCCGACTGGGCGACCTAAATTTACAGTGTTAGAGGGCTTAGTGGCAAGCGCTTTCTTGCAAACTCAAGGCCGGAATTTACCGCGGAGCGATACAGGCGCGACCGATGTTGACGGATTTATCCAGTGTCGAATCCTTCTTCGCCGTGCGAATCCCTTCCGGCCAAGACCTCACCTCTCAGGCGCCGGGCGAAGGGCCAAATTAGACGCCAATTAGGTGGAGCCGCCGCCGCCATTTCTTATTTTTACAATTGATCCCTACAAAAATCTTGTGGGTGATCCTGGTTTCGGTATACCATGCCGCCGCTTCCCAATCGGAATAGATCAACACTTGCATGTTCTTGCAGGACTTCGATTTTAATTCGCAATGGCGCAAAATTTTTCAATAACATTGAGCATTACTGAGATTTATAATATCATTTGCTCGCATCAATGATGTTGCCTACAAATCAATAAAAGTGACCTCGAATCACGCGATCTAGCTTCCACAACTTTGCCGGGACGAAACCAACCGAATCGGATATCTGTGAGTGAATTGATCAGACACAGATAGAAATCAACAATACGACTAAAGTAGGAGGAACCAGTTATGAAGCCAAGGTATTCGAGCAGAGTCGAATTATTGGCGCTCGCATTGGTGTTGGCCACCGTAGCACTTTTGGGGGCGATTCGGAGCGCGCCGGTAATGGCGCAGGCGACTACAGGCAACCTTAAAGGCACAGTTGAGGACCAGAGCGGCGCTGTGATTCCTGAAGCCAGTATAACCGCCAAGAATCAGGAGACCGGCGTCTCAACCGCGCCATACAGATCGACCAAGGACGGTGTGTTTGTTATACCGAATCTGAAACCGGGCAAGTACACTGTTACGGTCGAAAGCCAGAATTTCAAGCGCGGCGTTTACACTGATGTCGAAATTCGATTGGGACAGGACACCGTCTTGTCGGCAAGTATGCAGCCGGGGGGGGTGACCGAGACAGTGACAGTAACCGCGGGAGCGGAGACGGCCATCCAAACCGAGACCTCACAGATTTCGTCCAGTTTTGAAACCCGCAAAGTCGCCGAGCTTCCGTCTAATGCGGCGGGTGGCGGCATTGACACACTGGCTTTGCTGGCCCCCGGAGTCGTGCCGGGCTTCGGCAACGTCAACAACAACGGCGAGACGCTGTCGGTCAACGGTCAGCGCGCTCGCTCGAACAACTTCACGATTGACGGCACTGACAACAACGACCTGTCCATCGGGGGGCCGAACCTGTTCGTCAGCAACCAGGACCAGGTGCAGGAATTCCAGATCATCACCAATAATTATTCGGCGCAGTATGGCCGCAACCAGGGCGCGGTGGTCAACATCGTGACCAAGGGCGGGACCAATGAAATACACGGCAGCGTCTTTGAGTATCACCGCGACTCCAAAAATCTCGACGCTCTGGACAACATCAGGCGTCGTCAAGGCGAAGCCGATCCGTCGTTCTTCCTGAGCAACGTCTTCGGCGCCACAGGCGGCGGCCCGATCAAGAAGGACAAGATTTTCTTCTTCGGGACCTATCAGGGCATTCGCCAAAGGCAGACGACCTCGATTGATTCTAACAACCTGGCGATCTTAGCCGCCGAGTTTCCGCGCCTATCGGCGGCCTTCCCCGGAAACAACGCCATTGCTGCGATCACGAAGCAAAACGCGTTCGCCTTGACAAATCTGGGGACGGTGACGCCGCGCAAAGACAAAAATTTCGTCACAAAATACACGAACGGGACTGCGACTCCGGCCGGCACGCAGGACTTAATCACTATTGGCGGTGTGGAATACGCTGCGGCTTTCCCGCATCGCGATTTCGCCACGCCGTTCAATCAAAATGAGTACAGCCTTCGCGGCGACGTGAACCTCTCAGAGAAGAACACGGTCAATACGCGTTACATCTTCCAGAAAGGCACTTCCGGCAACGCCCTCGGGGGGACCAATGGGTTCACCGGTGATATTCCGGCCAGTAGCCGCAATCTCTCCGGAACCTACAACCGCACGCTCAGCTCACGCGCCACCAACGAGTTGCGGGCAACTTACCAGAAGCTCGATGTGATCTTCGGCGGAGGTTGTGGTGATGACCCGCTCTCAGGTTGCATCCCGCACCCCGACAAACTTGGCAATGCCTTCACCAACATCAGCTTCACCATTACCGGCGCATTTAACCCACAAACGATGCAGACAATCGGGCCTGCCACCAACCTTCCGCAGGGGCGCGTCGTCGAGGTCTATCAATTCAATGATAACTTCTCGGTCACGTTCGGCAGACACCAGATCGTCACCGGCGTTGACGTGCGACGGCTGATCAACAATGTGCCTTTCGTGCCTTTCTTGCCGAACCTGAATGGCCAGTTCCGTTTCCCGGCTGCTCAGGTCCCGAGTCAGGATCGATTGGCGGCGAATGCTCCGGATCGGGTGATCCTGGGCGCGGGCGAGCCTAAGATTCGGTACACCGAGACAGACCAGTTCTATTTCTTCCAGGATGACTGGAAGGTTCGCGAGAATCTGACGCTCAATCTCGGCGTGCGCTACGAGAACACGGGGCAGCCGATCAATGTCCTGAACCGCCTCTCGACCGTGCGCGAAAGCGATCCAAACGCGGCCTTCTACCGCCAGAATCTGCCGATCGCGGCGCGCACTGTGCCGAAGCTTCCCGCCGACAACAACAACATCGCGCCGCGCATCGGGTTAGCCTACACGCCGCGCGCGCAGGTCTTCCTCAACACGATTAATAACAACGCGAGCCTGGGCAGCCCCACCTTCCGCCTGCCGGCCAACCCGACTGGCGACGCGGTGCGAGGTCAATTGAGCAGCTTCTTGCAGCGCAACACCTTCGATCCGCGCCTGCTGAGTCAGACCATCGTAGGCAACGATTTCCACTCGCCCTATGCGCAGCAGTATTCGTTCGGCATCCAGCGCCAGATCAACAGGGACAACGTGGCGGAGGTCCGCTACGTCGGCAGTCATGGGGTCGGGTTGTTCCAATCAATCAATCGCAACCCGTTCCTTGGCATCCCGGGCAGCGTAGGCAATGGCGGGCTGTTGAATGGCTTCACGAGCGCGGGAGCGGGAGGAACCGTATTTAAATTCCCGGCCTTCCCGTCGGCGCTCGGCGGTATGACGCCTCTGTCCTGCGTGAACCTCGCAGGCACGCCGGATAACGAGGGAGCCTGCAACGGTCGGATCCTGCCGCAGGGGCTGATTCGCTCGCGCGAGAACACCGCCTTCTCGACCTATCACTCGCTGCAAACCCGCTATAACGGACGGTTGTTCAAACAACTGACGTTGGGATTCGCCTACACCTTCAGCAAAGCGCTGGACAACGCGAGCGAGATTTTCGCCTTTGGCGAATCCGGGTACGCGGCGAACCCACTGAACATCGGCGGCGTCGAGAAGGGTATCTCCGGCTTCGACCGCCCACACGCCATCTCCATGAATTTCATCCACGATATGCCGTTTTTCAAAGAGCAGAAGGGCTTTCTTGGCAAAGCGCTGGGCGGGTTCCAACTCAACGGCACGTATATAATCGCCAGCGGGCGTCCGTTTACGGTGTCGCAATTCTTCGGCAACGGCTTAGGGCTGGCCTCTTACCAGGACAACGCATTCCAGACGAGCTTTGCCGGCCAGTTAGACGCCTTTCGTCCGTTCCTGGCCAATCCCAGAGCCCCGGGAACGGCGGTAGCCATCACGGATGTGGACGCAAGTTATTATGGACTCTTCGGCATTGACCCGAATAGTGACCCTGACGACCCACAGCCACTTCCGTTTGTTCCCAGCCCGACCGGATTCTATTCGCTCAATATAGCCAATACTAAGTTTGATGCGAATGGCAACCCCCTGCTGACGCCAGTCAACCCCAACGATGTGCGCTACATTCTGAACGGGCCTGGGGCAGCGAGGCTCTTCGGAAATCCGTTCGGCAATGTCCCCCGCAACAGTCAACGCGGCGCTCGGTTGAACCAGGCGAACTTCGGCATCTTCAAGAACACGAAGTTCAAAGAGCGGTTCAACCTCCAATTCCGCGCCGAAATGTTCAACGTCTTCAACCATCCGAACTCCGGTTATGGCGTGGCCGGCGCCGACACGCTCTTCGACAACATCCTCGAGGATGCCGGAAGCACCTTCAATGATCGAGGCGAAGCAACACTGAGCTCGCGCCGTGTTCAGTTCGGCTTGCGCTTCGTCTTCTGAAGCGCTTAGAAAAGTCGTGAAATGATAATGGGGAGAGTCGCAAGACTCTCCCCATTTGTTTTGAAAGGGATATAGGGTGGATGGCTTACTCACTGATGTAACGCAAACAGGATCAGGAAAATTCGCTTGACACAAAACTTATGCGCGGCAAACAAGGAGTTCACTACCGAAGACCCAACCTTGGCGCGGAGCGTATGGAGTGCGGCGAGTCCTGATACCGCTGGCGAATTGGTACGGTACAGGGAGCGGTAGCGACCTGGTGCTTTGTAGGTAACGACTTCCGGGTCCACCAGGTCGCTACCGCTCCCTGTACCGTACCGTTGTGTTATGAGAAAGCAAAGCGGCGAGGGCTGATACCGCTGGCGAATTGGTACGGTACAGGGAGCGGTAGCGACCTGGTGCTTTGTAGGTAACGACTTCCGGGTCCACCAGGTCGCTACCGCTCCCTGTACCGTACCGTTCTTCGAATTCGCCAGCGGTATCAGGGCTCGCCGCACTCCATACGCTCCGCGCCAAAGCGACGTCTACTGAACCTGATCATAGGTTGTTTCGGTGTCAAGGGAAAATCTTAAATGCCCAGCGCGTAACATCAGTTACTCAATTACTGTGAAATCAATCTGGCGCGCAACAGTGCGCCAATTCTTGTCGGCCTGTGGATCGGTGATGACCAGCGTCAGCGTGTAAACGCCGGGCTTGACCTTCGCCAGCGCCAATTGGCCGACCTTCACGATCTGGGCGTTGGCGGTCGGCGCTTCGATGGGCTGTTCAGGCTCTTTGAACAATTCCTTCCCGTTCTGGCTGATAATCAATTGCGAGCGCAGTTGCGGTTTGCCCTTATCGAGTTTCGGGTTGTAGACCAGCGCCGCATAGCGCAAATCCTGATTGCGCGTGAGCCGGCGCGAGGCGAGCAGCGGCTCAGGCTGTTTGGCGCTCTGATTCGGATCGGCGGCGTAAAGGAAGATGCTGCTCATCATCAAGCGCCCGTTGCTCAGGTCCGGGATTTCCATATAGCGCGAGAGCGTGCCAAGACTGCCCGATCCGTTCTCGCGCACCGCTACGCGCAGTTGAAAATAACCCGCCGGCAGTTGCGTATGCGCGTCGTAACTTATGCCTGTCGCCATCGCCTTCTGATGGCTTTCGGGAGACAGGTTGGAGTTGATTGTTTGGCTGAATCCGCCGCGCAATTTGCCGAATTGATCGTAGACAAAGCCGGCGACGTCGAACGAGGTCTGGTATTTCCCATCGACCTGCGCGAAATGCAGATTGGCTGCGTCAACCAGCAAGTGGATATCGACGTCCGATTTGTTGGCCGCCGTCGGTTTGAAGAGCAGGTTGCCTGAGAGGTTGATGTCTCGCGCGGCGAGCGGCGATTTGGCCGCGAACAATAAGGCTTCCTCTTTGGTCTTCGGCTCCTGGTGTCCGCCGCTTTCACGGGCGAAGTAACCTTCGCGCGTGTAGACGCGCGCGCCGTCGCGTTTGACCTTGACTTGCAGTTTGCGGAACTTGCCGTCGAAGACGTCGTTTTGCGGCGTGTAGGCGAGTAGATAATATCCGTTATTCCGTCTTAGGACCTTACTCAATCCTTCCTCGAAGTTGTTGGTGTAGAGTACTGCCATGCCGCCCGTGGAATTCGACAACGTGCGCAGTCCAATGTGTTCTTCGGCCGGCCCCACAGGGGTGATTGTCGGGTCGGGGATGCGACCAAAACCTCCGGTCCCGGTAGACCCGCCGAGCGAACTCTTTCCGGGAGTATCCTTGAAGCTCGCCACCCCGCGCACGGATTTCAGGCCGCGCACGTCCATCGTATTGATGACGACGCCGGAACGGGCCGCCTGGTCGGCGAGTTCTGTGAAGAATTGCGAAACGTTTCCGAGGATTGTGCCCGAAGTGTTGCTGAGAATCGGCAGCCCTCCGCAAATCAAAACCAGCGACTTCCGTCCGGGCAAATCCTGTAAGCTGTCCACGACGAAACTCGAAGTGGTTAAAGTCATCAACGCGCGCAAGGTTTGAGCCGTGTCGTCTACGGCAGTATTGTCCACACTGGCAATCACGGCGCCGCTAGCTTCCCCGGCCAACTGGTCTGCAGGGTTGAAACTGACAGGCAGGGATCCGCTGGAATTCGCGAACGGGTGCGATCTCGGAGTCAGAGTTGAAATGGCGCGGCGCAGCAGGTCGCGGTCGGAAGTGAATTGCTCGAACAATCCACGCCCGCCGACGCTGCGCACAATCGCCACCAGATCGCCCGCGACCATCTGATTGTCCACGAAGTTCTGCAACATCTGGCGCACCGTAAACATGTCCTCTATTGGGATTGTCAGATCGTCCACGACGAATGCGATCACTCGCTTGGGCGATGCGCCGGTCGGCGTAATCGGCGTCGGGCCTTCAGCGGGCGAGGCTTGAGGGGTGCGCGAATCTCTGATTCGGGCGCCTGTCGGCACGTCAACGAACTCGATGAACTGCAACTGTTGCTTCTTGCCGTCTTCGTATAGCTCGAAGTTGTCCAGCTTGAGATCGCGCACGACCTGGTCGTTCTTGTCGGTCACACCCACATCAATTTGCACAAGTTTGGTTCCGATGCGCACAGTCAGGTCGCCCTGCTCCGGCCTTTGCCGCTGCGGGGTTTGCGCGA